>Ga0210385_10000478_pt1 | contig 28985 bp, 31 predicted proteins | sample IncBWH26OmetaG_FD_160107 | JGI IMG/M metagenome (GOLD analysis project Ga0210385, IMG submission 160107) | Forest soil microbial communities from Barre Woods Harvard Forest LTER site, Petersham, Massachusetts, United States - Inc-BW-H-26-O ...
GTTCAGCAGGATCGTGGACTAGGAGAATACTAGGCTTCGGTCATGGACATCTACGGCACCCTGCTCGAGTCGATGATGGCCTGCTGCGGACACACCTGGTTGCGCCGCGGACCGGTATACACCCTGTCAATGCTGGCGCTGGGACTGGCCGTGTGCCTGAATGTACTGAGTATCATCGATCTGCTGTGGACCCTGGGACTGCTGGCGAACCCCTACCACAGCGCCGGCAACCTGCATCCGCAGCGTTATGTCTTTGCCCTGCTGTGTGTGGCCTTCATGCTCAACAGCATTCTGGCGCGCATCAAGTTCACCGCCGATCGCAAGCGTGTGCGGTTGCAACATGATCCTGCTTCCATCTTCGCCGCACCCACCTATGTTCTGGTTTCCACCGGCCTGTTCCTGATCACGCTGTTTTCCGGGCCGCCGTAGGGCGAACCCTACGATTCATGCCGCTGCGGCCGGACTGACACGGCCCGTGCCGCCCAATAGTCTCGTCCCCATCAAACGTGCACCGGCACACGTGCCGGATCAAGGGGTCTGCCATGCTTTACTACGCCGTCGTGTTTTTCATCATCGCGCTGGTAGCAGCGGTCCTGGGATTCGGGGGCATTGCCGCCGGTGCCGCCGGCATCGCGAAAATCCTGTTCTTCGTGTTTCTGATCGTAGCCATCGCCACCCTGATCCTGGGCCGACGACCCAGGGTTTGAACCTCTCCCGTTTGAACGAGGGCGCGAATATGCCAGCCAGGAAGACGACGTTGATCTTCACCCTTGCGGTGATGGTGGCGGGCGGTGTGAACGCCTGCTACCAGGCCAAGAGTCCCGACCAGGTGGCACAGGACACCGCGGCCGCAGAGAGCAAGGCCGACGCGGTCACGGGCAAAGCCGAGCAACGCGCGGCTGACAAAATCGACAGCGCCCAGGCGGTAGTCAGCGACGAGAAGGCGGCGGCGGCTCACACCCGGGCGATTGAGATCGAGAAGATCGCCGACACCCGTGCCGAAGGCAACCACAAGGTGGCCCTGGCGCAGTGCGAGAGCCTGGCGGGCGAACCGCAGAAGGCCTGCCGCGAGCAGGCCGACACTGCCTTTACGACGGCTGAAGATGAGGCCAGACAGGTCAGAGCGGAAACGGACCCCAAGCCCTAGTCGCGATGGCCGCCAGCACCCGTCCGATCGCTTCGGTGACCTTGTCCTTCGGCCTGGTGGCCATTCCGGTGAACCTGTATCCGGCTGCCGATGCCTCCGAGCGCATCAGCTTCAACTTTCTGCGTGCCAAGGATGGCTCGCGAGTCAGGCAGCAGTATGTGGCGGTGAAGGACGGCCGGCTGGTCGAGCGCTCGGCAATGGCCAAGGGCTATGAATTCGCGAAAGACCAATTCGTGATGTTCTCCTCGCAGGAGCTCAAGGAGCTGGAGGAGAAGACCAGCGGCGCCATCGATATCACCGAATTCGTGCCCTTGGACTCCATCGACCCGGTCTATTACGCGGGCACCTATCTTCTGGCACCGGAGAAAGGCGGCGCCAAGCCCTATGCACTGCTCACGACGGCCCTGAAAAAATCATCGCAATGCGCGGTGGGGCGCTGGATTTCCCGTGGCAAGGAGCATGTCGTGGTGATCCGGCCCTTCAGCAACGGCCTGGCCCTGCACCAGCTGCACTTCCAGGGAGAGATCCGGCCGATGAAGGACCTGGGCATCGAAACCAGCGAGGTGTCGGATGCGGAACTGAAGCTCGCCACCCAGCTCATCGGTCATCTGGCCGTGAAGAAATTCAACCCGGGTGAATTCACCGACGAGTTCAAAGCCCGGGTGCAGGCGGCCATCCGGCGAAAGGTTGAGGGCAAGGAGGTCTCACTGGCCGCGCCCGCCACCGAGCGACGCGCGGGCAATGTCGTGGATCTGATGCAGGCCCTGAAGGCCAGTCTCAATGGCAAGCCCAAGGGCGCCATGCCCAGCCGAACCCCCAAACGCGCCAGTCCGCCCGCCAGCCGTCGTGCTACCCGGCGATGAAGGCGAAACACAAAAAGCGCGCCGCTCACACCCAGCGCGCGGGCGAGCACGCCCGGCGGCGGCGCGCTTCAGTCCACTTCGTCCGCGGCTTTGCTCTGGAGGCCACGGATGAAGGCGCGGCGCGCGACGCCTATGCCGCGGCACTGAGTCTCTATGAGGGACATCTGGAAGCCTCGATAAACCTGGGCAGACTGTTGCATCTGAGTGGCGAGCTGGAAGCCGCCGAAGCCATCTATCGTGAGGCGGAACAGACCAGCGGCCTGCTGTCTTTCAACCTGGCACTGCTGCTTGAGGACCTGCGTCGCGACCAGGAGGCCATCCGCGCCTACCGTGAGGCTCTGGCACTGCAGCCCGCCTTGCACGAGGCGCATTTTCATCTCGGCATGATGTACGAGCGGCTGAAGATGCCGCGCGAAGCCCTCAAGCACCTGCTGGCATACCGTCGCCATTCGCGGCAATGACACCTGTAGGCCCAGTCCTACATGGCCATAGCAACGACCCTGACGATTTGCGAAGGATGCCCTGAGCTATATGTATGGTTTGCCCGTTCACGCACACTGTTCAGAGGCGGCGCAGCTCCTGTTGAAGGAACGGCTGCCTGACCATCACGGCTCGGCCGGCGGGCTGCGAGGGGCCACGACATGAGCGAATCGAGCACTTCTTTGGAACAGCCGCGGCTGCTGGTGGTCGATGACGATGCGCCGTCGCTGCACGCCACGTCCACAATTCTGCGCGCCGCTGGTTTCGAAGTCATAGAGGCCACGAACGGCTCGGATGCGCTGGCCTTGGCCTCTCAGGTCGATCTGGTGATCCTGGACATCAATCTGCCGGACATCGATGGTTTTGAGGTTTGCCGAAAACTGCGGGCGCGCGCCGACGCCGCCTACCTGCCCATCGTGCACCTCACCGCGACCTCCATCACCAGCCTCGACAAGGCTCAGGGACTGTCCGCCGGCGCCGACAGCTATCTCACGCATCCGGCGGATCCGGCGATTCTGGTGGCCACCATCCATGCGCTGCTCTTTGCGCGCCGCTCGGATGCCATTCGCCGCACCGCGGACAGCCGCTTTCGCGCCGTATTTGAACTGGCCTCCAGCGGCATTGCCCTTATGGACGCGAATCTGGATTGCACCGACGTGAATCCCGCCTTCTGCGACCTCGCCGCGGACAGCCGAACCGAACTCATCGGTCGCAACATGTCCAGTTTCATTGTGGATGTCGATGACAACGCCTGCGGTGAAATCAACAGCACCTTGCGCGCGACCGGCCAGTGGAACGGAACCTTACGGGTCCTGCGCGGCGATGGACTCGAAGCCGAAGTGGAATGGCGGATAGTGGCCGAGAGCTCCGACGGAACGCGCATCGCCATTGCGACGGATGTCACCGAGCGACGCCGCGCGGAAAGCGAGCGCGACAGCCTTCTGGCCGGGGAGCGGGCGGCGCGTCAGGAGGCGGAACGCCTCAATCGGGTGAAGGACGAATTTCTCGCGACGCTGTCACATGAGTTGCGCAACCCCTTGAGCGCCATTCTCGGCTGGGTGAGCGTGTTGCAGCGCATGCCGGGTACCACTGCGGAATTTCTCAAGGGCCTCGATGTCATCGAACGCAATTCGCGCCTGCAGACGCACCTCATTGCCGATCTGCTTGACTACGCCGGCATGCGCTTCGGCAAGATGAATCTCGATATCGTCGCGACCTATCCGGCGATCGCCCTGCAGTCCGCCCAAGCCGTCGTGGCGCCATTGGCCGGCTCCAAGAAAGTCAAGCTCGAGTGGCGTGTCGCGGATCGCGACTCGCGCGTCATGGGCGATGGCGCGCGCTTGCAGCAGATCATCTGGAACCTGGTGAGCAATGCCATCAAATTCACACCCGCCGGCGGCACTGTCACCGTCGAGGCCCGTGCGATCGGCGCGGAGTATGAAATATCGGTCACCGATACCGGCCGCGGCATCAGCCCCCAGTTCCTGCCCCGGCTATTCGACCGCTTCAGCCAGCAGGACTCCAGTGCCAACAAGAGCTTCGCGGGCCTTGGCATAGGTCTCACCATCGTCAAGCACCTTGTCGAACTGCACAGCGGCAGCATCAAGGCCCACAGCCCCGGCGAGGGCCATGGATCGCGCTTTACGGTGCTGCTGCCCATCACCCACGAACTGCCACGGGTTCGCTCCGAGGAAAGCGGCGCTTTGCTCAAGGGTGTGAACGTACTCGTGGTGGAGGACGACAGCGACACGCGTGCCTTCGTGGCACGGGTGCTGGTGGAAGCCGGCGCCAATGTCGCCGAGACGTCCAACAGCATCGAGGCGCTGGCGTTGGTGCGGACCAACACCCCGTCCATCCTGGTCAGCGATATCGGCATGGCCCATCAGGATGGCTATCAGTTCATCCGCTCGGTGCGCAGTGCCGGTTACAGCGCTGATACCCTGCCGGCGATCGCATTGACGGCCTTTTCCCGCGCCCAGGACCGGACGGATGCCATCAAGGCGGGCTTTCAGGTGCACCTGGTCAAGCCGATCTCCGCCGACCGTCTCACCAATGCCATTTCGATGCTGGCCACCCAGCGCAACGGATCAGGCTCGCAGGCCTAGGCATCCGGACTATGAGGCCAGCAGCCCTGCCGTCACATTGATGGCGAAGCCCAGGATCGCCAGGTTGAAAACGAACGAGATGATGCTGTGGGCGATCACCACGCGGCGTATCGAGGTCTGAGTGGTGGAAACATCGGCCGTCTGGCAGGCGGCCGCGATGGTAAATGAAAAGTAGGCGAAGTCCCAGAACAGCGGCTCAGGCGTCCTTGGGAACGCCAGGGGCTGGTGCGGCTCCTCCTCGCTGTAGAACTCGTCCGCGTAGTGCACGGTGAATATCGTGGGCACGAGCAGCCACGAATCGCATATGGTGAGTGTCGCGAGCAACATATGCGCCACGCGTTCGGACTGCGGCACACCCTTGAGCAGCGGCAGGTAGGCGACGATGCCGGCAACGCTGAGGATGGCCGCGATCACCACCAGCAGCAGGATAACCGGTGCCGTGGGGTCATCGGAGCGGTAACGCTCCCGCAGCTGCGCAGCGCTCAGTCCACTCAGATGCAGAAAAATCAGCGGCAGCAGTACCAGCACCGCCGCATTCCAGCCGGTCAGCGCACGCGTCAGCGGCGCCCACTCCCGGGGGAGAAAAAACCAGACCGCAAGGCCCACCGCCACGGCGATCCAGATCTTTGCATGTTTGAAAAACACGGTTGAGGAGCGCGTCAAGTGCATTGAATGAGCGGTTCTGTGCACACAGTAGCCTGCCGGCGGAGGGTCACACAACAATGAAATTTGAAACACCGGCGGCCCGGCAGCCGGCACGCCGGTTCGAGGTGCCCGTCATGCCCCGCGCAGGCCCTGCACCATGGGTCGGGGAAAGTCGGTTATCCTTGCCTGCGCCACGCGCCCTGGATCGCAAGGGCCGCATCCTCAAGTAGCCACTGAGAGGTAGCCTGAATGAAGACTTCACTGCTCCGTCTGCTCGCGGCCAGCGTATTGCTCAGCGTTCCAGGACTGCTCCCCCGTGCCGACGGAACGCCTGCGCCTGCGGCCACCCGCGTTCTGACCTTTACCCACCTGTGGTCCGACGCCAACGGCGTTTCGCACTTCCGCGATGAGAAACTGAGCTTCGAGGCTGCCACACCCGAGAACCCTACCGCCGGTACGGCCTCGCGCACCAACCCGGATCCGCAGGCCCTGGTCTCGCTGCCGCTGCGCGGCGCAACGGGGGCCACCTTCCTTTACCTCAAGCGGGCCGCGGTCGAGGATTGGCACCGGGCGCCGCGGCGCATGTACCTGATCGCGGTGCAAGGCATGTCCGAGGTCACCGCCAGCGACGGCGAAGTGCGACGCTTTGGACTCGGCAGCATCGTGCTCATGGACGACCTGACCGGCAAAGGACACATCACACGAGCGGTGGGCGAGGTCGATCACATCGCACTGACGATACCGGTGCCGGCGGCCAAGTAGCAGCCGCACCGGCGCGCTACATCGAGTAATCCAGCTCGATGTTCTCGGGTGCTCCGTCCCGCAGGCGAAATGTCGTTCCGTCCTGGACAACCAGCCCGTCGTGCAGCAGGTGTTCGATGTGTGCCGGCTGCGGACGGACCGTCTGCAGGGTGCCCTCTTCAAGCAGCACGACGTCGGAACCGTCGGCTCGCTTCATGACGTAAGCACCGCTTTCGTCCGCGATGTAGCGACCCAGTCTGCTACAGAGCAATCCGAGGATTTTGTTTTCGTTTAGGAACATCGTCCGATTTCCCGCTCCACCCCTCCACTTCAGTATTCCGCGAACCGGCAAGGGCGTCCATAACCTCAATAAAAGTTAAGGTGAAGGGCCCTGCGACGGCTGAGGCGGCCAGTGAATATGTCAGCTCGCGGGCGAAGTGTAGGAAGGGGCCTACACTGAGTCCTTGCCCAGACCCTGTACAAAAGACCCGGCCAGAGCGGCCCGATAGAAAAGCAATGGAAAACCGGCAATTTGGTTCGCTCTCCCGGCAGGTATCGGCGCTGGGCCAAGGTACCTGGAATATCGAACAGGTGCCGATTGAGACCGCGGTGCAGGCCCTGCGTCGCGGAATCGATCTGGGCATGACCCACATCGACACCGCGGAGATGTACGGGTCGGGGCAGGCAGAGCGGTTCATTGCAAAGGCAATCGAGGGACGCCGGAATGAGATTTTTCTGGTCTCCAAGGTGCTGCCGTCGAATGCTTCAAGGAAGGGAGTCCTGGCGGCCTGCGAAGCCAGTCTGGCGCGGCTGAAAACGGATCGACTGGATTGCTACTTGCTGCATTGGCGGGGCAGCCATCCACTGCATGAGACAGTGGCGGCCTTTGATCAGCTGATACGCGATGGCAAAATCCTGTCATGGGGCGTCAGTAATTTCGATGTCGATGATCTTGAAGAGCTCCACAGTCTGTCCGGCTCGCAGCCGCCGGTATGCAACCAGGTCCTCTACCATCTGGAACAAAGAGCCATTGAGCACGCTGTGATTCCCTGGTGTTCGGCGCATGGAATCGCTGTGGTGGCCTATAGCCCCTTCGGGAGCCGATCCGGGTTCCCTGCTGCGCAATCGGCGGGCGGCCGGGTACTGCGACAGATCGCAGATCATCATGGCGCCACCGCCCATCAGGTGGCGCTGCGGTTCCTGCTGCGTAACCCGGCCTTGTTCGCAATTCCCAAGGCCTCAACACCCGAACATGTGGTCGACAACGCCGGGGCCGGTACCCTTCAGCTCAGTACCGGGGACGTGGCGCGCATCGCCGCCGCGTTTCCCCTCGGGCGCCCTTCGCGCTCACTGCCGATGATCTAGCTGACTGCCGAGCCCCCGGGCTGTAGCCCTCGCCTCAGTCCCGGGCTTTACCCCGCCCCGGTCATATGCTACAGTCTGTAGCGCTACAAATTGTCGAATAGGCGGGATATGCGGGCGGACCTCGGAGAGTTGGAGCGCGCAGTGCTGCAGATAGTGTGGAGATCAGGTCAGGCGAGTGCCGATCAGGTCCGGCAGGGGCTGGCGCGTCCGCTCAAGGAGTCCACCGTTCGGACGGTCCTCACTCGCCTGGAAGACAAGGGATACCTCGCCCACGGTGTCCAACAGCGGATCTTTCACTACCGAGCTGTGAAAACCCCGGCATTGCTCGCCGCCCACGCCGTTCAGCGGGTCGCAGACTGGTTCTGTGAAGGGTCCGTTGATGCCGTACTGCTGGGTATGGTCGAAGCCAAGGTTCTCAGCCGGCGTGATCTGCGGCGGCTCATGGAGAAGGTCAAAAAGGGTCGTCCCGGGGGAAAGTGATGCTCGCGGCTGTGATCGAAGCTGCCCTGCGTGGCAGCGCCTTGCTCGCCCTGACCTGGGGCCTGCTGAAAGCTCTCAGGTTGCGCGACCTTGCCACCGAGAAAAATGCCTGGACCTTCGTGGCGCTGGCGGCGCTGGCGATGCCGCCATGTTCATGGGCGCTCGCGGCCATTGCGCCGCCGCTCGGTGTGCTCCCGTCGCATCCGGCCATCTCATCAGCAGCACTGCGGGTCATGAATTCCGGATTGACAGCGACCCGCGGGCCACAGCTGTGTCTGATCATCTACCTGCTGGGCACGACCGTGGGGGTGGCGAGATTCATCACCGGCCTGTGGTTGGGCGCCAGGATCTGCCGCAGTGGCATACCACTGCCTGGTCTGTCGACTCACTCCATTGACGTGCGGGTCAGCACCCGGGTGCGAACCCCGGCATCCTTTGCTGCAACGATTCTGCTGCCGTCCGGGTACGAGTCCTGGGACCCGCCGATGCTGGCGGCCGTCCTGGCGCACGAGGGCGCTCACATACGCAACCACGATTGCTACCGGATGTGGCTGGCCGCCGTGTATCGGGCGATTTTTTGGTTCAACCCCCTGGCACACCTGCTGTATCGGAGGCTCCAGATGCTCAGCGAACTGACCAGCGACGAAGCGGCCGCCGCGGCGATCGGCGATAGAGACGGTTACGCCGAAGTCCTACGTCGTGTCGCAGCGACGCCGCCGGTGTTTTCGGCCACGGTCGCCATGGCGACGCACACCACGTTGAGTCGACGACTGAAAAACCTTGTGGACGCAACAATGCCACGTGCGCACCTGGGACGCCGGCAGACTGCGTTGCTCACCGTGGCATTACTCCTGCTGGTTGCGCTGGCGGCAGTACCGGCTGGACGCGCCACGACCTTGGTCGCGCAACGAATAGCGAGCCTCGAGTTTTACCTGGTCGACGAACACAATGATGCCTACCGGGCCCAGCAAACCGGCCAACTGCCTTCCGGTGACCGGCTTTATGCGGACAGAAATGGCCGCCCGGTTCTTCTGCACCGACAGGTCGCGGTCAAACCGACCCAGGTAAGCCTGGCGGCAACCGAAAATGGCATGGCCGTTCAAATCCGGCTGGATGAGCGCAATGCGGCCGTGATGTTACGCACCACCCGCGCGAATATCGGCAACCGCATGGCGGTGGTCTATGTGGATCCTGCGCCGCCGGTGAAATCCAATGACGGCACAATGCACACGTCCGCGGCTGGGAAAGTCATCTCCGACGCGGTCATCCGCGGGGCGTTCGGCTCGCAATTTGCGATCACGGGACTGACCGACGAGGAGGCCAAGGCGCTCGCGGCGCAGCTCAGTGGATCACTCGCACCCTGAACCGGTCGCCTAGTTTTTTGAACTGCCTCTCAAAGCGCGGGCGAATTTTCACGTCCGTGTCACATACGAGGCCGCACCCGGAGACTTAGGATCCCCTTGCACCGAGCGCAGATCTGCACTCGCACCCGCCGCCATCCCCCTGCGGCACACTTTCCCTGGGCCCATCCCCCGCCTGGTATCACTCACTGGCTCTGCCTGGAGATGCTTGCCATGCGCCCTGCCCCTTACCCTCCCGAAGTCTGCCGCCGGTGGACGTCCGATCATGGCTGAAACCCCCGTCGCCCGGCCCAATGTACGCGACGCGGCAGTCCTGCTGCTGTCGCTGGGCGAACAGGCCGCCGCCGACGTTCTGCAGCACCTCGGGCCCAAGGACCTTCAACGTATCGGCAAGGCCATGGCCACAGTGGGCCAGGTCTCCGTCGCCCAGGTCTCCCACGCGCTCTCTACTTTCCTCACTGAGGTGCGGGCAAGGAATAATTCTGCGCATAAAGACGAGGTCCGGCGTTGAGCACCCAGGCAGCCTGGCGCTGCGTTCTTTGAACTGCCTCTCAAAGCGCCGCCGAATTTGCACACTCGTGTCACATACGAGGCCCGGCAGAGACATTTACGATCCCGGTGCACTGATCGCAGGCCTCGCCCCCTAAGAGCGTCGAAGCCGGGTCAGTGTCGGGTGTTCGCACTCGCAACCCGCCGCCATCCCCTGCGGCAGGCACTTTCCCTGGGCCTTTCCCCCGCCTGGTATCACTCACTGGCTCTGCCTGGAGATGCTTGCCATGCGCCCTGCCCCTTATCATCGCGAATCCCGCCGTCCCGCCGCGAAGCCGGCGGCCGGCTCGGCGCCGACCGCCGTTGGCGCGCCCATGCCGTCCCACGATGCGGATGCGTCAGCGGATTTCGCCACCCGGGTAGCCCAGGCACGCCGCGACGCGTGCCGCAACCCGGCGGGGGCCGCGATGCTGCTGCGTTCGTGGATGTCCGATCGTGGCTGAAGGCACCGATCCTCAGCCCAATGTACGCGATGCGGCGGTTCTGCTGCTGTCGCTGGGCGAACAGGCCGCCGCTGATGTTCTGAAGCACCTTGGCCCCAAGGACATTCAGCGTATCGGCACCGCCATGTCCGCAGTGGGCCAGGTCACCGTGACTCAGGTTTCCGACACGCTTTCCACCTTTTTCACCGAAGTCAAGAACCAGGCCTCGGTCGGTGTCGGCTCAGACGAATATATCCGCAATACCCTGACCCGAGCGCTCGGGGAGGACAAGGCCGCCGGGCTGATTGACCGCATCCTGTTCGGCCGCTCCAGCAAGGGTCTTGAAATGCTCAAGTGGATGGAAGCGCGTGAAGTCGCCGACCATCTGCGCAACGAACATCCGCAAACCATTGCTGTGGTACTGGCCTATCTGGACTCGGAGCAAGCCGCCGCGGTGCTGGTACGGCTGAGCGAATCGATACGCGCCGAGGTGCTGGCACGCATCGCCACCCTCGACGGCGTGCAGCCGAGCGCTCTGCACCGGCTGGACGAACTCATCGAGCGGCAGTTCTCGGGCAAGGACTCCACCAGGACCACAAGCATCGGTGGTCCGAAAGCGGCCGCGGCCATCCTCAACAGCATGGAGCCGGGCCATGAGAATTCGCTCCTCGGCCAACTTCGCAAATCAGACAGCGCCCTCGCCGTTGTGATCGAGGATCTGATTTTCACCTTCGACGACCTGCCGGAGATTGAAGATCGCGATTTCCAGACCTTGCTGCGTGAGGTGGCCAACGACCTGCTGGTGCCGGCGCTGAAGGCCGCTGATGAAAAGGTGCGCGCCAAGTTCTTCAAGAATATGTCGCAGCGCTCCGGGGAGATGCTTCGTGACGACTTGGAAAGTCGCGGTCCCATCAAGATATCCGATGCCGAAGCTGCACAGCGGGAGATATTGAACATCGCAAGGAAACTCGCCGAGGACGGCACGATTTCATTGACGGCGAATGCGGGCGGCTATGTGTAGCACCCCCTCACGCCGCTTTCACAGCGTGCTCCTTCAGCCACGGGCCATCAGGGGCTGACACCCATGTCGGATGTCGCAATTCTCGGCCAGGATGAAATCGATGCGCTCATGAGCGGCATCGACAGCGGCGAGGTACAAACCGAAGCTCCACCGGCGCGCGACGAGGCGCGGCCGCACGATTTCACCCGCTACGGGCGCATCGTGCGCGGCCGAATGCCCACGCTCGAAATGATCAATGACCGCTTCGGCCGGCTGCTGCGCGGCAGTCTCTACAATGAGCTGCGGCGCGCCGCCGTGATCTCGGTGGGTTCGGTCCAAATATTGAAGTTCGCCGATTACGTTCGCACGCTGCACCTGCCCACCAGCCTGAATCTGGTGAAATTCAACCCGCTGCGCGGCACCGGGCTCATCATTCTCGATCCGACGCTGGTGTTCGCGCTGATCGACATCTATTTCGGTGGCAAGGGCCGCCACGCGAAGATCGAGGGCAGAGAATTCACCGCCATCGAAAATGAGATCATCGCGAATGTCCTGAAAGAGACCTTCCGCAACCTACAGGAAGCCTGGTCGCATATCGCTCCGCTGGCCATTGAGAAGGTCGGTTCGGAAATGAACCCCCATTTCGCCAACATCGTCAGCCCCACGGAGATTGTGGTGGTCGCCCGTTTCGGCGTCGATTTTGACGGCGTCGGCGGCGACCTGCACGTCACGATGCCGTACTCGATGATCGAACCCCTTCGCGAGGTGTTGGATTCCGGGGTGCAGAGCGACCGCGCCGAGCAGGACGACCGATGGTCGCTGGCGCTGCGTCATGAGCTGGAAGATGCGGAGCTGGAGGTTCGCGCCGTGCTGGGAACCACCACTCTCTCGCTGTCGGACCTACAGGCGTTGCAGGCCGGTGACGTCATTGCCACAGACTTCACCGGAGCGGTCACGCTCATGGCTGAGGGCCTGCCGGTGCTTCGCGGTCAATACGGTCTTTCCCGCGGTCAATGTGCCGTCAAGGTCACCGAGCGCATACAGCGGTCACATGTTTCCGGCCTGGACGACTTCAGCGACGGCCACAGCGCGATCAAAGCGGCCCGCACCTCCCCTCACCATGCGACGGAGTCAAAGTGAGCTCACCTATCAAGTATCTCGTGGTAGACGATTTCTCCACGATGCGCCGCATCGTCAAGAATCTGCTGCAGGAACTCGGCTATCAGAATATTCAGGAGGCCGACGACGGCAAGACGGCGTGGCCAATGCTGCAGACAGGTAGTTTCGACTTTGTGATTACCGACTGGAACATGCCCCTGATGCCCGGGCTGGATCTTCTGAAGGCCATAAGAGCCGACGAGAAGCTCAAGAGCCTGCCGGTACTGATGGTGACCGCCGAGGCCAAGCGCGAGCAGATCGTCGAGGCCGTCCAGGCAGGCGTGAGTGGGTATGTCGTCAAACCCTTCACGGCCGAGATTCTCAAGCAGAAACTGGACAAGATTCTGCAAGCGCGCGCCGCGGCGACCGGCTGAGCGCTCCATGGCCGATACACAACGAAATCTGGAGCGCCTCCGACCCCTGCTCGACCGCTTGACCGCCGCGGTATCCGCCGGGGATGCCACAGAGTTTGAACGGGTCCTGGACGACCTGGTGCACGGACGACGCAAGGACCTGTTTGCGGAGCTGCGCCGCCTGACCGCGCGGGTGCGACAGGCGCTGGAGGCCTTCCAGCTCAATGCGCGCTTTTCAGAACTGGCCGAGAAGGACGTTCCGGACGCCCGCCAGCGCCTGGTGCACGTGATGAAGCTCACGGATGACGCGGCTCACCAGACCATGGACCTGATCGAGCGCGCAACGCCCTTGGTGACTACCTTGGTCTCCAAGGCCGCGGATCCCACGGCCCCGACGGTAGTCGCCGCCTCCACACAGCTGCGATCACATCTCTCCAATGTCTACCTCGCCCAGGGCTACCAGGACCTCACGGGCCAGATTGTCAGAGGGGTCATCAAGCTCGTAGACGAAGTGGAGGCCACCCTGGCGAGCCTGATGCGCATTGCCGGCGAAGCGACCGAGGGCTGCATGAATACCGTGCCCGACGCCGTCAATGGCTATGGCCCGGTCGTGCCGGGTGTTGACCATGGAACCGCCCTTGGGAATCAACAGGACGTCGACGCGCTCCTGTCCGATCTGGGCCTGTGATCAGTCAAATGGGTTACGCACACCATGACCGCTAGCATCGACTCCTCAATGGCAAACCCACAAACTGTCCGGCTGCCGGTCAGTACCGGCATTCATGAGTGCCCGGCGCTCAAGCAGCAGCTGCTTGCGCTCATGGACTCCGCTGAGGTGGTGGTCATCGATGTGACCGCCGTCGAACTCATCGATACCGCCGCGTTGCAGCTGCTGTTTGCGTTCAACCGCGAACGCATCTCCTTGAGCCTGAACACCATCTGGCAGGGAGACAGTCCGACCTTCCGCAACGCCGCCACCGCACTGGGCCTGCAGCTGCACGATTCGGCCGCCACCGACAGCGCGCGGACATGACTCTTGAATTGGACCAGTTCCACGCGGGATTCTTCGAGGAGGCTTTCGAGTCCCTCGATGCGATGGAAACCGCTTTGCTGCAGCTGGATCCCGGCACGCCCAACGCCGAAGCCATCAATTCCATATTCCGCGTCGCGCACTCCATCAAAGGCGGCAGCGGTATGTTCTCCTTCACCGAAGTCGCGTCCTTTACCCACACACTGGAGACTTTCCTGGATGAGCTGCGGGCCGGGCGCATGCCCGTCACGCGTCCCACCATCGACCTGCTGTTGAAGTCCACCGATGTGTTGCGCGGCATGCTTCGGGCAACCCAGCACAAGACCCCGGTGGATCAGCAGACATCTGCCGATATTCAGTTCGATCTGGAGCAGATGCTGGTGCAGTGCGCCCCGGCCGCGGTTGCGCATCCCACGGCGCAAGCCTCCTCCGCGCCATCGCAGGCGGGTGTCGCCCCTGTCTGGACAGCTGCGTTACATCCCAAGGAAACCACCTGGACGATCGAGTTCCGCCCCAATATACGGCTGCAGGCACCCGGTGCCGATCCCTCACGCGTATTCTCGGAGCTGGCCGAACTCGGAGCGATGGCCCTGGTGGCCCACCCCGAGAAGTTGCCGCCCTTTGCCGAGCTTGATCCAGAAGTCTGCTACCTGACCTGGACCATCACCTTAACCACCGATCTGCCCTCGGAGGCCATCCAGAACATCCTGGACTGGGCCGAGGCGGATTGTCAGCTGCGCACCATGGAGTCGGCACCGGCCCCTGTGCCGGTCACGCCGCAACCCATCGCCACCGCAAGCCCCTCGCAGGACCTCGCGCCGGCGGCGGCAGTTCCGCTCCCACCGCCTGCCACAAACCAGGCCCCGAGCGGCGATGCGGGCGGCCTCTCAGCCAAAGCGGCTTCGGCGGATTCGAACTCCATCCGCGTGGCGATAGAGAAGCTCGACGAGCTGATGAATACGGTGGGCGAGATCGTCATCGCGCAATCGATGCTGATGCAGCTCGTCGACGGCGCCAAACCGCCGCGCGTCGATCGGATACGCGCCGGGCTGATTCAACTGGAGCGCAATGTTCGGGAGCTTCAGGAGAGCGTCATGCGCGTGCGCATGCTGCCCATCCGCTTTGCCTTCAGCCGCTTCCCGCGGCTGGTACACGACCTATCCGCTCGGCTGAACAAGCAGATCGAGCTGAAAATGACCGGCGAACAGACCGAACTGGACAAGAAGGTTCTTGAGAAGATCGGGGATCCCTTGGTGCATCTGGTGCGCAATTCCATTGATCACGGCATCGAGCTGCCGGAAACCCGTATTGCCGCCGGAAAGTCCGCCGCGGGAACCCTGTTCATGAACGCCTATCAACGCGGTGGCTCCATCGTCATCGAAGTTGGCGATGATGGCGCAGGATTGAATCTTGAAAGAATCCTGGCCAAGGCGCGCGCCAAGGGTCTGGTCGGCCAGACCGACTCCCTCTCCGATGAAGCCGTCGCCAATCTGATATTCCAGCCGGGCTTCTCCACCGCGGAAGTGACCACCGAGCTCTCCGGTCGCGGCGTCGGCATGGATGTCGTTCGCCGCAACATCGAAGAGCTCGGCGGCACCATCGAACTACGCACGCAGGCCGGCCAGGGATCCAGCGTAGTCATCACCCTCCCCCTGACCCTGGCAATCGTCGACGGCCTGTCCGTCGCCGTGGGCGGGGAGGTCTACATCATTCCGCTGGTCGCGATCATTGCCTCACTGGAACTCCAACGTGGCGTGGCCCGTCAACTCTCCGGCATCGGGGAAGTATTCCTCTTCCGCGGCGACTACATTCCGATTATCCGCCTGCATGAGGCCTTCAATCTCGAGCCCCGATGCCGCGACCTGCACCTCGGTTCGGTGATGGTCGTCGAATGCGATGGCCGTAAGGTCGGTCTCTTCGTTGATGAACTGCTCGGCCAGCAACAGGTCGTGATCAAGTCAATGGAGACGAACTATCGGCGCATCGAAGGCATCTCCGGCGCAACCATTTTGGGGGACGGCAGCGTGGCACTGATCCTGGATATCCCCGGCCTGGTGCGCTTTGCCGCCGAGCGCAGTGCCGCGTGAAGTTCTTCAGCAGATCCAAAGAGGATTGTCGACCGTGAATCAACACCGACCGGCCCTTGCAGCGAACGCCTCGGCGGAGGCTTCGCGACAGGTTCTCACGTTTTGCGTCGGGTCCGAAACCTACGCCGTGGACATTCTTCTGGTGCAGGAGATACGCGGCTGGGCGCCGGTAACGCGCCTGCCGCAGGCGCCGCCCTACATGCTCGGCATGCTGAACCTGCGTGGCTCCATCGTGCCCGTCATCGACATGCGCATACGACTGGGTCTCGAGCAGGTGAAGTTCACCCCAGTCACCGTCATTGTCGTGCTTTCGGTGCGGACATCCTCCGGGCGCCGCGAGTTTGGTCTGGTCGTGGACAGTGTATCCGATGTGGTGGATATCGATGCCGCCGAGCTTCAGGAGACTCCCGGCCTGGCGGGCAAGACGGGCGTCGAGTTGATCAAGGGTCTCGCGGCCGTCGCGGATCGTATGTTGATACTGCTCAACGTCGACGAATTGATTCGTCGCGACCTGGCGCAGACCGAAGCGCCGATGATGGCCGGGGCCGCCTGAAGCGGCCCGGTCCGATCAATCGATTTCGCAAAACATTTAGCAACATTCATTTAGAGGGACGAGTCATGGCAACGAGGAAGCGCAGGGCTGCGAGCCGCAGTTCTGGCACGGGTAGACGGACAGTGGCTGATAGACGCCGCGGGAGTGCGGCACTCAAGCAGTCACGCCCGGCCAAGTTGAACGGCACCTCAAAGGCCGCGCTGGACAACCTGCCTTCGAATGTGATGGTGACGGACACCAATTGGCTCATTACCTATGCGAATGCCAACCTGCTGCAGATGTTAGGCAATGCCCAGGCCGATATCCGCAAGGAATTGCCGCATTTCGACGTCGATCGCCTGATCGGCATCAGTCTTGACTCATTCGACCAGGACCCCGCACGTTTGCGCGGCACCCTGACCGGAATAACCGCTACGGCTGCCTTGCAGCTGGTGCTGGGCGGTAGAACCCTGCGCCTCATCATCAATCCGATATTGGACCAGGGCGGCAGGCGCCTTGGAGCGGTGGTCGATTGGGCGGATCGCACCAGCGACCTTGCGGTGGAACGGGAAATCCAGGCGATCGTCTGCGCATTCAACGACGGGGACCTCAAGACGCGAATTCCGCTCCAAGGCAAGCTGGGCTTTCACGAGTCCCTCGCCAGGGGCATCAATCAGCTGGCCGACAATATGAGCGAGATTGTGGGTCGCGTGAAAGGTACGGCGGCCGAGGTCGCGCGCAGTGCCGGGGAGATCTCCCAGGGCAACACCGATCTTAGCCAGCGAACCGAAGAGCAGGCGTCGAGCCTGCAGGAGACCGCTTCGTCGATGGAGCAAATGACCTCCACCGTACGCCAGAACGCGGATAACGCCGGTCGCGCCAATCAGCTGGCCGTTGCCGCCCGGGATCAGGCCGAAAACGGGGGTGTCGTCGTGGCAAAAGCGGTCAAGGCCATGGCGGAGATCGACGAGGCTTCGAAAAAGATTGCCGACATCATCGGCGTCATCGACGAGATTGCCTTTCAGACCAACCTGCTCGCCTTGAACGCCGCCGTCGAGGCGGCCCGTGCCGGCGAACAGGGTCGTGGCTTCGCGGTCGTTGCCAGCGAAGTGCGCAATCTGGCCGGACGCAGTGCCACTGCAGCCAGGGAAATCAAACACCTGATCGAGGACAGCCACAGAAAAGTGGACGAGGGATCATCCTTGGTCACCGACTCCGGCAATACGCTTGAGCAGCTGGTCTGCGCAGTGAAGCAAGTCAGTGACATCATCGCGGAGATCGCGGCGGCGAGCGAGGAGCAGTCTGCGGGCATCGAGCAGGTCAACAAGGCTGTCATGCAGCTGGATGCAATGACCCAGCAGAACTCCGCACTGGTCGAAGAGGCTTCGGCAGCCAGCGAGCTGATGGCGGATCAGGCGCGGGCACTGGCTGAAATGATGGACAAATACAATGTCTCGCCGGAAGCAGCCGCCGCGGGCGACGCTGCACGGGCGGAGCCGCGCGGGGCTACCGCAGCACCGGAACCTCAGGAGCGGCGCGGCGCGGGGCGTCCCTGGGCCAAGGCTGACGGGAAGGCACCTGCGGCCCGGCCGCTCACGGCCAAGGCGCCAGTCCTCCGGACACCGCCAATGGTTGGAGCAGCCAACGGTACCGACAGCGAATGGGAGCAATTCTAGGCCGCGCCGGCACGGCCGGACATGACCGGCAGGATTTGCTGCGGTGCGTTCAGGGTTTCTCGCAATCCTTGGCGGCCGCCACCCGCGCCTTGGCTCCACGGGTGGCGAATTTAGGTTGGCCAAGATTCCTCTGGCGCGGGTACTTCTGAGCGCGCCATACTGCCTGCCCATGCATTTGCCTCTCCAGACCACAATAAGAAGGGAGGAGTCTTGTGGAGCTAGAGCAGGACTGCGGAGCCGGCCGTGCGCGCACTGTCACAGTTATACGCGGCCATTAGACCGGGCTCATTCCGTGCTCTGACCAGCTCCATCGCGGCGCTTCGGGTCATAGTGCTGGGCTACACGGCCATTCTGCTCATAGCCGTGTGGAGCTACGCCATACATGTCATCCAAAGTGATTTCCGCCTGACCGACGCGACCACCCGCGAGCGCCTGCGCGCTCGGGGCGCGGCCTTCAACGCGGAGGTCGAAGCCATGATGGGTGATGGCGTGGGCGCTGCGGTTGCTGCCGCCAATGAGATCGGTGGCCAGCGCGGTTTTGCGGTCGCCTCGCAAGCCCAAATACAGCAGACCATTGGCCATATGCTGACCGGCGGCGTTTACGTCCGTGCCCTGTTTCTGGGAAGCAATGCACGCTTTGAACTCGTCGCACGGGGCGGTCGCCGTGAATCCCTGACCGAGCTGCCGCCCTGGTTCAGGCCGGTATTGTCTGCCGGTGCGGTGCCAAGCTGGGTGGGTCCACCGATAGCGGACGCTGATCGCCCGGGCGGGCATCTCGTGCCAGTGGCGCAGCGGGTCGGTAATCTATGGGCCGGCGCCCTCTTCGCCTTCGATACGCTCGCACCGATCTACACTCCGACCGGGGAGGACACAGGGACCGGGTTGTTCAATGTCGACTCGACGGTCCTCGAAGTGTTTCCGGAGTCGAGGTACGCGGTGCTGCGAGGAAGGAATTTCGCTTCAGCTGAGGCGTTTCGCCGCGCGCTCACGTTGCCGCCCAGCGGGGGCGTTCTCATCGTACCGGGCATACTGTCCGCGAAGCCGAATGTGGTCGCCGTCAAGCGGGTCACGGGCTATCCCATGGCATCTGCGGCCTGGCAATGGCAGGCGGCGATATTCGCAAGCTGGAGCGAGAGGCGGCGTGAGACGCTGGCGCTGGCCGGTGCCCTGACATTGGTGATCTCGGCGGCCGGTGGCGTCGTCATCTACTTCCTGCACGCGCTGCGGCGCCGGGAACGACACTATCGCGCGCTGTTCAATAATGCTGCATTCGGCGTTCTGCTCCTTGAAGGAGAGCGGTTCGTGGACTGCAATGCGCGCAGCGCAACGATGTTCGGCGCCCCCGACCACGGCGCATTGAAGGGTCTCCAGCCACGTGACGTGGCACCGCCGAAGCAACCGAACGGCCGCTCCTCCGATGCAAGCATGCGCGACCGACTCCGTGAAGCACTGCAGAACGGTACGTCTTGGTTCGAATGGACCTTCAGGCGGTTGGACACCGGCGAGCCGCTGGTCGCGGAAGTGGACTTGACGGGGCTCGAGGCGGATCAACGGACCTTAACCCTGGCGGTGTTTCACGATATCACCCAACGCAAACGACTGGACGAGGAACGCGAGGCGATGCTGCGGGAGCTGCAGCAGCTTGCTGGCACACTGGTGCAACTTCAGGACGACGAGCGCCGACGCATCGGCCGTGATCTGCATGACTCCACCGGGCAAATCCTCACCGCCTTGGGAATGCAGCTCGCGCGCCTGCAACGGCTCGCCGAAACCGAGGATTCACCGACCCGGGAATTGATAGCCGATTGCACGGCACTGGCCCAGCGCTGCTCCTCCGACATCCGCACCGCTTCCTACCTGCTGCATCCACCGTTGCTGGATGAGATCGGGCTGCTCAGCGCGCTGCGCTGGCTGGCCGATGGGCTCACCCGCCGCAGCGACATCAATGTCGTACTGCGGTTGCCGGAATCATTGCCCAGATTGCCGCGGGATCTGGAGTTGGCGCTCTTTCGAGTGGTTCAGGAGGCGATCAGCAATGTTCATCGCCACGCCCAGAGCCCCTCGGTCACCATAAGACTGACGCTTGATACCGCGGCACTCACTCTGGAGGTGCAGGACGCAGGCCTCGGAATGCCCGAGGCATTCGACTCCGGAAATGTACAAGATCCGATCATGCGCGGTGTAGGACTGGGCGGGATGCGGGAAAGACTGCGTCAACTTGGGGGCCAGCTTACAATCCTCTCAAGCCCGAACGGAACCTGCGTCCGCGCCACGGTTCCAGTTCCAAAGTCGGCGACAACCGCACCGGAGAGGCCGCTACCCGCGTGAGCCCATACCTGCCATGAGAACCGTCCGCATATTGATCGCCGATGATCACCCGCTGGTACGGCGCGGCGTCGCCTCCACGTTGTCGGAAAGGCCGGGTTGGTCGGTGATTGCCGAGGTGTCCAATGGTCGTTTGGCCTGCGAACAGGCCGCGCAGCTACTCCCCGACATTGCGATTCTGGATCTCACGATGCCCGAACTCAACGGACTGGAGGCCACACGGCAGATGCACAGCACGGTCCCAAAGACTCGCATTCTGATCGTTACCGCCCACGAGTCAGAGCAACTGGTACGGGAAGTGTTGGACGCCGGCGCTATGGGCTATGTGCTCAAGTCCGATGCCGGCGCCACGCTGGTGAGTGCCGTGGAAGCCTTGCTTGAAGAGCGACCCTTCTTTTCCTCCGTGGTCGCGCAACGCGTGCTGCAGGGATACCTCGGCGCCGGCGCACCCTCTGTGGATGGCGGCAAATCCTCGCTGTCACCCCGTGAACGCGAGATTGTCCAGCTGCTGGCGGAAGGTAACAATAATAAGGATATTGCACGGATCCTGGACCTCAGTGTCAAAACGGTGGAGACCCACCGCAGCAATATCATGCACAAAATGGATTTCGCGTCCTTCGCGGACCTGGTGCGTTATGCAATCCGCAACAAGCTGGTGATCGACTGACGACTCGTGCAGTGCACCATGTGATGTGGTGCCGCTATTTACCGCTCACCTACCGACTGCCCCCTGCTCCACTCAGGTCCTTTCCCGATACCGAGTCGGGCTGACACGCTCTACCGTACAGGCCCTCGAAGCCAGCCTTCGCGCTGCGCCGCGAGACCCCTTGCACCCTGAACGGAATCACTGCCGACCATGCCTCAAGCAACAACATTGTTGTCCTCAAGCGCTGCGTGCGCTGCGGCCCTCGCCGTTGCGGATGAGATGCGCGCGGTACTCGGTCCGGCTGAGGAGCTCACTCGCAGGCTGGCCGCCGAAACACCGGCCTTCCGGCCCGAGTTCCGGCGTCTGGTAGAGCTGTCAGAGACGCTCGGCATCGCCAATTCGGTACTCGGCGAACTCTTTCCTTGCGGTAGCGAAGCCCATGAGGCGCAGAGCGCCTATTCGGTTGATGCCATGGCACGCGCCATCCTGCCGATGCTGCGTGCCTGCGCCAAGGGGCGGGCCAAGGTCACTCTCACGGAGGACAGCCACTCGCCATTGCTCCGTGGCAATCCATTGGCGCTGAAGCGCGCGCTGCTGCACATCGTGCGCAGCTTGGCTGCCACCATTAGCGCGACCCACGGGGTGATTGACATCGGCGTCACGCTGATCGATTTCTCCGACCACGATCCCTCGGCGGGACACGCCAGGCTGCCAGCGCCGCGCAGAATGGTTCGTCTGACGGTCGCTGACAACGGCATTGGCATGGATCCCGCGAGGATTCAGGCGGTGCTGCAGAGCGGTTCGGATGGCGGCCCACGGCTGCGATGGGAAGATGCGGGTCTGCAGATTGCCAGCAACGTCGTCAAGGCTCATGGCGGTCTGCTGGACATCGAATCGCACGCCGGACTGGGAACCATGGTTCGCATCGATCTGCCGGTCGTTTGGCCGGGGCCTCCCGCCTCAGGAATAGCGAACCCGGACTCCAGGGCGCATCGACGCGTCTCGGATCTGCTGCGATGAGCGCCACTGTCCCGCAAGCCGACGCCCTGGTCGGTGCGCGCCAGGAGATCGCCCGGCTCTCCTCGCTGCCGGTTATGGACGGCCGGCTGCTGAAGATCATGGGGGAACCGGAAGCCGGATCTCAGTATGAGCAGCTGGGCACCCTTCTGCATGCCGATCCGGCGCTGGCCGCGCGGGTGCTGAAGGTCGCCAATTCCGCGTTTTTCGGCGGTGCTCGCGCCATTGACTCGATAAAACGCGCACTGGATGTGCTGGGCACGGCGGCCGTAACGGGGATTGCGATGGCGGCGAGCCTCGACGGCACGGTCAGCCAGCTCGGTACCGCGCACCTGGGATTCTTTGAGCAGTTGCGTCAGCACAGTCTGATAACAGCCGTCGCGGCACGTCAGCTGACGCTGCGGCGTCCGGTGCAGGGCTGGACACCGGATGCGGCCTTCGTGCTCGGCCTGGTGCACGACCTGGGATGGTTGGTACAGCTACAGCTAAAGAGCGACAGCCAGGTCTCCACCATCGGCGCACCCACTGCGCTGGACCACTTGGTGCGGCCACCGCCGCCTGAAGCCGGACACGCCTTGCTGGGTGCTGCGCTTTTCAGTTACTGGGGCCTGCCGCCGGAATTCTCCCTCACCGTACTCAACCACCACGGGGCGGTTCGGGATGACTCAACCCCGGGCCACCAGCTCCTGGCGGTTGCCGATCGCTGCGCGCATTTCCACCACGACAGACTGCCCGAAGGCGAGCCGGCAGCGGCCTGTGAATTGCCGCTGCACGAATTTCAAATGACCGCCGAAACGCTTCCTCAGTTCGCCAGCCAGATGGCCGCTGAAGCGCTACTGATCGGCAAGCTGGTGCGCAAATGACGGTCGTCCGTCCCAAGCCCCATGAAGAAATTCGCAAATTACCAGCCCCTCACGCAGTCCTCGCCGGGTTGGCGCGCAGCTCTGGGCGCAGAAGGACCGGCGGTGGCTCCGAGGCCAGGGTGCCTGCCATGACACCACCGGATAAGGGTTCGCGACACCCCAAGTCGACCGTGCCCACGACTTCCCAACCGGGCGCCCGACCCGCCCACACCCGTACGATCATGCTGATCGACAGCTCCCCTGAGGTGCACGCTCTGGTTGAATTGCAGCTGGCTGACCGCAACACAAGGGTCCATCACGCCTACTCATGCAGTGACGCCTTGCTGAGGCTGAACGATTGCCTGCCCGATCTTCTGCTTGTTGATTACCACTTGCTTGACTTCGACGCCCTGGAATTGTTGCGGAACCCGCTTTCCGGAGCGCGTGCGCTACCGCCATCAGTCATCGTTTTGACCGGTCCGGACGACCACTCCCATTCGCTGGCCTTTGAGCCTGGCTCCGTTGACTTCCTGCGCAAGCCCTTTGGCGCCACCGAGCTGCGTGGACGTGTATCCGCAGTGCTGCAGACACAGGCGCTGCTGTCCACCCTTGAGCACCAGGTCGCACACGATCGGCTCACCGGCATGTTGAATCGTGACGGCCTGGCCCCACGGATCGATGCAGCAATCGCAAGATTCAAGCTGGAACCGCAGCGGCACTTCGCGGTGCTGTTCCTGGACTTCGACAACTTTAAACGTCTGAACGACGCCTACGGACATGACGCCGGTGACGATCTGCTGCGGCAAGTTGGAATCCGGCTGTGCGGCATGGCCCTGACGGATCACCTGAAGCAGGATGACGTCTGTGAGCCGGCAATCGCGCGCCTTGGAGGCGATGAATTTGTCGTGCTGCTCGAGAACCTGTCCCGCCCTGAGGATGCCGAGGAGATCGCCACCCGCCTCATCTCCTCTCTGGGCCGCGAGTACTGGATTAACGGGATACGTGTCGCAAGCTCCATCAGTATCGGCATTGCCCGCGGGTCGCAGAGCTATTCAAGCGCCGCGGAACTGCTGCGGGACGCCGATGCCGCCATGTACGAAGCGAAGGCCGCCGGCCGGTGCCGCCATGTCGTCTTCGATTCCTTGTTGCGCAAACGCATCGAAAAGCGGGCCCATACCGAACGGGAATTGCGGCTTGCCGTCGAATCGCACCAGCTCAGCCTCGCCTACCAGCCCATCATCAATCTGGAATCCGGGAGACTTGTCGGCCTGGAATCCCTCCTGCGTTGGCAGCATCCGGAACTGGGTTCGGTTGCGCCCGCCGAGTTCATTCCCGTAGCAGTGGACAGCGGGCTCATCGGCCCGATTGGTGATTGGGTCCTGCAGAACGCCTGTGCCGCATTCAAACAACTACAGCAACAAATGGGCGCCAATGCCCCGGACTTCATTGCGGTGAACATCTCCAGAAGACAGCTCACCGATCCGGGGTTGCCCGCCAAGATTTTATCGGCCCTGATGGCCTCGGGAATTGCGCCGGAGTGCCTGCACCTCGAGATTACCGAGAGTGAGCTGGTGACGGACCTCAACGCCGCACGGGACACCCTGCGGGAGATCAAGCAACTCGGCGTCGCCTTGTCGGTCGATGACTTCGGCACCGGATATTCATCGCTGGCCAGTCTGTATGATTTCCCGATCGACGTCTTCAAGCTTGATCGATCCTTCATCGCGGCCGATCTGACATCCGAGCGCGGTCGGGCATTGATGGCGGTCACACACGCCGTGTTGCAGCTGGCACGAAACATCGGTGTGCGCGTAATCGCCGAGGGTGTCGAGACCGCCCAGCAACTGGCAGTTTTACAGTCCCTGCGCTGCGATATGGCACAGGGATATTTTCTCGGTCGGCCCATGCCGGCGCAGCAAGTCCTCGCGTGGAGCACGACGGCGCTCGTCGGGGCATTTGGTGGTGCACTTTCTTCCGAGCCGTAGTCATGGATCGGGATGGGCATCGAGGTTTTTGAAGTAGGGATAGCAGTTGGATTCATGCAAAAGGTAACGTTCTCCGGGGAGGCCGCTCGCGAAGCCGCGGCTGTCGACTCCATTCTTCTGGTCACTGATAACACGCTGACGATCGCCACTGTCGGCAACGCCTTGCGCTCCACGGGATTTGAGGTCCTGGAGGCATTGGACGGTGTCGCTGCTCTGGAAGCCTGTTTGACGAAACGGCCGTCGCTTGCCGTTATTGATGAGAAAAACGCCGATTCCGACGGCATCCAATTGGCGCAACAGCTGACGGAGCGCTTCTTTGTGCCCTTCGTCTATCTCGCACCGGACGAAGAGGCCGTTATCACCGCGGCGGTGTCGGCCGGAGCAATGGCGTGCCTGGTGCGACCCATCGAGCCCGCGCAGATCGTTCCGCTCGTGCGCGCGGCGCTTCGCCGCTCGCAGGAACTTCGTGCGCTTCAATCTCAGACGGAGCGTCTGACGGCGGCGGTTCAGACGGGCAAGCAGATCGGCATCGCCACGGGTCTCATAATGGCCAACCTGCGACTGGATCAACAAGAGGCCTTCGAACGGCTGCGCCGTCAGGCTCGCACGCGACGCGCGCGTCTAGAGGACTTGGCGGCGGAGCTGCTGCGCGCGGCCGACGAGACCGGTGGCTTTTATCGCTCCCTGGAAGCAGCCGACACGCCGCGTCGGCGCACGGCGGAGGACGTTGCCATCGTCCCCAAGGAACGGCTCAGCGGATGAGCCGTCGCAGCCGGACCCCTCGGCAGTCTCTCGAAACAGATAGCGAAATACATCGTATACTGTTGATTATACGGTGTTTCTATGGCCGTGGCACCAACGCTGCGCCGCCGATCATCGCCCCGACAACTTCCCTTGCGGGGTAGCGCTGCGGGCACTTATCGCTCCGCTGCAGTCACGCCGTTTCTTGAACTGGCTCTCAATACCAGAGGCCACTTTGCCAATCCAATTCACATACGCCGGGGTTCCCCGCCCTTAGGATGGCCAGGCCTGAAGGTTGGCTTCGCCCCCTAAAAGCGTCGAAGCCACCGCAGCGCCGAGTGTTCGCACTCGCATCCGCCGCCACCCCATCGCGGCAAAGCAATCTCTCTGGGCCTTATCCCTGCCCGGTATTCCTTACCGGTCTTGCCTGGAGAAGCTTGTCGTGCGTTCGACTGCCAACATCCCGAACTCCTGCCACGCCGCCGCGGTGGACAAGTCTGCCGCGCAGAAGCCGGGGACGTCCGCGGGCCGAAACCCAATGCGCAAGATCTTCGCGTTGGTCGGGATCGCAATCATTGTGTTCATGGTCTTCACGGCCTTCAGCGTGCAGACCGCAGTCAAGGGCCGCGCGAAATTGTCGGCCATCAAAGATCTGTATTTTCCGGTTCTCGAGCGGGTCGATGCCGATATTGTCCGCATCGACAAAATGGAAGAGCTCTATATCCAAGTCGTCGTCCTAGGAGACCGCGACGCTCTGGACACGGCCAATGAACAGGCCACCAAGGCAGATGACGCTTTTAAGGAAATAGCCGGGCTGTATCCCGAGCGCGCGCAGGAAGTCGAAAAACTGCGGGCGCAGCTGTCGAACTACCGCACTCTCGCCGCCACCGTTTCCGTCGGCTACCTCAAGCAGCAGACCGGCCTCGAGGGCGCGACCGCGCAGATGAACCAGGCCCTGAGCGACCTGCGGGGCAGCGTGAAGGCGTTCCGCCAATCCAGTTACGACAACTTCGTCAAGACCCTCGCCGACTCCCAGCAGGCGGCGCGGCTGGGTCTGCTGTTGGGCATCGCGCTGGGCGTGATGAACCTGTGCTTCATGGGCGTACTGGTGTACTTCATCCGCAACAACATGAAGATGATGGCGGTGATTGCCGAGCAGAACGCCACCCTCGAACAGCGGGTCGCGGAGCGCACGGCGCAGTTGAGCCAGAAGACCAATGACATCAATGCCATGTTGCAGAACATGAGCCTAGGGGTGTGCACGGTCGTTCCCGGCAATGAGCTCCACCCGGAATATTCGAATCACCTGCGTCAGATATTCGGAGTCGATGAGGTTGCGGGCCGCAACCTGGTCGACTGCCTGTTCGATCGCTCCTCGCTGGGTGTGGACACCAAGGATCAGATCACCGTAGCGCTCGGTTCAATCATCGGTGAAGCGGCCATGATGTTCGACTTGAACGGACACCTGCTGCCGCGCGAGACCCTGCTGCGGGGGAACGGATCGCCCAAGACGGTCCAGCTTGACTGGAGCCCGATCGTCGGTGAACAGCAGACCGTGGAAAAGGTCCTGCTGATTGCCCAGGACGTGACGCAGATGCGCGAGCTGGAGCGCGCCTCGGCCCAGCAGCAGGCAGAACTGGAGATCATTTCCAAGATCATTGCGATCGCCATCGGCAAGTTCAACGACTTCGTCGATTCCGCCACCAAGTTCATCTCGGGAAATCGCGAGCTGCTGCGCAGGACCGGCGCTGACCGGGACGAGGAGACCATAGCGCTGCTGTTCCGCAATATGCACACGATCAAAGGCAATGCGCGCACTTACGATCTGCGCCTGGTGACCGATGCCGCCCACGCCGCCGAGCAGACCTATGATCGGCTGCGCAAAGATCCCGAGGCCGTCTGGGATGTCACACAGATGCTGGCTGAACTGGAGGCCGTCGAGGCCGCGGTCACCCGCTATGTCGATGTGAACGAGAACAAGCTCGGACGCAAGGGACGCGCCGCGGATCTGCTCACCTCGCGCGGCGTATTTATCGGCAACGACGAAATCGAGACTCTGAAGTCACTGGCCGCCGACCTGCCCGCAACCGAAGGCGGCAGCGATGTGTCCAGGCTGCGCGCGGCGATTGGCCAGCTGGGCTACATTCCTCTGCCGCGGCTGGTCTCCGGTTGCGTGGACTCCCTGTCCTCGCTGGCCAAGGAGCTGAAGAAGCCCACGCCGACCGTGCAGTTCCTCGACGGCGACATTGGCTTCACCAGTCAATTCGCCGAAGCGCTGAAGAGCTCGCTGATGCACGTGGTGCGCAATTCAATGGATCACGGCATCGAGCTACCCGAAGAGCGTCTGCGCGCGGGCAAGGCGCCCGCCGGCGCGCTGCGCTTCAAGTGCCAAAAGCGCGATGACCAGCTGGAATTGCACGTCGGCGACGACGGCCGCGGCCTCGCCCTGCACGCCCTGTTCCGCAAGGGTGTCTCCCTCGGCCTGTTCCAGGCTGACGACAGGCCACCGCGCCAGGCTGTCGCCGATATCGTATTCCGCTCCGGTCTGTCTACGGCCGGAGAGGTGACCCAGGTCTCCGGCCGGGGTGTGGGCATGGATGCTGCGCGCGCCTTCCTCGCCGAGCAGGGTGCGAGCGTTGCCATAGAACTGCTCGATGAGGCCACGGAGCTGGGGTTTGCACCCTTCCAGTTCGTGATCCGCGTCCCCGCCGCCGCGTTCAGGGCCCGATCATGAGAGGCCACGCCACCTTAAGGAGCGCGGATCCTGAGGATCCAAAGGCGAACCTGCATCAGCACGCCGGAAGGATCAAGGGCGAGGTTCAGTCATTGAAGGGCCTGGCGCACGCCTTCGAGCGCTGGCACCAGGACATGAACCTGCTGATGGCGCAGAACCGCGCGATGCGCGCCAACCGTGAGGAACTGCATTCAATCGTCCGGCACCTGACCATGGTATCGCTGAACGCCAAGATCGAGGCAGCTCGTGCCGGAGAGTCCGCTCGCGGGTTTGCCGTCGTGGCCACCGAGGTACGCAGCCTGGCGAATCGCGCCGAGGCGCTGTCCAAGGACTTCGGCACCGGCCTGCACCGAAACGATCTGGCGACCACCGCGACCTTCCAGGACATTCAGGCCAGCGGCAAATTGATGATGGCTGCGATCAGCGGTCTTGAGTCGATGATCGGCCAGCTGCGCTCACAACTGGATTGATGATCACATGATCAGCAAACAGGCCCGCTCCTCGATCGACTACCTCTTCACCGAAGCGGCCCGGTCCTCTCTCGTGCTGCATCCGGACGATGCCTGCAGTATCGAGCCCGTGGTGAAGGAAGCCGGCATTGCCGCAAGCCTGCCAGGCACCGTCCTGGTCATCACCTGTTCGTCCTTCATCTTCCGATTCCTGACCCTGCTGCGCCTCGGGGACAACAGCGAGACCCGCGC
>Ga0210385_10000480_pt1 | contig 28764 bp, 29 predicted proteins | sample IncBWH26OmetaG_FD_160107 | JGI IMG/M metagenome (GOLD analysis project Ga0210385, IMG submission 160107) | Forest soil microbial communities from Barre Woods Harvard Forest LTER site, Petersham, Massachusetts, United States - Inc-BW-H-26-O ...
CCGAAGTGGCGGAGAAATTCCGCGAGCTGGCACAGCTGCTGCGGCCGGATCCCGAGGAAGAGCTGTCGCTGCTGCTGGGGGATGTGAGCGCTCATCAGCTCGGCCGCCTGGCGCGCGGCGCGCGCGAGCTGGGCCGGCGCGCCGCGCACACCACGCTGCAGAATCTCGCCGAATATCTCGGCCACGAGCGCGGCGAGCTGGTGCCGCGCAACGAGGGCGAGCAATTCCTGCGCGGCGTGGACGCGCTGCGCGAGAACACCGACCGCCTGCAGGCGCGCCTCGAGCTGCTGGCGCGACGGCGCGGCGCCTGCTGATGCCGGGGTTGCGGCCGTGAAGCTGCGCGTCGTGCTGCGGCTGCTCGAGATCCAGCGCGTGCTGCTGCGGCACCACCTGGACGAGTACGTGCGCGCGACGCACCTGTACCGGCCGCTGCGCTTCCTGTTCTTCCTGTCGCCGTCGGTCTGGTTCGCGCGCGGCCGCGGCGGCAGTCGCGGCGAGCGGCTGCGCCTGGCGCTCGAGGAGCTGGGTCCCATTTTCGTCAAGTTCGGCCAGGCGGTGTCCACGCGCCGCGATCTGCTGCCGCCCGATATCGCCGACGAACTCGCTAAGCTCCAGGACCGCGTACCCCCCTTCCCCGGCGCCATTGCCCGCGCGCTGATCGAGGCGGACTACGGCCGCCCGGTGGGCGAGGTGTTCGCGAGCTTCGAGGAGACCCCGCTGGCGGCAGCCTCCATCGCCCAGGTGCACGCGGCGCGCCTGCCGGGCGGTGCGGAAGTGGTGGTCAAAGTGCTGCGCCCCGGGATGCACGCGCTGATCGAGCGTGATCTCGAAGTACTGCACGCGCTGGCGGAGCTGGCGCAGCGCTACTGGCCGCAGGGGCGGCGGCTGCGGCCGCGGGAAATCGTCAGCGAGTACCAGAAGACCGTGCTCGATGAGCTCGACCTGATGCGCGAGGCCGCCAATGCCTCGCAGCTGAAGCGCAATTTTGCCGGCTCCGAGCTCCTGTACGTGCCCGAGGTGTACTGGGACTACTGCCGCAACGATCTCATGGTGATGGAGCGCATCCACGGCGTGCCGATCAGCGACATGGCCAGCCTGCGTGCCGCCGGCACCAACATCCCGCAGCTCGCCGAGAACGGCGTGCGTATCTTCTTTACCCAGGTATTTCGTCACAACTTCTTCCACGCCGACATGCACCCGGGCAACATCTTCGTGCTCATCAGCGACCCGCAGCGACCGCGCTATGCGGCGGTCGACTTCGGCATCGTCGGCACCCTCGACCCGCGCGACCAGCACTACCTGGCAGAGAACTTTCTGGCGGTGTTCGACCGCGACTACCGCCGCGTGGCACAGCTGCATCTGGAATCCGGCTGGGTGCCCGCCGGTACGCGCGTCGATGAGATGGAATCGGCAGTGCGTACCGTGCTCGAACCGATCTTCGACCGCCCTCTCAAGGACATCTCCTTCGGCCGCATTCTGCTGCGGTTGTTCGAGATCTCACGCCGTTTCAACATGCAGATCCAGCCGCAGCTCATCCTGCTGCAGAAGACGCTGCTGAACATCGAGGGGCTGGGGCGCGACCTGTACCCGGAACTCGACATCTGGAGCACGGCCAGTCCGATCCTGCGCGAGTGGATGCGCGAGCGCGTCAGCGTCCGCGGCCTGCTGCGCGACCTGCGCGCGCACGCTCCGGAGCTGATCGAGACGGCGCGCGGCGTACCGGCGGCGCTGCAGGCGCTGGTGCAGCGCGAACGCAGTCCGCCGCGCAGCGGCGAGGCTGCGGCGGAGCTGGCGCGGCAGCGCGCCGAGCTGAGTTCCCAGGCGCGGCGCCGCGAGACACTGCTGCTGGGCGCGGCGCTGTTGTTCGCTGCGCTGCTCTGGCTGGGCAGCGCGCGCCAGCCGGCCTGGCTGGGCTGGGGACTGTTGGCTGCAGGCTGCGTCACCATCCTTTACGGCCTGTGGCGCGCCAGCTGACATGCAGCGCAAACTTACCGAAGGCTCGATTCCGGTCGGGCTGTTCAGATTCGCGCTGCCGATTCTGTTCGCCAATGTGCTGCAATCGCTCAATGCATCGGTGAACTCGGTGTGGGTGGGGCGCTACCTGGGTGAAGCCGCCCTCAGCGCGACTTCGAATGCCAACACGGTCATGTTCCTGCTGATCGGAGCGGCCTTCGGCGTGGCCATGGCCGCCACCATCCTCATCGGCCAGTGCATCGGCGCCAACAACATCGCCGAGACCAAGCGCGTGGTGGGCACCAGTGCCACGTTCTTCGCCGGCGTCTCGGTGGTCATGGCCATCGCCGGGCTGGTGCTGTGCCGTCCGCTGTTGATCGCGATGAGCACGCCCGCCGATTCGCTGCCGCTGGCGGTGGCGTACATGCGCGTGATCTTCCTCGCGGTGCCGTGCCTGTATCTGTATGCCTTCGTCATGGCAGTGCTGCGCGGCGCCGGTGACTCGAAGACGCCGTTTTACTTCATGCTGCTGTCGGTCGCGATCGACATCGCGCTCAATCCGGTGTTCATCTTCGGCCTGGGTCCCATCCCGCGGCTCGGCATCGCCGGCTCGGCGCTCGCCACCTTTGTCGCGCAGGCGGTCAGCCTCACCGCGCTGATCCGCTATCTGTACCGCCGCAACCACTTCCTCTGCCTGCACAAGGACGAGCTGCGCCTGCTGAAAGTCGACTGGTCCCTGGTGGGCACGCTGGTGAGGAAGGGCATCCCGATGAGCGGCCAGATGCTGGTCATCTCGCTCAGCGCGGTGCTCATGATCACGCTCGTCAACCGCTTCGGCGTCGACACTACCGCCGCCTTCGGCGCCGGGCTGCAGATCTGGAATTACATTCAGATGCCGGCCTTCGCCGTGGGCATGGCGGTGTCGGCGATGAGCGCGCAGAACGTCGGCGCGCAGAAATGGGAGCGGGTGTCGCGGATCGCGATCGTCGGCGTGCTGTACAGCGTGCTGCTGACCGGCTCGATCGTGCTGCTCATCGAACTGCTCAACCGGCACGTGTTCGGACTGTTCCTGCCGGCCGGCTCGAATGCGCTCGCCCAGGCTGCGCACATGAACCGTATCGTGACCGGCTCGTTCATCTTCTTCGGCATCTCGGTCGCGCTGTTCGGCGTAGTGCGCGCAACCGGTGCGGTCGTGGCGCCGTTCGTGATTCTAGCGATCTCGATGCTCGCGGTGCGCTTCCCGGTGGCGCACTGGTTCCTCGGGCGCTACCAGGTGGACGCGATCTGGTGGAGCTTCCCGATCTCCTCGGTACTGTCGAGCTGCCTTGCGCTGCTGTATTACCGCTTCGGCGGCTGGCGCGCGGCGCACATGCTGCCGGCCGGCGCCGCTTGATGAGCGAGCGGCCTCTCCCGAATTGCGTATAGAGCTCGCCCTCCCCAAGGGGGCAAGATGGCCCGAGCGCTGCGCACCGCGGCGCGCCCCCTCTTCAGGAGTATTCCATGCAGACGCGCAAGCTCGGCGGTAATGGCTCCACAGTCTCGGCGCTCGGCTTGGGCTGCATGGGCATGAGCGAGTTCTACGGCGCGCACAGCGACGCCGAGTCCCTCGCCACGATCCACCGCGCCCTCGCCCTCGGGGTGAATTTTCTCGACACCGCCGATGCGTATGGCCCGTACACCAACGAGGAGCTGGTGGGGCGCGCGCTCCAGGGCCGGCGCGCGGACGCCTTCCTCGCCACCAAGTTCGGCTTCGTGCGCGATGCGCAGAATCCGACCGCACGCGCCATCGACGGCCGCGCGGCGCGCGTCCGCGAAGCGTGCGAGGGCAGCCTCAGGCGCCTGCAGGTCGAACACATCGACCTCTACTATCTGCATCGCGCCGACCCCCAGGTGCCGATCGAGGAGACGGTCGGCGCGATGGCCGAGCTGGTGCGCGCCGGCAAGGTGCGCTACCTCGGACTCTCCGAGGTCTCGGTCGCAACGCTCGAGCGCGCCGAGCGCGTGCATCACATCACGGCGCTGCAGAGCGAGTACTCGCTGTGGACGCGTGATCCGGAGCAGCAGGCGCTTCCGGCCTGCGAGCGCCTCGGCGTCGGCTTCGTACCCTACAGCCCGCTCGGACGCGGCTTCCTCACCGGCGCGCTGCACAGTCCCGAGGACTTCGCCAGCGATGATTACCGGCGCACCAGCCCGCGCTTCCAGGGCGAAAACTTCGCCCGCAACCTCGCGCTGGTCGACAAGGTGCGCGCCCTGGCGCGCGACAAGCACTGCACGCCGGCGCAGCTGGCGCTCGCCTGGGTGCTGGCACAGGGCGAGCACGTCGTGCCGATACCCGGCACGCGCCGCATCGCCAATCTGGAGGAGAACGTGGGCTCGCTGGCGGTGCAGTTAGGCGCGGCAGAACTGGCCGCGATCGATGCGGTCTTCCCGCTGCATGCCGCCGCCGGCGCTCGCTACACCGAACCGATGATGAAGCTTTTGAACGGCTGACCGTCAGCGCGCCGGCAGCTCGCTCACCGAGGCGCTGCGCGGGGCGATCCACAGCGCGCGCGCCCCGCCGCACAGCTGGCCTTTGCCGTCGAACAGCGCCGTCCCGGCGGCGTGCTTGCGGCCCTCGACCGCGATCTGCCAGCCGATGAGGGTGCACGACTCGCCGATGTGCACGCGCCGGTCCACGTGCGCGGTGAACTCCGCGAGCAGCAACATGCGGTCATCGGGTGCCACCGCGTAGTAACCCGGGCAGTCGAGCGCGGCCGACATGAATTCGGGGCGCACCTTGCCGTCACCGGCATCGAGCGAGCTGTCCGGCACCCACGGTGCAGCCACCAGCCCCTGTTCGGGCAGCGGGCCGGCGAAGATTCTCAGGCCATCACCCCGCAGCCGCTGCGTGCCACAGACAAAGCAGCTGGGAAAGCGGTGATGACGGAAGCCGGCGTAGCGCCGCGAGGCTTCGACCGCCTCGAGATAGTCCGGCGGGGAGCGCGCCTGCAGTTGCAGCGCCGCCGGCCGTGCTTCGCCGATCGGCTCGCCGCCGTGCAGCACGCTGAGTCCGCCGCCCTCAAGCTCGCTCACGGTGAATGCCGTGTTGAGCGGCGGCGGCTTGAGCAATCGCACCGTCACCGTCTGCGGCGCGAGCGTCGCGACCAGGCCGGCGAAATAACCGCCGTTGGCGGAGGCGGCCGGCCCGCAGAAGCGCGCTGCCACGGTGAGAGTTGGCATAGGCGTGCGAGGATGGGCGCCGCGCGGAGTTTGCGCAAATCAGCCCGCGCGCAGCGCGCGCAGCCATGCGCCCGGGTCTTCGCCGCGCTCGAGCACCTCGACCAGCGCGGAGCCGACCACTATGCCATCCACGTGCCCGCGCAGCCGTTGCACCTGCGCGCGGCTGCGGATGCCGAAGCCGGCACACACCGGCAGCGAGGAACTCGCGCGCACCCGGTCGAGATAGCCGAGCACCGCCTCCGGGACCGCCACACTGCGGCCAGTCGTGCCGGTCATGGTCACGGCGTAGACGAACCCCTGGCTGCGCGCACACAGTGCCTGCAGGCGCGCCGGCTCGCTCACCGGCGTCACCATCTGCACCAGTGCCAGCTGCGCGTCCGCGAGCGCCGCGTGCAGCTCATGGCTCTCATCGAGAGGCAGATCCGGCACGATGAAGCCTGACACCCCGGCGTGCGCCGCGGCGGCCGCCAACCGCTCGAGCCCGTAGGCCAGGAGCGGATTCAGATAGCTCATGAGCACCACGGGCACGCGCAGCTCGCCGAGCGCAGCCAGTTCTTCCAGGATCCACCGCAGGCTCACGCCCTGGGCGAGCGCGCTCTGGCTGGCGCGCTGGATGGTTACTCCGTCAGCCATCGGATCGGTGAACGGCACGCCCACTTCGATCAGGTCACAAGCGGGCGCGAGTGCGCGCAGATCCGTGGCGAAGGTCTGGCGGCGCGGAAAACCGGCGGTGAGGTAGGCGACCAGCGCCGGCTCGCCACTCGGCGCGGCGCGCAGCGCCGCGCTGATGCGCTCGCGCGGACTCATGCGCGCTCCGGGCTGAGCAGCATCTGCTGCAGCGTCGCCAGGTCCTTGTCGCCGCGCCCGGAGAGGCACACCAGCACGGTACTGCCAGGGTGCTGCCGCGCCCAGCGCGCGGCGCCCACCAGCGCGTGCGCACTCTCGATCGCCGGCAGGATTCCCTCGCACTCACTCAACTCGCGTACCGCGGCGAGCGCCTCGGCATCGCCCGCGGTTTCGTAGCGCACCCGGCCGATCGCCGCGAGCAGCGCATGCTCCGGGCCGACACCCGGATAGTCGAGGCCTGCGGACACCGAGTGAGTCTCCTGAATCTGCCCGTCGGCGTTCTGCAGCAGCATGGAATAACTGCCGTGCAGCACGCCGGGGCGGCCGTGGGCGAGTGTCGCGGCGTTATCGCCGAGCGCGCTGCCGCGCCCGCCGGCCTCGACGCCGATGATGGCGACCGCGGCATCCGCGACAAAGGCGTGGAAGGTACCGATGGCGTTGGAGCCGCCGCCGACGCAGGCGATCACGGCGTCCGGCAGCCGCGCGGTCGCGGCCAGCAGCTGCGCGCGCGCCTCGCGGCCGATGACCGCCTGCAGCTCGCGCACCAGATACGGATAGGGATGCGGGCCCACCGCGGAGCCGAGCAGATAATAAGTGTCGAGCGGATCGGCTACCCAGTCCCGCAGTGCCTCATCGATCGCCGCGCGCAGCGTGCGGTCGCCGCTGGTCACCGCGGTCACCTGCGCGCCCAGCAACCGCATGCGTCCGACATTGGGCGCCTGCCGCTCCATGTCGATCGCGCCCATGTAGACCGTGCACGGCAACCCGAGGCGCGCGCAGGCCGCCGCGCTCGCCACGCCGTGCTGCCCGGCGCCGGTCTCCGCGACGATGCGCTTGGCACCGAGCCGGCGCGCGAGCAGCGCCTGGCCGATGGCGTTGTTGATCTTGTGCGCGCCGGTGTGCGCCAGATCCTCGCGCTTGAGCCAGATCTGCGCGCCCCAACGCGCGGACAGGCGCGCGGCGAAGGTCAGCGCAGTCGGCCGCCCGACCCAGCTGCTGAGCTCGCCGCCGAGCTCGGCCTGGAAGTCCTGCGCGTGCAGGTGCTCGTCCACGCCGCGCTGCAGGCGCTCCAGCGCGGCGATCAGCGTCTCGGGGACGTAGCGGCCGCCGAAGGCGCCGAAGCGCCCGCGCGCATCGGGAAAACGTCCGGCCACTTCCTCGGCCAGCAGTTGCGCTGCATCGGTCATCGGAGCCTGTGCGCTCATGTCCCCTCCTCGCTGCCAGTCGCAGGCGTGCGCACCACAGCGCGCACCGTGCGGACGAAAACTGCAATCTTCTCCGGGTCTTTGACCCCCGGGCGCAGCTCGACGCCGCTCGACACGTCGACGCCGAAGGGGCGCACGGCGGCGATGGCGTGCGCCACGTTGGCGGCATTCAGTCCGCCGGCCAGCACCAGTTGCGCGCGCCGCGCGAGCGCGCGGGCGGCCTCCCAGTCACTGCGCGCACCGCTGCCACTTTGCGGTCCCTCGAACAGCAGCCGCGCGGGCGGCGCCGGCAGCGCGCCCGTGCGCACCACTGGCAGCCGCACGAGGCTCGCCGGCAGCCGCAAAATCGCCAGATCCGCGGCCTCACTCTGCAGCATGTCCGGTTGAAACACCGCGAGAATCTCCTCCACCTGGGCCTGCGTCGGGTGCAGCGTGACCGCCACACAGGGCACGCGCCCCCGCGCGGGCGCAGCCAGCACGGCCGCATCAGCCGGCGTCAGCTGCCGTGCGGAACTCGCGAACACGAAACCGAGCGCATCCACACCGGCTGCGAGCGCAGCATCCACCGCCTGCGCGCTCGTCATGCCGCAGATCTTGATCCACATCTAGCTGGCGCCCCGCGCCTGGCGCCCGGCCGCGAGCAGCGTGGCGGCGAGCGCCGCCGGCTCGGCGCCCTGCATGAGCGCGCTGCCGACCAGCAGCAGCTCGTAGCCGGCGGCGGCCAGCGCGGCTGCATCCGCGGCACTCGTCACGCCACTCTCGGCAACACGCGGCAGCCCGGACGGCAGCAGTGGTGCGAGCTCGAACAGGCGACGCGGCACCACGTGCAGCGTGCCGAGGTCGCGGCAATTGACCCCCGCCAGCAGCACGCCGCTGCGGTGTGCGGCGGCGACCTGCTGCAGCTGCTCGATGTCCGCGGCATCGAACGCCTCCAGCAGCACGAACAGCCCATGCGCGTGCGCGCACTCGATCAGCGCATCGATCTCGGCGCGTGTCAGCATGCGCAGGATCACCAGCACACCCCCCGCGCCGGCATCGCGCGCCTCGAGCACCTGGTACGGGTCCACCAGGAAGTCCTTGCGCATCGCCGGCACCTGCAGCGGCGCGAGGATCGTGGCGGCCTCGCGCAGATGCGCCAGCGTGCCGTCGAAGCGCGACGGCTCGGTCAGCACGGAAACCGCCGCAGCGCCTGCCTGCGCATAGCCGCTGACCCGCTCACGCAAGGCATCAGTGCCGCTCGCGAGCACTCCGGCCGCCGGCGAGCGCAGCTTGAGCTCTGCGATCAGATCGAAACCCGCCGCGCTCAAGCGCAGCGTCGGCGGCGGCGCCAGCGTGCGCACGCGCGCCTCGAGCTCCGCCTGGCGGAGGTTACCGCGGGCCTGCTGCACGCGTGCGCGGCTGCCCGCGGCCATCTCCGCGAGGAAAGCAGTGCTCATGGACGGGCTTCTTCCGTGGTGAGGCCGGCCAGCAGACGCCGCGCGGCCCCTGAATCGATGGCCGCGGCTGCGCGCGCCACGCCCGCCTGCGGCGTCGCGGCCTCACCGGCCAGTTCCAGGGCGAGAGCGGTGCCGAGCAGCAGGCAGTCGCGATGCGCGCCGCGCTCTGCGCCATACAGCACCGCCCGCAGCGCGCGCGCGTTGTGCTGGGCATCACCGCCGGCAAGATCCGCGGGGCGGCACAGCGGCAGGCCGTAGTCTGCAGGGCTGCGCAGCTGCTGCTGCACACGACCGGCGTGCACGTCGAACAGAGTGAAAGGTCCCGCCGGCGTCGGCTCATCCCAGCCGCCGGATCCGTGCACCACGAACGTGCGCTCGCCCGGCAGTCCCAGAAAGGTATCCGCGATCAGCCGTGCAGCCTCCAGACTGTAGGCACCGACCAGATGCAACGGCGGCTGCGCCGGATTGACCAACGGACCCAACACATTAAACACCGTGCGCACACCGAGCGCGGAGCGGATCGGCGCAAGGTTGCGCGTTGCCTTGTGATAGTGCGGTGCGAACAGGAATGTGAAGCCGTGGCTGCGCAGGCACTCGCCGGCGGCCGCACCGTCCGCCGGGATGGTCATGCCGAGTGCCTCGAGTACATCGGCACTGCCGCAGCGGCTGGAGATCGAGCGATTGCCGTGCTTGACCACCGGCAGACCGCAGGCCGCGGTGAGCAGCGCGGTGCCGGTGGAAATGTTGAGACTGCCCGAGGCATCTCCGCCGGTGCCGACGATGTCGATGGCCCGCAGCGCCGCCGGCAGCGGCGGGCGCTCCGCCAGCCCGCGCATGGCGCGGGCAAAGCCACGTACTTCCGCCGCCACCAGTCCCTTGGTGGCGAGCGCGGCGAGCAGCGCGCCGGCCAGCGCCGGCGGCAGCTGCGGATCGGTCAGGCACGCGAGCAGCTCCTCCGCCTGCGGCTGCGACAGATCACGGCGCTCCACCAGCTGCTGCAGCAGTTCGCGCGCGCGGCTCATGGCGTGCCGCGGGTCGCGCCGTCCTGGCGCAGGAAATTGGCGAGCAGCGCCGGGCCGTCCGGAGTGAGGATGCTTTCCGGGTGGAACTGCACGCCTTCGACCCGCAGGGTGCGGTGGCGCACGCCCATGATCTCGCCCTCGGCAGTGCGCGCGCTCACCTCGAGCGCCGCGGGGAGACTGGCAGGCGCGGCGATCAGGGAGTGATAACGGCCCACTTCGCACGGCTGCGGCAGGCCCGCGAACAGAGTGCGCGCGTCGTGCTCCACCTGCGAAGTCTTGCCGTGCATCAGCCGGCCGGCGCGCACCACCTGGCCGCCGAATACCTCGACGATCGACTGGTGGCCGAGACACACACCCAGAACCGGGATGCGCCCGGCGAAGGTGCGGATCATCTCCATGGAAACACCGGCGTCGCGCGGCGTGCCCGGCCCCGGTGAAATGCACAGGTGCGTCGGCGCCAGCGCCAGCGCCTCTGGCGGCGTCAGTGCATCGTTGCGGTACACCTGCACGTCAGCGCCCAGCACCAGAAACGCCTGCACCAGGTTGTAGGTGAAGGAGTCGTAGTTGTCGATCAGCAGCAGCCGCGCGTTCACAGGCCCTCCGCGGCGAGTTCGAGCGCGCGCGCCATGGCGCCGCTCTTGGCGAGCACTTCCTCGTGCTCACTGGCCGGCACACTGTCGGCGACGATGCCCGCGCCCGCCTGATAGCTGTACTCGTCGCCGCGGAATACCAGCGTGCGGATGGTGATGGCGTGGTCCATGTCGCCGCGGGCGCCGAAATAGCCGACGGTACCGCCGTACAGGCCGCGGCTCACCGGCTCCAGCTCATCGATGATCTGCATCGCCCGTACCTTGGGTGCGCCGACCAGCGTGCCCGCCGGAAAGGCGGCAGCAAACAGATCGAAGGCATCGCGCCCCGGCGCCAGCTCGCCCTGCACGCCGCTCACCAGGTGCATCACATGGCTGTAGCGCTCGATGCAGCGGTAGGGCTCGACGCGCACGCTGCCCGCGTGCGCCACGCGCCCGAGATCATTGCGCGCCAGATCCACCAGCATCACGTGCTCGGCGTTCTCCTTGGGGTCGGCGAGCAGCTCCGCCGCACGCGCCTGGTCGAGTGCTGAGTCCGTGGCGCGCGGCCGCGTGCCGGCGATCGGCCGCAACTGGGCGCGGCGGCCGGACAGCTTCACCAGCGCCTCGGGCGAGGAGCCGACCACGGTCACTTCCCCGAGTGCACAGTAATACATGTAGGGCGAGGGATTGATGAGGCGCAGCGCGCGGTAGGCCTGGAACGGATCCAGTTGGTGGCAGCCGGCGAAGCGGCAGGCGAGCACCAGCTGATAGACATCGCCCGCGGCGATGTACTCCTGCGCGCGCCGCACCGCGGCGAGATAATCGTTGCGGCTGATGGCCGCCGTGGGCGGCGCGTAGCGTCCCGCACGCTGCGCGTTGGGCAAGGCACCGCGCAGCGCCTGCACCACTTCCGTACGCAACGCGCGGCGCTCATCCTCGCTGCCGGCGTGCAGCAGCGCGATGCCACGCGTCAGGTGATCGAACACGAGCACCGAGCGCGGTGCGATGTAGTGCAGTGCCGGCACTCCCGAGTCACGCCCGCTGCGCAGGGGCAGGCGCTCGAAATGACGCACCACGTCGTAGGCTGCATAGCCGACCAGACCGCCAGCAAGTGGCACGCCGTCGATGTCGGGGGCAGGCTGCGGCGCGCGCGCCAGCGCTGCGCGCAGGCCCTCGAGCAGCGCTGCACCACTCGCCGGCATGCCCTGCGGCCGGCCATCGACCCACAGACCCTGTCCATCGAGGCGCACCTCGAGGCCGTCGCCAAAGCCGATGAATGAATAACGTCCGAGACGCTCGCCGCCCTCGACGCTCTCCAGCAGAAAGCGCGGCTGGAAGGCCGCGAGCTTCATGAACGCCGACACCGGGGTGTCCAGGTCACCGGTGATGTCGAAAGGCGGTGGTTGCAAAGCGTCAGACTCCAGTTTCATCGGGGCAACAAAAAACCCATCCCGGGGTATGTTCCGGAGATGGGTTTGTTGGGGTCTTCAGATCTCTAAGTCGCGAGAAACAAGCCGTCAGCCCACTCCGTTATGAAGTGCGCCACCACCACAGACGCGTCGTGCTGACAGGTTGCTGCGACATTTGAGTCGAGTATCGCCGTGGCCGATGCGAACCGTCAAGGACTCGGCGCAGCGCCGACACGAGCGGGGCGGGCCGGCACACGACCCAACGAAATCATTCCATCATCCGCGCGTTCGTCGCAGCGCGCCGCGTTGCGGGGCGGAAGTCCGCGGCCCCTTCGATATCATGATGTTAGCGGCGCGCTCCCCGTGGGTCGCAGTCAGGGCCTGCGCGCCGTGCGCCTTGATACCCCGCAACCACCGGTCCCTGCACGCAGGATCGACCGTCAACCTGACACCGTCAGCGGCGTTCCTGTAGTTCGTGCCGCGCGACGCGCGGCTTTCGGGAGTGATCATGCGCAAGCTCGGACTGCCGCTTGGCATCCTGTCAGTGATCCTCGCCAGTTGTGGCGGCGGCGACTCTGGTAACGGCAGCGGCGCCACGTCCTACGCCTTCGTGCCGCCGGCGCTCAACTCGCAGCGCCTCTACAGCGAGACCATCACCGACAATGACAACAGCACCATCGACATCTCTTACACCGAGACGGTCACGGCGCAGAATGCCGACGGCAGCTACGTGGTGCTGCAACAGAACACGAGCGCCACGCCGGTGCTGGTGGATGGCGTCAATTGGGCGGTGCAGAACGAAACAGTCCAGGACAACAGCGACGGGCAGGTTACCAGCTACAGCTATGTCAACGGCGGCGGCACGACAGTTACCTGCACGGAAATCCCGCACGGCGCGGGGCCGGACTACCCGCTCGCCGTCGGCATGAGCTGGTCGCTGAGCTACCAGTTCAGCTGCGACAACGGCACGCCGGTGGCGTACGTCCAGAGCGGTACGGTCGTGGATCTCGAGTCCGTCACGGTACCGGCGGGCACGTTCAGCGCCCTGAAGCTGCAGAGCACCCTGACCTGGACAGACTCGCAGGGTAGCCAGCGCACCCAGACGATCACCAACTGGCGTGCCACCAGCAGCTCGGTGTCCGTGAAACAGAGTGTCACCATCGCCTACGCCGGCACGCTGCCGAGCAGCGCCTACGCAGTGAGCCGCGAGATCGAGCTGACCAGCGACTAGCGCAACGCGGCAGCTTCAGGCCGCGGCCGCCTCGAAATGAGCGGCGATCGCCCTGACACCCAGCTCGATCATGCCGGCCAGAGCTGCGGCGACGGCATCCGGCAATACGTCGGTGATCCACAGCAGCCGCGTGCCGCCGCCCGCGGCGCTGAATACCTGGAAAGACGAGTTGTGGTGCGTCGCACGGCCGCCGACCACCGACCACACCAGGCGTCGTTCCGGCTCCTCGACGCTGACGATCAGCTCACGCGCCACCACTCCGTTGTTGAACGTCACGACCCGCGCCCCCTCTTCGAGGCGCGTAGCGGTGACGAACCCCGGGGCGAGGCGCGTGTGGATTGCGCCGACGTCGCGGACGGCATCCCACACCGTCTGCGGCGCGGCGTTCAGCACCAGTTCTCTGCGGATCGTCGCCATGCTGGTGCTGCGTTACTTCTGGCACACCGCTTCGATGTTGTTGCCGTCGGGATCGAACAGGAACGCTGCGTAGTAGTTGGGGCTGTAGTCCTGGCGCACGCCCGGCGCGCCGTTGTCGCGGCCACTGGCTTGGAGACCGTCGCGGTAAAAAGCCTCCACTGCGGCGCGGCTCGGCGCCGTGAACGCGAGGTGCACGCGCGAGTCCGCGACTTGCGTATCCGCCGACAACCACAACGCGGACGTTCCCTTGGCGCCGAAGCCTACCGTCGCCTCGTCGCGAAAAGTAACCTCATAGCCGAGCGGCTGCAGCGCGGCGCTGTAGAAGCGCACGCTGTTGTCCAGATTCTTCACTTTCAGACCGACGTGATCAAACATTTCTGGCCTCCTTGGGTCAGTACTTTACGGCGCCGCGCGCCGCCCGATCTTGGAGATTCTTGCGATCGCTGCGCGGCGGAACTGCCGTGGGGCGCTGCCCGCCGCGCGGCGAAAGGTGCGGATGAAGTTCGACAGGTCGCCGAACCCGACTGCGAAGGCAATCTCGGCGATACTGCGCTCGGGCTGTGCGAGCAGTCGCGCAGCGTGGTGCAGCCGCGAGCGCACCAGGTACTGGTGCGGCGTCACCCCGGTGACCTGGGCGAACAGCCGCAGGAAATGGTAACCGCTCAGACCCGCCACTGCCGCCACGCGCGCCACATCGAGCGGCTCGCACGCGTGTGCCTCCAGCCACAGCGCGGCGCGCACCACCCGGCGGCGGTCGCTGGCGCTCGGTGCGCGCGCGGGCGGCGGCGCTGCGCCCGCGGCCAGCTGCAGGAAGCGTGCGGCCAGCAGCGTCGCGCTCTCATCGAGCGCGAGTCCATCGGCGCGCGCGGCCGCCGCCTGGGCACGCTCGGCTAGCACCCCGAGTGGCGCGAGCGGCGGCAGCGCTGCACTGTGCCACAGGCGCGGCGCCAGCCCGAGCACATCGAGCAGCGCCGCATCGAAATGGAATGAGAGACATTCATCGCCGGCGCCGTGGTGCTCGTGCGTACAGAGAAATTCATCGCCGGGACGGCCCAGTAGAAAACCACCGGGGATGAGCTCGTACGAGCGCCCGCGCGTGTGACAGCCGAAGCTGCCGCGGCGCACGTAGGAAATCGAAAAGCTCTGATGCTGCTCGGTGAACGGCCGCTCGCCGGGACCTGCGTCGCAGCGGAAATCGAGCACGCGCACGGCACCGCTCGGTAAGGGCGTGACGGTCAGCATGGCGGGATGCTACCTGCCGCGGTGCACCGCTCACAACCGCGGCGGCAGGCCTTTTTTCGCTAGAATGCACGCGGTCCGCCGCGCCCGCCCGCCAGGAGTGATGCCCGTGAGTTTCAAAGAGTTACTGCAGAGCTGGCGCGTCAGCGCGGCTGCGCCGCGCACCGCGGAGGCCTACGCGGTGCGCCTGCCGCTCGATGATGCCGCGCAGCTCGCAGCGCTCGCCGAGATGTACCCGGGACGCTCACCCGAGCAGCTGCTGAGCGAATTGCTTGGCGCGGCGCTCAAGGAGATCGCCGCGGCCATGCCCTACGTCGCCGGTCAGCGGGTGATCGCCACCGACGAGCAGGGTGACCCGGTGTACGAAGACATCGGCCCGACACCGCGCTTCATTCGGCTCGCGCGCCAACACCGCCGGCGACTCGAGGCTGCCGCAACGCCGCGGCGGCGGGCGGCCGTCAAACCTACCAGCGCCGCCAAGAAGTCGCGGCGCCGCCGCTGAAGGAGCGCCCATGCCGTCATTCGACGCCGTCTCGGAATTGAACGGCCATGAGATCGCCAACGCGGTCGATCAGGCCAACCGCGAGCTGTCGCAGCGCTTCGACTTCAAGGACAGCGGTGCGCGCTTTGAACTCAAGGAGTACACCGTGACGCTGCACGCGCAGGTGGATTTCCAGCTGAAGCAGATGCTGGAGATGCTCAAGCTGCGCCTGTCGAAGCGCGGCATCGATCTGGTCTGCCTGGAGATCAAAGAGCCGCAGACCACGCTCTCCGCCGCCCACCAGGAAGTGGTGCTGCGCCACGGGATCGACGCCGAGACCGGCAAGAAGATCAGTCGTCTGGTGAAGGATTCGCGACTCAAGGTGCAGGCGAGCGTGCAGGGCGACAAGGTGCGCGTGACCGGCAAGCAGCGCGATGAACTGCAGGCGGCGATCACGCTGCTGCGCGGCGCCAAGCTCGACGTACCGCTGCAGTTCAATAATTTCCGCGACTGAGCCCCGCGCGCGGCACGGCCGAACCCCGCCCCGTCGAGCCCGCGGCGCTCTGAATGAGCGCGACGTCGCCTGCCAGAAACCGCCATCGGCCACAGTCTCCCCGACGAGCCGTGCCGGGCTCACGACGGACCGAGCCACCGGCGCCGCCGCAGCTGCCTAAGATTCGGACCTCGAGCACCATCCGGCAACGATCTGGGGGGACTGCCATGACGAGAGCAGCGCTGGTGTTATCCCTGGCGGTGGGCCTGGCGCTGCGCGCGCTGGCGGCCGAGCCGACCATGTTCCGCGCGGACGCCGCACACGATGGGGTCTATGCGGACAGCGGTGTGCCGGTGCTGCACGGCGTGAAATGGCGCTTCCACACCGGAGCTGCGGTGCTCTCGAGCCCCGCGGTCAGCGCCGGCACGGTGTATTTCGGCAGCAACGATCACCACTTCTATGCGCTGGATGCCGCGAACGGCGCGCTGCGCTGGCAGTTCGCCACGCACGGGCGCATCACCTCCTCACCCGCGGTGGTCGCCGGGCGGGTGTACTTCGGCAGCTACGATGGCAACTTCTATGCGCTGGATGCCGGCAGCGGTGCGCTGTTGTGGAAGTTTGCCAGCCTGGGCGAGCGACGCTTCAGCGCCCGGCATCTGCACGGCGCTGAACCTGCCGCCGAGGTCGTGCCGGATCCCTTCGATGTGTTCCTGTCATCACCCGCGGTCGCCGACGGCCAGGTGTATTTCGGCAGCGGCGACGGCAATGTATATGCGCTCGATGCAGCCAGCGGCGCGCTGCAATGGAAGTTCCACACCGGCAATGTGGTGCACGCATCGCCGGCGGTGTCCGGCGGAACGGTGTACATCGGCAGTTGGGACAGCTACTTCTACGCGCTGGATGCGCACAGCGGCCTGCAACGCTGGCGCTTCAAGACCGGCGAGGATCCGGCCATCAACAACCAGGTGGGGATCCAGTCCTCCGCCCTGGTGGCGAACGGGGTGGTCTACTTCGGCTGCCGCGACTCGCACCTGTATGCGCTGGATGCAGCAAGCGGCGCGCAGCGCTGGTCGTTCCCCACCAACGGCGCCTGGGTGGTCAGCTCCCCGGCACTGCGCGCCGGCACTCTGTACTTCGCCACGTCCGACAGCGCGCAGCTGCACGCGGTGAACGCCGCCAGCGGTGCGCCGTTGTTCTCGCTGTCGTTCGCGCACTGGCCGTTCTTCTCCTCGCCAGCGCTGGCGGGCGATCACCTCTACATCGGCTCGCACGCCGGCCAGCTGATCGCGGTCGATCTGCGCACGCAGCGCATCGCCTGGACGCTGCAAACCGACGGCGCACGGCAGAACGCCGCCGCGCTCACCAAGGCCGACGGCACGCCCAACTACCAGGCGGCCTTCAGCGACATGTTCTATGACAACCTGGTTGCCGGCATGCAGCGCATGATGAGCATCGGGGCGGTGCTGTCTTCGCCGGTGGTCGCTGGCGCGACGCTCTACATCGGCAGCTGGGACGGTCAGCTGTACGCGATCGGCTGAAGTCCTCGTCAGGGCCGGCTGCGCAGCGCCTGCACGCGCTCGCGCAGCAGCTCCGGAGTGACTGCCGCGGGCGCGACCGGCGTGCCGATGCTGATGCCGATACGCGCCGCCAGGCTCTGCAGCAGCAGCGTCCGCAGCCGGCCGGGACGGCGGCTGAACACCGAGCTCCACAGTCCCGAGAGAGCCATCGGCACCACCGGCACCGGGGTCTCCGCCAGGATGCGCATGAGTCCGGGACGGAACGGGCCGATCTCACCGTCGCTCGTCAGCCGCCCTTCCGGAAAGATGCACACCAGCTGTCCCGCACGCAGCTCCTGCGCGACGATCTGGAAGGCGTGCGCATAAACCAGCGGATCCTCGCGCTGCGGCGCGATCGGCACAGCCTTCATGCCGCGCGCCAGCAGATGGATCACCGGCGCCTCGAAGATCGCGCTCTCCATGACGAAGCGAATGGGCCGCGGACAGGCGGCGGAGATCACCAGCGCGTCGACGAAGCTCACGTGATTGCATACCAGAAGAGCTGCGCCGCGTTCCGGCAGGTTGGCGCGGCCCTGCTCGTCCACGCGGTAGATCGTGTGCACCAGCAGCCAGCACAGAAAGCGCAGCAGGAACTCCGGCAGCAGCGAGTAGATGTAGAACGCCACCGCGGCGTTCATCAGTGCCACGACTGCCAGCAGCGTCGGCGCGCGCGCGCCGAGCTTCGCCAGCGCTGCGCCGAACAATGCCGCGGCCACGATCAGCACGGCGTTGAGAATGTTGTTGGCGCCCATGATGCGCGCCAGCTCGGTCGCCGCGGCGCGCTGCTGCACGCGCGCGTACAGCGGTACGATGTACAGGCCGGCGAATACGCCGAGCCCGGCGAGGTCCAGCAGGATGCGCCAGGCGTGCGGCTGGGCCAGGAACGCACGCACCCCGAGCAGTTGCGGCGCGGCAGAGGCGGGCGAAGCCCAGGCGAGATCGAGTGCGAACAGCGTGAGTCCGATCGAGCCGAACGGCACCAGCCCGATCTCGACCTTGCGGCCCGACAGCCGCTCACAGGCGAGCGCGCCGAGTGCGAGCGCCGCAGCCAGCACCAGCAGCATCAGCGTTACCAGCTGCTCGCTGGCGTTGAGCACGTAGCGGCAGTAGAGCGGCAGCTGCGCCACCAACAGCGCGCCATAGAACCAGAACCAGGAGATGCCGAGCAGCGCCAGCCACACCGGTCGCGCCGCGCGCGCTGCCCGCAGGTTGTCGCGCGCCGCCCGCCACGGGTTCCAGTCGAGCGACAGCTGCGGGGCGGCCGGCGCGCTGCGCGGGATGAAGAGACTCACGGCGAGCCCGAGGGCCGCCACGCCGATCAGTACCAGGCCCCACTGCGCCTCACTGCCGCGCAGCGCCAACGCGCCCGCGGCCAGCGTGCCGAGCAGGATGGCGGCAAAGGTGCCGGTCTCGGTGAGCGCATTGCCGCCGATCAGCTCGGCGGGTCTGAGGACCTGCGGCAGCAGGCCGTACTTGGCGGGGGCAAAGAAGCTCGAGTGCACGCCCATGAGAAACAGGCTGCCGCCGAGCAGCCTCAGGCTGTGGGTGACAAAGCCCGCGGCGGCGCACGCCGCGATGGCGAGCTCCACGCCCTTCAGTGCCTTGAGAATGCGCGCCTTGTCGAAGCGCTCGGCGATCTGCCCGGCGCTGCCCGAGAACAGCACGAACGGCAGGATGAAGAGTCCGTTGACCAGGTTAGCGAGCAGCGGTGGCGCGCGTGCGCCGTAGCGTGCCGCCTGGTAGGTGACGGCCAGCGCCAGCAGCGTGCGCAACAGGTTGTCATTGAACGCCGCCAGCGCCTGGGTCAGGAAATAGGGCAGGAAGCGCCGCTCACGCAGTAACTGGAACTGCCCGGATCCTCCCATGCGCGCGTGAGTGACCTATGGCCGCCGCCCCGGGCAGCCATAGTACCAACTCCGCGCAGTCAGGCCGCCGCGACCCGCGGTAGCGCCTCGCCGGCGCCGCTTTCGAGCACGCGCGCGACCGCGTGCACGGTCGCGGCAATGCGCACCGCGCTTTGCACCGCCTCGCGGCTGAGGCCATGCTGCCGCAGCTGCCGTTCATGCGAGGCCACGCAGGTGCCGCAGCCGTTGATCGCCGAAACCGCGAGTGCCAGCAGCTCAAAGTCCGCCTTGGCGATGCCGGGGCTGCCGATCACGTTCATGCGCAGTCGGGCCGGCAGCTTGCCGTACTCCTCATCCTCCACCAGGTGCAGGAAGCGGTAGTAGACGTTGTTCATCGCCATGACGGCGGCGGCGGCGTGCGCCGCATTGATATGCGCCGCATCCAGGTGCGCCGCGGCGAGGGTCTGCAGCTCGCGGGTGAAGCCGGCGTTGCGCGAGGCCGCGGCGGCGGCGAGCGCTACCGCCCAGATCTGCCGCTCGCTGAGCCCGGGCGCACCTGCCGTACTCAGCACCGAACCCAGGTTCAGCTGCAGGTCGCGCGCGTAGCCGGGCAGGGCTTCGCGAATGCTGTCGAGCGTGAGCATTTTCACGCCGCCTTCAGGGTGTCTTCGCCCTTCTGCCAGTTGCACGGACACAGCTCGTCCGTCTGCAGCGCGTCCAGCACGCGCAGCACCTCATCGGGACTGCGGCCGACGTTGAGGTCGGTGACGTAGACGAAACGGATCACGCCGTGCGGATCGACGATGAAGGTGGCGCGCTGGGCGACGCCGGCATCGGGATCGAGGATGCCGAGTGCGCCCGACAGCTCGCGCTTGACGTCGGCGAGCATCGGGAACGGCAGATGGCGCAGCTCCTCCTTCTCGCGGCGCCAGGCGAGGTGCACGTACTCGCTGTCGATGCTGGCACCGAGCAGCTGCGCATCGCGGGCGCGGAATTCCTTCTCGAGCTTGCCGAAGGCGGCAATCTCGGTGGGGCAGACGAAGGTAAAGTCCTTCGGCCAGAAGAACAGCACTTTCCACTTGCCGGGAAAGCTCTCATGGCTGAAGGGCTGAAAGGCGCTGTTGACGTCGTTGGAAACGACGCCGGTGAGCGCGAACGCGGGTAATTTCTGGCCGACACCTGACATGGATCGAAAACTCCTTCACGACGCAACCGGGCCCGTGGCCCTTGACCTGACGCACACAGTGGCGCCGGGACTGCTATTATTCCAATCGATTGATTTGATCATCTCGATAGATGCCATATATCTATAGCCATGGAACTGAAACTCAAGGACCTGCGCTATCTGGTGGCGGTCGCCGACCTGCGCCACTTCGGCCGCGCCGCGGCGCGCTGCTTCGTCAGCCAGCCGACGCTCTCGGCCCAGCTGAAGAAGCTCGAGCAGTCGCTCGGCGTGCAGCTGATCGAGCGCGTGCCCCACAAGGTGGCACTGACGCCGGCGGGCGAGGAAATCGTCGCGCGCGCGCGTCGCATCATCGAGGCGAGCGACGAAATGGTGACGCTCGCCCGCAGCCAGCGCGATCCGCTCGCCGGGCGGCTGCGGCTGGCGCTGCTGCCGACCATCGGCCCGTATCTGCTGCCGCAGGTCGCGCCGCTGATCCGCAAGAGCCTGCCACGGCTGGAGCTGCACCTGTACGAACATCAGACTGTGCCGATGCTCGAGAAGCTGCACGCCGGCGAGCTCGACCTGGGCATTCTCGCGCTGCCGGTGGCGCTGGACGGTCTCGAGGCACGCGAGTTGTACCGCGAGCCGTTCACGGTGGCGTTGCCGGACGGTCATGCGCTGGCCGGGCGCGCCGCGCTGCGCGTGGCCGATCTCAAGGGCGAGCGGCTGCTGCTGCTCGAGGACGGCCATTGTTTGCGCGACCAGGCGCTCGAGGTCTGCAGCAAGGTCGGCGTGCGTGAGCAGCAGGACTTCCGCGCCACGAGCCTGGAAACGCTGCGACAGATGGTGGCCGCAGGCGCCGGCGTGACGCTGCTGCCCGAGCTCGCTGGGCGCGGCGCTTACCGCAACGCGCGCGGCGTGGCGCTGCGGCCGTTCGCCAAGCCTGCGCCGGTGCGCCACATCGGCGCAGTGTGGCGCAAGAGCACCGCGCGGCGCGCGGCGATCGAGGCGCTGTGCAAGCTGATCGGCGCACACGCGCTGTGAACCTGGCCGCGCAACCCCTCACACTGGTGGCAGCCGATGGGCGCGAGCTCGGCGCGCTGCTGGTGGAAGCGCCCTCCGCCGGCGGCGCGCTCTGCATCAACGGCGCCACCGGCTTCCGGCGTGAGTTCTATCTGAAGTTCGCGCTGTACTGCGCCACACGCGGCTTGCACACCCTCATCTACGACTATCGTGGAATCGGCAGCTCGGCGTGCGGGCCGCCGGCCGCCGAGCCTGCCTGCATGAGTGACTGGGCGCGGCTCGACATGGCGGCCGCGATCGAGACGCTTGCGGCGCGTTACCCGCAGCTGCCGCTGACGACCCTCGGTCACAGCGTCGGCGGCCAGCTCATCGGCTGCGTGCCCAACCAGGCGCGGGTGCGGGCGCATCTGCTGCTCGCGGCTTCGACCGGTTACTGGCGCCGCCAGAGTGTGCCGTTCCGCTACCAGGCGCTCGCCTTCTGGAAGCTCTATGGACCGCTCTGCCTGCGCCGCAGCGGCTGCGTGCCCAAAGGACTGTGGTGGCGTGGCGAGACACTGCCGCCGCAGGTCTTCCGCCAATGGCGCCGCTGGTGCCTGAGCCCGCTCGCCTACGGCTCGCAGCTCGACCCGGCGCTGGCCGATGCGGGATTCGCCGCGGTGCGCGCGCCGCTGCTGTCGTGGGGTTTCGGCGACGATCCGATCGCGACGCCGCGTGCGGTCGAGGCGTTGCTGGCCTCCTATCCCAACGCACCCATCGAGCGGCGCTGGACGCAGCCGGGCGCGATCGGCGCGCGCCGCATCGGTCATCACGGCTTCTTCGGCGAACAGCAGCGCGAGACGCTGTGGCGCGCGGCGCTCGACTGGCTCGAGCAGCGCTGCGCCTAGGAAGCCGGCGCCGGCAGCTTCGGCACCGGCGCCTGCCGCACGCGCCGGGCGAGCGCGATCGCCGACAGCACCACCAGGCCGCCCAGCAGCTGCAGCGGCCCGAGGCGCTCATGCAGCAGCAGCCAGGCGTACAGCGTCGAGGCCACCACCTGCACATACAGGCCGATGGCCCCCAGAGTGGCCGGCAGATGGGCGAGTGCGTAGGCGATCAGGCTCTGACCCAGGACCTGCGCACACAGTGCGCAGCCGATCAGCAGCCACCAGCCGCGCGCGCTGTCGGGGAAAAACTTCTGCAGCAGCGCCAGCGGCAGCAGCAGCAGCGTGAACACCAAGGTGGAAGCGAACATCACCACGCCGGTGCCATGCCGCGTGCGCAGGCGCGCCACCGCCAGGATGTAGGCGGCGTAGAAGCAGGCGGTGCCGAGCCCGAGTGCATCGCCCAGCAGCGCATGTCCGCCGCCGCCGAGCTTTGGCGCGAGGATCAGCAGCATGCCGCCGAAGGCGAGCGCGATCGCGGCCACGAATGCCGGCCGCGGCCGCTCGCCCCACAGCAGCCAGGCGAACAGAGTCACCAGCACCGGTGCGCAGTTGGCTTCGAGGGTCGAGGCGGCCACAGAGGTGAGCAGGATCGAGGCGTGCCACAGCCCGAGATCGCCCGCGAAGAATACCCCGGCCCAGGCGAACAGCGGCTCGCGCAGACTCGGCCGCGGTGGCGCGACCCGTCGGCGCTCGAGATACGCCCAGGCGGCGAGCAGCGGCAGCGCCAGCAGGCCGCGCCAGAAGGCGGTGGCGGTCGGTCCGGTCTCGGACATACGCACGAAGATCGGCGCAGTGCCGATCGCCAGCGCGCCGGCAAACAGCGCCACCAGCGCCAAAGCTTCTGTCGCGTTCGTCCGCTGTGACATCAGTTCAGTCCGGCGCGCATGATAGACGGGCACCGTGAAGGCTGTCTGGCATAATTGCCGCGCGGCATCTGACAGCGCCGCACAGGATGCATCGCCTGCGCAATCGCCTCATTCCTGCCTGCCTCGCGAGTCTGGTGTGCGCAGCCGCGATCGCCCAGGCGAGCACGCTGAGCGCGAGCGATGTCTGGATCCGTGTCACGCCCGGGAATGATGTGGCCGCGGCGTATCTCACCCTGCACAACGGCGGCACGCAACCGCTGGTGGTCACCGCGGTCAGCTCGCCGCGCCTCGCCATGGCGATGATCCACGAGACCCGCTTGGTCAATGGCCAGTCGACCATGCGCGCGCACGAAGAGCTGAGCATCGCCCCCGGTGAGACGCTGCGGCTCGCTCCCGGCGGACTGCACGTCATGCTGCATCAGACCAGCCGCCCGCTCGCGATCGGCGAGGTCGTGCCGCTCACTCTGCAGCTCAAGGGCGGCGGTTCGCTGACCGTCACGGCGCGCGTGCGCGCGCTCGGCGCGGGCGGCTAGCCGCTCCGCCACGCGTGACCACGACCGCGACACCGCTCGATCACGTCACGCCCTACGACCGCTGCGCATGGAGCGACATTGAGATCGAGGCGTGGCTGGCAAGTGGCGCACACCGTGCGGAACTGGGCGCCTACTTCGGCGCCGCCGAATACCGCGTGCTCGCTGCGCTCGCGCGCAAGGCGGCGGCGGCGCGTATCAGCCAGCCGCTGCGGGTGGTGGTGGTGCCCGGCATCATGGGGTCGCAGCTCGGACTGTTGCGCAGCGCACCGCTGCCGCACGACATCCTCTGGCTCGACCCGCTCGACATTCAGCTGGGACGACTGGCGGCGCTGCGCCTGCCAGGCCCGGCACCGGTGGCACCCTTGGGCGTGGTGCTGTTCTCGTATCTGCGTCTGAAGCTGTTCCTGCGCGCACGTGGCTTTGCGGTCGAGCTGCACGACTACGACTGGCGGCTGCCGATCGCCGCGGCGGGAGCGCAGCTCGCCGAGCGGCTGCGCGCGGCGCGTCCGGCGCGCCTGGCCCTGGTCGCGCACAGCATGGGAGGACTGGTGAGCCGCGCGGCGCTCGCACTGCCCGACACCGCTCACGTCGAACGGCTGGTGCTGCTGGGCACGCCCAATCATGGCTCGTTCGCCGCGCTGCAGGCGCTGCGCGGCACTTACGCGGTGGTGCGCAAGGTCGCGCGCCTGGTGAGCGCGGCCTCCGCCGAGAGTCTCGCCGCCGACATCTTCAGCACCTTCCCGAGTTTGTACGAACTGCTGCCCTGGGGCCGCGGCGCCGGCGGCGTGCAGCTGTTTGATGCCGCCGCCTGGCCGCGCAGCGGACCGCAGCCGCAACCGCAGCTGCTGCAGGCGGCGCGGGCACTGCGCGCGCAGCTGGCGCCGGCCGATGCGCGCTGCAGCGCCGTGATCGGCGTCGGCGCCGAGACGGTGACCGCGGCGCGGCGCCGCGCGGATGACTTCGTCTACGCGCTCACGCGCCTGGGCGATGGCACCGTGCCGGCAGCGAGTGCCGAACTCGCCGGCGCCCGCGGCTACTACGCGCGCGTCGCCCACAGCGAACTCACGCGCGATGCGCAGGTCGCCGCCGCCGTGGTGGACCTGCTGGCGCGCGGCGCCACGGCGCGGCTGCCCGACCGCTGGAACAGCGCCAGCCGTGCGCGCGCCGAGGTGAGTGACCGGGCACTGCGGCGCACACATACCGCCAAAGTCGATTGGACTGCGCTCACGCCGGATGCGCGCCGGGTGTTTCTCGAGACCCTGAACGAGCCGCCGCACCTGAAGCTGCGGGTACCGGCAGCGCTGCGCCGCGCGCGCCGCTGAGCGACTTCAGGCGAACGCCTGGGCGATGGCCTCGCACTGGCGTGCGTCCGGCAGGCGACCACGTCCGCCGGCCAGGTTGTCGGTCAGATGCTCGACCTTGCCGGTTGCCGGGATGATGCAGGTCACCGCCGGATGGGCGCCGATGAACTTCAGCGCCAGCTGTCCCCAGCTGTTGGCGTCCAGCTCCGCCGCCCACGGCGGCAGCGGCTTGCCGCGCACCCGTTCGAACAACGCGCCGTCTTCGAACGGACGATTGACCAGCACCGCGACTCCGCGCTCGGCGGCGAGTGGCAGCAGCCGCTGTTCGGCGGCACGCGTCAGCGGGGAATAGTTGAACTGCACGAAGTCGAGCCGGTTGCGCTCCAGCACGCGCGCCAGTTCCTCGTGGGCCGAGACGGTGTAGTGCGTCACGCCGACGTAACGCACCTTGCCGTGCGCCTTCCAGTCATTCAGCGTGGCCAGCTGCGTCTCCAGATCGAGCAGGTTATGCACCTGGATGAGATCCAGACGCGGTGTCTTCAGCAGCTGTGCCGAGTGCGTCATCTGCTCGATGCCGGAGCGCTGCCCGCGGGTCCATACCTTGGTGGCAAGGAATGCGCGGCTGTGCATCGGCGCCGTCAGCAGCTCACCGAGCACCTGCTCGGCGCTCGAGTACATCGGTGAGGTGTCGATCAGTCGGCCGCCGGCGGCAAAGAATGCCGTCAGCACCTCGGTCAGCGGCGCGCGCTGTTCGGCGGAGGCGCCGACCTCGAACGGCCCGGAGGTGCCGAGGCCGATGAGCGGCAGCTCCTCACCGCTGGAGGGAATGCGGCGCGTGATCAGTTCGCTCGGCCCAGCGCTGGCGATGCGTGGGCCCAGGGTGGCAGCGGCCATGAGCTTCACTCCTCCTGCCAACAGCTCGCGCCGGTTCATGCCCGGTGATCCCCTCGCAGCGGTTCGGACCTCACGTTGCCTCCTCGCGCAGGACTTTTCCCCACGGGCTCGGCGCAGTCACCAGCGCCTGGCGGCGCGGCGCTGCCGGCATCAGATGAGACCAGCGTCGGTCTCGATGACACTGAGCGCGCCTGCGGTCACCACGCGCTCGAGCCCGTGGGTGAGGGGCAGCACCTGGGCCGCGTAGAAGGTCGCGCTGCGCAGCTTGGCTGCATAAAACTCGCGCTCACTCCCCTGCAGCTTCCGCCGCGCGATCGCCGCCGAACGTGCCAGCAGCCAGCCGCCCACCACGTAGCCGCACAGTTTCAGATAGGGGACCGAGACGGCCATGGCCGTGTCGGGGCGATTGCCGAGAGCCTGCAGCACGGAGTGGGTGGCACGCCGCAGGGCGCCGACCGCATCCAGGGCCGCCTTGGCGATGGCTGCGTCCTCGGTGGTGGCCGCGCTCAGGCTCTTGAGCTCGCCCTCCATCTCGTGCAGCAGCGCGCCCATCGCCGCGCCGCGATCACGTGCCAGTTTGCGTCCGATCAGATCGTTCGACTGGATGCCGGTGGTGCCTTCGTAGATCGTGGTGATGCGCACGTCGCGGACGTACTGCGCCGCACCGGTTTCCTCGATGAAGCCCATGCCGCCGTGCACCTGGATACCGGTGGCGGCGACTTCGTTGCCGGTCTCGGTGCACCAGCCCTTGGCGATGGGGGTCAGCAGCTCGCCGCGCGCCTGCGCCGCGGCGCGCACCGCGGCCTCGGCGCTGTACTCGGCCAGATCGAACTGGAAAGCCGTGTAAAGAATGAGTGCGCGCGCGGCCTCGGTCTGCGACTTCATGCTCAGCAGCATCCGCTTGACGTCCGGGTGCTGGATGATCGTCGCCGGGCCGGCGCTGGCGGCGACCGGCGGGCGCCCCTGCACCCGCGTACGCGCCCATTCGGCTGCGCGCTGGAAAGCGCGCTCGCCGACCGCGTAACCCTCGCTGCCCACGGACAGGCGCGCCCGATTCATCATGATGAACATGTACTCGAGACCACGTCCCGGGTCACCGACCAGGTAGGCGACGGCGCCGTGCTGCTCGCCGAAGGCCAGCACGCAGGTCGGGCTCGCATGGATACCGAGCTTGTGCTCGATCGACAGGCAGCGCACCTCATTGCGCTCGCCGGGCGTGCCATCGGGGTTCACCAGCACCTTGGGCACGATGAACAGCGAGATCCCCTTGACCCCCGCCGGCGCACCCTCGATACGACCCAGCACCATGTGGATGGTGTTGTCGGTGAGATCGTGATCGCCCCAGGTGATGAAGATCTTCTGGCCGAAGAGCCGGTAGTGATCGGCCTGCGGCACGGCACGCGTGCGCACCTGACCGAGATCCGAGCCCGCGTGGGGCTCGGTCAGCACCATGGTGCCGGTCCACTCGCCGCGCACCATCTTGGGCAGATAGGTACGGCGCTGCAGTGGCGAACCGCACAGCTCGAGCGCGTGCACCGCTCCGTGCGTCAACATGGGACAGAGCTTGAAAGCAAGGTTGGCCGAGCCCCAGAACTCCCCCACCGCGGTGCTGAGCGCGAGCGGCAGCCGCTGGCCGCCGAACTCCGGAGACGCACCGAGCGCCGGCCAGCCGCCCGCGACGAACTCGCGATAGGCCTCACGAAAGCCCTTGGGGGTCACCACTCCCGCCGGCGTCCAGCGCGCCCCTTCCTCGTCACCGGGCTGGTTGAGCGGCTCGAGCACGCTCTCGGCGAAGCGCGCCGCCTCCTCGAGTACCGACTGGCCGATCTCATCCGAGTAGTCGGCCAGCTCGGCCGAAGCGGCGAGACTCGACGTGCCGAGCAACTCCTCGAGCACAAAACGCACGTCCCGGATCGGCGCTCGGTACATGGCGGTTAGTGTAGGCGTTCTGGGCTAATGCGCGCTCACCGGCGGCGCGAGCGCCGGCACGATGTTCGCCGCGAGGAAGTCGACGAACTGCTGCGCGCGCGGGTCCGACTCGAGCGCGCTCGGGTAGAGCGCGTAAAGTGCCGCCGCTGCCGGCACCGACCACTCGGGCAACACGATCTTGAGCCGTCCGGTGATCAGACCCTGCCGACACAGAAATTCGGGCAGCAGCCCGATACCCAATCCGGCGGCGGCGGCGGCGTGCAGCACCGCCGGGTCGTCGACCGCCAGCTTCGGCGCCAGCGGCACCTCGGCGCGCTGCGTGCCGCGCGCGAGCTGCAGGCGGAACTCCGGGAGTTCCGCCGCATCCGGCGTCAGCAGGTCATGGCCGCGCAGCTCGTCCGGCCGCTGCGGAGTGCCGCGCTGCTGCAGGTAAGCCGGCGTCGCACACAGCAATGCCGGCGGTGCTCCGAGCAGGCGCCGCTGCATGCTCCCATCGGCCGGCGGCCGCGTGCCGATGGCGACGTCCCAGTCTCCCGTGGCGAGCTGCTGCGCATCGAGTGTCACTTCCAGTGGCACGTGCGCGAAGGCTTCGAGAAAACGCGGCACGAGCGGCGACAGCAGCACGCGTCCGTAGGTCGGGTCAGCCACGACCCGCAGCGGCCGACCCTCGGGCGCCTGCAGCTTCGCGATAGCGCCGCGCGCGGCGTCGCACTCCTCGCCCACCCGGCGGGCGTGCGGGTACAGCAGCCGTCCCGCGGAGGTGAGCGAGACGCGCCGCGTGGTGCGCTCGAGCACCCGTACGCCGAGCGATTTCTCCAGGTCGGCCACCGCCCGGCTGACCGCAGCTTTAGGCACGCCCAGGGCGCGCGCCGCGGCGGAGAAGCCGTGCAGGTCGACGACCTTTGCCAGCATCGCCAACTGCGACGGGGTCCAAATCAGGTTCATTGTGACCTCAATACCCCTTTTGAGAGGGGCTATTGTTTCACCTGGGAGGCAGGTCCGCCAGACCCGTCCGGTCTAGAATCGCAGCCCCCGGTTATCAGAAGCCAGAAGGATTCACCATGAAAGTCTCGATGCACGCGCTCTCGGTGGAGGTGTTCACCAACATCCTGGGCAATCTCTCCTGGATTCTGGAGAAGGGCGCCAAGAGCGCGGTACAGCGCAAGATTGATCCGGCCGTGCTGCTCGCTGCGCGCCTCGCCCCCGACAT
>Ga0210385_10000481_pt1 | contig 28694 bp, 23 predicted proteins | sample IncBWH26OmetaG_FD_160107 | JGI IMG/M metagenome (GOLD analysis project Ga0210385, IMG submission 160107) | Forest soil microbial communities from Barre Woods Harvard Forest LTER site, Petersham, Massachusetts, United States - Inc-BW-H-26-O ...
GGGACAGTACCAACCAATCAATACCATTTTAATATACGCTACACGATTCATCATCGCGCTCTCCATTCGACCGCATTTTTTGCCCGAATACTGTGGTGAACTCGGCACTGCTCGCTCTCCTGTGGTGAAATAGAAGCAGGCCAATAATGACAACCAGGTCAGTTGCACTACGCCGCAAGCTCAAAGCGGCCGAACGGAACGTTCATGGATTGTGGCAGATCCTCAAGGCCCTGGTGTCGACCGACCATCCTCTGCTTGCTCATCTGATTCCGATTCGGCGTTGCAATCTGTCTTGCACTTACTGCAACGAGTTCGACGATTTTTCCAAACCCGTTCCGACCGACGATATGTTGCGGCGCGTTGACCGGCTCGGCGAACTCGGCACTTCGGTGATTACCATCAGCGGCGGCGAACCGATGCTGCATCCGCAGCTGGATGACATCATTCACCACATGCGCCAGCGCAGAATTGTTTCCGGTTTGATCACCAACGGTTATCTGCTGACCGCCGACCGCATTCAAAGGTTTAACCGCTCAGGTCTGGAATGGCTGCAGATTTCGATCGACAACGTGAATCCTGACGAGGTTTCGAAGAAGAGCCTGAAAGTGCTCGACAAGAAGTTGCAGCTGCTCGCCGAGCACGCCGAATTTCACGTCAATATCAATTCGGTTGTTGGCAGCGGAGTCAGTCATCCGCAGGACGCGCTGACCATCGGCAAACGCGCGCTGGAACTGGGATTCAGCTCGACCATTGGCATTATTCACGATGGCTCGGGACAACTGCAGCCGCTGAACGACGAAGAACGCAACGTGTATCACGAGATGAAGAACCTGGAGAAACGCAGCTTCACCCGCGTGAATGCGTTCCAGGACAACATTGCCTTAGGCCGTCCGAACCAGTGGCGTTGCCGCGCTGGCGGACGCTATCTCTACATTTGCGAAGATGGACTCGTCCATTACTGCTCGCAACAGCGCGGATATCCTGGAATCCCGCTGGAAAAATATACAGTCGCTGATTTACGCCGCGAATTTTATACCGAGAAGTCCTGCGCTCCGCACTGCACCGTTTCATGCGTGCATCAGGTTTCGGTGCTCGACGCATGGCGCGCGCCGCAATGGCCTCCAACCGCGCAACAGCCGGCAAACGGACTCATCAACATCGAATAAGGTAGAGCTTGATTCTAGAACGTTCAATCCTAAGAACGTCGTCCCAAGATCTTCATCCCTAGAACGTCGTCGCGACCGTGAAGCGGAAGGTCTTTCGCGGTTCGAGCAGCGTGAACCGCGATCCCAAGGTTGAGAGTGTCGTGCGGTAGGTATAGAGTCCTGCGGCTCCGTTAGGGAACATGTCACGCGTGATAGGAACGGCTGGTTCGGCGCTGCCATCGAGTCGCAGCGCGTTGTATGCGTAGTAAATGCGGAACGGCGCATTGACAACCGGAAGCATCGTCTGCAGTTCCAGTCCAGTCGACATGCGCACAACCCAGTTCGTTCCCGGAACCGGCGTGAGATTCTGCGAGATCCCGCTGATCGTCGAACCACCTTCGCAGGCATATGCACTGCTTAGGTATGGACAACCGAACAGCGTACTCTTCAGGTTCTCGTACTGAATCGGGTTGATCTGCAGTTGTGAGCTGCGCAGAATGGGATCGGTTCCCACGTCGACAAATGGTGCAATCGCCACCGGACCAGCGATGGTGATGCGGTATTCCAGGTTGCCGTGCATGCTGAGATCGCCGCCTGGAGTCACCAGTTGCGAGTACAGCACCGGAATATTCCAGCAGTTGCTAGCGCACGCTCCATTCGCGCCCTGAATCACCGGGAATCGCGGGTTGGCAGGGACGAAGGTGCCATCAGGATTTCTGAGGGCGACGGATTGCGCGCTGGGCAGATATGCGATGGGTGAAACGGTGCGGATGTCAAAACCGCGCAAGTCGTTTTCGCCGCCAAGATAGGCCCGTTCGAAGGGTGGCGCAACGATTCCGCCGTAACCCGTGATAAACGAAGCCTGCACGTTGTAGCCGAGCGCGTTGCGCTTCTTCTGCATGGGGAAAAACTGCTTGAATTGCACGATCGGCCGGATCGTATGCACTGTCCCGCCCAGACCCGAGAACTCACCGCCGATGAACAGACTCTTGCCCTTGTGCGGCGCATAGTAGGAATCCAGAGTGTTCATGGTAAAGCTGGGCGTGATTTTGCTGGTGATAATCCCGTTGAGCGCGTTAGGACCGGTGATGCCGCGGAAATTGAGGTTCTCAAACAACAGCTTGGAGGCGTTACTCACTGCGACCAGCGAAGAACGGTCGAATGAGTAGCTGATGCCAACGCGTTTGAAGGAATGGCGCAACGGATAACTCAAGCTCCCGCTGAATCCGGTGCTCGACTGCGAGTAGTTCTGCAGGTTCTGCAGATAGGCTGAAGGCAGATTCAGGTTTTGTCCGGTTGCAATGGCGTACTGCTTGGCCTGGTCGTAGTTGGTCTTACGCGTGTAGACATTGAAGCCTGCCTGGATCGGGCGATCGAACAGATATGGCTCAGTGAATCCGAAGACCAGATCGCGCTGGCGGCTGCCCAGGCTGGCTTGCACGGAGAGGGTCTCGCCCAATCCAAGAAAGTTGTTGGTGCTGTAATTGAGGCCGACAAAGGCTCCGGCCAGACCGCTGACGCCGCCCTGCAGTCCGATGCTGTTTTTACCTTTTTCGTGGACTTTCAGAGTGAGATCGACGGTGCCGTTCTTTTCATCGAGGTGACGTTCGGTGGTATTGGGATCGTCGGGCTTGAGCTGATCGAAATAGCCGAGCTGGTTCAGGCGCAGCAGGCTGAGCTCCCAGAAGCGCGAGTTGTAGACTTGGCCTTCTTCCAGCGCAATTTCGCGGCGGATGACTTTGTCGCGGGTCGTGGTGTTGCCCTGGAACTCGATGCGGCGTACATAAAATTGCTTGCCTTCGTCCACGTCGAAGGTCAGGTTGACGAGTTTCTTTTCGTCGTCGAAGCTGGTGTCAGGCACGGTGGTGAAGTTGATGTATCCGGCCGTGCCGTAGGCCTTGCGCAGGTTCTCCATACCCTTGGCGACTTTTTCGCGGCTGAAAATTTCGCCGTCCTTCATGGGGAAAAGGCTGCGCAGCGCATTGACGTTGGAGATCGCTTTATTGTTCTTGAAGGTGATTTTTCCCAGACGATAGCGGTCACCCTCCTCGATCGGCATCAGGATATCCACCGATTTTCCCGCTCCGGGCTGGATCCAGGGAATGTGGAAGCCGGTGTGTCCGGTGTCGTGGATCTCGGTCTTCGGGTCGTCGACCAGCACCTTGAAGTAGCCGCGGTTCTGGTATTCGGCGCGAACGCGCTCGGTATCTTCTTCAAGCTTAGTAGCGTCGTAAGTCTTGGCGAACAGGTTTTCCAGAAAAATGGAGTGCGGAATACCGATGGGCTTGAGGTTTTTCATCGCCGCACGGAGCGTACGGTCGGGTACGTGCTTGTTGCCGCGGAAACGAATGCGCCCAACCTTTACTTTCGGGCCTTCTTTGATGACGAAAGTGACGCCAATGGCGTTGGGAGGGATGGAACGGATTTCGGTGCGGATGGTAGCGAACTGGTGGCCGTGTTCGGAGAGCAACTCCTTCAGCACGACCTCAGCCTTCTTCACCTTGGTGGGATCGTACTGGTTTTCGACCGAAAGCGGAACCTTGCGCTCCTTGAAGCGATCGAGCACGTCGCTGGTCGAAATTGCATTCAGACCGACATAGTTGATCTCGCGGATCGTGGGCCGTTCTTTGACGTAAATGTGAAGGATCCAACCCTTGGGATTCTGTTCCCGCTCAAAGCGAATGTCTTCAAAATAGCCAGTGTTCCAGAGCGCGTTGAAGTCACGCTCGATGGCCGCCGGGTCATACACGTCGCCGACTTTGGTGAAGATACGGGCTTTAATCGTGTCGGTCGGTATACGGCGATTGCCGTGGGTCTGAATGCCGACAACGAGCTCTTGTTGGCCGAGAACCGGGGCCGTCAATGACAGAAACGTGGCCAGAAAAAGGGCGCAAAACCGGACAGAGCTACACCCCCAAACTCCTGTGGAGGAAGAAGATGGAGGCCGATTCGGCCATTTCCGCGGGTCCGTGTCGTGGCCGAGTCGCGGGGCCCGCACAGGGATTTCCTGATGACGGCGATGAATTGCAACTACCTCGAAAAACTAGAGTTAGGAAAACGGTAATTATACGGTAGAGAGTGAGAACCGTCCAAGGCGGAGAGCAAAAGCGAAGGCAAATTTCTACCCGGTGAGTCGCGCCCGAAACAGTTCCACCTCAACACAGACGGAAAAGAACGTCGCCGCGTTGCCCATGTCGGTAAGTTTTTCTGAAGTTAGCACATTGATGTTGCCACCGCCGGGGCTGAAGCGCGCCCAATCCAGCCAAGCGGCCACCACGCCGGGAGACACTGCGCCGTCGACTCGCGCTTGCAGCACGATTTCTCCCCGCGAGTTGAAGGCGCGAACCTGATCGCCATCGCGTACGCCACGAGCCTTGGCATCAGTGGGATGCATTTCCAGATCGCCGATCGAAGGCTCCATCTCGCGTACCGACGGAACATTGGCAAACGACGTGTTGAGATGGTTGTCCGGCTTGCGCGCCAGCAGTTCGAGGGGAAACCCAGCTTTTGATCCAGCGCCATGTCTCGACTCATCAGGAGGGGTGAAGCCAACGACTGGATCAAGACCCTGCTGTTGCAAAGCTTCGCTGTAAAATTCCGCTTTGCCGCTGGCCGTAGAGAAGTTGCCTTGGGCGAAAGGTAGAAAGGGCGCAATCGCGACGGAATTCTCATTTTGGGCCGAGCTGTAAGTTCCGAAGTTCAAACGGACACGGTGTTCCCGCTCCAGCCGCCCACGATCGATGCCGATGAGCCACGGATTCGGCGACTCCAGCGCGCGATCAATCATTGAATCGACCGTCTCGCGAAAGCAATCCTCTTCGAAGCCCATGCGCCGGGCGAGCGCGCGAAATAAATCAACATTCGACCGGCATTCACCAAGTGGCTCCATCGCCTGGTTCGACACCTGCAGGTAGTAGTGGCCATAAGCAGCCTGTAGGTCTTTATGTTCGAAAAATGTGGTCGCAGGCAGCACGATATCGGCGTAGTCAGTGGTGTCGGTCAAGAACTGTTCGTGGACCACCGTGAACAGATCCGGCCGCATTAACCCGCGGACAACTTCGTTATGGTTCGGGCACACTGCCGCAGGATTTGAGTTGTAAACAAATAACGCTTGGACCGGCGGCGCTGTGAGCGCGTTCAGTGCGCTACCCAATTGCACCATATTGACGGTACGCGCGGGACGTCCCAGCGCTTTGTGCATCAGTTCCGGCATTTCAAGTGAGGCTTTGTTCAAGCCGAAGGAACCGCTGAGCGACAGCTGCAATCCGCCGCCAACTTCTTTCCACGATCCGATCAAGCACGGAAGCATGGTGACGGCGCGCATCGCCATGCCGCCACCTTCAGAGCGTTGGATGCCGTAATTGACTCGGATCACCGACGGTCGCTGGGTGGCATACTCGCGCGCCAGTTTGCGAATGTCATCGGCGGAGATCCCGGTCCACTGCGCAACCTTCTCCGGCGAATATTGCTGAGCGCGCTCTTTCAGTTCTTCGAATCCCGCCGTGTAACGAGAAACGTAGTCAGCGTCAAAGAGATTTTCGTTGATGATGACGTGCATCATCCCGAGCGCGAGTGCGGCATCGGTGCCAGGGTTGATGGGCAAATACCAATCGGAGCACTTCGCCGTACGGGTGCGGTACGGATCGATCACAACCAGTTTCGCGCCCTTGCGCCGCGCTTCCTCGATAAACGGCCAGAGGTGGACATTGTTGCCGTGAATGTTCGCGCCCCAGGCGATGATGTACCGAGATTGCGCAAACTGCTCGGGCTCGGTGCCCAGCTTAATGCCAACCACCGACTTCAGCCCTTCTTCGCCGGCGCTCGAGCAGATGCTGCGCTCGAGTTGCGAAGCGCCCAGCCGGTGGAAAAATCGCCGGTCCATGGAAGCACCGTTGAGCGCTCCCAAAGTGCCTCCGTAGGAGTAGGGCAAAATTGCTTCCGGCCCGTAAGCATCGGCAATCCACCGAAATCGCTGGCCAATCTCATCCAGCGCGTCATCCCATGAAATCCGCTCAAAACCGGGGGTGGCAAGCATGCCCCCGGCAGCGTTCCCCGCAGCTGCGGCCGGCCCCTTCGGTCCCACTCGCCGCATCGGATAGAGCACCCGCCCCGGCGAATACACGCGATCAAGATACTTGGCGACCTTGGCGCAGAGAAATCCGCGCGTAACGGGATGCTGCTTGTCCCCCTGAATCCGGGTAGCGCGGCCATCCTCAATCGTGATCAAAACGCCACAGGCATCGGGACAGTCGTGCGGACATGCTGCGTGAACAACGCGCTTCATCACCAGATTATAAGGCCAACGATTACAAGGCGAACTATGCGAAAAAGGACACCGACCCCACCTGCACGGGTGGGCCTGAAACCATGGAACATCCGAGTAGTGTCGCCCGTCTCAAGCCGTGTTATCGTGCGCTAGTTGCCTCTGCGAAATTCTCAGCGGAGTTGCTGCCATGCGAACGATTGTTTTCTCTTTGATTGCACTGATTGTCTGCACCTTCTGCTCGCCGCTGCCCGCACAAACCTGTTGCACCGGCATGTCCCTCGGTATCGGCGCCAGTCTGAACGGGTTCGTCCCGTTTCCCGCCGATAATCTCTGGAACCAGAATGTTGCCAGCTTACCCGTCGATCCGAATTCGGACGCGTATATCAATTTCATCGGCACGACCACGCCACTTCATCCCGATTTTGGCTCCGGCTACTACGCCGGACAAAGCATCGGAATCCCTTACATCGTGGTGAGTGGACAGCCACCGGTGAAAATCGATTTCACCAAGTATGGCGACGAAAGCGATCCGGGCCCGATGCCAATCCCGCAGAACGCTCCGATCGAGGGATATCCCAAGCCTGGCAATGGCGACCGCCACGTGCTCGTGCTCGATCGCGACAACTGCTGGCTCTACGAGCTCTACTATTCGCACTCGCTGAAGAACGGAGACTGGAACGCCGGCTCTGGCGCGGTGTGGGACCTGCTGAATAACGAGCAGCGGCCTTATACCTGGACTTCAGCCGACGCAGCGGGCTTGCCGGTTTTCCCCGGTTTGGCTCGCTATGACGAAGTTGCCGATGGCGCCATCCAGCATGCTTTGCGCTTTACGCTGCAATACAGCCAAGCGGCATTTACGCCTCCTGCAAGCCATTGGGCCGCGAACTCGACCAGCCCTTATGCCGCACCGATGGGGATGCGTTTGCGCCTCAAGTCGAGCTTTGACATCGAGGGATTTCCTCCGCAGTCCACAATAATTCTGACTGCGCTGCAGCAATATGGAATGATCATGGCCGACAACGGCAGCTCGATGTTCATTACCGGAGATCCGGATAATCGTTGGGACAACAACGATCTCGCGGCGTTGAAAACCGTTCCCGCTTCGGCGTTTGAAGTTGTGCTGATGAGTCCTATCTATACGCAAGGCAACATTCCACAGGGAGCCAACCCGACAATCACGAGTTTTACCGCTACGCCACAGTCGGTTCCACCGGGTACGTCCGTGACCTTGAATTGGACGGTCAGCAACGCCGACTACAACATCGTCTCACCGCAGGTAGGAGTCATACGAGGAACGTCAGCAACGGTTGTGGCGACAAAAACGACAACCTATATGTTGTATTCAACGAATCAATATGGGAGGACCACCGCGAAGGTCAAAGTAACGGTGCAATAGTTCGTGTTGCGAAAGCAGGTCCGGCGCGGGCGAGACCGCCCGCGCCACAGACGTTACTTGAATTCCAACACTTCCTTTTCTTTCCCCTTACTCATCTCTTCCATCTTCTTGATCTCATCGTCCGTCAGCTTCTGGATTTCATCCAGCGCACGCTTCTCGTCATCTTCGGCAATCTTCTTGTCTTTCATGGCCTTCTTGATCGCCTCATTGCCGTCGCGCCGTACATTGCGGATTGCGGTCCGATGCTCTTCGAGAATCCGGTGCAGGTGCTTCACCATATCCTTGCGCCGCTCTTCGGTAAGCGCGGGCACCGGAACGCGGACAATCTTGCCGTCGTTCATAGGATTGAGGCCGAGATCAGCGCCGCGAATGGCTTTTTCAATCGCTCCCAGTTGGGAAGTATCAAAGGGCTGCACCGTGATCATTTGCGGCTCGGGCGCATGAATCTGGGACACCTGGTTGAGCGGCATCTGCTCGCCGTAATAATCCACCGTTACCGTATCGAGCATATGAATGTTGGCGCGGCCCGTGCGCGTAGCCGCCATCTCGCGGCGAAAATCCTCGACCGCTTTATCCATGCGCGTCTTGAGTGCAGCGAAGGTTTCTTTTAAGGAAGGGTGAGCCATCTCTCTCAGCTCCAACGTCTTGAGATCAGAACGGTGAATTATAAATCAGTACTGGGCACAGACTTAAGCGCAGACCAGCGATCCGATCTTCTCGCCCAGAACCACACGTCGAATATTCCCGCGCTGGTTGAGGTTGAAAACGATGATCGGAAGATTGTTGTCCTTGCACAAAGAAATCGCCGTCGAGTCCATCACTTTCAGGCCCTGCCGTAACACATCCATGTAGGTGAGGGTCGAATACTTCTTGGCGTCCGGAACCTTCATCGGATCGGCATCGTAAACGCCGTCCACTTTGGTTGCTTTCAAAATCGCATCTGCCTTGATTTCCATGGCGCGCAGCGAGGCTGCGGTGTCGGTCGAGAAATACGGGTTGCCAGTACCGCCGGCGAAAATGACCACGCGTCCTTTTTCCAGGTGCCGCATGGCGCGTCGCCGGATAAACGGCTCTGCGACCTGGTTCATCTCGATCGCGGTTTGCACGCGGGTGTAGACATTCTGCTTTTCGAGCGCGTCCTGCAGCGCAAGCGCGTTGATTACGGTGGCCAGCATACCCATGTGGTCGGCCGAAACGCGGTCCATGTTTCTTGCCTGATCGGCCACTCCGCGAAAGAAGTTTCCGCCGCCGACGACAATCGCCATCTGGATGCCGAGCTGGTGCACGTCGGCCAGTTCCGCCGCAACTTCATGAATGCGGATAGTGTCGACGCCGAAGCCTTTGTCAGCGGCCAGGGCCTCGCCGGAAATTTTCAGCAGGATGCGTTTGAAGATCGGTGCCGGCATGAAGAGTTAGTGTAGCACCGGAAAGGGAGCGCAGCTTCGTGGCGCAGGGCAAAAGGGGCGCCGCAGCGCCCCTGAAATTGTTCGGTTGCTACTTGGCAACCGGTGCGGTTGCTTCGACCTCATCCGGCTTGCTGCTGACGAATGCGACCGTTGCGGTCGCATCCCCCACCTTGAACCGCGCAAAGCGGCGCACGGCGATGTTCTCGCCTAGCTTGCCAATCTTCGCGGCAATCAGCTGTGAAATGCTCATGGTCTGGTCCTTGATGAAAGGCTGCTCGAGCAGACAGACCTCTTCGTAGAATTTCTCCATCTTGCCGGCCAGCATTTTCTCGATGATATTAGGCGGTTTACCCGAGGCGGCCGCTTGGGCGCGGTAAATGTCTTTCTCGCGCTCGATGTCTTGTGGAGTTACGTCCTCTTTGCGTACAAACTTCGGATCGCTCGCCGCAATGTGCATGGCGATATCGTGGACAAGTTCCTTAAAGTCTTCCGTGCGGGCCACGAAATCGCTCTCGCAGTTGACCTCGACCAGAACGCCGATCTTGCCGCCGGCATGAATGTAATGACCCACCGAACCCTCGCTGGTTACGCGGGTCGCTTTTTTCGCTGCGACAGAGACGCCCTTCTTCCGCAACAATACGATGGCCTCCTCCAGAATGCCTTTCGCTTCTGTCAGAGCCTGTTTGCAATCCATCATGGGCGCCCCGGTTTTCTCTCGGAGCTCTTTCACCTGCGCAGCAGAAATGTTTTCCATAGTAGTGCTCATTTAGGACCTCAAAGTCAGGTTTCAAAGTTCAAGGTTTTCAGAGTTTCAAGGAGGATCGGTCAGGGGTCGAACCAGAGGGCCAATCAGGGTCGCAAGAGTGAAACTTTGCAACCCTGAAACCTTGAAACCTGCTTTACGTCAGAACCGGCGCGTTTCCGCCTGCAGTTCGTCAACGTCTTCTGTCGCGGCGGTGGGACGCTTGCGCGTGCCCTTGCCCAGCACATCTTCCATGCGGATCTCTTCACCTTCGATACCGGCGACGCTGGGAGCAGCCGAAGCCTCGCCATCGACAGCAACTTCGGCAAGTGATTCTTCAGCGTCCGGAGCGTCAGCTGCCGCTTCGGGCGCTGCCACCGCCTGAATGTCCGCCATCTGCTTGTCGTCGCGGGCATGGACGCCTTCAGCGATGGACTCCGAAATTTTTGAAGTAAACAGGCGGATGGCGCGCAGCGCGTCGTCATTGCCCGGAATTACGTAATCCACTTCGCTCGGATCGCAATTCGTGTCGACCACCGCGACCACGGGAATGCCGAGCTTGCGCGATTCGCGCACCGCGATCTGCTCTTTGTTCGAATCGATCACAAAGATAGCATCCGGCAGCCGGGTCATGTTCTTGATGCCGGCGAGATTGGCTTGCAGGTGCTTGCGCTCACGTTCGAGCTTGATGACTTCTTTTTTCGGGAGCAGATCGTAACGGCCATCGGTGGCCATTTCGTCGAGCTCTTTGAGCCGCTTTACGGATTTCTGCACCGTGACCCAGTTGGTCAGCAGGCCGCCCAGCCAGCGCTGGTTCACATAGAACATCGAGCAGCGCTGCGCCTCTTCGGCAATGGCGTCCTGTGCCTGGCGCTTGGTACCCACGAAGAGGATGATCCGCCCTTCGGCCGCCAAATCCTGCACAAATTTCGACGCTTCCTTGAACATTTTCAGCGTCTTCTGCAAATCGATAATGTAAATACCGTTGCGCTCACCAAAGATGTACTCCTTCATCTTTGGGTTCCACCGCTTCGTTTGGTGCCCGAAGTGAACTCCAGCTTCGAGCAGTTCCTTCATCGTAATGTTTGCCAATCAACCTCCTCAGTTGGTCTGCATCCGGACGCTAACAGGCCCCGGATTGCCATTCCCGTCCACCCCATCTCAGGGGAGGTGGGGGGATGAATTGAATTCCCAAAACCAGTCGTTTGTCGTTGGCCGCTAGTCGTTGGTGAAAGACCGTCGACTAAAGACGATCGACTATCTCTTGCTGAACTGGAAGCGCTTGCGAGCGCCTTTCTGTCCATACTTCTTGCGCTCTTTGGCACGCGGATCGCGCGTTACCATACCTTCGGACTTGAGCTTTCCGCGCAGCTCGGCGTTGAACTCCATCAGCGCGCGGGTGATGCCCAGGCGCACCGCATCGGCTTGTCCGGCAACTCCGCCGCCGCATACATTCGCCAGGACGTTGAAGTTAGCCGCCGTCTCGGTCGACGCAAGCGGGGACTTGGCGCTGATGCGCTGCGAGGGCGTCACGAAGTATTCTTCGAACGCTTTGCCATTGACTTTGAATTCGCCGCTGCCCGGGCGAAGGAAGACCCGCGCGATGGCCGCCTTGCGGCGTCCCGTTCCGTAGTATTGAACTATTTCAGCCATGTTAGCTTTTGAGCCGCGAGCTTTGAGCTTCGAGCAACCCAGTGCGCGAAGAATAAAGCCGTTGGTAAAATCAACCTTTCCAGAAAATCTATTTCTTCTTCTTGCTCGTAGCCGAGGCTACTAAGCTTGCCGCGTTTTCGTTAGGCAAACACCTTAGCTTCCGGTTTCTGCGCGTCATGCGGATGCTTGTCGCCGCGATAAACCTTCAGCTTGGTGAACATCTGCTTTCCCAGTTTGTTCTTGGGCAGCATGCGAGACACGGCGTCTTCAATAATCAGCTCCGGCTTGCGCACCAGGCGTTTCTTCATCTCTTCCGAGCGAATTCCGCCGGGGTAGCCAGTGTAATGGTGGTACATCTTCTGCTCCGTCTTCATTCCGGTGACCTTCACTTTGTCGGCATTGATGATCACGACATGGTCGCCAGTATCGATAAACGGAGTGTATTTGGGGTTCTCTTTGCCCATCAAAATGCGAGCGACACGCGAAGCGAGGCGACCGAGCGGAAGTCCGCTCGCATCCACCACAAACCACTTACGCGCAATATCTCCCTCTTTAGGGAAATAGGTTGACATCGGAAATCTCCCGGAAATTAAAGAACGCAATAATGAAGACCGCTGAGTGCCCTGCTTAATGATATCCACGCAGAACGCGCGCTAGGTGTTCCCGGCGGGCAGCCGCAGGACTTCCACTTCACTACCAAAGACATTCAGGATAGCCCACCGCCTTCTCATTGTCAACGACTTACACGCGCCGGCACAGTCTCCTGAGGCCGACGCCGGGAATGGACTGTGATCTCAGTGGGGCGGAGCACCTATCCACTCTCGTCTTACACATGATACCGGAAGCACTCCACCACGTGGTCGTTAACCAGCCCAGTAGCCTGCATAAACGCATAGCAGATGGTCGACCCAACGAAGTTGAAGCCGCGTTTTTTCAAGTCCTTGCCGAGGGCGTCCGATTCCGCAGTCCGTGCCGGAATCTTTTCCCCCAGCTGCCAGGCATTCACCAGTGGCTTACCTCCCACAAACCGCCATAGGTAGCGATCAAACGATCCGAACTCCTTTTGCACGGCCAGAAATGCCCGAGCATTCCGGATCGCCGAAGCCACCTTCAGCCGGTTGCGGATGATCCCTGCATTGCGTAGTAACCGCTGCACCTTGCGTCGGTCGTAGCGCGCGACCTTCTTTACGTCAAACCCGTCGAAGGCTGCGCGATAATTCTCCCGCTTCTGCAGAATAGTGTCCCAACTCAGTCCGGCCTGCGCGCCTTCCAGAATCAAAAATTCGAACAGAACGCGATCATCGTGCTGCGGGACACCCCACTCGCGATCGTGATAGAGGATGGATAGTTCGTTGCTGGGCCAGGCGCAACGTACGATTTCGATATTCTTTATCGGCGTCTTCATAATTGAGCTTTCACGCCGTCGGTGTTCCAGCCAGCGCATCATTGATCATGCTCAACTCTTCGCCCGTAAACTTCAAATTCTTCAACGCCGCGACGTTGTCATCCACCTGCGAGACTTTACTCGCGCCGACCAAAGCGCTGGTCACTCGCGGATCGCGCAACACCCACGTTATGGCCATCTCGGCCAAAGTCTGTCCCCGTTTTCGGGCAATTTCGTTCAGCGCTCGAATCTTCTTGAGTTTGTCTTCACCGATGTCTTTTTTCTTTAGAAAAAAATCCCGCGACGCGCGCGAATCGCTGGGAATGCCGTGAAGATAACGGTCCGAAAGCAGTCCCTGCGCCAACGGGCTGAAGACAATCGCGCCCACGCCTTCTTTCCCAAGTACGTCGAGCAATCCCTGCTCCGGATCGCGCACGAACATCGAATATTTCGGCTGATGAATCAGGCACGGAGTTCCCAAGTCGCGAAGAATCTTGACTGCCTTGGCCGTCTGCTCCGCGTTGTAAGCCGAAATTCCCGCGTAGAGCGCACGCCCAGACCGCACCGCCGTGTCCAATGCACCCAGCGATTCCTCCATGGGCGTTTCAGGATCGGGCCGGTGATGGTAAAAGATGTCAACGTATTCGAGTCCCATGCGTTTCAGGCTTTGGTCCAGGCTGGCCAGCAGATACTTGCGCGAGCCGAGATTTCCGTATGGTCCGGGCCACATGTCCCAGCCCGCCTTGGTCGAAATGATCAACTCGTCGCGATAGGGAAGAAAGTCTTTTTTCAGAATTTGCCCGAATCTTTCTTCCGCCGATCCATACGGGGGCCCATAATTGTTTGCCAGATCGAAATGGGTGATGCCGAGATCGAACGCCCGTCGCAGCATGGCTCGTGAGATTTCGAAATTATCGACACCGCCAAAGTTGTGCCACAGCCCGAGCGACACTGCAGAAAGCTGAATTCCGCTGCGCCCCGACCGGCGATATTGCATGGCGTCGTAGCGCTTGTCATCCGCAACGTACATCGTCTTTCTCCTCTTTTCTCCGCGACGAACCCAGACCGGACATTCTAAGCTGTCGCCGAAGCTTAATCGTATCGTTCATACCGGATCGCCGTGCGGTCCCAGCCCAGCGTCTTCAGCAACTCGCGGTTCGCTTTAACCATTTTTGCGAGGCCGCAGATGTAGGCATGCATATCGGTGCGCATGCCGACAATCTCTCCCAGGTGCTGTTGCACATATCCGCGCAGTCCCTTCCATTCTTCTCCGGCACGGCTGAGCGTAGGAAGAAAATGGAAGTTGTCGTGATTGGCCGCCAGTTGATCGAACTCTGCATGATAGTAGAGATCTTGTTCGCGCCGCGCACCAAACAGCAGCCAGAGTTGCCGTCCCTGGTGACGGTCGGCTTCCGCCAATATCCACTGCAGCATCGAGCGAAAAGGAGCGACCCCCGTTCCTGTGGCGATGAACACGGAGTCTAGCGGGGGTGGATGCAAAATGAAATTGCCAAACGGTCCCTGAAACGTAATCTCCGCACCTTCTTCAAGATTGCAGAGATAGTTCGACATGAATCCATCCTGCACGCGATTCAGGCAGAAAGCGAAGCGTCCATTCTCGGTCGGGGGAGACGCGATCGAATAGGCGCGCGTCATCTCTTCCCCCTCCGGAGTGTCGGTCTTTACCGAAAGCCATTGTCCGGGAACAAAGCCGACGTAGTCAGTGCCCTTCACTTCGAATTCGAGGTGTTTAGTAAATTCGGAAAGCGCGACGGATCGCGTCAGTAGTGCGTTAAATGTCTTGAATTGTGCCATTCCCAACGTTAGATGATCGAAGAGCGCTGCCAGACGCAGGAGGCGTGGTTGGAACTTCCTGTCGTCTGTCGTATAGTTTTGCGCAGCCGGTTTTTCTCTATTCGCGGGTTCGATGCGTAGGGTCGATTTGCAGGTTCAAAACGGAGGATTTATGAACACTGAAGTCCCGAACAACCAAGAGCAGAGCAACGACACGAAGCAGGAAGTAAGCACCGTTTCGCGACGTGGTTTTCTCGGGATGGGCTCTGCGGTCCTCGCTGCGGCAGGCGTGTTGTCTGCGGTTGACGCGGCCGGCCAAGAGCAGAAGGCGTATCCAACGAAAGATGATCGCAGTTCCAGCGCTCCCGGTCCTGGCAATCCGGCGATTGATGCACAGAATCCCGATTCCTTTCTGCCTCCACAGACCGATGCCGGTGGGGTGCAGACGTTCAAATATCCGTTCGGTATTTCCCACAAACGCATGCAGGAAGGCGGATGGTCGCGCGAAGTCACCGTGCGTGAGCTGGCAGTGTCAAAATCGATAGCCGGCGTCGACATGCGCTTGACCGCTGGAGGTGTGCGCGAATTGCACTGGCACACGGCCGCCGAGTGGTCCATCATGCTCTACGGCAACGCGCGCATCACCGCGATCGATCTCGAGGGCAAGAGCTTCGTCGCTGACGTGACGGAGGGCGATCTTTGGTATTTTCCTCCTGGAATCCCGCATTCGATTCAAGGCCTGAACCCAGATGGAGCCGAGTTTCTGCTCGTGTTCGACGACGGCAACTTCTCGGAATACGAGACCGTGCTGCTCACTGACTGGATGGCGCACACTCCGCACGACGTTCTCTCGGCAAATTTCGGGGTGAGTCCGCAGGCGATGGAAAAAATGCCGCGTCGCGAGAAATTCATTTTCCAAACGGCCGTTCCCGGGCCCCTCGCCGAGGACCAGAAAGTGGCGGCTGGTGGCCGGGGCATTTCTTCGCAGGATTTCGCTTTTCGCACCGCGAAAATGCCTGTGACACAACGCACCAAGGGCGGCGAGGTTCGAATCATTGACTCCAGCAAATTCAAGGTATCCACAACAATCGCCGCAGCGATTGTGACTGTGCATCCTGGAGGGATTCGCGAACTGCACTGGCATCCAAATGCCGATGAGTGGCAATACTTCATGAGCGGGAAAGGAAGGATGACCGTCTTCGCCACGGGCGGCCGTGCTCGCACCATGGACTTCGAGGCCGGCGACGTGGGCTACATCCAGAAGACGTTGCCGCACTACGTCCAGAATACGGGCGACACCGACCTCAAATTTCTGGAGATGTTCAAGAGCAGCGCTTATCAGGATCTCGCTCTTTCCGAATGGCTCACGCATACACCACCAGAACTCGTGCTCGCACATCTGGGCATCGATAACGCCACGCTGGACGCGATTCCCAAAGACGAAGTTGTGGTGATGCCGAAATAACACGGTTCGGCCCGTTCTGAATTTCGAGTTGAGAGAATGAGGCTATGGCTTCGAGATTCGCTCCAATGACGCTTCCCGAAGCCACATCTTCTATGCCCGGGGGCGGATCGCAGGAAACGACGCAACCGAAGACAGGCGCATTTGAATTCCTTTGCCTACTGGCCGTCGCCGGCCCGACTGGCGAACGCCGCGCGCGCATTTCGAGCGGCGACCTCGCCATCGACTGGACTGAGGTCCTTCGCTTGGCCGAGTACCATGGCGTTCTTCCTCTGGTCGCGCACAATCTGATCGGACGGAACCTTCCGCCAGCGATCGAAAGCTCTTTGTGCTCCTCGTACCAGGCTAACCTGCGCCGCAGCCTGTGGTTCGCCGCCGAACTGGCACGCATCGTGCGGCACTTCGACAGCTGCGACCTGCGCGCAATCCCGTATAAAGGCCCGGTGCTGGCGCAATCTGCCTACGGAGACTTGGGCCTGCGCAGTTTTTCCGATCTCGACTTACTACTGTCTCCGGCCGACTTCGACCGAGCGAAGCGGGCTCTGGCGGAAATCGAATATCGACCCACCACCGAGCAGTCAGCTGTCGTGGAACGATTCTGGCTACGCGCCGGCTATGAGCGCTCGTTCGACGGTGCTGCGGGAGAGAACCTGGTCGAGTTGCAATGGGCGCTATTACCTCATTTTTACGGTGTCGAGCTGCGCGTGGACGATCTTATTGAACGGTCGGGCTGCACGGTTGTTGGCGGCTGCGAAATTCGGTGCCTGTCTCCTGAAGACTCGCTGCTGACACTCTGCCTCCACGCCGCCAAGCATCTTTGGACACGCCTCATCTGGATATCCGACATCGCTCAAACATTGCGCTCTTCGTTCATCGACTGGCCGTTCGTCGTTTCGCGGGCGCGCGATGCTGGGATCGTCCGCATATTCGGTGTAAGTTTCTGGCTGGTGAAGAACGTGCTTCACGCAGAACTTCCCAAAGAAGCAGAGGGCATGATCGCGGCCGATTCCGCTGTGTCGGTTCTAGGCCGCGAGTTCGCCGAGCGCCTGGCGCGGGGCGCAGCCTATGATTTCGAATCGACAGAATATTTTCGCCTGATTCTGAAACTGCGCGAACGCCGCGCTGACCGCCGGCGTTATCTCTGGCGTCTGCTGAGCACGCCAAGCGTAGGAGATCTCGCTGCTGTGCATCTGCCGGAACCATTGTTTCGTTTGTATCGAGTGGTTCGTCCGCTGCGCCTGCTACGCAAGCTAGGCCAAGCGTTTGCGACAACTGAGAACTGAAACCCGCTCATCAGTGCAACTCCCCATCCCCCGGCGCTGTATCTGGCGTATCGATCTTCCGTGCCACCGCGGTCCCCTGCGCCGCTGGTGATGGCTGAAATTCTCCTGGAGATTTCCCTGCCAGCGCCGCGGTCATAAACTGCATCCAGATCGGTAACGCGGCGCGCGCCCCAGTTTCTTTGTCGCCGAGAGATTTCTTTTCGTCGTAGCCAATCCACACACCGCAGGTGGTCGTCGGAGAAAATCCAACGAACCACGCGTCGGTGAAATCGTTGGTAGTCCCAGTTTTGCCTGCCAGCGGATACGGCATCTTGGCCGCTGCAATCGCCGTACCGTGCAGTACTACCTCGCGCAGCATCGAAGTCATGACGCGCGCCGTCCGCGAGCTGACGACGTCCTTTATGTCGGAAAAATCTTCTTCCAGAAGCCGCCCTTCGTAGTCCGTCACCTTGGTGATGTAGCGCGGAGCCACTCGCACGCCGTCATTCGGAAACACGCTGAACGCCGAGGTTTGCTCCAACGGCGTGATCTCCGCTGAGCCCAGGGCCACCGGGAGATATGCGGGAATGTTCGCCGTAACACCAAATCGGTGCGCGTACTCAATCACGGTCTTAATGCCAATGCGGTCAGCCAGTTTGAGCGCAGGAATGTTTCTCGATTGCGCCAGCGCTCTCCGCAGTGTGATCGTACCCTCGAACTTAGCGTCGTAGTTGTGAGGAGAATAGGGCCCGGAGGCGGTTTGAAAAGTTACTGGAGCATCGAGAATCGTCTCGTCGGGACTGCCGCCCTGGTCGATCACCGCCGTATAAACGTAGGGCTTGAACGATGACCCCACCTGCCGCAGCGCTTGCGTGGCGCGATTGAACTTTGAGAGATTGAAATCCCTTCCGCCGATCATGGCCTTGATCTCTCCCGTCGCGTTGTCGATCGCCACCAACGCTCCCTCGGCGCCTGAATCCTGCTCCAGGCTGACACGCGCTCTTCCGTCCGTGCCAAGAGAGAGAGCCTTCACATAAACAATATCGCCCGCTCGAAGAAAGTCCGAAAATTTGACCTTGCTCTTCCTGCTGCTTTGCGTCCACGCCGCATCCGCTGGCGCAAGCGTGGCCGTGTATCGCCCAAACCGTATTTCTGTCGCTCCAGGTGCGACCTGCGTGACCAGGGCGTGCATGTACCCGTTCACTTCCGGTTCTTCATCCCAATCTGGATCGACATACTTGTCCAGCTTCTGTCCCTGAGCAATGACATTCAGAAGCTTGCCTTGCCAGCCGTGGCGACGCTCATAGGCGGCGAGTCCGTCGAGCAACGCATGATTCGCGGCTTTCTGCAGGTCCATATCGAGCGAGGTGTAAACTCGCAGCCCGCCCTGCAGCACCTGATCGCTGCCATACTTCGCTTCGAGGTAACGGCGAATCTCTTCGACGTAGTACGGAGCCAGCGCATTCTGGTCTTTCTGCAGGTTAAGCACAATTGGCTGGCCCTTGGCCCACGTTGCCTGCGCGGCTGTGATCTTGCCGTCCTCGAGCATGGAGTTAAGCACCAGGTTCCGTCGCTTGACGGCGTGGTCGGGGTGCGCGATCGGCGAATAATACTGCGGCGCCTTGGGGAGTCCCGCCAGCAGCGCAGCTTCATCCAGGTTTAACTGCTTTGCGGGTTTGCTGAAATAATATTCCGAGGCCGCTTCGAATCCATACGCGCCGTGGCCGAGAAAAATCTGGTTGGCGTAAAGCGTAAAAATCTGCGGCTTGGTGAACCGCCGCTCGATCTGAATCGCGAGCAGTGCCTCCTGCACCTTGCGGTAAAACGAGCGGTCGGGTGAAAGAAAGAGGTTTCGTGCCAACTGCATCGTGAGGGTAGATGCTCCTTGCACTTTGCCGCCTGACTCGATATCCCGATAGGCCGCGCCGGCAATGCGCCATACGTTGATGCCCGAGTGCCGGTAGAAATCTTTGTCTTCGATCGAAATCAGGGCGTTGCGAAGGACCTCCGGATAATCGTCATAAGTCGCGACAACACGCCGCTGTAGCGCAAAAGTGCCAATCACCCGTCCCTGTCCATCATAGAGTTCGGTGATTGAACTGGGGCGGTACCGCTCCAGTTCTTCAACCTGAGGCAGGTCCGTCGAATAGACGAGAAGCAACCCGGAAGTCGCGCCCACCAAGACTGATAGCAGCACCAGCAACCCGAAGACGACGATTCCGAAAACCTTCCGACCGCCAAAATCTACCGTCTCAGGATGTCGATAAATGATCTTCAAGGGCAAAGTTTCACGAACGAATGTCTCAATGTTAAAGCAAAGCACGGTTAATCCAAGCACACCGCGCCCGATTCCGAATCTTCCAATCAAAAAAATCGCCCGCTTTGGCGGGCGATTTCCGAAACCTTAAAACTCCTAAAAACCTCGAATTGACCTATCCCTTGGCATCCCGATTTTTCAATACTTCCAGCGCCTTGTTTAGTTGATCGTCGGTCTGGCTTTTCGGTTTCGCTTCTTTTTTCTCGTCCGGAGTCGCCGGCTGGTCCTCATCCGGGAGTCCTCCATCGTCGTCCGCCGTCGAATCGGCGACCAGAACATTGGGTGTCACGGCTGTATCCTGAATAGCCTTTCCACCCGGCGTGTAATACTTCGCCACCGATAAAATCAGCGCCGAATTGTCCGGCATTTCAAATAGCCTTGTCTTCGATCCGTCGCCAAAGGTCTTATCTCCGACCACGTCGCCACGCGCATTCTCTAAAATCGCCGACGCCACGATCTCCGCCGGCCCCGCGGTTCCACGATTTACCAGCACCGCTACGGGAAGCTTGGTGATGTCCTTCGCCGGATCGGCATTAAACGCCTCTCGCGGGTACTTCTGCCCCTGCAGGTAAGTGATCGTGCCATGATCAAGAAAAAGATTCGCGGATGCCACGCCCTCGGACTCCAACCCGCTCGCCGAATTCCGCAGATCAAGCACCAGCTTCTTCGCTCCCTGCCGCTGTAGATCGCGAATCTTGTCGGCGATCTCTTGCGATTTGCCTTCAGGGAAGGCATCCACCTGAATGTAGCCAACATTGTCGCCAAGCATCTTTTCGCTGACCGGCGGAATCACGACCACATCCCGCGTGATTACGATTTTCTGCGGCTCGGCGTGCCGCGGCCGGACCACGGCCACGTTCAGCGTCGATCCCACTTCACCCGACAACATGCTGTGGATTTCCGCCAGCGACATGTCGTGCGTGCTCTTACCCTCGATCGACTCGATAATGTCGGAGTTTTCAATCCCCGCCTTCTCTGAGGGTCCTCCCGGAATGATTGCCACGACCGCCGCGTAGCCAAAACGCTTCGACACTGCAGCGCCGATATCGGCCTTGCCGCCGCTCTTCATGGTTTTATAGTGCTTGTACTCTTCGGGCGACAAATAGCTCGAATTGGCATCCAGCGACTCCAGCAGCCCGTGCAACGCGCCGTCGGTCACGCCTGCAATATTCGGCTCTTCGACGTATTCCAGGCGAATGCGCGAGAGTACTTCGCTGTACACCGAGAGCTGGCGATAAGCGCCATCATTCGAGCTCGCGCGAACGTGCACAAACTCGCCCACAATCGTGAATAGCAGAATCGCCAGCGAACTGGCGATGACGGTGACCTTCAGCTTTGTCGACATAATTAGATTTTCACTCGCTTATTTCAGGTACTTGATCCCAATGCCTTGACGATGTGCGCTTTAGTCAGGTGTTCACGGGAAACGAACCTGACCTTCATTATAGATTGTTTGATGCATAGATCCGTCGGCAAGATTGCAGGTCTAAGACCTGAGTAATGTGGGGAGAACCCCCGCGGTTTCTTCCGGACGAACCCATTCTTACTTTTGCCCTTGAAAGGGTCAGTTTACTTCTCCAGGTTTACTTCCCCAGGAGATCGGCTATCTCATTGTGGCCCTTTTCTTTAGCGATCATGGCTGGGGTCTTGCCTTCGCGATTGGCGAGCGTGGGGTCAGCCCCATGCTGCAGTAGGAGTTCGACCATAGGACGGTCCCCATTTTGGGCGGCGGCATGGATCGGAACCCATCCCGCCTGCTGTCGGGCGTTGACGGGTGCTCCGCGTTCGAGCAGGAGGCGGGCGGCTTCGAGGTTGCGGACGGAGGCGGCGGAATGGAGAGGCATGACTTGCATGGGGTTCGCGGCCACGGCAGCCGCAGCGGCTCCATTCTCGAGCAGCACGCGGGCGGCTTGGGGTTGGCCGAAAAAACAGGCGAAGTGCAGGGCGGTGAATCCGTCTTTTGAGGGAAGGTCGAGCGAGCGAGCGTTAGTTGCCGAACCATCTCCCGAACTGTCGCGAATGCACTCCTTCAGGCGATCGAGACGGCCCAACGAAGCCGCTTCGAAAATATCGACGGTCTTCTTCCTGCTGGCGATCACTTCCGCCAGATCGCGGTGGCCGCGATAGAGGGAATGCATCAGCAGGCTCACGCCGTCGGCATCGCGCGCCTCGGCGGCCGAAGAGTCTCGTTCGAGGGTGTGGCGCAGGCCGTCGATGTTGCCGGCCCTCAAAAGTTCGAAGCACTCTCCGAAATTGCGTTGGGATTCCATGGTGTACCTCCTGCTAGTTGATTAGCACTGCTAACGAATTATAGAGTCAACCAGCCGCTTGTCAAGAAAATGTTAGCCATGCTAACGTTCGCGATGTTAAGCTGATGTGGTCATGCCGCGTTCGAGAGATTCGTTACGGTTGGTGGTGGCGGACCGTCTGCACTCTGCTGCCATTCATCTTCTACGCTACGCGCGCAAGCGGGACGTTCTGGCCCGCGTCGGTCCGGCGCGGCTATCGGCGCTTTCCATCCTGGTATTCGGCGGGCCAATGGCGCTAGGGCAACTGGCGGCTGCCGAGCAGGTAAAGGCTCCGACGATGAGCCGCATCGTCGCGGGATTGAGGAGTTCGGGGCTGGCGAGAATTGAAGCCGACGCGAAGGATGCGCGCCGCATACGGGTGACGGCAACAGCCAAGGGAGAGCGACTGTTGCAGGAGGCCAGGGCGCGGAGGGTTCGACTGGTGGCGGAGATTCTCAGCGGCCTGCGGGAAGAGGAAATGAATGGTTTGCTCCGTGCGGCGGAACTGGTGGAGCATGCGCTGAGACAGGCCGCCGGGACGAAGTAGGATTCACAGGATCGCTACGGTCGATCGGCGACGGAGTTGCGCAATTGACCGATGCCTTCGATCGAAACCTCGATCACGTCGCCTGCGACAACTGGTGCAACACCTTCGGGCGTGCCAGTGGCGATCAGGTCGCCGGGTTCGAGGGTCAGGATCTGCGAAATGTAACGGATGACGACGTCAAGCGGGAAGATAAAATCCCGCGTGTTGCCGGACTGCCGCACGTCGCCATTTACGCGGGTTTCGATCGAAACTCCCGCCCAGGGGTCGAGACCGTCGGCGACGACGGGGCCGACGGGACAGAAGGTATCGAAGCCCTTGGCGCGAGTCCACTGTCCGTCTTTTTTCTGCAGATCGCGGGCGGTGAAATCGTTCACGCAGGTGTAGCCGAGAACGTAAGGCCGTACATCATCGCCGTCGGTGAGTTGGCGGCAACTCCGCGCGATCACGACACCTAGTTCGCCTTCATAGTCGGTACGAGCGGAAGCCTTGGGTCGGAGGATGGCTCCGCCTGGCGGCAAGAGGGCAGAGGGCGGCTTGAGAAACAAAAGAGGTTCCTGCGGAATTTCGTGGCCGAGCTCAGCGGCGTGCTCACGATAGTTGCGTCCGACACAGATAATTTTCGAAGGCTCGACAGGCGGTAGCAGCGATGCCTGGGATAGCGGGATGCGGTCCATGCGGCGGCTGGGAAGGCCCTCGACGTCTCCATTGCTCGATTGCGGCGGCTGGAGGAGCACACGGGTGATCTCGTCGTTACCGGCGATTGATTCGACCAGACCGTAATGGGCTGAGCCGTTGAGATGGAAGCGGCAGTATTTCATCAGAGCAATATCTAAACACAATTTCTGCACTCGGCGTAAGAGGGAAGGAATACGACGCGTGAAAGAACGCGCGGATGCTTCGATGAGGCAAGGGACTTAAACACAAAGGGCGCTAAAAACGGCCGCGAAGTTCGCTAAGGAACGGTCTCGGAGGCTGGTTCGGAGCGTGGGCTCTCGTTGGCTCGCACATCCACGGAGGAAACTGCGTAGGTGTAGGTCATTCCCGAGACGACAAAAGTATCGCGGTAGGAGGGGGATTTTACCGGCTCGGTATTCAGCTTGATGGCGTTGTTGCCGGACGTGGAGCGATAGATGTTGTATCCGGCGAGATCGGTGTTGGTGACGGGAGCCCAGATGAGATCGATGAACGGCTTTTGGCCTTCGCCGGAGTAAACGGCCTGCAAGCCAGTGGGAATGGCGGGCGGGAAGACATCGTGCGCGACGACGCGAATGTTTGCGGAGTCGTCTCCTTCAACTTGCACCTGGTTGTCGGGGCGTTGGATGGTGCTAACAGCGGTGACGCGGTAGAGATACGTTTTTTCCCATTCGAATGCGGAGTCGGTGAAATGTACGTGGCCGGGCTCGCCTAAAGGGATCTCGGCGGCGACCGCGTCTTTGCCCGTGATCTCGTCGCGACGGTAGATGCGATAGAAGAGCTGAACGCCGAGATCGGCGCCGGAGTCATGGAGCCCGCCAGTGCTGGTCCAACTGAGAATGACGCCGTCTCCGGTGAGTTGCGCGGTCAGATCGGCTGGCGGAGGCAGCGTCATGATGGCGGGGACGTGCACGCGATTCGACACGCCAGCGCTGCGGGCATTCGCGTTCTGCACTTCGACGGCGTAGGTGATTTCGGCAGCCGGGTTTTCCCTTAGCAGGGTGGGGGGCAGCGTGTCGGTGTAGGTCTGCGGGGCGGCGTTCTGGTTGGCAGTCTTTTGCGCTGACTTTTGTGACGGCGAGCGCGAGCCCGACTTCTTTACTAGGGCATGGGGCGCTGGGAGTGTGACGACGGGATTTCCACAGGCACTTATTTCAGGTTCCGGGCTGCGGCAGATGAGGGTTGATCCGAGGTAGCGCACGCTCTGGCGGTCAGTGGTCAGGCTGGGTTCGCTCCAGTAAAGGGTGACGCGATTAGCTTTGCGGATGACGCGAAGATCGGACGGGGCCTTGGGGAGTTCAAGCGATGGCGGCAGCGGCGGGCCGAGCTGGGCACAGGCGGCCATGACCAGGCAGAGCGCCAGGAGCGCGGGGAGTTTTCTGAGGATTCGGTTCATGGGGAAAGGGAAAGAGTAACAGAGAAGTGGCGTCCAGCACTCGGTGCCCAGCGTGAGGGCGCTTCTCTGGTATGGCTATGGTTTCTGTTCTACAGAATATAGCGTGATAGATCCTGGTCTTTCACGATTTCGCTCAGCATTTTCTGCACGTAGGCGTCGTCGACTACGAAATCCTGACCTTTTTTCTCAGGCGCTTCGAAGCTGATCTCGTCGAGCACACGCTCCATTATTGTGTGCAAGCGGCGGGCGCCGATGTTTTCGGTGCCTTCGTTTACGCGGAAGGCGAAGCGGGCGACTTCCACCAGCGCCTCAGGAGTGAACTCGAGCTTGACGCCTTCGGTTTCGAGCAATGCGATGTATTGGCGGGTGAGCGACGATTTAGGCTCGGTCAGGATACGGACGAAATCCTCCATGGTAAGCGACTGCAGTTCGACGCGGATCGGGAAGCGTCCCTGCAATTCGGGAATCAGGTCGCTGGGCTTGGAAACGTGGAAGGCACCGGCGGCAACGAACAGAATGTGGTCGGTGCGGACCATGCCGTAGCGTGTGTTGACGGTGGTGCCTTCGACGATGGGAAGAATGTCACGCTGCACGCCTTCACGTGAAACGTCAGGCCCGTGGCCACTTTCACGACCGGCGATCTTATCGATTTCGTCGAGGAAGATGATGCCGGAATTCTCGACGCGATCGATAGCAGTGCGTGTGACTTGCTCCATGTCGATGAGGCGCTGTTCTTCTTCCTGAATCAGGTATTCGAAGGCTTCGTTGACTTTCATCTTCCGCTTCTTGGTGCGCTGGCCGAAGATGTTGGGCAACATGTCCTTGATGTTGACGTCCATTTCTTCGACGCCCTGGTTGGAGATAATTTCGAAGGACGGAAAATTGCGTTCGCGGGTTTCTATTTCGACAGTGCGGTCGTCGAGTTTACCTTCGCGCAACTGCTGACGAAGTTTTTCGCGGGTGCGGCCGGAGGATTCGGTGAGGCTGGTGCTAGCATCGATGACTATGCCCCCCGAGCTGGCGGGCGCCGAATCGGTTCGCGGGGTCGTCGGAGGTAGAAGGATATCGAGGAGGCGCTCTTCGGCGTTGAGTTCTGCTTTATCGGCGACGTCTTCAAGCTTTTCTTCGCGGATCATTTCGATCGCGATCTCGACGAGGTCGCGGATCATGGATTCGACATCGCGTCCGACATAGCCGACTTCGGTGAACTTAGAAGCTTCGACTTTGAGGAATGGCGAATTGGCGAGTTTGGCGAGACGGCGAGCGATTTCGGTTTTGCCGACGCCGGTGGGCCCGATCATGATGATGTTCTTGGGAATGACTTCTTCCGCCATTTCGGGGGTGAGCTTCTGCCGGCGCATGCGATTGCGCAGGGCGATGGCCACGGCGCGCTTGGCGTCTTTTTGTCCGACAACGTATTTGTCGAGTTCGGTGACGATTTCGCGAGGCGTGAGCTCGTCGAGTGTTACTTGTTCTTCTTCGGCGGTACCGGGTAAGTAGATGGCCATAAATGCGTCGTTGGTCGTTAGTCGTTAGGGAAGGCTGCGATCATTCGCGAATTGCGAACGACTCGCGACTACCGACCAACCACTAAAGCTCCTCAATCGTAATCCTGTCATTGGTATAGATGCACATGCGGCTGGCAATCTTCATGGCTTCGTCGGCGATGTCTCGCGGCGAGAGCTGAGTGTGATCGGCCAGGGCCTGTGCTGCAGCTTGGGCGAACGGGCCGCCCGAGCCGATGGCGGCGATGCCGGTGTCGGGCTCGATCACATCTCCCTGGCCGCTGAGAAGGAACGTGGTTTCCTTGTCGGTAACGATCAGAAGGGCCTCGAGATGCCGTAGGAATTTGTCTGTGCGCCAGTCTTTCGCTAGTTCGACGGCGGCGCGGCCCAGATTGCCGTGGTACTGATCAAGCTTGGCCTCAAAACGGCTGAAGAGGGTGAAAGCATCGGCGGTCGAGCCGGCGAATCCAGCCAGGATTTTATCCTGATAGAGGCGGCGGATTTTCTTGGCTCCATGCTTGATTACGGATTCTCCAAGCGTAACCTGACCGTCGCCGGCCATGACAACCTTGTTGTCGCGGCGGACGCAGAGGACCGTGGTAGAGCGGATGAGGCGACGGGGCGACGGATTGTCAGTGGCGATCTCCGCAGCCGTGACTACTGGTGTGTTCTTCTTCATGAGTGCAATTCTTCATTATACAACCGTGTAGAATTTAGTTACCGATTCAGCGGAGCTATTCTCTTTTGTCCTTTCTTGACGAGCTAAATCCACAGCAACGGGAGGCGGTCGAAACTACCGAGGGGCCGGTTCTAATACTGGCCGGAGCGGGCAGTGGAAAGACTCGCGTCATTACTTATCGCATTGCTTACCTCATCGAGAAGATGGGGGTGATGCCGGAATCCATTCTGGCGATGACCTTCACCAATAAGGCTGCAGCCGAAATGGCGGAGCGCGTCGAAAAGCTCGTGGGCGGATTCAGCGTTGCCAAGCCCGTGATATCCACGTTTCATTCTTTTTGCGTGCGCGTGTTGCGGCGGGATATTGAGGCTTTGCGGATTCCGTCGAGTCTGCCAGGACAGCCTCCGATTGGGCTGACGAAAAATTTTGTTATTTATGACGAGAGCGACCAGCAGCAAGTCGTCAAGGGCATCATGCGGCGGCTGGGGCTGGACGACAAGCAGCTGACGCCGCGCACGGTGCTCGGGCGGATTTCGTGGGCCAAGAATCACATGCTCGATCCGCAGGAGATTTATCTTCAGTCCGCGGACCCGAAATCGGAAAAGATCGCACATATTTTTGAGGAGTATCGCAAGGAGCTGATGAAAGCGAATGCGATGGACTTCGACGATCTGCTGCTCGAAGCGGCGCGGTTGCTGAAATCAGTGGCGGCGGTGCGCGAATATTACAATCGGCGATTCCGATATCTTCTGATCGATGAGTATCAGGATACGAACCGTCCGCAGTATGAGCTGATGCGGCTGCTGGCGGGCGAAGGGCACAATGTCTGCGCAGTGGGCGACGAGGATCAGTCGATCTACTCGTGGCGCGGAGCGGACATTCGCAACATTCTGGAATTTGAACGCGACTTTCCGGAAGCGAAAATTGTACGACTGGAGCAGAACTACCGCTCTACGCAAAACATTCTGGGAGCCGCGTCGGCGGTGGTCGGGAATAACGTACGGCGGAAGGGTAAGAATTTGTGGACGTCGCGGCAGGGCGGAGCGAAGGTCGGATATTACGAGGCTCCGGATGGCGAGAACGAGGCTCTGTTTGCGGCGGATACGATCAACCGGTATGTGCGGCAGGCGGGCGAAAATGGTGAGACGGCGCGAGCTGCGGTGCTTTACCGGACAAATTCGCAGTCGCGATTATTTGAAGAGGCGATGCGGAGGTATCAGCTGAAGTATCACGTAGTGGGCGGATTTTCGTTTTACGAGCGGGCTGAGATCAAAGACCTGATTTCGTATTTGAAGGTGATACAGAATCCGGATGATTCCATTTCGCTATTGCGAGTGATCAATACTCCCGTGCGCGGCATTGGCAAAACGACGATCGAAATGATCGAACGGTTGGCACTGGAAACGGGGTTGTCGCTGTGGGGTGCGTTGGGCGAAGCGATTGCGAGGCAGTTGCTGACGCCGCGGGCGTTGGTGGCGCTGAAGGGATTTCGCGATCTGATTGAGGATGGACGGGCGATGTTGGCGGGGACGTTCGTCGAACGGGTCGCGGCGGGAGTAGGGGCTGAAGCGAGCGCTGCTGAGCCGCATTCGGCTGGGAGGGGGCAGAGCCCGGTCCCCACACAACTTGTTTTTACACCGCGTATCGACGATACGGATTTTAACCCGGGGAATTTCAGTTTTGATTTTGGCGCGAACGATCCGGCGGCGGATGAAATGGTGCACGAGAACGCCACCCGCTCCACTGAAGAGGTTGGCGT
>Ga0210385_10000482_pt1 | contig 28681 bp, 20 predicted proteins | sample IncBWH26OmetaG_FD_160107 | JGI IMG/M metagenome (GOLD analysis project Ga0210385, IMG submission 160107) | Forest soil microbial communities from Barre Woods Harvard Forest LTER site, Petersham, Massachusetts, United States - Inc-BW-H-26-O ...
GACGCTGACCGAAAGGATGGACAGGCCCAGTTCGCTGAACAGTCGAGGAACGAACTTCTCTCCCGACTCGACCCCGAACGTGACCTCGCCTTCGGCGATCTGCGCCTCGATCCCGAAACGCTCGCCCAACGCCTTTATCGCCGACTCGTCGTCGTCTGTCGTGATCTGCACGCGGTCCTTGCCGACGCTCGCCTTCAGCGCCTCGGGCGTGTCGAGCGCCACGATCTTGCCGCGGTCGATGATCGCGATGCGGTCGCAGTACTCGGCCTCGTCCATGTAGTGCGTCGTCAGGAAGATCGTCACGTCCTGCTCGTCTTCGAGTTTCGTTATGTACGACCAGATCGAGCTGCGCGTCTGCGGGTCGAGGCCGATCGTCGGCTCGTCCAGGAACAGCACGCGCGGCGAGTGCAAGAGTCCGCGCGCGATCTCGAGGCGCCGCTTCATGCCGCCGGAGAACGTGCCGACGAGGCTCTCGCGCCGCTCCCACAGCTGCAGCATCTCAAGCACCGTCTGCATGCGCGGGGCGATCGACTCGCGCGGCATCCCGTACAGCTCGGCGTGCAGGTGCAGGTTCTGCTCGGCCGAGAGGTAGTTGTCGAGCGTCGTGTCCTGGAAGACCAGCCCGATGTTACGCCTGACGCTGTCGCGTTCTGAGACCACGTCCATGCCGGCCACGCGCGCCGAGCCGCCGGTCGGGCGGGCTAGCGTGCACAGCATCGAGATCGTGGTCGACTTGCCCGCACCGTTGGGGCCGAGGAAGCCGAACGTCTCCCCGCGCGCGACCTCGAAGTCGATCCCGCGCACGGCTTCGATCTCGTCGTAGGTCTTGGTCAGGCCCCGCACCGCGATCGCTGGCGCGACCGCGCCAGGAATCGCTGAGGAGGCGCCGACGGGCATGGTGAGTCACGATAGCCAGAACATCGGCGCGCGCGGCCGTCCTGGAAGCCGGACACTCGAGCTCGACGTCTCGAGCCGAGCTCGCTCAGCCGTGTTCCCGTCCGGCCTGCTTGACCATCAGACGGTGCAGCTCGTCCCCCTCGGGCGTAAGCTTCCACTCGTTGGCACCGCCCCGTCGCCGGTCGTCTCCGCCGTTCTCGATCAGTCCGCGCAACTGCAGGCGCGCGAGCAGCTTCGAGATCTGGCCCTGATCCTCGATGCCGGCCAAGCGCCCGATCGCCCGATTGGAGGCGCCCGGATGCTCGGCGATCGCGATCAGCACCCTCAGCGTACGGTAGGTTATCCGCACGCTGAGGCTGCTCAGAGGTCTCCCCTGCGACGAGCGACCGGTTGCGGGCGGGAGCACCTGGCGGCGCAGCTCTGCGCGCGCCGCCGCCGGGCCGTGATACGGCAACACGATCAAGCTCATCAGTTCCGGCGCGAGCGCGACGAGCGCGCTCTTCCTGGCCTTGACGATGTGCGCATGCAAGATCGAGGCGACCGCGCCCACAGTCCACTCACCGACCAACGATGGAAGCTCTCGCTCGCGTGGAGGTACCTCTCCGCGACCCGCGTCGATCGCCGCCACCAGCGACTCCATCACTCGGTCGCGGAACTCCAACACGCGCGGCCCGGCGCCCAGCGACTCCACGATCAGCAACCGCGCCATCGACGGCTCGTCGTCGAGGAACGCGAGCAGCGCGATCAGGCCCGCTCTCATGCGCTCGCGCCAGCGGACCTGCGAGTCGTAGGCGGGCTCGACACGCTCGCGAGCCAATCGCACCGTGTAATCCAGCGCCGCCAGCAGGCAGTCCTCGCCGTCGCTGAACACCTCGTAGAACGTCCTGCGCGACACCCCGGCCCGGGACACCACTTCGGCGACCGTGGTGCTCGCCGCCCCGCGCGCCGCGCCCACCTCGATCATCGCGGCAAGTATTCGCGAGCGCTGGATGTCGGAGACGTACAGGCGGTGACCGCCTCCGATCAATCTCAGCGATCGCTCGCCGCCACCCGCGCCTACCCGCCCGCTCACCGGCCTCGGCATCCCATCCGGGCGCATCTAATAGACAGCTTCCAGTTTGCCGTCCGAGCTAGCACATTCGATTGTGGGACTGCCAAACCATTTTTCAAGACCCATCTTCACCGCTTTCCACACTGTCGCCGCCGCCACGTCAGCGTTGCGCTTTGTGGGACGCCGGCCACCCACCGGACGCGCCAGTTTTTGTCGGATCGCCGACCCTACACACTCTCTGCCGGCGATTTCAAGATGTAACACAGGCGCCCGTTAACTCGCCGACCTGTTAGTCACAAATTGGTACGGGCACAAATCTCGTGGCCGTGCCGGCGCTCACCCCGTCAGAGTCGCGACCAAGGTCTAATCCGCTGTCTTTCAGTAAATCGGCTGCCCGTGCACCCGTCTCGGTGAGTCGCCACGCATTTGGGCGCCCGGGCGCGCCGGCCCGCTTGTCGAGCAGATCCATACGCTCAAGCCGAGCAAGCAGAGTAGAAACCTGAGTGTGTCGAGCTATACCCACAGCGGCGGCAACTTCCCGATTGCTCGCGCCGGGATTGTCCACCAGATACCGCAAGCACGCCCGCGCCCGGTGCGCCCTGGGGTCGCGCAGCGCCGCCGGTACGGCGCCCGTTCCACCTCTACTCGTGGCGCAAGACGCCGCGCGAGTGGCCACAATCTCTCGCGCGAGCCGCTCACCGAGCTCGACCTCGTGGCGCACAGCGGGCGGATCCAGATACCACACCGTCACAAGACCCATCATCGGGCCCAACAGAGATATCAACGGCTCGTCCGCTTCCATCACGAGGCGCGTGTGCAGCACACCCAGCAGCGATGCGCTCACGCCCGCCGCCGCGAACGGGTGCGGGCTGCGCTCCTCCACACACCCGCAGTGCCGCTCGATCGCCGCCGTCAGCGCGGCCAGGTGGACTTCGCGGCGCTCACGTACCGCCGGTCCCGCCGCCGTGACCTCGACGAGCAGCACGCGCGCGAGCGCAGGCTGCCGGTCGAACAGCGACAGCGACGCGACAAGGGCGCTTCTCGCACCGTCCACCCAGCTTCGCTCAGCGACGAACGATTCCGATATTGCCCTGACAACCAACCGCGCGCCATCGTCCAACAAACTGGAGAAGCAGTCTTCGAGGGTATCGAAATGCTCGTAAAATGTGTGGTGAGAAACCCCCGCCTCGGCGCACACTGACGCCACCGAAGCGCCGGGGTAGCCGCGACGCGACGCGACCCGCGCCATCGCGTCAAGAATGCGCGATCGCTGTATCTGAGATCGCTCACGTTGGCCCATAGGCAATGCGCTCACTCCAGTCGAGCCGGCGGTTATGGGTAGGAGATGCGCGACAACATTGGCCCCACCTCCCTGGACGCCACGAGGTCAAATGCAAGTGGCGTCCAGGGCCGAATTTCGGCGGTAGCACGTCCTAGTGGTTCTCAGATCCAAAACCGAGATAGAACGCCTTTGCCCAGCAGTGCTCGGATTGGCGACCGTACTATTCGGGGGCCGTCACCGCCCACGAGCCGTCGCCTTGCGCGCCTTCCGCAACTTTCATAATAATGAGGGTGCCGCTCGCATTGGCTCCAGGCTGAGTGCCGGCAGCAAGAAATTGCGGCGCTTCGGTGTTGTTGACGAGAGCTTCTTCATACACGCACAGATTTCCCGGTTCCGCTTCGGGCGCCGCCTCGGTACCGCTGCCACATCCTGGAGGATCCGATTGGCCTTCAGCAATGTAGTGAACGTGTGTTCCATCCAGTGCGGGTTCTGCCACTGGGTTTGCCTTAGCTTCGAGCGGAATCGGAAAGGAGATGGGGATGCGCACATAACCGGCAGGTGTTGTCCCGAATGCCCACATACCGGTCTCGGTCTTCTTTTTCGGCAGGGTGCCGCCAGCTGTCCAGGGTGAGCCTTCTTTACCGTTGGTGCCATTCGTACCATTGGTGCCATCTGTGCCGTCTTTGCCGTCTTTGCCCGCGGGTCCTTGTGGGCCCTGTGGTCCTTGAGATCCCTGTGGTCCTTGAGATCCTGCCGGGCCTTGTGCACCTGGCGCGCCGGCTGGACCGGCCTTCCCCTGGAGCTGCTTGAGCACCTTCGGGCTGATCTGCTTGGTCGAGGTGATCAGGTATTTGCCGGCGGCATAAGCGCCTCCACTCATCGCCAGCACGAGCGCCAGCGTCAGCGCGGCGTTGGCGAATGTGAAGTGTTTGCGCACTCTCGAGAACATCTTGCTCCTCCCTCGGTTTGTACTTCCGGTTGACGTCTTCACGACAGCAGCACCGTCACGCCGCCGCTGAGCGCCCGGCCATGCCTGGGGGCAAACCGCAACCGCACGTGCGCGCTCAGGCGCCGCCCGCGGCGATGGGACAGCAGCGTTCGCTCGGCCTTGGTGAGCTTCAACGTCAGCGTCACCACGCCGGCCTTGCCCGCGTCGGCCGCGGCGCGCGTGAGACCCGCGCCGGACGCGACGAGCCTGCCGGCGGCCGGCACCCTCACGGAGAGCATGGCGCCTCCCGCCGTGACCGTATGCCGCAGCACCGTGAGCGCCGGCTTGCAGCCGGTGACCGCGATCGGCGTCGCCTGGTGGATCGTCGCGCCGTTCTGCGCGACGAACAGGGTGGGCATCGTGAGCGTGCTGGAACACAGGTTGGCGTTGGCCGCGAGCGCCGAGTCGGGCCCCTCCGGCAGCGTCAGTTCGAAGCTGCCGATCGGGTCGTCGGGAACGGTGCGGAACGTCGAGCTCGTGATCCCCGCTTTGCTGATGAACGTTTCGCCGTGCAGGTCGAGCGTCACGCCGTACCCCTGCAGCACGATCACGACTTCGGGGAACTGGGCGCCGCCGTGGCTGACGAAATACGCCGGCCCCGTCAACGGCACCGGCAGGATCGGCGTCACCGCGGTCGCGTGCCCGATGATCGATCCGGCCGGGCAACGCGCGGGATCTTCCACGAACGTGCGTTCAATGCAGGCCTTCTGCAGCGTCAACAGCCGCGAGGGCAGCTTTTTGGGCAGATCGACCTTCACCTGTGCGATGTTCGTCTGCGTGCCCTGCGGCGCAGACGGGTACGCGAGCTTCACCGTCAGGCTGGCGCCGTCAGCGCGCGACGTCTTCCCCGACGTGGACGCGCTGAAACTCGGTTTGAACGCGAGCCGGGCACAGTTGGCCGCCTCAAATGGCTCAGAGAGGCTCACCGGCTGGTCGTCGGCTGGATCGGTGAAGCTCGCGCCGGAGCCGATCACCGTAGCTGTGAAACTCAACGGGTTGCAGTTGGTCGGGTTGATTATGAAGTTCGGCCGGTCGACGTACACGCGGATGTCGCGCACGTGGATCACGATCCCGTCGATGATGTGCGGGATCTGATCAGACGCACCCGCCGGCACGCTCACCGCCGCGGTGACTGGATCGATTCGAAGCGGCAGGTGCACGACGACGCTGCCGAGGTCAAACGGGCCGACCTTCGCCGAAGTGACAGCCACGATCGAAAACGGAGCGCCTTCGTACGGGCCGGCCATATAAAGCTTCCCCGGCGCATACACCAAGACCGAGCCCACCCCAGCACCGACAAGCGTGCGTCCGATCTGGCTGGCCGCCGGACACGCAGGTTCTGTTTCGGCCTGCGCACCGGACTGCTGGCGTGCAAGCGCGATCTGCGCTTCGCTGCAGAACGGCACGCCGGTCAAGCTCGCTGTCAAGCCCGGCGGCAACTGTGAGGCGAAACCGGTGATCTCCTGTTCGCCGTCACCACGGACGATGCGGATGTCGAACGGGCTGTAGCTGCCGGCGTCGCTGCTCTGCGTGCCCGCGATCACCTGCGGTTTGAACGGAGAAACACCACCAGAAGGGCACGCACCGCCGTCGAACCCGCTCGATATCGCAAACGACGGAGCCAACAGCGACAATTCGCCGACCGGGTCAGCCCATGAGGAGAGCTGCGCCCCCACCGAGTATTCCCCGCACGCCGGCGGAGTCACGAGTGGAGAGGTCTCACCCTGGCGAAACGAGAACACGAACGTGCTGAACGGCAACGGCGGCAAACCCGCACCGACAGGACCGGCGTTTGTCGTGTCGAACGTCGTCACCAACCGCCCCGTGAGCGGATCGGGAACCACCTTGCCCGCCACACGAACCAAAACACCCCGTTTGGGGAAGCGCGCCACCACATACAACGCCAGCAACGATTTGAACGGGTTCGCGTACGGTTGCGCCAGGAACACCGAACCCCGGCCTTCTTCCTTGATCGCCGGGGTGACGATCTTCACCGAACCAAGCTTCGATTCAGGCGAGCACCCCCTACCGAGCACATACTGCTTTTCTTCTTCTTCGAACTGCGCCTGCGTACAACCCTGCAACCCCGCGCCGGCGGACGGATTCACCGTCATCCCTTCCGGCAGCGTCACGACCGCGCGCTTGAGCGTCGAGGTGGCCAGACCTTCGGCGTTGTTGTACGTCTGCGGGACGCCCAACGTCACATCCAACCCGCTTGGAGCGTACGCGCTGCTGGTCGTCGGTTCGGCCGTCAGCGACGGCTGCATCTCCAAACGATCGCAACCCACGATCGGCCCAAACGGCATCCGCACTTCGGCGTCCTGCCCCGGCGCTTCCCAAGAATCGGTTGTAAGCGACGCTTCCAACGCTCCGCCAGTGCATGCCGTCGGATTCGTCAGAAACGGTGTCAACGGCGCGCTCGAAGACACGCCAAACGTGCCTCCACTCCCACCTTGGAAGTTCGGCTGGAAGCGCTCGGGATCGTGCACCGGGTCGGCCGGCACGCCCCATATCGTCAACAGGTCGTTATCCAGCTCCGCCGGTCCCTGCGGGGCGTCTTCGAACACCGTGCGCAGACCGTCGTCCTCGGGCCGTACCGACACACTGCCCTGGATGTTGAACACCACCGCGAGGAAGCCGAGCTTGGCGACGTCGCCCGGGTCCGGAGCGAGGTTGTACACCGCCGCGGTCGCCATTTCGTGCCTGAACCCATAGTTCAACGTGAGCGTGGTGACACCGACCTGCGTTTCGATCGGGCATTGCTCGCGCGAGAAGCTCACCGGCGAGCACGCCGGGGTGTCCACCAGATCGCCGGCGAATCCGGGCGGCAGATCGAACGTCGTGTCCTTCGGCGCGCCCGCCAGCGTCCCCTGGTCGTCGACCGTGTTCCAAGCGATGCTCGCCGTCAGGTCAGCGTGCGCGCCGGCCTGCGTGCTCGACAACGACGTTGCCAAACCACCGGGCGCCATCCCATACACGGCTGGGGTCGAGCTGATCGAAGTCGGCGTAGCCATAGAAGCATCCGACGCACCACCACCGGCGGCGCGCGCGACATTCGTCACAACGCTGGGCGCGCCGGCCTGCAGATCGACGGGGAAGCTCACGGTCAACGTGTCGTCGGGAACGACCACACCGCTGTACACACACGTCGTCAATACACACGTCAGGGCAGTGCCAGTACGCCGATCGATCCCCGACGCACCGGAAAGGTCAAGCGACAAGCCTTCCGGTAGTTCATCGGTGATCGTCACCGGCGTCCCATCGCTGTTCGCGCCGCCGGTGTTCGTCACCGTGACCTTGTAGAAATACTGTTCGCCACTCGGGTCGCCCGGCGCGAAATTCGTCGGCGCCGACACCGACGTCACCAGCCAACGGGAGGCCTGCTGAGACGCCACCGCCGGCGAAGCGGTGAGGCACCAGGCCGCCGCCAGCGCGACGCACAGGCCGATCAACCTAGCCCACGCCGCACTATCGAATCGTGAAGCGCAAGACATCAGCGTCCCTCCTTCGAGCTGCTAACAGGTCCACGGCGACTGCTCCCGGCCTTGCTGTCGTAGCGTTTGCGCGCTTGCGTCTTGCACCTCGCCCGCGCCCGGCCCGATCTGCGTGTGCACGCCTTCAGCGCCGCGGCGAGCTTCTGCGCCCTCGTCAGCGGCGGCTTGGCTTTCGGCGCCGGCGCGCCGGCAGCGACGACGTTTCCCGAGCCGGAGAAGCTCAGTGACGCCGGACTCTGGTCGATCGGCGCGGGCGACGGAGCCTGGCAGGCATCGCCTTCGCACTGCGCGGTTTCACCCCGCGCCGCCTGCACACACGGTTCCGCACTCGTGCAAATGCGCGCGTCGTACAGATCGCCCTGATTGTCAGTATCGGCCGGGACGAGCTGGGCGTGCGTGCCAAAGAACACATTCGCACCGTCAGGGCTGGAATCCAGAAAATATGAATTATCCGAATCTGTGCCGGAGCTGACCAGCGACAGCGTCCCGTCGTGCCACTCATACACGTCGAGTGTGCCGTTCGTGTCTTGCGGCACCAACGCTTCACTGGTGTCGAAGAATACATAGCTGCCGTCGTCCGAGATCGGCCGCGGCGGTTCGCCGGCCGGATTGAAGTGGGGGGCCGACCGCGCGAACAGCGCGTTCGAGCTTGGCCGCTGGCCCGTCGGATTACAGGAGACACACGCGATGGACTTGCTGACAGCATCGTAACGGTAGATCTCTACACATCTAAATGCTCGACCTGCTCCCTGAGGAGTGGGACAGTTGTTGAGGACGCCTTCGCTATTGTCATAGCCTGTTATGTCCGCGACTGAAGCGAAAACCAAATAGCGCCCATCAGGTGTGGTATACCAGTTCGCAGTGCTATCGAGCCCAAGCTCTTCGTGTGTGTACACGCCGCGCGCCCATATACCAGTATCATCACTGGGATAATCACTTTCGCTTACCGTCGCGATGTAAGCGGTTGTTTCAGTTTCCGTGTCGAAGCGATAGAGCTTGGCGCCGGCGACCGACGGCGCGTCGGAAGTGAGACGGCCGTTCGCGATAAAGTACACCGCCGAGCCGTCCGGCGCGACCGCGACAACCCGCGTCACTTCACCCGCCGCTTCCCCCGATTCCCCGCGCGATACGCGCACGAGCGCACCGGTGTCGGTGTTGTACTCGTACAGCTCGAGGTCTCCGGTCCTGTCGTCCACCGTCAACTTTGTCGCCGTCAGGAAGAACACGCGCGACCCGTCGTTGGACGCGCCCACGTAGACGGCGGGCTTGGGGTTGCTCGCGCCTGGAGGCGCCGAGATCGGGACGGTCGTCGTGCCGTTTTCGCGCACGTAGAGCTGCGGCGTATGCGCCGTACCTTCCCAACAGCCCGTGCCTTTGCCAAACGGGTCAGGAGCGGTGAAGAAGATCTTCGAGCCATCTGCCGACACGGCATTGTGCGTTTCCCCTGTCCCACCGTCCTGCTGGCCAAGGACCGCGCCGCACTTGCTGACCAGTTCTCCTTCATTGTCGACATTGACAAGGCCCAGGTGTCCATCGGACCATTCATATAGGGTTGTGCTTTCCGGATCTTGTTTTTCGTCGCCGGGCGCCAAGAGGTGGTCAGGCGAGGCCAACACGACGTGGCTGAGATCGGCCGACGCACCCTCCATTTGGTTGGCACCACTGGAGCCCCCCGGCGTGGCCGAGATCGTCGCGTACGGCCCACCGAGGCGACCCAATTGATTGATTTCCTGCTGAGCAGATTCGTCGCCTTTACTGCCATCTAGGTCATGGAAACCCACCATAGAAAAGTCCGTCGGGTCGTAGAGGCTCACGTCGACGCTCTGGACACCCTGACTGGAGGGGGTAACCGCAGTCGCGTTCCAGCCCGCGGGTCCGCGCTGAAAGACATAGCCGTTCTCCCCACTGCTCGATGAGGGCTCGAACGCTGCGGTGGTCAAGAGCAGAAACTGATCGCCGCTGTTGGAGGAGAGGCCGGTGTCGAAGTTCCTCGGCTCACCCTTCTGCACGTCCGGCGCGCTGAACATGTCTTCGGCGTCGCCCTTGTTCGTCGGCGTGACTAGCTCGTACTCCCGCCCGTCGGCCAAACCCGACAACGGCGCCGGCAGCGTCGTAAACGTCGTATCCGGCCCATCCGTCTCGCCGACCTCGTTGGACGCCACGACACGGAAGTGATAGGTCGTGCCGGACTGTAGGCCGCCGACCTGCTGGGAGACGCTCGCGTCGACACCACCGGCGCCGATGTCCGCCGGCACGGTCGGGACACTGGCCCCGGCTGCGTAGGGATCGGCAGCGTTGTCGGCCAGCGCCGCTTCGTAGTCGGCGGCATCGACGTACTCGAAATGGTAGGTCGTGTCCGCCCCGAGCGGGTTTACCTGCGCGTCGAGGTCGACGAAAGAAGCTGACAGGTTCGACGCCGAGGTGGCGTCCACAGACGGACGATCGGGGGTGGTGAAGATCGCGGATTCGCTGTCCGCCGTCCCCCCAAGCTGCGAGGGATCGCTCGTGGCCGCAAGCCGGTAGCGGTAGGCGACACCCGGTGTCAGACCGGAGATGGCGGCGTGAACAGCGTGGTAGCTCGCGTCGGCGGGGATAGCGCCGGGCGCGGGGACGCACGGCGCTTCGCCGCCGGAGCTCAGGTCCGAGAAGCCGGACGTTTCAAACGCCGACGCGGTCACGTATTCGAAGTGACAGTCGGTGAGCTGTATTCCTTCGGGATCTACGACGCCATTCAGCGTCGCACTCGTTGGGTGGGTTTCGTCGGCGAGCTGGAGCTTCGCGTTCGGCAGGAACCGCCCCGGGCCGAACTCGTCGACCGCGTTGTTGGCGGCGTCAGCGACATAGAGATCGCCTTCGGAGTCGAGCGCTATGCCTTGCGCATTACCGAAATGGGCGTCCGGCGAGACTCCCGTTATGACATTCAACAGTTTGCCGGTCGAATCGAACTCTTCGACTGAACCGTCCGTGCTGACAAGAATGTGTTCGTTTGTCGGATCGGAAGCGATAGCGTTCACCAGCGGACCTTTCAGTTCCCGCACAAAGATCCCTTGCGGGTTGAACTCGGCAATGCTGAGTCCGGGCTTTTCGTTTATCGCTTCCCCTCCATGGCCAGCGACGTAGATATTTCCCTGCCGATCTGTAGTGATAGTCCACGGTGATTGGTATCCAAATGGTCCGTGTTCATCACCTGTGATGACGTTGCCTTTGATGTAGCTCGCCGTGCCAGTGAAATTGATTGGTGTCCCAGACGAGCTAAACCGGTAAACGCCGCCGAGCGTGTTACTGCTACTCCCTTCTGCGACGTAGACGTCGCCTGCGTTAGGATCTCCGGTTTCGGTCGAATTGTCGACGGCTACGCTAGAAATAACTCCGGAGAATTCGTCCAGTTCGCTGGAGAAGACGCCGCTACCGTCAAAGATATCGACAGATGAGGCAGCACTACTATTTTCCTTTTTACCGCCCAAGTAGAGGTTGCCGGTAAGGCTGTCGATAGCGAGCCCATTGCCAATAAGCTCCTGCGGGAAATGTGCTTCATCGGCAATCTGCGATACGTAGTTGCCGCTCTTGTCGAACTGGTCGACTGCCTCGGCGCCCGCCCTATGGCTTTCTCCTGTGTTATTGCCATCAATATCGCTCGTTACGTAAACATCGCCGTCGCCCGCGACCGCCACCCCGTAGGGTTCGATGAGTGGTCCTGGTACGGGCGCCGTCAGAGGCGCTTCGGTCAACTGCCGCACGAACGGCCGCGTGAAAACAGCGCCAGCCGGCGAAGGCGCAACCATGGCAGTGGCCAGCGCCACACACACCGGTCCAAGCGCCGTCGCGCACCAGGCACGCGGCCTCCCGTATCGTCTCAACTTCAGCCCCCTCACCAGTATCGATTCCCGTCAACGACTTCTGCGTCATGTGATCTTGCCGCGATCCGCCTGACGAGACAAGCCGCGATTGGAAGCTTCTAGATCCTTAGCGCTCAAAATCAAAATGCTTCTAGTTTGTGAGTGGACAGCCGTCCGGTTACGCGCTAGTCTCCAACAGTCATGGGGACGGGAGGAGCCATCGACGCCACGAACGCTCATCCGGCGATGCGCTCGCAGGTCAACTGGGCCGTGCTTGGGCTCGTCATTCAGCGACCCTCCTACGGCTACGAGCTGGTGCAGCGCTTCGAACGCCTCTACGGCGAGGCGATCGAGCTGTCCTCGCCGTCGCAGATCTACACGGCGCTCGACGCGCTCGTGGATCGCGGGATGATCGAGACCGTGCCGCTGGAGGAGCTGGAGGGCGGTGGCGGGCGCCAGCCCAAGCCGCACTACCGCGCCACCGCCGACGGCGCGAGCGGCTACGAGCAGTGGCTGATCTGCCAGTCTCAGCGGGAGCGCAGCCGCTCGCGGATGTTCGCGCAGCAGCTCTCGGCGCTGGCGCCGCAGGCAGCGCTGCGGGTACTGGAGCGCTGGCAGGGGGCCTTGCTCCAGCAGGCGAGCGCCCCGGCTCCCCGCGCTGGCGAGAGCGCCGGCGCGGACGGCGACAGCGCCAATGGCCTCGGCGAGCGACTGGTCGCCGAGGAGGACCGGCTCGGGATCGGCGCGCGGCTCGAGTGGATCGAGTACGCGCGCAGCGAGCTGCTCGCGCGGACGCAGCGACGCCCGGGCGCATGAGCGTGCTCGCGCTCGAGCGGGTGAGCAAGCGCGTGCGCAGCGGTGCGCACGAGCGCGTGCTGCTGCGCGACGCCTCGCTGCGGCTGCACGCGGGTGAACTGGTCGCCGTCTGGAGTGTGCGCGACGGCGGCCGCTGCACAATGCTGCGCATCGCCGCCGGGATCGAGCCGCTCGACAGCGGCGTCGTGAGCTTCGCGGGCAAGCCGCTGCGCGGGCACGCGGGCGAGCTGCTCGGGCGCGGCATCGGCTACTGCCGCGCCCAGCTCCACTCCCAGGAAGCGCGCGCGGTGCTCGACGAGCTGCTCGTCGGCCAGCTGGCGCGCGGCGTCCCGCGCCGCCTGGCGCAGCGGCGCGCGCTGGAGGCGCTGGAGCGCACCGGCGCCACCGGCTGCGCGGCGAGCGAGTTCGGCGAGCTCGACGGCGCCGAGGCGGTGCGCGCCTCGCTCGCGCGCGCGCTCGTGCTCGCCCCCAAGCTGCTCGTCGTCGAGGACCCCACGCGCGGCGTGGACCTGTTGGCGCGCGACGAGATCCTGGCACTGCTGCGCTCGCTCGCCGACGACGGCGGGCTGGCCGTGCTGATCAGCGTCGGCGAGACGACCGCGCTGGCCGGCGCCGACCGTGCGCTGTCGCTGAGCGACGGCGTCCTGCGCGGCAGCGCCGCCCCCCCGCTCGCGCCGGTACTGGAGCTGCGCCGCCGCGCGGGCTCCGCTGCCGGAGCGAGCGCATAGGAGCGCCGGGTGGGGCGCTGCCGGCGCTAGCGTTAGTGGCCATGCTCGAGCTGGAGGGGGTCGTCAAGACGTATCGAGCCGGGGCCGAGGTGGTGCGCGCGATCGCCGGCGTCGACCTCAGCGTGCAGCCGGGCGAGCTGGTCGCCCTGCACGGGCCGAGCGGGTCGGGCAAGACGACGCTGCTGCTGCTGATCGCGGCGCTGCTCTCCCCCGACGCGGGGACGATCCGTTTCCAAGGCCGGCCGTTGTCCGCGCTCAGCGGCGCACAGGTCTCCGACTACCTGCACCGCGACGTCGGCTTCGTCTACCAATCAGCCGCGCTGATGCCGCGCGTGGCGGCGATCGAGAACGCCGCCATGAAGCTGGTCGTCGGCGGCATGGGCATGCGCGAGGCGCGGCGGCAGACGTTGCCATGGCTGGAGCGCGTCGGCCTGGGCGAGGCCTCGCAACGCACGCCCGAGCAGCTCTCGGCCGGCGAGCGCCAGCGCGTGGCGATCGCGCGCGCGCTGGCCGGCGAGCCGCGGCTGATCCTCGCAGACGAGCCGACCGGCAACCTCGACAGCGTCCGCAGCCGCGAGATCGTCGAGCTGCTGCGCGAGGTCGCGCGCGAGCGCGGCGCCGGCGTACTGCTCGTCACGCACGACCTGGAGGCGGCGAGCCTCGCCGACCGCCACGTGACGCTGCGCGACGGGCGCCTCGCGCGGGCGGCCAGGCCCGAGCAGCCGGCGAGCGCGCCCGATGAGCCGAGGAGGACGGGCGTTGTCACCGGCTGAGCTGAGGAGCACGAGCACGGCGCCCGGCGGACCGTCGCGCGAGCCCACCCGCGCCCAGCCGCTGATGCGCCTCGGCGCGCTCGTCTACCTCTACCGCCGCCGCCTGCGCGTGCACGGCGTGCAGGAGTTGCTGGCCGGGCTCGGCATCGCGACCAGCGTCGCGCTCGTGTTCGCGACTCTGGTCGCAAGCGCAAGCGTCACCGGCTCCTCCTCCCAGCTCGTGCACGAGGTGATCGGCCCGGCCACGCTGCAACTGCGCGCACGCGGCTCAGGCGGCTTCGACGAAGCGATGCTGGGGCGCGTCGAACGCCTGCCGGGCGTCGCGCAGGCCGCGCCCCTGTTGGAGCAGACGGCCACGCTCGAAGCGGGCAGGCGGCGCCTGACCGTCTCGCTGGCCGGCGCCGACACCGCGCTGACCGTGCTCGACGGGCTCGCGCACACGCTGCCGCGGGAAACGCTTGCCGCGGGAGCCGTGGGTCTCAGCCAGGCCAGCGCGGCGGCGCTCGGCATCCCTGCCGCCGCGCCCAGCCAGGAGCTCGCCGCCGCGACCATGCGGACAGGCGGCGCCGGCGAGTCGGTCACGCTGCTGCTGCGCGGGGAGGCCGCGCGCCTGCGCGTCTCCGAGGTGCTCGGCGGCGCCACGATCGGGACGCTGGCCGGGGCCGACGTGGCGGTGATGCCGCTCGTCGAGCTGCAACGGCTCGCCGGTCTGCCTGGGCGCGTCACAAACGTGCTCGTGCTCGTCCGGCACGGAGCCGAAGCGCGGGTGCGCCGCGAGCTCGAGGCGCTCGCCGGCGGACGCGTCGAAGTCGCCGCCGCCGACCAGGACGCCGCGCTGCTGCGCCAGGCGCTGCGCCCCTCAGACCAGGCGAGCACGCTGTTCGCCACGATCAGCGTGCTGCTCGGGGTGCTGTTCGCCTTCGCCGCGCTGCTGTTGACCGTGCCCGAGCGCCGGCGCGCGATCGCCGACCTGCGCCTGCTCGGCACGCGCCGCAGCGCGATCGTGCAGATGCTGCTGTTCCAGGCGCTGTGCCTCGGCGCCGCCGCCTCGCTCGTCGGCCTGGCGGGCGGCTGGCTGCTCGCGCGCTCGGTGCTGCACCAGTCGAGCGGCTACCTCGACGAGGCGTTCACGCTTGGCTCGCACACGCTCGTGACCGCGCGCCCGGCGCTCGAGGCCGCGCTCGCCGGCATCCTGGCCACCTGCCTCGCCTCGGTCGTGCCGTTGCTCGACCTGCGCCGCGGCGCCGCGCTCGACGCGGTGTACCGCTCCGAGCGGAACTCCGGCGCGGCGCTCTCGCACCGGGCGCGGCGCTGGCTCGCGCCGGCCGCGGCGCTGCCGCTTGCGCTGGCCACCTACCTGTTCGCGACAGATCCCGCGAGCGCGCTTGGCGCCTGCGAGCTGCTGGCGCTCGCGACCGTGCTCGCCGTGCCGCTCGCGTTCGCGGCGGTGCTGCGAGCCGGCGGCGCACTCGCCGAGCGCCACCAGCGCCTGACCGCGCTGCCGGTCGCGCTCGCCTCGCTACGGGGCACGAGGCTGCGCCCGCTCACGCTCGCCGGCACCGGCGCGCTCGCGTTGTTCGGCGCGATCGCGCTCGGCGGCGCACGCGCGGACCTGCTGCGCGGCGTGCAGCGCTTCGCGCACACCTACGCCGCCGAGGCCGACGTCTGGGTTGGCGCGCCCGGCGACAACCAGGCGACCGTCGACTTCCGCGCTAGCGGCCTGGCGCAGAGGATCGCCCGCGTCCACGGGGTCGCCGCCGTCCAGCCCTTCCAGGGCGGCTTCGTGCAGCTCGACGGCCGCCGCGCATGGCTGCTCGCACGCCCGGCCGCCGCCGAGCGCAAGTTGCTCGCCGGCCAGGTCGTGGCCGGCGAGCAGGCGAGCGCGGCGCGGCGGCTGGGCGAAGGCGGCTGGGTCGCCGTGTCCGCGCAGATCGCGCAGGCGGCGCACGTGAGCGTCGGCGGCACACTGGCGCTGAGGACGCCGAGCGGCAACGTGCCCCTGCGGGTCGCGGCGACGACGACCAACCTCGCCTGGAGCCCGGGCGCGATCCTGATGAACGAGGCCGACTACACGCGCCTGTGGCGGACGAGCGCGGCAACCGCGCTCGACGTGCGCGTCGCGCCGGGGGCGGACCCTGCTCGCGTACTCGCCGGAGTGCGCAATGCGCTCGGGCCGGCGAGCGGGCTGCGGGCCACCAGCGCGCGGGCGCGCGAAGCGAGCATCGACGCGCTCGTCGGCGAAGGGCTCAGCCGCCTCGGCGAGATCTCGACGCTGCTGCTGCTTGCCGCCATGGTCGCGATGGCCTCAGCGCTCAGCTCCGCGATCTGGCAGCGGCGGGTGTCGCTCGCGACGCTGCGCCTGGCGGGCGTCAGGCCCGCGCGGATACGCACGATCCTCGCGCTCGAATCGGCGCTGATGCTCGGCGCCGGCTGCCTCACCGGCGTACTCGCCGGGCTCTACGGGCAGCTCGTGATCGACGGCTATCTGCGCCACGTCACCGGCTTCCCGGTCGCCACCCTCGCCGCCAGCCCGCGACCCGTCGAGATCGTGGCGCTCGTCGCCGTCGCCGTGCTCGCGATCGTGACGCCGCCCGCCTGGCTGGCCTCGCGCGTGTCCCCGACCCTTGCGCTCAATGAGTAGGGTCGGCGCGATCGTTCTCACGCTGGTGGCGTTTGCGCATACGGCGCACGCGCTGAAAGCAAGCGACACCGCCCACCTTCGCTACCTGTCGGCCTCGGGCTCGCTGCTGATCGAGGAAGGGCGCGCCGGCGGCACGCTGCCAGGGCGGATGCGTGCGCGCGTGAACGTCGGCTCGACGTTCACGGGCAGCTTCGTCACCTACACCCGCTACGGCACGATCGTCGGGCACGGCAGCGCCACTCCGCACGGCTCGGGCACCTACGAAAGCTTCGCCGGCACGTTTGTCGTGACGGGGGGGAGCGGCCGCTACGCGCACGCGCACGGCACCGCCGGGCTGTATGGCACCTTCGACCGCGACAACTACGCCTTCGTCGTGCAGACGACCGGCACGCTGCTGTACTGAGAGCGGCGATGAAGTCGAGCGCCGCCCTCCTACTTGTCGCACTCAGCCTGGGTCTGCCCATGGCAGCGCAGGCAAGCACGACCGCCACGCTCAGCGCGGCCTTCACCCCCGAGCAACTCGACAAGCGCACTACGCTGCACTTCGGCTTCGCCTTCTCGGCCCCGCCCGGGCAGGTACCGCCGCCGCTGACGCAGATCGAGCTGCGCTATCCCAACAACCTCGGGATCGCGCTCAGCGGGCTTGGGCTCGCGACCTGCGCTCCGGCGACCCTGACCGAACTCGGTCCGAAAGGCTGTCCCCCCAACTCGATCATGGGCCGCGGCGAAGCGTATACGGGGATCGTGCTCGGCATCACTCCCATCCGCGAGAACGCGCCGATCTGGATCGTGCGCGCGCCCGACCAGGAAGGGCACCTGTCGGTGCTGTTCTACTCCGAAGGCTCGACGCCCGTCGACACGCACATCGAGTTCCCCGGCATCCTGCTGCCCGCCAACGCGCCCTTCGGTGGCGTCGTGTCGATCGGCGTCCCGCTCGTGCCGACGCTGCCCGGCGCACCCTACATCTCGGTGATTCACCTGCGCGCCACGCTCGGGCCGATCGGCGTCACCTACTACGAACACGTCGGCGGCGTGACGCTCGCCTATACCCCCAAGGGCATCCTGCTGCCCAAGAGCTGCCCGCGCGGCGGCTTTCCGTTCGCCGCCACGTTCAGCTTCCTCGACGGCAGCGAAGCGAAGGCTGGCACGGCGATACCGTGCCCCGACCCGGCCAGACCGAAGCCCAAGAAGAAACGCGGCTAGCGACACGGCTGGCCGGCGCAAGCGCCGGCTCAGTGGCGGAAGTGCCTTACCCCCGTGGCCACCATCGAGATGCCCGCGGCGTCCGCGGCGGCGACCACCTCCTCGTCGCGCACCGAGCCTCCGGGCTGGATGATCGCGCTGACACCGGCGTCGATCGCAAGCTGCGGGCCGTCGGCGAACGGGAAGAAGGCGTCCGAGGCCAGCGAGGCACCGGCCAGGAGATTGTCCTCGCCTGCCTGGGCCTTCTCGATCGCGATGCGCACGGCGTCTACCCTGCTCATCTGCCCTGCCCCGATCCCGATCGTTGCCCCGTCGCGGGCGATCACGATCGCGTTGGAGCGCACGTGGCGGCAGACCTGCCAGGCAAAGCGCATGTCATCCCACTCGGTGTCGCTCGGCTGCTTCGTTGTCATCACGCTCATCTGATCGGCCGTCTCCGAGACCTCGTCGCGGTCTTGCACGAGCAGTCCCCCGATAACGGGCTTGGCCTCCAGCCCGCCCGCCGGCTCGGGCCAGTCGGGCAGCTCCAGCAGGCGCACGTTCTTCTTCTGCGTCAGGACCGCCAATGCCTCGGCCTCGAACGCCGGGGCGAGCAGAACCTCGATGAACTGTTTCGAGAGGGCCTGCGCGCAGGCCGCGTCAACGGGGCGGTTGAGCGCAATCACGCCGCCGTAGGCGCTGACCGGGTCGCTGGCGAAAGCGCGCTCGTAAGCGTCTTGTGCGGTCTTGCCGAGCGCGCAGCCGCACGGGTTGTTGTGCTTGACGATCGCGCACGCCGGATCGGAGAAATCCTCGACCAGCTCGCGTGCGGCGCTCAGGTCGAGCAGGTTGTTGAACGACAACTCCTTGCCGTGCAATTGCTCGACACCGGCGAGCAGGTGCGTTGGTGCGCCGACCTCGGCGTAGTAGGCGGCACGCTGGTGCGGGTTCTCGCCGTAGCGCAACTCGGCCGCCTTCTCGTAGGCGAGCGCGCGCTGCTGGGGAAAATCATCGTCTTCGCGCTGGGCGAACCAGGAGGAGATCGCGGCGTCGTAGCGCGCCGTGGTGGCAAAGGCAACCCCCGCAAGGCGTTGCCTGGTAGACAGCGATATGCAACCGGATGGTTGCATTAGCTCGTTTACTAGGACCTTGTAATCGGAAGGATCAACCACCACCACCGCGAACGCACTGTTCTTGGCCGCCGCTCGGATCATCGTGGGACCGCCGATGTCGATGTTCTCGACGATCTCCTCAGGCGTCGCGTCGCCGCGCGCGACCGTCTGCTCGAAGGGATACAGATTCACGCACACGAGGTCGACGGGCTCGATCGAGTGCTCAGCCGCGGCCCGCAAGTGCTCGTCGTTGTCGCGCACAGCCAGCAGCCCCGCGTACAGGCGCGGGTGCAGCGTCTTGACACGCCCGTCCATCATCTCCGGAAAGCCGGTGAAATCCTCGATCGCACGCACGGGCACATCTGCCTCGACCAAAGCGCGGGCTGTGCCGCCGGTCGAGACGATCTCCACGCCCAGCTCGACCAGGCCACGGGCAAACTCGACGATGCCGGTCTTGTCCGACACCGAAAGCAGTGCCCTGCGCACTCGAACCGCGCCGGGCTCGGCGCGCAGGATGCCTGTCTGGGTGGGCTCAGCGCTCATCCGCTCGCAGATTATCCGGGTTGGAGCGAAGGCCGCGTGCACACGTCACGGCGCCTCGGCCGGGGACCGTGACGGCGCTGGGACGATCGTCACGCGGCGCGGGTTCTGTGGGTCGAGGCTCAACGCGCCGCGGGCAAACAGGCGCACGGCCTCGGGTAGGAGCGAATGCTCGAGCGGACGCAGTGCCGCCAGCACCTCCTCGGGGTCGCGCGCATCCGGCAGCTCCAGCGCCCGCTGGGAGATCACGGCGCCGCTGTCCACGCCCGCATCGACGAAGTGGACCGTCACCCCGAATAGCTTCACGCCGTAGGCAAGCGCCTGCTCGATCGCGTGCAAGCCCGGGAACGCCGGCAGCAGCGACGGGTGCACGTTGATGACGGCGCTCGGGAAGCGCTCGAGGAAGACGAAGGTGAGCAGCTCCATATAGCCGGCGAGCACGACCAGTCGCACCCCCCGCTCGAGCAGCCAGTCGGCCATCGCCGCGTCGCGCGTCTCGCGGTCGGGATAGGCCGAGCGCTCGAACACCGCCGTCGGCACGCCATGCGCGGCCGCGCGCTCCAGCGCGAGGGCGCCCGGCGCGCCAGAGGCGACCGCGACCACCTGCGCCTCGTTGCCGTGAACGGTGTCCAGGAGCGCCTGCAGGTTGGTGCCGGTGCCCGACACGAGCACGGCGATCGGCAGTGGCTCACTCACGGGCGGCTCGCGGACGATGACACTAATCGCGCACCCTAGCGGGCACGCATGTCGTCGCCTCAAGTCCCGCTTGCAAGCCTGCGCCCGCTTGTGAGCACCCTCACAGAGACAGGGGCCTTGCTCGGCTTCAATCGGATACATGATTTCTTCACTGATAGTCGCGGGTGCACTGCTCAGCGGCGCCGCAACGGCGCTACGTGGCGGACGCAACCGCGGTCTCATCACCCACAGGCCTTACAACAATCGCCATAGCGACGCGACTGCCGCACGCGACGAGCGTGCGCAGATGCTCGACTAGATTCCTCGACGTGGCGTCGATTGCCTGGCGCCGACTGCGCACGACCGCTGACGCCGACTGCGTGTCACCGACTCGGCGCCCCGACTACGCGCCGGCTACCTCGAGGGCGTACTTGCCCTGAGCGCCGTCTGAGCCCTTGACCGGGTACTCGCCGGTGAAGCAGGCGTCGCAGTGCGTGGCGCGCGTCGCGCCCACGGCCTCGTACACGCCGTCGAGCGACAGGTAGGCGAGCGAGTCGCAGCCCAGCTCGGCAGCGATCTCCGGCACCGAGCGCTCGTGCGCGATCATCTCCTCGCGCGTGGACATGTCGATGCCGTAGTGGCACGGGTGCTTGATCGGGGGGGCAGAGATGCGCATGTGCACCTCAACGGCGCCGGCGTCGCGCAGCATCTGCACGATCTGGCGCGTCGTGTTGCCGCGCACGATCGAGTCGTCCACGACAACCAGGCGCTTGCCGCCAACGATCTCCGGGAGCGGGTTGAACTTGAGGCGCAGGCCGTGCTTGCGCAGCTCCTGGCCCGGCTGGATGAAGGTGCGCGCGACGTAGCGGTTCTTGACGAAGCCGTCGTCCTGGGGCAGGCCGCTGGCACGGGCGAAGCCGCGGGCGGCCGCGTTGCCCGAGTCGGGCACGGGGATCACGAGGTCGGCCTCGACCGGCGACTCGCGTGCAAGGATCTCGCCCATACGCCCACGCGCGACCTGCAGCACCTGGCCGTTCATGCGCGAGTCCGGTCGCGCGAAGTAGATGTACTCGAACACGCAGAACGCCTTGCGCTCGTCCGGAAGGATGCAACGGTTTTCGAGACCGTTCTCCCCGAGCGTGACGATCTCGCCCGGCTCGACGTCGCGCAGCAGCTTGGCGCCGATGATGTCGAACGCACACGACTCGCTCGCGACGCAGTAGCGCGCAGGCTCGCCGTCCGCGCCCTCGATCACACCGAGGGCAAGCGGACGCAGGCCGTGCGGATCGCGGAACGCGACGACGCGATCCTTGGTCATGACGACAATCGAGAAGGCGCCGTTCAGGCGTGGCAGCACGTCGGCGATCGCATCCTCGATCCGCTCGGCCGGGTGCGTGGCGAGCAGCGCCGCGACGATCTCCGAATCGGAAGTCGAGCTGAACGTGACGCCGCGCTCGGAGAGCTCCTCGTGCAGCTCCAGGGCGTTGATCAGGTTGCCGTTGTGCGCGAGCGCCAGCTCGCGGCGCGAGCCGTTCGTGCCCTCCGAGCGCTGCACGGGCTGCGAGTTCTCCCAGGCGTTGGAGCCGGTGGTCGAGTAGCGCACGTGCCCGATCGCAAGCTCGCCGCGCAGCGTGCGCAGGTCGTTCTCGGAGAACACCTGCGAGACGAGGCCGAGCTCGCGGCGGGTCATGATGTTGCCGCCGCGATCCGCCGCCGCGATGCCGGCCGACTCCTGGCCGCGGTGCTGCAACGCGTACAGCGCGAAGTACGACAGACGCGAGACCTCGTGCCCGGGCGCGTATATGCCAAACACACCGCACTCGTCGCGCGGTCCGTCGCGATCCTCGGGACAAGGGCCAGCCGCCCTTCCAAAAGGCATTGCCTGGCTCACGCTAGCAGCCGGTCCCGAATGCTCGACCCGGCGCGTTCGCCGCGCTCACGCGAACAGCTCCGCGAGCGCGCCGTGCGCCTCGGCCAGCTCCGCGAGAGTCAACGAAATCGGCGATGCCCCCTGCGCGCGCGCGAAACATTCGATTTGCAACACATCGCCGCCCACGCTGCCGACGATCTGCACCGGCGTAGAGGCGCCAAGCGCTCGCAGCGCATCCTCGCTGCCGCTCACGAGGAAACCGCCCGAGCCCTCGCCAAAAAGCGCGACAGCGGAGTCGAGCGAAATGCCGCTCCCTCCAGCCTCACGTCCCGTCGCCTCGGCTCCCTCAGCCCCAAAAAACTCCTCCCCGAACGACACGCGCGCCCCGAGGCCACCGCCCAGGCAGCACTCCGCCAGCGCGACCGCCAGGCCGCCCTCGGCGATGTCGTGAGCGCTCGCAAGCGCGCCGGCTCGCACCGCCTCGCGGATCGCCTGCTGCGCTCCCGCCACCGCGTCGATGTCGATCGCTGGCAGCCCATCCGGTAGCTCCCAGCCCCACAGCTTTGCCAGCTCGCTCGCATCCAGCGAGGGCGTAAACGGCCCCACGAGCGCGATCGCATCGCCCGCGCGCGCGAAACCCGACCGGCCCGCGGCGTGTACGTCGGGCAGCTCGCCGACCATGCCGATCACCGGCGTGGGATAGATGGGCCCAGCCGAGGCGCCCTCGTTATAAAGCGACACGTTGCCGCCCACGATCGGCGCCTCCAGCGCCCGGCAGGCGTCGCCGAGACCGCGCACCGCCTCGGTCAGCTGCCAGGCGATATGCAGCTTCTCCGGATTGCCGAAGTTGAGGTTGTTAGTCGTCCCCAGGGGTCTCGCGCCCACGCAGGCAAGGTTCGAGGCGCACTCGAGCACTGCCGCGACCGTGCCGCTATAGGGATCGGCCGCCACGCGCCGACCGTTGCAGTCAATCGACACCCCCAGCGCGCTCCCGCCGGGGAGTTGCAGCACTGCCGCGTCCGCCTGCTCGGGGCGGCGCACCGTGCGTGACTGCACAACCGCGTCGTACTGCTCGAACAGCGGCCGGCGCGAGACGATGTTCGCCGAGGAGAGCAGGGCGAGCAGCGTCTCTGCCGGGGTGACGCCTTTGGAGAGGAGCGCCTTCGGCGCTGGATATGGCATTCCCTCAGGCTTGGCCGGCTCCAGGTCATAGAGCGGGCAGTCGTCCACCAGCGCCCGCACCGGCATGCACCCGACCAGCCGGCCTGCCTTGAAGATGCGCATCTGGGCCGTGTCGGTGACCGTGCCGATCGGGGCGCCGCCGACCTCCCACTTCTCACACAGCTCCAGCACCGCAGCCACGTTGGCGGGCTCCACCACGCAAAGCATGCGCTCCTGGGACTCGGAGACCATGATCTCGAACGGCTCCATGTCGGCCTCGCGCAGGGGCACGCTGGCCACGTCGATGTCGATCCCCACCTCACCCTTGGAGGCCATCTCCGCGGCCGAGGATGTCAGGCCGGCGGCGCCCAGGTCCTGGAGGGAGACGAGCAGTCCGCGCTCCAGCAGCTCCAGCGAGCACTCCATCAGCTTCTTCTCCTCGAAGGGATCGCCAACCTGGACGGTGGGCCGCTTGTCGTCGTCTTCGCCTAGCTCGGCGGAGGCGAGGACCGAGGCACCCCCGATCCCGTCGCGGCCGGTCGAAGCACCGAACAGCAGTACGACATTGCCAATCCCGACAGCTGCGCTCGTCACGAGCTGCTCGCGCTTGGCGATGCCGAGCGCCATTGCGTTGACGAGGCAATTCTGCTCGTAGGGGGCCTCGAAGTAGACCTCGCCGCCGATCGTCGGCACGCCGATTGAGTTGCCGTAGTGGCCGATGCCGGCGACCGCCCGGTCGAGCAGGTAGCGGGAGCGGGGACTTGACGGCTCACCAAATCGCAGCGAGTCGAGCACCGCGATCGGGCGCGCACCGATCGCGAAGATGTCACGCAGAATGCCGCCCACGCCGGTGGCAGCTCCCTGAAAGGGCTCGACCGCACTCGGGTGGTTGTGTGACTCGACCTTAAACGCGCACACCAGGCCATTGCCAACGTCGACCGCGCCCGCGTTCTCGCCGGGCCCCATGACCACGCTGGGACCTTCCGTCGGCAATGTGCGCAAAAGCTTCTTGGAATGCTTGTAAGCGCAGTGCTCGCTCCAAAGCAGCGAGTACATCGCCAGCTCTACTTGGTTGGGAGACCCGCCTTGCTTCTCACAGATCAGCTCGTACTCGGCGCGTGTCAGTCCGAGCGCAAGCGCGTCCTCGACGCCGGGCAGCGTCACGACCTCAGACACGCGCCCCCTCCACCGCCATGCGCATCGACGCAAAGATGCAAAGGCCGTCGGTCGAGCCCGTCAGCTCGTCGACGGCGTGCTCGGGGTGGGGCATCAGGCCGAAGACGTTGCCCTGCTCGTTGCGCACGCCGGCGATGTCGTCGAGCGAGCCGTTGAAGTTCTCGCCTTTTGCGTAGCGCAGCACTATCTGGCCGTGCTCCTGCATCGCCGTTAGCGTCGGCTCGTCGGCGTAGTAGCGGCCCCAGGAATGCTTGGCCGGAATGCTCAGGCGCCCACCGTCGTGGGCACGTGTAAACGCAGTGTCGTGCTCCACGACTTCGAGTTGTACTTGTCTGAAGGTAAAACGCAGGTTCGCGTTGGGCAGCAGCGCCCCGGGCAGAAGCCGCGCCTCGCACAGGACTTGAAAGCCGTTGCAGATGCCGAGCACCAAGCCGCCGCCATTTGCGAAGGCGATCACCGACTCCATAACCGGCGAGAAGCGCGCGATCGCTCCAGCCCTCAGATAGTCGCCATAGGAGAATCCCCCCGGCACGACGATCGCATCGACGCCTTTCAAGTCGCGCTCACGATGCCACAGCAGCTCGGCGTCGCCAACCCGGCGTGCGGCATGCAGCGCGTCTACCTCGTCGCAGCTGCCGGGAAAGCGCAGGACTCCAAACTTCATTGGTTGAGGACTATCTCGTAGTCCTCCACGAGCGGGTTGGCCAGCAGCTTCTCGCACATCGGCTCGAGCTGACTGGCATCGTCCACATCGAGCTCCACGAGCCGGCCGATGTGGACATTCGCGACGCCCTCGAAGCCGAGGGCAGGCAACGCGCGCTGGACGGCCTCGCCCTGCGGGTCGAGGATGCCTGCCTTGGGGCGGATCAGGACGCGAGCTTTCATGCGGTCCGCTCGAGCCATGCCGAGAATGGCTCGCCGGTGATCAGCTCGTACGCCTCGACATAGCGCGCACGGGTCCCCGCGACAACGTCCTCGGGGATCTCGGGCGCAGGCGGCTTCTTGTCCCAACCGCTGCCCGCCGCCCAATCGCGAACGTACTGCTTGTCGAAGCTCAGCTGCCCCTTGCCCACTTCGTAGCCCTCCACCGGCCAGTAGCGCGAAGAGTCGGGCGTCAACACCTCGTCGCCGACGACCAACTCGCCGTCCTCGTCCAGGCCCAACTCGAACTTGGTGTCGGCCAGGATCACGCCACGCTCGCGCGCATGAGACGCCGCGAAGGAGTACAGGTCGATCGAGATGTCCCGAACTCGTTCCATCAGCCCTCTGTCGCCGACAAGCTCGGCAGCCTGCTCGAAGTCGATCGCCTCGTCGTGGCCGACCTCGGCCTTGGTGCTCGGGGTGAAGATCGGCTCGGGCAACTGCTCGGACTCGCGCAGGCCCTTCGGCAACTCGATGCCCGAGACGGCCCCTGTCGCCTGATAGTCCTTCCAACCAGAGCCGGTGATGTAGCCGCGCATGACGCACTCCACCGGCAGCATCCTCAGCTTGCGCACGACCAGCGCGCGCGCACGCGCCTCCTGCGGGACGCCGTCGGTCGCGGAGATCAGATGGTTGGCGACGATCCCCTTCGTCTGCTCGAACCAGAAGTCCGACAGGCCGGTCAGCACCTTGCCCTTGTCTGGGATCGGCGTGGGATGAACCGCGTCGTAGGTGGAGATACGGTCGCTGGCGACCATCAGCAGGCGGTCGGGTTGGGCGGGACCCAATCCGTACAGCTCACGAACCTTGCCGCTGGCGAGGAGGGGCAGGTCGGCGAGCGCAGTCACTTTTCGCGATGCTACCAATGGCGGGGGCGGCCGGTCAAAACGTAGCGAGCGTCAGGCGATCTCATCCAGACGCGCGACGATCTCGTGCGCGTAGCGCGTGTAGTGGCCGTAGTCGAAGATCGCGTCGAGGTCGAGGCCGGCGGCACGCTCGTCGGCGGCGAGCAGGTCGCGCAGTGGCGTACCTTCGTCCCACGCACGTTGGGCCAGCTCCTGAGCGATGCGGTAGGCGTCGTCGCGCACCATCGGCGCACGACCATGCTCTGCATCGCCCTCAATGAGCGCCAGCAGCACACGCTGGGAGAACAGCGCGCCGTGTGTCAGCTCGAGGTTGGCGAGCATCCGCTGCTCGTGGACCACGAGCCCGTTCACGAGCTTGGCAGCGCTGTGCTGTAGATGGTCGATCAGGATCGTCGAGTCGGGCAGGATCACCCGCTCGACCGAGGAGTGCGAGATGTCGCGCTCGTGCCACAGGGCGATGTTCTCTGTTGCCGCCTGGGCGTTGCCGCGCAACACCCGCGCAAGCCCGGAGATCTGCTCGCTCTTGATCGGGTTGCGCTTGTGCGGCATCGCGGAGCTGCCCTTCTGGCCGACACGGAAGGGCTCCTGTGCCTCGCGGACCTCCGTGCGCTGCAGATGGCGAATCTCGGTCGCCAACCGCTCGAGACCGGCCCCGGCAAGCGCGATCGCCTGCAACAACTCGGCGTGTCGATCGCGCGCCACCACCTGCGTGGAGACGTCCTCGCGCCCGAGCCCGAGCCGCTCCAGCACGCGCCGCTCGAACTCGGGACTGGTCGCCGCGTATGTGCCGACCGCACCAGAGATCGCGCCGACGGCAACCTGCTCGAAAGCCCGCTTCAGCCGCAAGACATTGCGGTGCGCCTCGAAGGCAAAGCCCGCGAGCTTGACGCCAAACGTCGTCGGCTCGGCATGCACCCCATGCGTGCGGCCGACACAAAGGGTGTCCACGTGCTCGCGCGCACGGTTTGCAAGTGCCTGCACCAGCGCCTGCGCTCCCGGCACGATGATTTCTCCGGCAGCTCGCAGCTGCAGCGCGAGCGCCGTGTCGAGCACATCGGAGGAGGTCAGGCCGAAGTGAATCCAACGGCCCGCCTCGCCGGCGCTGGCTGAGAGCACGTCCACGAACGCGGCCACGTCGTGGTCGGTGGTGCGCTCGCGCTCGTTCACCGCCTCGACGCTGAACGTGGCAGAGCGGATCGCCTCCAGCTCGGCCGGCGTCGGACCCTCGCCGTCGCCAAGCAGGCCCGGAAGCTCCTCGCAGGCGGCCACCTCGACACGCCGCCACGTCTCCATGCGGGCCTCGTCGGTCCAGAGGTCGCCCAGCTCAGGGCGTGTGTAGCGAGGGATCACTCTTTGATTATCCCTACCGCCCGCCGATCCTGTACAACGAGAGTAAGCGCGCCATCTGGCGCGGACGCCGCGAGGAGAAGAGGAGCCATGCCTACGTACATCATGCTCTCGACCTTGACGCCGGAGGGTGTGCAAACCGTCAAGAACAACCCGGAGCGCATCCGCGAGGTCAACAAGGAGGTCGAGCAGCTCGGCGCGACCGTCAAGGCACAGTGGGCGACGCTTGGCGCGTTCGACTTCATCTCGGTGGTCGAGGCCCCAGACGAGAAGACGATGGCGCGCGTGTCCCTGGAGCTCGGCTCGCGTGGGACGGGACGCTACGAGACGCTGAGCGCGATCGGCGTGGATGAGTTCATCGCCTCGCTATGAAAGACCACATCGGACGAGAACCCAAGCCTCGACCACGCGAGCACCAGACGCAGGGATTTCGGTAGCGCCTTGAAGGTACTTGTCGTCGGAGCAGGAGGTCGCGAGCACGCGCTCGTGCGGGCGCTCGCCCGATCCCCCCAAAAACCGGAGTTGCTGTGCACCCCGGGCAATGCAGGGATCGCGCTGGACGCACGGGTACTCAATGCCGCGGTGGACGACATCGCCGAGATCGTCGCCGCCGTCGAGCGCGAGGGCGTGGAGCTGACCGTCGTCGGACCCGAGGTACCGCTCGTCGCCGGGCTTGTGGACGCTCTCGCGGAGCAGGGTCACACAGCCTTTGGCCCGAGCGCTGCCGCCGCACAACTGGAGGGCTCGAAGGCGTTTGCCAAGCAGGCGATGGAAGAGGCAGGCGTGCCGACCGCGCGCTGGCGGCGCGTGGAGACGCTCGAGCAGGGAGTCGAAGCGGTGGGTGAGTTGGCCGGGCCGGGCGTGGTGGTCAAGGCCGACGGTCTCGCCGCCGGCAAGGGCGTCACCGTCGCCGAGGACGCCGAGCAGGCGCACGCGGCGTTGCGTGAGATCTTCGTGGACAGCCGCTTCGGAGAGCAGGGCACAAGCGTCGTGGTCGAGGAGCTGCTGATCGGCGAGGAGCTGTCGCTGCTGGCGTTGTGCGACGGAGTGCGCGCACTGCCGATGGCGCCGGCACGCGACTTCAAGCGCATCTTCGAGGGCGACGAGGGACCTAACACGGGCGGGATGGGGTCCTACTCGCCGGTGGCCGGAATCGACGAGGCGACCGCGCGCGCGCTGGCCGCCGCCGTTCATCAGCCCGTTGTCGACCTGATGGCCAAGCGCGGGACACCCTTTCACGGTGTGCTCTATGCGGGCCTGATGCTCACAGTCGACGGCCCGCGCGTGCTCGAGTTCAACACGCGCTTCGGAGAACCCGAGAACCA
>Ga0210385_10000483_pt1 | contig 28586 bp, 23 predicted proteins | sample IncBWH26OmetaG_FD_160107 | JGI IMG/M metagenome (GOLD analysis project Ga0210385, IMG submission 160107) | Forest soil microbial communities from Barre Woods Harvard Forest LTER site, Petersham, Massachusetts, United States - Inc-BW-H-26-O ...
TTGACCATGCGCACGGTCAATAGCATCAGCCTCAACGGCAATGCCTGGCAGATCGAAACCGAGGGGTATGAGGCGCTCGCCGCGTACCTGAAGGGCGCCGAAGCGCGGCTCAGCGGTGATCCGGATCGAAACGAAATCCTGGCGGATCTCGAACAGGCCATCGCCGACAAACTGGCGCGGTACGTGAACGCCCACAAGAATGTCGTGAGCGCCGAGGAAATCGCGCTGGCGCTCAAGGAAATGGGTCCGGTGGAAACCGGCGCGACTGCGGGCGCAGACGCGCACGCGGCGAACCCCGAACCGCAGGCCGGCGCGGCCGCGCCGGGCGCAGGCGCAGGCGCCGATCGCCCCGCGGCGGGCGATGCCGCGGGCAATCGCGCCACGGGCTTTGGCGGGTATGGGCCGGCCGGCGCCAGCCGGCACCTGTTCCGCATCCGCGAAGGCGGAATGTTCGGCGGCGTGTGCAACGGCCTGGCCGCTTATTTCGCGGTCGATGTCACCCTGGTGCGCGTGGCCTTCGTGCTGTTTTCGCTGTTCACGGGCGGCATTGGTTTCGCGGTCTACCTGGTGATGATGATCGTCGTGCCGGTCGCCGTCACCGCCGAACAAATGGCGGCGGCCCACGGCAAACCGTTCAGCGCCGAGGAGCTGATCGGCCGACCCCAGGGTGCCAGTGCCGCCTTTGATGCCGGTCGCCACTGGCGCCAGCAGTGGCGGGATCAGCGTCGCATGTGGCGCGATCAGAGGAAGCAATGGCGCCGGCAGCGTCGGGTCTGGAGCGGACCTGCGGCAGCGGCGCCTCCGCCACCCCCGCCGCCCTACGGCTGGCACGGGGCGCCGTATCCGGGACAGTACGCACCGGTGCCCTATGGCGTCGGGCCCGTATCCGGATTGCTGCACTTCGCACTGCTGATCGCCTTCCTGGTGGCGCTGATGGGTGCCGTCCACGGCCGGCCGCTGCTGGGTTGGGACTGGACGGCGTCGGTTCCCCATTGGGTCGGCATCGTCGCGGTATGCGTCCTTTACGCCACACTGGTCAATCAGCTGCGCATGGCCCGCTACTGGGGCCACGTGGCCGCGTACCACCCGGGGCATGCGATGCTGGCGCTGGTCGGCAGCGCCGTATGGCTGCTGATCCTGTTCTCGATGGGCTGGTATGTGGTGCACCACTGGCCGGAGGTCCAGGATTTCCTGCAACGTGCCGTGCAGGCGTTGCAGGCGGCCTTCGACCACGGAACGGCGAACTCGGTTCAAACCTGAGCTTGCTTTATGTCGCCGGTAAGCTCCAAGATAGAGCCATGCACGAATCCAGGTGCCAAAAATAGGGCGCGCTGCCCACGCGGGTACGAAGCAGGAGTTCTGAGCCGCCTGCAGCCAAGACCCGCGGTTCTGGCTCAGTCTGCTTGCATTCCAGGGTGTTGTTTTAAGGTCTAAGCGCTCTGGCATGTGAATTGCTTTGTCCCGTGTAAGCGGTGCGTCGACGCGCCGATCAACGCTACAGGGATGAAAAAATATGAATTCTGATGTCTGCACGGCCCGGTCGCATGTCCGCCAGGCGGTTAGCTATGCGCTCACGGGACTACTCGCGGTGGGCGCTGTCCTGGTGCCGGTCACCGGTGCGCTCGCCGCTGACAGCTCGGATGATCTTGAGACGGTGACCGTCACCGGCTCGCTGATTCCGCTTCAAAAACAGCTGACGGTGCCGACGCCGGTCGTCACCATCTCCGCCGACGATCTGACGGTCAAGGGCTTCACCTCGATTTCAGATGCCCTGAACCAGGCGGTGTTCACCACGGGCGGCAACCAGAACGGCGTTGAGGACACCTTCACGCCGGGCGCCAAGACCATCAGCATGTTCGGCCTGGATCCGAGCTACTCGAAGTACCTGATTGATGGTCGCCCGATGGGCGCCTATCCGTCGCTGTTCAACGGCACGGATATGGTCACCAGCATCAGCGGCATCCCGAGCGAGCTCATCGATCACATCGACATCCTGCCCGGCGGCCAGTCTTCGATTTACGGATCCGACGCCATCGCCGGCGTGGTCAACATCGTGATGAAGAACAGTCTCGATGGGCCGATCGCCGATGCCAAGTACGGCTGGGACCAGGGCGGCGGCCAGCGCGATCTGCGGCTCGCACTCGCCGATGGGGCGACCTTCGGCAATCTGAAGTTCATCGCCGGCGTTCAGTACGAGAATACCGACCCGTTATGGGGTTTCCAGCGTCCCCAGACCAGCGTCTACAACTACGACGGCAACGCCCCCGGCATTGCGGCCCGCGACTGGCTGATCTTCGGTTACTTTGGCCAGCCCAATGGCAACACCTATTACTTCGAGGATCCGACCGACTGCGGCAACGTCGCCAGCCAGTTCGGCAACAGCGTCGGTGAGCGCTTCCGGCCGGATGGCCACGGGTATTACTGCGGCACGTTCAACGATGGCTACGACACCCAGCAGAATGGCGAGTCCCAGGTACAGGGCTATACGAACATCAGTTACGCGGTGAACGATCATCTGCAGCTGTACGCAAACGTGCTGCTCAACCACGACGTGACCACCTTCAGCACCGGTCCGGGCGACTTCGATACCTCCGCCGATACCAATACCACCTACAACTACGCCTACTACGAGGATCCGAACCTCGGGGATTACATGAATCTCCAGCACATTTTCTCGCCCGAGGAGGCCGGCGGGATGAACAACACCCTGAGTGAAGACATCGTCAATGGTGAGCGCTTCGTGGTCGGTGGCAAGGGCGACATCGGCTCGACTCCCCTGACCTACGACACCAGCATGACCTTTGAGCAGGACAAGCTGACCGAGCGCATCCACATGCAGTTCACGACGCCCCTGGACAGCTACTATGCCCCGATTTTCGGGCCGCAGGGCTATGACGCCGTCAACGAGGCATACACGTATACGCCGAATTACGCGGCGTTCTATTCACCCGTCTCGCCCGCGGCCTACAGCGCCTTCAGCGGCTATGCGACCAGTTATTCCTATACCCAGAGCACGTTGGCGCGTGGCCAGATTACCGACGCATCGCTGTTTGCGCTGCCGGGCGGCAACGCCGCGCTGGCCCTGGTGGCGGAGGGCGGTGATGAGGGCTGGAACTATGTGCCCGATCCGCGCTACGCCACGGGCGAGACCTACGAATACACCTCGGTCGGTGGCTCCGGGCATCGTTCCAGATACGCAGGCACGATGGAACTGCGACTGCCGGTGCTCAGCATCCTCAGCATCACGGCCTCGGGTCGCTATGACAAGTTCAACGTCACCGACGGGGACTTCCAGAAGTTCACCTATAACGTCGGCGTCGATTTCCACCCCATCAGCATGCTGTCGGTGCGCGCCCGTTACGGCACCGCCTTCAAGGCCCCCTCACTGGCGGATGAATTCCAGGGCTTGAGCGGCAGTTACACCTCGATCACGGACTACTACCAGTGCGCCAAGCAGGGTTACTCGGGTGCAACCCTGAGCAATTGTCCCAGCATTTATCTCAACGACGAAGTGTTCGTCTCCACCAAAGGCAATCCAACCCTGGAGCCCACGACCGCCAAGGTCTGGGACGCAGGTCTGGTGCTGACTCCGGTGCAGCGTCTGACTCTCAGCTCCGACATCATGTCCTGGAACATCACGAACGAGGTGAGCCAGGCGAACCTCAATCAGATCCTGACCGAGGATGCGGCCTGTCTGCTGGGCCAGCTGGACATCAGTTCGCCGACCTGTCAGGTCGCTACGGCGCTGGTGGCCCGCAATGGTAACGGTGTCATCACGACCGTTTCCGATGCCAAGCTCAATCAGACCAACGAGACCGTCCTGACGTCGCTCACCCAGTTCTCCTACATGCTGCCGGCAGGGCATGCGGGCGACTTCACGTTGAGCGCGGCCTGGACGGACATGCTCAAGCACACCGCGATCCTGTACGCGGGCGATCCCACCATTGATCTGCTGCACGATCCGTTCTACAGCACGGAGTTCAAGTCCAGGATCAATGCCTCGCTCACCTGGGCGCTTGGAAAGTTCAGCACGACGCTGTTCGTGAATCGCGATGGCAGCACGCCGAACTATGTGGCGACGCTCACGACGGCGGGCTATGCGGCTCCGGGCGCCGGCACGCTCTCCCCCTACACCACCGCCAACCTTACCGCGCAGTACCAGCTGCCATCGGGGCTGCAGGTGATGGCAGGTATCGACAATGTGTTGAACGAGATGCCGCCGATCGATCGCAGCTATCCCAACTACGAGGACGTTCCGTTCAACAACCTGCAATACACCGTCATTGGACGGCAGTTCTTCGTGGAGGCGACCTACAAGTTCACCAAGTAAGCGCTACTTCGGCCGGTACATCTGAAACTTCGAGTCCGGCGCGAGACGAAAGTAGTCTGCGGGACCGCCGCCACGCATGATGGGCTCTGCGGCGGCGGTATCGTAGATGCCCTCGCGGATCAGATCCTGGCGGATGTGAATCGCGACCACCTCACCCAGCATCAGCCAGGCGTCGGTGTCGGCGCCCTGGCTGTCGGTGAGCCGCAGCAGCTGCGACTTGCGGCACTCGAAGGAGACGGGGCTTTCCGCAACGCGCGGTGGCCGGACGACTCTCGAGGCGGCGGGCGTGAGCCGCGCGAGTGCGAACTCGTCCTGCTCCGCCGGCACCGTGGCCGAAGTGGCATTCATGGCCTCGGCCAGCGTGCCGCTGACGAGGTTCCAGACGAACTCCCCGGTGGCTTCGACATTGTCCACCGAGTCCTTCCAGCCGATGCTGCAGAAGCCGATGATGGGTGGCTTGTAGTTATAGAGGTTGAAGAAGCTGTAGGGCGCGAGATTCAGAATCCCGGCGCTGCTGCGGGTTGAGATCCAGCCGATCGGGCGCGGCGCAACGATGGAGTTGAGCGGGTCATGGGCCAGCCTGTGGCCTTCGCGCGGTTCGTAGAAATGATAGTCGGTCATTCACTAATAGGTTACCAGCAGTGCCGCATACCAGGTGTAGAGGTTGGCCTGCGCGGCATTCTGCAGCCCCGGGCCGATGGATCCCATCAGGTGGAAGTGCTCGTTCAGATCGTAGGTGAAGCCCGCGCCGAGGCCGGTAAAGGCCTTGCCGCCGCGAAAATCGGCGCTTTGGTAATAGACCTCCGTACCCAGCTGCAGGGCCTCGGTCAGCTTGCGGGTCAGCACCCAGCCGAGGATGCAGTAATCGGTCGCATTCGCGCCATGGTTGAGCGCGCAGCCGCCGCCGCCGAAGGTCGACCAGCGCTCCTGGTCCCAGTCCTTCTCGGCCCAGATCGGCACCAGCAGTGAGGTATAGCGGGTGCCCACGCTCGTCGTCGTCGACGGCAGGAACACGCGGGGAAATACCGAAACATCCCAGCCGCTGTCCTTGGCGTCAAGGAAGCGGTACTTGGCGGCCAGCTGAATGTTGGTCAGGCCGTGCGCCGCTTCGCCACCCTGCGGGTCATCGAATTCCACCGGAATGACCGCCGTGAGCTGCAGGTTCGGCAAGCCGCCGTAGTTGAAGTCGATCCCGGCCTCACTGGTGGTGCCCGCGCTGATCGCCGTGCCCCCATCGTAGAAATAGACTTCGTAATGCTGGAAGTCGGTCGGCTCCGGATCATCCGTCACATACGGTGGGCCGCCGCTGGCCAGAGCGGGCGCGGCGAGCAGCAGCGCCGCGATGACTCGCGCCCGCACCATCCGGAGCGCCTAGGAGGCGGGAGCCGCCGCGGGGTGCTGACCGGCACGCTGCGGTATCACGATGATGCACACCAGTATCACCACCGCCAACGCGGCGGAAGCCACCGGGCGGCTGAGCGCGAGTCCGCCCTCGCCCAATGGCTTGTCGAGGAAATCGCCGATCGTGGCGCCCAGCGGGCGGGTGAGAATGAAGGCGGCCCAGAACAGCAGGACATGCGACAGATGCGTGCGGAAGTAGGCGATCGCGATGAGGGCCAGCGCGCCGGAAAACAGCAGGGCAGCGCCCAGGTATCCCAGACCGGTGTCATCCGCCGTCCAATCTCCCAGGGCCGTCCCGAGCGTCTGCGAAAATGTGATCGTCGCCCAGTAGAAGGCTTCGACCTTGGGCGTGTTGACCGTGTTCACCGACACCGTCCCCTGCGAGCGGTACCACAGCGCCAGCAGACCCAGCACGCAGGCCAGCAGCACCGCTGACCCGCCGGCGTAGCCAATCCCCAGGGAGCGATCGGCGAAATCCGCCATGGTGGTGCCGGCGGTGGTGGAGGCAATGATGGTCGCCCAGTACAGGAAGGGGTGAAAGCGGCGCGCCCGAATCTGCAGCACGACCAAAATGATGAGTGCCGACAAAAAGATGATCGTCCCGGTCAGGTAGCCGAGATTCATGGTCATGGTGACCGTATCGCCACCGGTCTCACCGAGGGTCGTCGCGAGAATCTTGATGATCCAGAACCCGAGGGTGACGAGCGGCACCTTGGATGCCGATGTGGCTGGTTCGTTCAAAGAATGTCCCTCAATACGCTAAGTCCGCAGCACAGGGTGCGGATTACATCTTAGGACACGCTTAGGCCGAGCGTCACGCAGGCGAGCAGGCCACCGCCATCGTCGCGATTGCACAGTCGGACATGACCACCGAGCTCCTTCACCAGGTTGTCGACCGTCGCGAGGCCCAGTCCGCTGCCACCGCTCTGGTCACCGGCGGCACGATAAAAGGGCTCGAAGACGCGCGTCAGATCGGACTCCGACAGACCTGGTCCCTGGTCCTGCACTTCGACCTGCACGGTGTCACCCGCGCGCTGCGCGCGCAGCTGCACCTCGCCGCCCGCCGGTGTGTAGCGCAGGGCATTGTCCACCAGGTTGCCGAAGATCAGCAGCAGACGCCTGACATCGGCGCGCACCGTGGCGTGGGTCTCGGAACTCAGATGCAGCCGGATGCCGGCCGCGGCCGCGGCCGGCTGGTACAGATCGACCACTTCATTCAAAACCCGATCGACCTCCAGGGGGAGGCGCTCCGAGTCGGCACTCGGTTTGCTGCGTGCGACCTGCAGCAACTGGTCCGAGAGATGGGCGGCACGGCGGATTCCGGCGCGCAGATCCGCGAACCGCACAGCGTATTCGGAGGGATTCGCCGCGCCCTCCAGCACGTCCGCCTGCAACTGCAGGGCGGCGAGCGGCGTCCGCAGCGCATGGGCCGCGTCGGCCACGAACTGGCGTTCCCGCTGAGCCGCGGCGTTCTGCCGCGCCAGCAGCCGATTGATTTCATCGACCAGTGGCGCCACTTCCGCCGGCAGCCCCGATGCCACCAGCCCGGCGCGCTCGAACGGATCGCGCTGGGCAACCTGCGCGGCCAGCTGCCGCACCGGATTCAGCTGCGCCCGAATGACCAGGGCGAGCACGATGCCAAGCACGGGCATCAGCACCAGAAGCGGCACGAAGGCCGCGAGGGCCGCGGCCTCTGCCTGGTCATCTCGGATGTCGACCGGCTGCGCGACGGCGATGTGCCGGCCCGCGATCAGGGTCGAATAGACCCGATAGGGTTCGCCCTTCAGGGTCACTTCCGTGAAACCCACCGCCAGCAGCGGCAGATCCAGCCCCGTGGCGGTGGAGAATTTCAGCCGCTGATCGGAGCCCCAGACCGACACCACGATGTCCTCATCGCCCCGACCCGGGATCTCCGAGCCATCCACCGTCTGCGCCGCGAGGCGCGCGATCTGGGTGAGCTGATCATCAAGGAGGGTCCGCGTCTCATCACTGACCAGGCGATAGGCCACGGTGGCGCAGCCGAGGCCCACCACGACAATGGCGAGGCCCGTGGAGAGCAGCAAGCGACGGCGCAGGGAGGTCATTACCCCGTTACGATACGCCAGCCGACACCGCGCACGTTCTCGATCTGATCGGCGCCGATCTTCTGCCGCAGACCGTGCAGCAGGAATTCCACGGCATTGCTGTCCACCGCCTCCGACCAGCTGTAGATCCGCGCCTCGAGCTGCGCGCGCGACAGCAGGGCGCCGGGGCGTTGCATCAGGGCCTGCAGCAAAGCGAATTCGCGCGCCGTGAGCTGGATCCGCCGTCCGTCGCGAACCACGCAGCGGGCCGCCGGATCCAGGCACAGCGCCGCCGTCTTCAGCTGCGGTTCGACGCGTCCCGCATGGCGGCGCGCCAGCGCCCGAATGCGCGCCTGAAGCTCCGCCAGTTCGAAGGGTTTGACCAGAAAATCATCGGCACCCAGATCCAGTCCTTCGACCCGATCGGCGAGGCCGTCGCGGGCGGTGATCACCAGCACCAGCACGTTGTCGCCGGTCGCACGGAGGTGGCGCAGCACTTCAGTGCCGGTCTTGTGCGGCAATCCCAGATCGAGCAACACCAGGTGGAATTCATGATGGCGGTCGATCAGGGCCGCCTCGGCCTGACTGCCGTTGCGAACCCAGTCGACCGCGTGACCCTCGTCGGTGAGCCCGCGAACCAGGCTCGCGCCGATCATGGCGTCATCTTCGACGATGAGGATCCGCATCGCTCTTGGCTGTCCGAAGGTCCGATCGCAAGTGTCCAAGCCGTAACTTAGCGGACACTTAGTGGCTGTGAACACCACGGACACGCCGCGGCCGCTGGCAGGGTCACCAGCGGCCGCAGCCGAGCAAAGGCCCGGGACTTCAGTTACGACTGAGTTGCTGTGAAGTCGACTCCCGTGGCTTGAACGAGAACTTCTGGCCCGCAACCGTCGCCTGATACATGGCGCCACCCTTGACGATGGTGAACACCGCCATGCCCTTGTAGTAGCGGCCGGCCGTCAGCGCATCCTTCTTGCCGCCACTGACGCCACCGCTGGCCCCGTCGGTGCCGACCGAGCCGTTGGCTGCCGCGGTGATGGCTACCGCGCCCATCCCGGCGTCAAACTCGAACTGACCGCTCGTGAATTCATCGAGGGCGCGTTTGTCCTCGAAGAAGACGATCTGGCTGTAGGCCTGGCCGCCGGCCTGGAAGCCGACGCTGACCTGGGTCATTGAGGTGTTGCCGATGTACCGGCCCTGTTCATAGACGTGGCCCGTTCCATGGGCACCGCCGACTACCAGGCCACCCTTGCCGATGGTTGGAAAAACGGCATAGGCATAACTGCTGTGGAAATAGTCGGCGCTCTGGCCGGCGTTCTTGAACAGGTTGACGGTATCGCCGTACGCTCCGGCCAATACCGATCCGGCCGGCAACAGCAGGGCCGCAACCAGAAACAGGCATACGCGAGGTGCCTTCATGGCAGTTCTCCTGCAAGATATAAAATCGACAGGGGAAGGATGCCAAACACGGGCAATCGCCGAAGTCGGATCGCGCCCATGGTCTGTGTAGGCGCCACCGCTGCGTTGGCCTTGGCCGCCCAACCGGCCGCCGCCAGGACCAAGACTCAGTACACGGCCCGGGAGCTCGTCAGTCGGAGGGCGCAGTAGCCCGTCGCAGCTCGGCCGCCAGCATGCCGATGAGCTGTCCGGCGCTCAGACCTTCGCGCGCCAGCGGCGCTCCCTGGCCGGCCCACTGCGCCCCGAAGCCGCTGTCGTGGGCGGCCTTGGCCGCCTGGTTCAAAGCCTTGCCCGCGTCATAGGCGATGGGATAGCTGGGAATCCGATGTGACTCCAGTTTTGCGCCCAGCTCGGTAAAGGCATTGCGCAGGCAGCGTGCGGGGCGTCCAGAAATGGCCCGCGTCATGACGGTGTGGTGGGCAGCGTCGCTCACCAGCGCCTGCCGATAGCCCGTGTCCGCATCGGATTCGAGACAGCCGATGAAGGCCGTACCCAGCTGTACGGCGCTGGCCCCCAGGCGCAGCGCGGCGGCAATGCCCGTCCCATTCATGATGCCGCCGGCGGCAATCACCGGGATGTCGAGCCGGCGCACCAGCAATTGCGTGAGCACGGAAGTGGACAGACAGTCATCGCGGACGTTTGGATCAAACATGCCGCGGTGACCGCCCGCCTCATAGCCCTGGGCGACGACCGCCTGCACGCCCGCTGCCGCGGCGGCGGCGGCTTCCACGAGGTTCGTCGCGCAAGCGAGCAGCACGATTCCGGCATCGCGCAGCGCGCGAATGCGCGGCGCATCGGGGAGGCCGAAGTGGAAGCTGACGACGCGCGGCCGTTGCGCGAGCAGCATCGCCAGCATCGCATCATCCTCGATGAAGCTGCGATAGATCTCCTTGAGCTGCGCGGGAGGCTGAGCGCCGAAGCGCTGGAAACAGGCTCGCAGATCCGCAAGCCACGCGGCCTCGACTTCACGGTCCGCCTCCGCGGGCTGATGGCAGAACACATTCACATTGAAAGGGCGCTCGGAGCGCTGCCGTACGGCCTCGATCATGCGCTGCGCGCCCGGGGCATCCGTGGCGCCGACTCCGATCGAGCCGAGGGCGCCGGCATTGGCGACGGCCGCGGCCATGGCCGGTGAGGAAACGCCCGCCATGGGCGCCTGAATGATCGGCAGCTCGATGCCGAGCGTGTCGAGCAGATTCACGGCACGACACTCAGGAATACGAACACACCGAACACCACCAGGTGCACCAGCCCGAGCATCAGGTGCGTACGTCCCGCGACCAGCGTGATCGAGGTGACGAAGAACGCCAGCACCACCAGTACCAGCTCCTTGGGACCCAGACCCAGGACCAGCGTGGTACCGGCGAGCTGCGAGGCGATCACGATCGCCGGAATGGTCAATCCGATGCTGGCCAGCGCCGAACCGAGCGAAAGATTGAGGCTGACCTGGATCCGATCCGCCAGCGCCGCGCGGATCGATGCCCACGCCTCCGGCAGCAGGGTCAGCAGGGCGATGATTACGCTGATGACCGATTTCGGCAGACCCGCATGCAGAATCTCCTGCTCGAGGCGCGGCGCCGCCGCGTGGGCCAGGCCGACGACCGCGATCAGCGCCGCGAGCAGCGCGCCGAAGCTCGCGACGGCCTGCGCACGCGACGGGCGGCGCGCGTGCGTTTCCTCGTGGGCCTTGCCGCCGACGGGCAGGAAGTAATCGCGATGCCGGATGGTCTGGACGAAGACGAACCCGCACCACAGGGCGACCGACACGACCGATGCGAATATCAGCTGCGCCGTGGTGTAGGTCGGTCCGGGGCTGCTGGTGGTAAACGTCGGCAGCACCAGTGCCAGCGTCGTCATGGCGACCAGCGTCGCAAGGCAGGCGTTGGACCCGAGCACATGAAACACCTGTTCACGGTGGCGCAAGGCACCGATGAATACACTCAGGCCGACCACGCCGCCGCAGGTGATCATGATCACGGCATAGATGGTGTCGCGCGGCAGGGTCGCGACGTCGGGACCGCCGGTGAGCATGACCATGGTGATCAATGCCACCTCGATGATGGTCACGCAGATGCTCAGGACGATGGTCCCGAGGGGCTCGCCGATGCGATGGGCCACGACTTCCGCGTGATGCACGCTGGCGATGACCGCGCCCAGCAGCGCGACCGCGCACACGGTGACCAGCGTCGCATCCAGGGTCATTGCGGAAGCCGCGATCACCACGATGAGCGCGATGATCGGTGTCCACCAGGGCCAAAGCGACACGTGGTTATCCTCCTACTTGCTGCGCGAGCCGCGCTTGTCCCGCGGGGGTGCGGTACTTTCGCGGATCATCAGCCGGGTCGGCAATACCGCCTCGCGCGTCACCGCGCGGCCGGCCAGCAGCTCGATCAGCTCGGCAGCGGCGCGGCGCCCGATTTCATGACGCGGAATGTGCACGGTCGTGAGCGGCGGATTGTAAAACGCAGCCATGTTGAGATCATCGAAGCCCACGATCGAGACGTCGCCGGGCACCGACAGGCCGTGCCGGTGCAGGGCCTGTACGGCGCCGAAGGCCATCTCGTCATTGCCACACAGCACCGCCGTGGGTGGGGTGCTCGAATTCAACAGTACCTCCATGCCGGCAGCACCCGAGAGCATGGTGAAATCTCCCGTGCAGACCAGCTCGGCCGCGCCGGGCAGATTGGCCGCCTTGAGCGCATCACGGTAGCCCTGCAGGCGCTGCGCGGTGCTCGGAACATGGCGGCTGCCGCTGATATGAGCGATGCGCTTGTGCCCCAGTTCGATCAGATGCCGGGTCGCCTCGCGCGCGCCGATGCGGTGATCGGTGCGGATCAGCGGCACCGAGTGATCCGCGAGCCCCTCCAGCACCGCGACCAGCGGTGGCAGTTGCCGGCCACCACGCGCAAAGGCCTTCGGTGCCGAGCCGGTCAGGAGGATGACGCCGTCGGCGCGCACCGTGGCGACCTGGTCGAAGCACGCTTCCTCGCGCTGGTGATTCCCGCCACTGTTTCCCAGCAGCACCGCGAATCCGGCCTCGCGCGCGACTTCCTCAATTCCGGCCAGGATCTCCAGAAAGAACGGGCTCAGGTTGGGGGCGATCACCAGGATGGCGTGGGTGCGCCCACGCCGCAGTCCGCGCGCCAAGAGGTTCGGCCGATAATCCAGTGCCGCGACCGCCGCCAGCACGCGCTCGCGGGTCTCCTCGCGCAGCAGTTCCGGCCGCGACAGCGCCCGTGAAACGGTGGCCACCGAGACCCCGAGCTGCAGGGCCACATCGCGGATGGTGGCCGGCTCAGCAGCGCGCCGACTCATGGCCGTGATGCTCGTGTGTACATGTGCCAAAGAATAATCGAAAATGCCGACCACCAAGAATGCAAACGATTACTTCCGGGGGAAATGCGCGATGAGGATTACCGCTCTGACGCTGCTGCTGGTCAGCGGCGTGGCTTGCCTCGGCGCCGGCGCGGCGGATCTGCCGCGCCTGCCCGGACTGTCACACGCGCCGTGCCGGCCGCCCTCCGGACCGCGCCCCTGGCTCAACGCCAAGCAGACACCGGAGTGCCGCGCGCTGGAGGCCTTGGCCGCGCTCACGCCTGATGAGCGGGTGTATTTCGATGGCGGTGGTTTCGGTGCCCTGGGCGGCACGCCAAACGGAGTGGGCGCAGCGGGCACGCCAGTTGATCCGGCGCTGGCCGCCGCACGCAAGGCGGCCGCCAGCGCGGCCGAAAAGCTCGGCCTGCCCGCCATCGGGGGCGCGAGTGATGGCCCCAACGGCATCGCCGATTTCAGTGCACTCTTTGGTGGCGCCGTCGCGGAGCGCTCGCGCAATGTGACGGCGTTTCCGAATGTCATTGCGCTCGGCGCGACCTGGGATCGCGAGCTGGCGCAGCGCTTCGGCCAGGCGCTCGGCGAGGAATTCCGCGGCAAGGGTCTGACGGCGGATCTGGGCCCCACGATGAACCTGATCCGCACCTGGCATGGTGGCCGATCGGCGGAGACCTATGGCGAGGATCCCTACCTGATCGGCGAACTCGCGGTCCCGGAAATCGCGGCAATCCAAAGCCGCGGTGTGATCGTGACCATGAAGCATTTCGCGGCCAACAATCAGGAGTACGCCCGCGTCGGGGCGTATCCGGACAACGCCGGTGTCGATGAGCACATCACGCCGAAGGCGCTCGAGGAGGTGTTCCTGCCGCACTTCAAGGCCGCGGTCCAGCGCGCGCACGTCGGCTCGGTGATGTGCGCGTACAACCAGGTGAACGATCAGTTCAGCTGCGACAACGGTCCGCTGCTGGCGCACCTGCGCGATTGGGGTTTTGACGGGGTCATCGTACCGGATGCGAGCTTCGCGCAGCGTGATGCCGTGTCGGCCGCCAAGGCCGGCATGGATGCCGCCGCTCCGGTTGCCGAAGTCGCGGCCGCGATCGGTCGCTCCGAAATACCCGCGGATTTCTTCGACTACAAGGTCTACCACACGCTCGTGACCCGCTTCCGGCTCGGCCTGTACGAGCGCGGCCCCGTCGGTGCGGCGGGCAACAATGTCTCGACACCGGAACACCAGATCTTGGCGCGCGAGATCGCGACGGCGGGCGCCGTGCTGCTGAAGAACTCGGGCGTGCTGCCCCTCGGCAATCTGCAATCACTCGCTGTGATCGGCGCCGATGCCGGCGCCGACGCGGTGGTGATGGAGAGCGGCAGTCCCAATGTTCATGTCGAGCAACTGGATGCGCCGCTGGATGCGATCCGCAATCGCGCGGGTTCGGCGATACAGGTTGGCTACGAGCGCGGCAGCATGGGCGTTCGCGCGCTGGCGGCGGTGCCCGCGCAGGTGCTGCAGCCGCCTTCGCATCAAGGCCAGGGCCTCGAGGGCAGCTATTTTGGTACGCCGTACTTCTGGTCCAAGGTCGCGACCCGAATCGACGCGGGCATTCAGCTCGGCGCTGACCCGGGCGTACCCGAGGCGGCGGCGGGCACGCTCGGTAAACGTGAGTTTGCCCGCGGTCGCGGACCCTGGTCGGTGCGCTGGAGCGGCTGGATCGTGCCGCCGACCACCGGCCGCTACGGGTTCTCACTCACCGGTGCCGGCACCGCCGAGTTGTACATCGACGGCCGGCTGGTGACATCGATACGGCGCGCCGATTTTCCGATGACGACTCTGGGCGTCATCGAACTCATCGGACAGCGGCCGACCTCGATCCTCGTCAAATACGACACCGCATCGGCTGTGCTCGGGACCGGCATCAGGCTGGGCTGGCAACCCCCCGATGCCCGGATCGAACGTGCGGTCGAACTCGCCAGGCGTTCTGATGCGGCGGTGGTCTTCGTCGGTGAGCAACTCGGAGAGGGTGGTGACAAGCAGGCGCTGGAGCTGCCGGGAGATCAGAACGCGCTGATCGAGGCGGTGGCGGCCGCCAATTCACGCACCGTCGTGGTCCTGCATACCTCGACGGCCGTTGCCATGCCCTGGGTCGATCGGGTCGCCGGCATCATCGAAGCGTGGTATCCGGGTCAGGCAGCGGGCCACTCGATTGCGGCCGTCCTCTTCGGTGATGTGAATCCATCGGGCCATTTGCCGGTGACTTTTCCGCGAGATGCCGCGCAGGGTCCGGCATCGCATTGGTGGCAGTATCCCGGCGATGGGCGCGACGTCACCTACGGCGAGGGGGTCTTCGTCGGCTATCGCTGGTATGACGCGCAGGGCCAGGAGCCGCTATTTCCCTTTGGCCACGGATTGTCCTACACGACCTTCGCCTGCTCGAATCTGCAAGTGCAGGGCGTCGGGGCAGGACGCAGGATCACGCTGCGCGTGCGGAACACCGGTCAGCGGGCCGGTGCCGAAGTGCTACAGCTGTACGTCGGCATGCCGGCCGCAGCGGCTGAACCGCCGCAACTGCTCAAGCAATTCCAGAAAGTCCTGCTGCAACCCGGCGAGTCACGCGAGGTCAGCATGGATCTGCCGGACACCGCGCTTGAAATCTTCGACGAGACCCGCTCGGCCTGGACCTTGGTCGCGGGCACGTACCAGTTGATGGTCGGTGTCTCATCGCGCGATATTCGCCAGCACGGCGAATTCACCATCACCGGGAAACACCATGAGCCCTAGACTGCGCCACCTGCTGCTCGCCTGCGTCTGCCTCGGCATCGGCTGCGCTCACGGCGCGAGTCCCGAGGTGCACATCGACAGCGGCCGGATCCGCGGCGCGGCGACGGCGGGCGTCGCGTCCTTCAAGGGCATTCCCTTCGCGCAACCGCCGGTCGGCGCCTTGCGCTGGCGACCACCGCAGCCGCTGCTTGCCTGGAAGCACACGCGTGCGGCCGTGAGCTATGGATTCGACTGCATGCAGGTGCCGGTTGCGGGCGATGCGGCGCCGCTGGGCGTCAAGCCGGCTGAAGATTGCCTGTATCTCAACGTCTGGACGCCCGCCAGATTCAAAGGCCGCCAGCTGCCCGTGATGGTGTGGATCTACGGCGGTGGCTTCGTGAATGGTGGCAGTTCACCCGCGGAGTACGACGGCAGCGCCTTCGCGCGCGACGGCGTCGTGCTGGTGAGCTTCAACTATCGACTCGGCAGCTTCGGCTTCTTTGCCCATCCGGCGCTCACGGCCGAGCAGGCCGGCGGACCGTTGGGCAACTACGGCTACATGGATCAGATCGCCGCGCTGAGGTGGGTGCAACGCAATGTCGCAGCCTTCGGCGGTGATCCCAGGAACGTCACCGTCTTCGGCGAATCCGCCGGTGGCATCTCGGTCAACGCTTTGCTGACTTCGCCGCTCGCCCGGGACCTCTTCCAGAAGGCCATGATCGAGTCGGGCGCCGGTCGCCCCGGGCTGTTGCCGGCTCGCAAGCTCCGTGGCACGGCCGATTCGGCGGAGGCCAAGGGCCTGGCGCTGGCACAATGCTTCGGCATCGAAGGCAGCGATGCCGGTGCGCTTACGAAGCTGCGGGCGATCCCCGCCGAGCAGTTGCTGGGCGATCTGAACATGAAAACGATGGCGGCGAACCCGAACTATGTCGGCGGCCCGATCGAGGATGGCCTGCTGAATGTCGGCTCACCGGTTGCACTGTACGCGGCCGGCAAAGCGCAGGAGGTGCCGCTGGTGGTCGGCGCGAACAGCCTGGACATAGGCTTTATGCAGGCCGCCACGCTCAATGAGCTGTTTGCGCAATTCGGCGAGGATAATGCGCGCGCCCGCGCCTCTTACGCACCGAGCCCGGACACTCCGGTTGCCGCCGCCGCCTTCGAGGCCGGAGGCGATCAGATGATGATAGAACCGGCGCGGGAAATTGCGCGGCTGCTGTCCGCGCATCAGCCGGTATTTGAATACCGCTTCAGCTATGTCGCCCAGTCGCTGCGCGCCACCACTCCCGGCGCGCCCCATGCTTCGGAGATCCCCTATGTCTTCGACACGGTGGCGGCGCACTATGGCAAGGATCTGACACAAGCCGATGAAGCGGCCGCTCAGACGATGCACGCCTATTGGGTCGGGTTCGCAAAGACCGGCGTGCCGCAGGCGGCCGGCTATCCGACCTGGCCGGCCTATACGCGGCAAGGGGATCAGCTCCTGAATTTCACCGACGACGGACCGCTGGCCGGTCCGGATCCCTGGAAAGTCAGGATGGATCTGGCACAGCGCTTCAATGCCCGCCGCGAGGCAGCGCACTGACGCCTCAGCCTTCGAGTTTCGGCAGAGTCTCCCGCAGGGCGTTCTTTAACCATTCGAGCAGCGTTGAGATGCGCGCCAACTTCGCGCGGTGCTGGGTCACGTGGGCGCGGAACCACGATTTTGGCAGCGCGAATCCGGGCAGCAGCGCGACCAGGCTGCCGGCTCTGAGCGCTGCGCCGGCAACATAGCGGGGCAGCATGGCGATGCCGTTGCCGGCGAGCGCGGCGGCCCGCAGCGTGACATTGTCGTTGGCGATGAGCCGCGGCCGGACATCCACGCTCAGCTGCCCCTGCTCACCCTCGAATCGCCACACGGTGCCCAGGGGTTTGAAGAACAGGCCGTCGTGATCCGCCAGATCGTGCGGGTGCAACGGGGAGCCGCGTCGCGCCAGATAGTCCGGTGAGGCGCACAGCACCTGCTCGAAGGGGTGGAGCGGAACGTCGATCACCCCCTCGTAGCTGCTGGCGGCATGGCCGCTGATCGCGAGATCAAACCCTTCCTCCGCAGGGTTGACGGACCGATCGACCAGCGCCAGTTCCAGCGTGATGTGTTCGTGTTTGCGCAGGAAGCCATTCAGGGCATCCGACAGCACCAGCGCATTGAGTGTCGTGGGGACCATCATCAGGATGCGCCCCTCGAGCCGGTCCTCCGCGCGCTTCAGGCCCGCGAGGGTCTCGTCGAGGTCCGCAATCAGGCTGCGCGCCCGGCCTTGGAACTGTTCGCCGGATTCTGTCAAAACGACCTTGCGGGTCGAGCGCTCGAAGAGCTTGGTGCCGATGGCGTGCTCGAGCTGGCTCACACGCTTGGCCGCCACCGATGGCACCACATTGAGCTGCCGCGCGGCCTCGGAGAACCCGCCATAGCGCGCCACCGCCAGGAAGGCGCGCAAATTCGCCACTGTATCCATTATTTGTCGCAAATCGCGAAAACTGAGGTCGTAATATGGTCTTAGTTATTGCGGAATGCAAAGAATATAATGAGCCCCATGACAACCGCAGCATTCGACGATATCCCCGGCACCTACGTGTTCACGGCGGACCGCGCCATCGAGGGTCGCCACCTGAACCGGTTCTGCATGTCGCTGATGAGCGCGGTGAACCGGTGCCGCTTCAAAGCCGACGAGCGTGCGTACCTCGACGAATGGTCGATGAGCGAAGCGCAGAAACAGGCGGTCATGAAGCGCGACTTCAAGGCCCTGCTGGAATTGGGCGGAAACATCTTCTTCGTGCTCAAGATCGCGGCCGTCGACGGCCGGCCCACACAGTCGGTTGCCGCGTCGTTTGCCGGTCAAAGCAGCGAAGAGTACGCTGCGATGATGCGCAGTGGCGGCCGCAATCCAGTCGGGATCAGGTCCATCTCGGGCCGTTTCTAATGGCCCGGATCACCGCGGGCATTGGCTCAAGCCATGTGCCCGCGATCGGCGCCGCACTCGACGGCGGCCGCACGGCGCATCCGGATTGGGCGCCGATCTTTGCCGGATATGAATGGACCCGTCGCTGGGTCGCCGAGCAGAAGCCCGATGTCGTCATTCTGGTCTACAACGACCACGCTTCGGCCTTCTCGCTCGACATCGTTCCCACCTTTGCGCTCGGGTGCGCCGATTCCTTCGCACCGGCCGATGAAGGCTGGGGACCGCGCCGCGTGCCGGTGGTGCAGGGACACTCCAAGCTCGCCTGGCATATCGCCACCAGCGTCGTGCTGGACGAATTCGATCTCACCATCATGAATGAGATGAACGTGGATCACGGCCTCACCGTGCCGCTCTCCCTGGTCCTGGGGCAGCCGACCGAATGGCCCGTGAAGGTCATCCCGCTGGCGGTCAACGTCATCCAGTATCCGACGCCGACCGCCAACCGCTGCTTCCGGCTGGGCGAGGCGATCGCGCGTGCCGTGAAGTCATACCCCGAGGATCTCAATGTGCAGGTCTGGGGCACCGGTGGCATGAGTCATCAGCTCTCCGGGGAACGCGCCGGTCTCATCAATCGTGAATGGGACACGAAATTTCTCGACCAGCTCACTTCCGACCCGGAGGCGCTGCGCACCATGTCGCATGAGGAATACGTGCGTGAAGCCGGTTCCGAAGGGATGGAGCTGATCATGTGGCTGACGATGCGCGGCGCGATCGGGCCGCGGATTCGCGAGCTGTATCGCTTCTATCATGTGCCCGCCTCCAACACCGCCGTCGGCAACGTGGTGTTCACGCCCGAGCCATGAGTTAGCCTGTCTCTTGCCTATTCACTCAGGCAAGATGGCACTCGTCATGGGAAATGAAGCCTCAGCAACACTCGACGCGTGGTCCGTCGCCCATGCGGCCGCCCGGGCGATCGGCACCTTCGATGCGCAGCATCCCGGCCGTTTCTCACTTGCCAGCAACGGCGGACTCTATCGGGTCGCAGCCGATGATCCCAGTGCGATTCTTTCCTGGAGCCCCGAAGAGGGATGGGAATCGGCGCTCTTCGACGAAGGCGCGGACCGGGATCTGCTCGAGCTTTACCTGCCGATCAGCAGCGCCACAATCGCGCGACCCATCACCATCGGCCACCTGGGTCAGAGTCTCGACGGCTTCATCGCCACGCACTCCGGCGACGCCATTTCGGTCACCGGACCTGAAAACATTCTGCACCTGCATCGCCTGCGGGCGCTGTGCGATGCCGTCGTGGTGGGTGCCACCACCGTGGCCGCGGACAATCCGCGCCTGACGACGCGGCTGGTGGCCGGTACCAATCCGGTGCGGGTCATTCTCGATCCCGGCTGTCGCTTGCCGCAGGCCCACACCGTGTTCAGCGATCAGGCCGCACTGACCTTGAGAGCCTGCGCCGCGGGCAGCGTTGCATCGGCCGAAGCTCGCGCGCGCGGCGAGGAGACGCTCGAAGTGGCCGCCCGTGAGGGCGAATTGGATCTGAGGGATCTTCTGCAGCAGCTGCGGGCGCGCGGTTACAGCCGTATTTTCGTCGAAGGCGGCGGGGTGACCGTGTCATCGTTCCTGACGGCGGGGCTCCTCGACCGGTTGCATATCGCGATTGCGCCGCTGCTGATCGGAGAAGGGCGGCCGGCGATCCGCCTGCCCCCGCAGTCACGCCTGCAGGACTGCCTGCGGCTTCAGCACCGTGTCTTTCGCGCCGGATCCGACATCCTGTTTGATTGCGATCTGCGCGCCGGCGCCCGGCGGGCCAATGGCCACGGATCACTGTCCTCGACCGTGGTCCGACGGGTCCTCTGACAGCACCCGTGACATCCGGGAACAGCAGTCCTGCCAGCGAGGCAGGGTGCTGCCCGCGACCTGCGCACCCGCGGCCAGGCGGGACAGCAGCTCGGGTTCATTCAACGCGCGCTCCAGCGCGGCCCGCAGCGCCATCACATCATCCGCCTCGACCAGCAGTCCGGCATTGGGCCCGACGAGTTCCGGGATGGCCCCGGCGCGCGTGCTGATGACGGGCAGTGCGTGGGCCAGCGCCTCGGCGACGGCCATGCCGTAGCCCTCATAGCGGGTCGGCAAGACGAAGAGGTCGGCCGCGGCGTACCGCTGTGCGAGCGCCTGCGCGCGGACTTCTCCGACCAGCGCGACCTGTCGCTCGAGCCCGAGCCGCTGCAGCTGGGCGCGCAGCCGCGCGACGGTCTGCGGACTGCGGGTGAGGCTCCCGACACAGGTCAGATGCCAGTGCGGGGGCACGGTGGAGAGCGCCTCGAACAGCACGTCATGTCCCTTTCTCGGAATGAGCGTCGCGACACACAGCATTTCCAGGACGGCACCGCGCGGCCTTTGTGTCACGGGCGCTTCATCGGTACCCGGCTCGACGACCGAAACGCATCCGGGTTCGATGCCATAGGGGCCGAGAGCCTGCTTCGTCGCATGGCTGGTCACGATGATGTGGCGCATCGCCTCCAGCGCGCGTCGCTCCGATCGCGCCAGCTTCAGGGCCAACCGCGGTTCAAGACCGCTCTCCATCGCGAGCGGATGATGCACGAGGGCCACGAGGCGCAGGCGCGCGCCGTGCGGCACCACCACCTGCGGCATCGCGCCCAGCGCCAGTCCATCGACGAGCACCAGCGAATGATCCGCAAAGCGTGCAAAAAGCTCCTGCGCCTGACGCAGTGCCGGCTCGGTCGGCGCCGGGAAGCTCGCATCCAGCGTATGCACGGCAACCGCCCAGCCGAGCGCGCGCAGCCCCGTGATGATGCGGCGGTCGTAGCCGTAACCACCGGTGGCCGCCTGCAGGTCCCCCGGAATGACGAATTCAAGCGCGCGGGGACTCATCGCGGCGCGACTTCACCCTCATAGGCCGCCCAGGCGACATGCGATTCATGCAGCGTGACTCGCATGGAAGTGAGGGCCGCTGCCGAGGGACCCAGCCGGCCATCGCGAATGGCCTCGAGTAACCGGTCGAATACGGTACCGGCGAGAAACTCCGTCGTGGTATTGCGTCCGGCGAATGCCGATTCGGCATCGAGGTTGCGATAGTTCATGGCCGCGAGCACTTCGTGCAGTGTCGAGGCGGCCAATCCGATGTCTACGACGATGCCGTTTTCATCGAGCCGCGGCCGGCGGAATTCGACATCCACCACGTAGGTCGCCCCGTGCAGGCGCTGCGCCGGTCCGAACACCTCACCCGAAAAACTGTGGGCGATCATCATGTGATCGCGAACACAGACCGTGTACATCGTCGGCTCCTTCACTCGTACGTCACGCGATGCATGATGACATCCCCGGGAGCGCGTGAAAGCTGCTCGAGGGTCTGCGGGAGATCCTCGAATCGTCCTTCGCTGTTGATGAGGACGTCGAGCGCGGGCTCGGCCAGCAGCGAGAGGGCGAACTGCATCCGCCGACGCAGGCTCCAGCGCGCCCGATGCGTCCCCCCGACGGCGCCGACCTGGGAGGATTTCAATGTCAGACGCCGCGCGTGGAAGGCTTCTCCCAGCGTCAGAGTCACCGGTTGGTCACCATACCAGCTGAGCTCGCAAACCGTCGCCTCGAAGCCCGCGAGGCGCAGCGCCAGCGACAGGCCTTCGGCGCAGCCGCTGGCGTGCAGCACGACATCCGCCTCGGGTGTCGCATCGCCGGGGCGCGCGAATCTCACTCCCAGGGCCTGCGCGATCCGCGCCCGATGTGAATTCAGATCGATGAGCTCGACCTCGCAGCCGGGAATGCGCGCGGCGAGCCAGGCGCTCAGACAGCCGACCGTACCGGCGCCGATCACTGCGATGCGGTCGCCGGGCGCGGCCCCGGCGTCCCACAGTCCGTTCACCGCCGTCTCGAGATTCGCCGCCAGCACGGCCCGCGCCGCTGGTACGCGCTCGGGCAGCAGGTAGAGCGCATCCCGGGGAACGACGTAGCGCTGTTGATGCGGGTACAGGCAGAAAACAGTTTTTCCGGTGAGGTCGGAAGGTCCGTGCGTCACCTCGCCGACACTGCTGTAGCCGTACTTGACGGGAGCCGGGAATTGCCCGACCTGAAACGGCGCCCGCATCCGTTCATACTCGCTCAGCGGTACCCGTCCGCCGAAGACGAGCGACTCGGTGCCGCGGCTGACACCGCTGAAAAGTGTCCGTACACTGGCTTCCTGAACGCTCGGTGCCGGCAGCGCCTCACGGCGCAGCTCGCCACGGCCCGCGGCCGCGATCCAGAACGCGAGCGTCTCGTCACGACCCATAGGACCTTTTTCGGATGATTTTGGTGTCACCATGTCGATGGCACGGGCCATGAGCCGCCGCCTTCAAATCAGTGCTCTGCGGTGCATCTTACCGACTGCGCTGGTGACCGGGGCGATTGCGCAGCTTCTGGCCCATCGGCTCGAGCTGGGCGCGGCGTACCTGCCGAAGGCGCTGACCGTGTTCGCCATGGGCGCGGTGCTGGTACTCATCGGCCTGCGCAGGCACCACGCCTTTGCCACCTTTGGCCCGGCCAATCAGGTGACGGTCGTTCGCGGCGCGCTGGTCGCGCTGCTCGCGGGCCTGATCGGGGAGCAGGGCGCGGCCATTCCCGCGTTCGCGGTCGCGGCGGCCTCGGCGGTCGCCGTACTGGACGGCGTCGATGGAGCTGTGGCGCGTCGATCGCGGATGGCCAGCGACTTCGGCGCCCGCTTCGACATGGAAATCGATGCCCTGCTCATCATGGTCCTGGCGGTGCTGGCCTGGCAGTTCGGCAGGACCGGGGTGTGGGTGCTGGCGTCCGGGTTGCTTCGCTACGCCTTCGTTGTCGCCGGGTGCGCGTTTGCCTGGCTGCAACATCCGCTGCCGCCCAGTCAGCGCCGCAAGGCGGTGGCCGTCCTGCAGGTCATCACCCTCATCGTGACTCTCGCACCGTTTGTGCCGGACACAATCGGCGCAGCGGTGGCCGGCATCGGGCTGGGCGCGCTCGTCCTATCCTTTGCGGCGGACGTTCTCTGGTTGTTCCGGCGCGCGGCTCCGGTGGAGCGGCACTGGGCGCGGCAGACACTGAGCGTGCTGCTGGCGCTGGTCGCACTCAATGGCGCGGTGACTTTCCACAACGTCTGGCCGACGCTCGGCGTGCACTGGCCCGGTGAAGTCTCGGTCGAGTTCGGCGTGCTGCTTCTGGCGCTGGCGATCACCCATGCCTGGTTTGGCCCCACGCGCCGCGCCGTGCTCGTGCTCCTGTCGGTCACGATCGTGCTGTTCGCGTTGGGGCGTTATGCGTATGTCACGGTCCAGGCGCTCTACGGACGCGACATCAATCTGTACTGGGACGCACCGCAGTTCGCGGCCGTAACGGGCATGCTGGTACGCGTCGCCTCGCGGTGGACGGTGGCGGCCGTGTGTGCGGGGATCGTCATCGCGCTCGCAGCGCTCTACCTCGCCGCGCGCTGGTCGCTCGGACAAATCGACGCGGCATTGCGCTATCCCCGGCCGCGCTGGGTATTGGGCGGGGGCGGGTTGGCACTGTGCGGATGCTTTTTCCTGCAGCAGGCGACGGAGGCGATGCCACGGATACCGCGCTTCTCGATCCCCGTGAGCCGCACCTTCGCGGCCCAGATCGATCGGGTCGCGGATGCGGTCTCGGGCCGCCCGAACCGTGACGTGCCGCCCTCACCGCCCCTGCATTCGAGTTTTTCCGCGCTCGCGGGCAGTGACGTGCTGCTGGTGTTCATGGAGTCCTACGGCCGCGCGACGTATGACCGGCCCGAGTTCGAGCACGCGCTGCAAGGCGCGCGCGAGCGACTCGATGCGGCCATTCATGACACGGGTCGTGGGGTGGTCTCGGCCTACGTCAGCTCACCCACCTTCGGTGGCGGCTCGGTTCTGGCGCACCTGAGTCTGCTCTCCGGTATCGACGTGCGCGATCAGGATCACTACGCGCTGCTGATGACGCAGCAGCGACCCACCCTGGTGTCGCTGTTCAGGAGCGCCGGCTACCGTGCCGTGGCCGTGATGCCGGGTCTGCGGGAGAGTTGGCCGGAAGGCGAGTTCTATGGCTTCGATAAGATCTATGGCGCCGCTGACCTCGCGTATCGGGGGCCGGGTTTCGGCTGGTGGCGGATCCCGGACCAGTTCTCACTCGCCGCCCTGGATTCACGCGAATTGCAGCCGCAGCCGCGCAAACCGGTGTTCGCCTTCTTCCCCACCGTCTCCACGCACATGCCTTTTGAACCCACCCCGCCGCTGCAGGCGGACTGGCCGCGCATGCTCAGCGCGCAACCCTTCGACGCCGAGCCCCTGCAGCGTTCTTTGACCCAGACTCCCGTCTGGACCGACATGGGCAAGGCCTATGTGAGTTCGGTGCAGTACTTCCTCGACACCATCAGCAGCTATCTGCGCGCCAGGCCCAACAGCAAATTCGTGCTGATCATTCTGGGCGATCATCAGCCGGCGGCGAACGTCAGTGGCGAGGGCGCCTCGTGGGACGTCCCGGTTCACGTGATCGCGAGCCAGCCGCAGATCCTCGAAGCACTGGAGACGAACGGCTTTCGACCGGGCCTCGTGCCGCTGCGGCCGGCGGCGGGAAAAATGAACGAACTGGGCCCCTGGTCGCTGGCGGCCTTTGGCGATTCGATGCGCGGGCCGGCGCCGCGGCTGGCGCTCAAGGCCGCGCGCGCACCGTGAGCGGATTTTCGGCGCAGTGGCTGGCGCTGCGGGAACCGCTCGATAGTGCCGCGCGCTCCGAAGCCCTGTGCACTTCGCTGGTGAACCACCTGGCGCGGCGGCCGCCTGATTCGTCCCTGAGTGTCATTGATCTGGGTGCGGGGACTGGCGCTAACTTTCGCTATGCGGCGCGCCGCCTGAGTGGCCCGCAGGAGTGGCTACTCATTGACCATGATGCATCGCTGCTGGCGGCGGCCGATGCGCAACTCGCTGCGCACGGCGCGCCGGAGGACTGTCGGATGCGGCATCTGCAGCTGGATCTGGCGACGGGACTTGCGCGGCTCGCGCTCCCGGTCGGGGGCTTGGTGACCGCCTCCGCCTTGCTCGATCTGGTCTCCAAGCCATGGCTGATTGAATTGATCGGGCGTGCTGCGGCTGCCAGGGTCACGGTTTGGATCGCGTTGACCTACGATGGGCGCATCGACTGCCAGCCGCTCGAGCCAGAAGATGCGCAGGTACGCGAGCTCTTCAATCGGCATCAGCATACCGACAAGGGTTTTGGCCCCGCTCTCGGTCCGGAGGCTGCGCGGGTGGCCGAACGGCTGCTGGCTGAGCACGGCTATCAGGTTGAGCGCGCGACCAGTGACTGGTGTCTGGGCCCCGAGCACGCGGCGTTACAGCGAGCGTTGGTCGAAGGCTGGTGCAATGCGGCGTGCGAAATGGCGCCGCAGCATACCGAGGCGCTTCGCCACTGGCTGGGCCGCCGCCTTGCGCACATCGAGGTCGGCCGGTCCCAACTGCAGGTCGGTCATGTCGACATGATCGGTCGTTGTCTTCAAGATCGGCGCATAATAGGCCTCCCCAACTAGAGGACGTCGTCATGCGAAAGGCCTTGTTCGTCGTAGCGGCTGTTGCGTTGCTCGGTGCCAGCGTCTCGATGGCCCAGGACCAGAGGCCCGATGATCGCAAGGGGCCGCCACGGGCGGGTCCCGATCGCAGCGCGGACCAGCCGCGCCCGGAGACTAAAGCCCGCCCGGCCGTTCATCGTGGACCGCAGGTCAGATCCCCACTGCCGGGCAAGCGCCCAGCGCACCGATTCCTGGCCGGCGGCGGCGCCTGGCACAAGAGCATTCATGCACCGGTGTTTCGCTATCCGTCCGGATTTTCCTATCGACTGTGGGCAACCGGGGAGATTCTGCCGCCGGTATTTCTCACCTCGGCCTACTTCTACGACGACTATTCAACGCTGGGCCTCGCACCCCCGCCGGCGGGTTATCGCTGGGTGCGTTATGGGCCGGATCTGGTCCTCGTGAATGTCACGACCGGCCGCATCGCGGATACCGTCGATGGAGTGTTCTACTGACTTGAGTCGGCTCTCAAGTCCGGTAGGAGGTGCGCTTGAGCCTGCGGTGCGCGGTCTCCAGCGGATAGATCGGGCAGTGCGCCAGGATCTGCTCGGCCTTGGCGCGATCCGGCGGCGGCGCCTCATCGGGCACTGAAGCCATGAAGGCGTCGAAGCGCTCCTGCATGCCATCCCGGAACTCGGGATGGCTGAAGATGAACAGGTCGTTGTTGCGCACGCCATTGAGGACCCGCTCACCCGCCTCGAGCGGGCTCATCATCACCGACGGACGCCGCGGCGGGGCGCCCGGCGGTGGTGGCTTGCGCTGACTCTCCGGACGGTTGTCCGTGATTACCCCGCCGGGACAGAAGGCCGAGGTGCCGATGTTGGTGCCCTCGAGTTCAACCCGTAGCGCCTCCATCAGACCCACGGCGGCGATCTTGGTCGCCGTATAGACGCCTGCCAGTACGCCCGGAATGACGCCGCTCATGGAGGCCGTGGTCACGATCTGGGCGCCTTCGCCATGCGCCTTGAAGTGCGGCAGGCAGGTTGCGACCCCGTTGTAAATCGCCGTGAAATTGACGGCGACCGCGTTGTCCCACTCATCGGCCTTCACGTCGCTCGCCTGCTTGAGCGTCTTCACGCCGGCATTGTTGACCAGCAGGTGCAGATTGCCGAACTTGCCGTTGATCTCTGCCAGCAGGCGCGTCCAGCCGTCGCGATCGGTGACGTCGTGCTTGATCGCGTGCACACCGGCGTTGCCCGGCTTGAACAGCGGCAGTGCGTCCGCCAGCCGTCCTTCATTGCGATAGCCGATGACGACTTTCATGCCCGCGTTGGAGCAGGCGCGAGCGATGCCCAGGCCGATGCCATCCGCCGAAGCGGTGATGTAGGCGGTCTTCCCGGCCACCTCCTTGAGCGGCGGCGGCTGGGCGATGGTCGGCGCGGGCGGCATGGATGGGCCCGTGCGCGCCGCAGCGGGCGCCGAAGCAGACTGCGCTCGCGCGCTGCGGCTCGAGCCGGCTTCGGCCAGGAACGCCAGCGCACCGGCGCTCAGCGCCATGCCTTCCAGAAACCGCCGACGATCACCCACGGATTTGTTTTTCGACATATGGCCCCCTCTGTGCGTGCCCGAGCATAGCGCAAGGGACCCGCCGCTTTCTTGTGGCAGAATCCGCGCCATGAACTTCAGAGACTGGATTCTGCGCGGTCGTGAGATGGGGGCCAGCGACCTGCATGCCGAAGCCGGCAGTGCGCTCGCGTACCGCGTGCGGGGCAGCCTGCAGCCGACAGCGGATGTCATAAGTCCTGCGGAGCTTGCGAAAATCGCTCACGAACTGCTGGGCGAGGAAGGCTGGCGCGGTTTCATCGCCCGCGGTTCGGCGGACGTGTCCCTGGACTATGCCGGGATTCGCTGTCGCATCAATGTGTACAAAACGATCCGGGGCGTGGCCTTGGCCGTGCGACTGCTGGCACCCTCCGTCAAGGATCTGCGGTCCTGCAATCTGCATCCCGACCTGCATCGCCTGGTCGAGGCGACGACCGGACTGATCGTGATCTCAGGGCCCACCGGATCCGGCAAGTCGACCACATTGGCCGCGCTCGTCGAGGACATCAATGCCTCGCGCGCGTGCAACATCATCAGTCTCGAAAGCCCGCTCGAGTATCTGTTCGTCAACCGCCGCTCCTTCATCCGGCAACGGGAAGTGCCGACTCATTCACCGAGCTTCGAGCAGGCGATCACCGATGCGCTGCGCGAAAATCCGGACGTGCTGGTCATCGGCGAGATGCGCACGCCGGAAGTCATGCGCCTGACCCTCAACGCCGCCGAAACCGGCCATCTGGTGCTCGCGACCATGCACTCGGCCACCTGCGCCGAGGCGTTGACGCGCATGTGCATGTCCTTCGCGCCGGAAATACAGGGGAACATCCGTGCACAGATCGCCGACTGTCTGGTCGGAGTGCTGTGCCAGCGGCTCGATTTCTTGAGCGCCCAGCAGCTGCGGGTGCCGCGCTGCGAGCTGCTGCTGACGAGTTCGGCGACCAAGGGCACGATCCGCGCCGGACAGTTCGGTCATCTGGCCAACGTCATCCAGTCCGGGGGCGAGGAGGGCATGTGGTCGTTCGACCGCTACCAACGCTGGATGGAACAGCAACGCGACTGGGTGATTCCCTCAAAGATCGTGGCGCCCGCCGTGCCGGCATCTCCCCCCAGGCCGGTCGTCGCACCGCAGCCGCTGCTGCACGCCAAGACGCCCGTGCTCTCGGCGTCTCCCGCTGCGGAAACC
>Ga0210385_10000484_pt1 | contig 28553 bp, 26 predicted proteins | sample IncBWH26OmetaG_FD_160107 | JGI IMG/M metagenome (GOLD analysis project Ga0210385, IMG submission 160107) | Forest soil microbial communities from Barre Woods Harvard Forest LTER site, Petersham, Massachusetts, United States - Inc-BW-H-26-O ...
TGCCGCGAGTAATCCACTTTAGTTGTTGCCGCAGAATCGGAGTCGTGGCCCGGCGATAGTTGTTCCAGAGAACCACTGCCGCAGAGACGAAGAAAATGGTCAGATAAGCCGAGTGCACTCGATTGAGATTGAAGAGCAATGAGTTGCTGGCTTTCAGGTACTCGAGAGCCAATAACTGGATTCCGAGCAGCACCGCTCCCGGCAGGTAAACCAGCGGAAGCGACCAGCGATGTTTGTTGACGAAGGCGCGGCGTTCAGGGAAGGTCAATACGAAGTGCAGAAACAGCGCAGGCTGCAGCAGCCCTGCGACCTCATTGGCCCAAAAGACGGACCAGTCGAAAGCATTGAACTTGCCGGTGTAATGCAGCGAGTAAAAGACGAACGATACCAGGCAGAAGATATAGAAGTGCGTCGAGCCAACCGCCGTCCAGCGGCGCATCAGCACGTAGAGCCCGATGCCGAGGTAAATGAGCGCGATCAGCCGCAGCCAGTCGTTCATGGAGCGTTCGGCAGGGACGAGGACGACTTCCACGTCCAGCGGAACCGATCCGCGAATCAGCGAGTAGGTGGCTTTGGAATAGACTCCGGAATAGTAAAGCTGGCGGGTAACCGCCGCAGCCGTATCGACTTCACGACCGTTGATGCTCATGACTTCGTCGCCGCGACGGATCCCGGCGCGTTCGGCGGGACCGTTCGGCTCAATCCGATCGGCGACTAAGCGTCCGGATCGTTCCATCCACCAGGCGCCGTCATCGGGAACGGCCAATTGATGTTCGATTTTGTAATTGAAAGCTGCGAATAGCACCGCCGCGACTGTTAGAAGAGTCAGCAGTATGGCGGTAAACCGAGCCTCAAATTCGCGATTCATGGGCTGGGACGGCAGCGCGCCTTGGCCAAGTTTTCGACGCTCATCAGATGTAAGCAACTTCACTGCCACCCTTCTACTTTAGCCAACACGGGTAAGTCGATGCCATACAGCAAGTTCCACAATTATAGAGAGAGATCGGAATAGCGGCTATGGATTATGGAATGTGACTTCTGCTTTTTGGGATGCCATATCCCACCGTAAAGTATGCTCAGGACTGGGTTTTCTTCCCAAAGTGGGAAAAAGGGTCTGGGAGCTAGGTATGCCAGAGGGAGATTGCGGACTGTGCCAGAAGAGCGTTTCTGCCGTGAAGATAAGGTGACGTGCCCAAACCCTTTTTGGTTTTGAGGGGTTCGAAAACCTTCCCCGTTTTAACGAACCCCCCACTTACTGGTCCCGCCTGACTCCCTGGTATTGACTCAACTGGGAGAGGAGAGCAAATCCCGCAAGTGAGTGTGATCATGCGCCCGATCATTGGAAACGTCCATGGAGCCAGTCTGAAGCGATCTGAACTGATCTGAAGAATTTATTTGGGAACGCTTGACAGCGGCGGGCGGCCAGAACAGAATTTGTGACTATATCTCTCGCGATTTCTGGGGTAAGGTTTTGCCCGATAAAAAGGTCCGTTTCGACGATTTCGAGCTCGATTACGCCCGATTTCAGCTCTATCGAGCTGGTAAGCCCGTTCGACTCGAAGGACTCCCGCTGCAGTTGCTGATGTTTCTGGTCGACAAACGCGGACAAATGGTCACGCGCGAGGAGATCTCCAGCCAGTTATGGAGCAAGGATGTCTTCGTCGATGTCGAACAGGGAATCAATACCGCAATCCGGAAGATTCGCCGCGCCTTGATGGATGATCCCGCGGAACCGCAATACCTGCAGACGGTCGTTGGGCGCGGCTATCGCTTCGTTGCCCCGAATGCGATGGAGGATTCGAGCGCTGGCCCGACCGCCGAGGCCTTCATGGTCTCGCCCGAAGAACTGGGGCGAGCCATCATGACTGCGGCCGGACTCGATCCGGAGAATCCGCGCGCTACGCCGAATCCGCGGTACAACAAATCCGAAGACCCGCGTTGAAAAACGAAAAACCTGTTTTGAATATTCTTCGGCACATGTTTCGGTAGCCAGAAGGTCTCGGCGCAGAGACGCGGCATGCCGCATATCTCTCTCCCGATGCGTCTCAGCAAAAAGCAAGGGAAGCCAGATTTCCGGCTCCCCTAAAATGCAACAGAGGCGGTATCAATTAGTAGGAACCTGGTTGCGAGGATTTCGTTGCCTACGGAAGCGCAGCATCCCGAACAAAACTTGGCTTTGGCTGGAAAGAGGACTGACGCGCCCGCTGGCGCAGTTGCGGATATTTCCGCCGCCCATGCGCAAGTCGAAGAGCACTGGGTCGCGCTCCCCGACGGACGCATGCGTTACCTCAAGGCCGGATCAGGATCTGCGCTCATTCTGGTGCATGGGCTGATGGGGTATTCGTTTTCGTGGCGCTTCACCATGCCCGCGCTCGCTCCCTACGCGACGGTTTATGCCATCGACAATCTGGGAGCGGGATTTTCGATCGCCCGCCAGGGGATGGACTGCTCCGTGCGCGCCACCGCGGAGCGCGTGTTGCAGTTTGCGGATGCCGTGGGGATTGATGGTTTCGATCTCCTCGGAACTTCGCACGGTGGAGGCGTCGCCATGATGGTTGCGGCGATTTGCGCGGAGAGGGATCTGGAGCGCACTGCTCCCCGATTGCGTCGCTTGGTGTTGGTCGCGCCGGTGAATCCGTGGTCGCGGCATGGCAAGCGCCTGGCGCCTTTCTTGGGCAGCGGTATCGGATCCTTACTTTTCCGCAATACGATTGAACGCTGGCGCTCGCTCGATATTCTCTGGCTTCGGCGTCTATTTGGCGACCAGGCCAAAATCCCTCCCGACTCGCTTGAAGGCTATCGTCTGCCGGCGATCAAGAACCATGGCTTCCGACATGCGCGACACATCGTGCGGAATTGGACGGCGGACTTGGCGGAGATCGAAAGCGTGCTCCCGAAAATTCACGACTGCCCGACGCTGCTGATGTGGGGAACCAAGGATGGTGCGGTTGATTTCCAGTCAGCTGAACGGTTGCGTCGCAATTTTCGAGATGCGCGGCTCCTGGCGTTTGAGGGAGTCGGACACTTGCCCTACGAAGAAGCGCCCGAGGAGTTCAACCGGGCGCTTGTCGACTTTCTGAAACCGTAAACAAAGTTTTCTGTTGCCTGTTCTCAGTCCTATACTCTCCTCTGGGATGCACCACATAACTTTTGACTGGCTGCGAGCATTTATTGCCAACTACGGCTATTGGGCGGTGGCGCTCGCGCTGTTGGCGGAGAGCGCGGGGCTGCCGGTTCCGGGTGAGATCACGCTGCTGGTCGCCAGTGTTATCGCCTATTCAGAACATCGGCTCCATCTCGGCTGGATCATCGTGGCGGGTACGGCCGCGGCCACGCTCGGCGGTATCGTGGGATATGCGGTCGGCCACTATGGCGGCCGTCCGCTATTGGATCGCTATCAGGCCCTGCTGCGCATTAAGCCCGCGACCTTGCAACGTGGCGAGGAAATTTTCCAGCGCTACGGCGCGATCGCGATTTTTCTCTCGCGCTTCATCTTCGGCATGAGGGTCCTTGCCGGACCACTCGCCGGCGTTCTTCGCATGCGCTGGCAATCGTTTGCGATCTACAACTTTCTCGGCGCGGCCGCCTGGGTCACGGTGATCTCCGGTGCGGGATTTCTGTTCGGTCAACACTGGCACGAGTTGCTGCATGCCATGCAGCGGTTCAATATCGCGGTTGCGATTGTAGCAGTGGCTGGAGTCTTGTTTCTGTGGTGGACACGCCGCCGCAACCAGGCGCAAGTGAAGAATCCTTGAGATCGTGAACTTGGACCGGAACACGATCTGCGTCCCTGTGCCTTGCCCATCCAAATTCTGCAATCCAGATTTCACGATCCGGTCTGTAAGATGTGCAAATTCATGCACATTGACAAAGAGAGCCGTAACGTCGCATGATTCAGGCGCGGTTTTAAGTTAGCCTGTTTTCAGTCCGTCCCTACTCACCTCTCCCCCGAAGGGTGCGGGCTTTTTCTAGACCGATCAACCGAGCAGGGCCCTCCGTCTGCGTTGCTCGTACGCCAGGTTTCCTGCGGATGATGCGGTCCGGTTCGGGGAATACATCTTCAGCAGCATTGGAACAATGCTCGACCGTTGAGCGCGCTTCCACAAGAATGATTTGATTCGACCAACAAATTTAAGGAGATTTTCAATGAAACCTTTTTACAAGATCACAACGCTGACTCTCATGCTGTGCGTAGTGTCAGGGTTTGCTTTTTCGCAGTCGACGGCGGTCAAACCAAAGCCGGGTACGGCAACGCAGAACCTGGTGCGGGGCGTGGTTGGACCGGTCGGAAGCAATAACTCGTGGGCCAATTACACGGTGATGAACATCATTCCTGGATCGGGATTGTTCCCCATCACCAGTTCAACCAGCGTTTTCTACTGGGGATTCACGGCAGGCACAGAAGCTGACATCGGCAACATGGTGGTCTACACCACAGCGCGAGGCAGCGCAGTCATAACCGCGGTAACGCCGGTCACGCTCGGCGGTGTTTCCGATCCGAGCATCATCCTTTCGAACACATCAGTGTGCCCGGTGGCGCCTTCCACGACCACTCCTTGTATTGTCCGTTTCGATCCGACGGCAATCACGTTCTCCCCGGCCAACGATTATTACTTGATGGTGTATTACACGAACGACACCAACAACTCGGGTTTGGGTGGGGCGCAGGCGGGCAATTTACAAAGCAGCTTGTCGAGTAATTATTTCGGAGGCACAGACTATACCCGCCTCACCGCCGGTCAGTCGGTACCCGGCACAGGCGATCGCGGACCGGTGTTCCTGATGTACGTCATGAACGACTAGCACAGGTTGGGTGCGCCCTAGGCGATCCCACAACGGCGAACTGCAATCAACGTAATTGAAAACTGAATCCATATTTTGCATAACGGAGATTTCCAATGAAGACAATCTATAAGTTGGCAACGCTGACTCTTATGATGTTGGCGGCATCGCTCTACGGCTTCTCGCAAAAACCACCCAAGGCGTCCGGACCTGAAAATCTGGAACGCGGCGTCATCGGACCCGTCACGAGCAACGGGAGCTGGAGCGGTTATTCGACCTTGGCCCTGATTCCCGGCGCGGGACTCATACCCGTGACCAACACCAACACCGTTCTATACATCGGCTTCACCGCCGGAACCGAGGCGGACATCACCAATATGGTGCTGTACACTACTCCGCGAGGCAGCTCGACCATCAGCACCGTGACGCCGATCACGCTTGGCGGCATCTCGAATCCCTCGATCGACCTGGCCAGCGCCACCGTTTGTCCGATCGTCGAGATTTCCGCCGTCAATCCTTGTATCGTGCGGCTTGATCCGGTAAAACTCACGCTCTCGGCGCTGTCCGATTACTACTTTGTGGTGTATTTCACCGCGAACGATTCGAACAATGGCGCCCTTGGCCTCACCGCGCCCAGCTTCGGACAGAGCAGCTTGAGGGGGAGCTATATCAGCGGCAACGAGACCACTCTGGGTGTCGGCGGTTCGATTCCGAGCAGCTTGAGTTTCTCTGCCCAGCCCTACAACCTCATGTATGTCATGAACGACTAGGCGCTGGTTCTGGACGAACCCGGCTCGATCTGACCGCGGCGCGTCATCGATACACGTAGCAGAACGCTGTACCCAAATTTCGAAATAATGGAGATTTCCGATGAACACTTTCAACAAACTCGCAACATGCGCTTTGATGATGTTGGTTCTGGCGGCGAGTGCTTTTGCGCAAGCTCCCGGTCCCGAAACTACGCTGGCTAATTTGACGGAAGGGCAGGGAACCATTGCCAACAGCGGCAATCCTCAGTGGGACGGCTTTTCCGAGCTCGTCCTGATTCCGGGAGCATCGCTGATGGGCGCAAGTTCGTCATCGACGGCCCTCTACATCACGTTTACCGGCGGCACCGAGGCCGACATCGGCAACATGGTGCTGTATTCGACTCTTCGTGGCAATGACGCGGTGATCAAAGCTACCAAGGTCACGCTGGGCGGCCTCTCCGATCCGAGCATCAACCTGACCAGCACGTCGGTTTGTCCGAACGGGGCGCCTACCGTCACCGTTCCCTGTACCATCCGGCTGGATACGGTGAAGGCTGCGCTGACGACCCTCGACGACTACTACTTCGTAATCTATTTCACCCTCGACACCAACAATGAAAAAATTGTCGGCGCGGGGCAAAGTGTTGAGCCGGGCGCCCTGAGCGGCTTTTACCTCTACGGCGATCAAACTCGAATCGGGGCGAAAGGTGCGATCGCCACTAACGAGAACACCGATCAGCCGGCATTTTTCTTGACCTACGTGGCCAACGAGTAACAACCTCCTCCGGGGCGTGGCCGGCCGGCTGCGCTCCGGATTTTCCTTTCCCATAAACGCCAAGCCAAACATCCCCGGGGTAGGCATCGCTTGCTGACGCGCTTGCCCGCCGCGACTTCTTCCACACCAAAAGTATCTTCGGTCACTTCCACTCGTCTCGTTCGCCGTCATATGCTGGTACCAGCATCTCTTGGCACCAGAGAACTCATGCACTCCAGTTCCCAGTCCGCCGCCGCGCCCCGCTTTCCACGGATGGGCCTTTCGCAGGTCTGGATGCGTTTTCTGCTGGCGATCGTAGGGTTGACTCTGGCCTTTGGCGCGGCGATATTTTCCACAGTGCTTGGCGAGTCCGGTAACCTGTGGGGAACGATCATTCTTGCATCCGGGGCCTTGGTGCTCGCGACCGCCGTCGGCCTTACCACCGTCCCTTATCTGGCTCGGAGGGTGGTTGCGAACCGGGTGCGCGAGGCGATGGATTACGACGTCACGCGCGCGGGCATGATTTACATCCTGATTAGTGTGGTGATCGGGATCGCCGCCATCAACACAGGAAACAATCTTCTTTATGTAGTCGTCTCCGCATTGCTCTCTGCAGTCCTGGTTTCTGGAATCGCTTCGGCGCTGGTGCTGCGAAGTCTCGCGTTCGACGTGCATTTGCCGGAGCATGTTTTTGCCGGGCGTCCGATGCTGGCGCGAATGTTCCTGCGCAACGAGAGTTCGTGGCTGCCGTCGTTTTCCGTGCGGGTCGTTCCGGCCAAACGCAAGACGAAAGAACACTGGCAGTGGGAGGCTTACACCTTCGGTTGGCCGCGCGGCCGCGCTCCGCAGAAGCAGTGGGTACGGTTGCCCGACAGGCGGTTGCGGCGCGTCCGCGAAGAGGCAGAGAAACCTATCTTGCGAGAATCCATCTATTTTCCATTTCTCGCTGCGGGAGAAAGACTCCGCGCGGACCTCGAACTTAGTTTTCCTGCGCGCGGGCGCTATTCAGAGAAAAACTTTGGCTTGGCCACGCGGTTTCCGTTTGCATTCCTGATGAAGACGCGGCGCGTCAACCTGGCGCGGGAATTGATTGTCTATCCGGAAGTCGATGCCACCGAACCCTTCCTCGAGGTACTTCCCATGGTGACGGGCGAGTTTGAAGCCTTTGTCAGCGGACGCGGATACGATCTCTACCGCATCCGCGAGTATATGCCCGACGATTCTGCCCGCCATGTGGACTGGAAGGCGACGGCCCGCTCGGGGGCACTAAAAGTGCGCGAATTCAGCCGCGAAGATGAACGGAAGTTGCGCATCGTGTTCGACAATCCCGCGCCCGGGGTTCTCGCTCCCGCCGAGTATGAGCGCGCGGTGCGGATGGCGGCGTCACTGGGATGGCACTTTCACCACGAGGATGTCGAGGTTTCGTTCGTCGCTCCGGGATTGGAGCCTACCACGGATGTTTTTGTGTTTCTCCGCTACCTGGCCCTGGTAGAGCCGCAGGAGGCGACTCCGGTATTCAGTCGTCTTCGGGCCAGTGAAGATTACAACCTGATTGTGACGGCGCGCGAGGCTGGCGCAATTCCCGCAACCCTGGCCAGCGCGTCGTATGTAATTTCACTGGTCGCGGTCCAGGCAGAATACCAATCGGCGACCAAGCCGAGCTCTCCCACGAAGCGAGCCTGAGCCGTTCCATAGTCTTCTTTCGATTTCCCGAGTTCGGACTCCTAAAGTTGTGCCTCCACGCATTTCGGCCTTTGCGCCGTCGATTTTTTTCTTTCCCCGTGACTACTTTCGACATATACTGCGCCGCGGGTCGTGTTTAGCAGCTGAGCTCCTTCGTCCAGGTGAACTTATCGGCGCCCTTGGCCGGCGTTTTGCTTTCCGGCAGTTGGAAACGGCGATTCACGGGAAGCGCGAATCACGGGAGGTGCGAATGTTGATCAGTGATCTGCTCAGAAATCAGGTCGTTATTTCCGCGGAAGTTGATCAGAGCGTTCAGGAAGTGGTCCGGTTAATGGTAGCGCACAACATCGGGGCCGTTCCGGTCCTGCGTGGGGGACAGCCAGTCGGCATCTTTTCCGAGCGTGACCTGATGACCCGGGTGGTGGTTGAGGGCAAAGATCCTTCCCGCACCACAGTGAGCCAGGTCATGACCGAAGACCCTCTCAGCGTGGCCCCGAACGACTCGCTGGAGACTTGCATGACGCTGATGAAGCGGCATGGGTTCCGCCATCTGTTGGTGTGCACGGGAAGGGAACTGCGGGGCGTCATTTCGCTGCGCGACGTTCTGCTGCGGAACCTCGACGAAAAAGACGATGAGGTGCGCATGATGCGGGCCTACATGCATTCAACTCCAGACGCGGGCTAAGGTAGTCGTTCCGGTCAAATTCTCCCGACGGAACGAAGGTCTCGGCCTGCGAGGCCTTCATTCTCCCCGAAGTCCTTTGCCAGGAACCCGGCACTCCAGGCGTAACGGTTACCTAACGGAGGGTAATGGTTACTAAGGTTACCTAAGTAGGTTGACCGGATGGGCCTATCTGCCTGAGGATGTTGGGGAGGACGAAGAATGCTTTTCCTGGACTGTTCGCATTCTTCCCCATTCTGTCCATGAATTTGCGCAGCCATTCCGTCGTAATTGCTTTGTGGTGCGTGCAGCCGATTCTGCAATCGGCGCTGGCAATGATTTTGTGGCGGCGCAAACTGAACAAGCAGTTCCCCGTTTTCTTCGTGTATTTGCTGGTGCAGGTTGCCGATTTTTGCATTACCTTTCCCCTGCAAAATAACCCGAAGACGTACTTTGTATTTTTCTGGCTCGGAGCCGCCGTCAACGCCGTGCTTGGATTCAAGATCATCCACGAAGTCTTTCTCGATGTGTTTCGTCCCTACCACACGTTGAAAGACCTGGGTACACTGCTATTCCGCTGGGCGGGCGTGGTCATGCTGCTGGTTTCGGTCGTGGTTGCCTTTTCGAATTCTTACGATCCCAGCCCCTTGGTGCACGCCCTGACCACGTTACAGCGCTCCATCCGCATCGTGCAGTTGGGCTTGATTCTGTTTCTGTTGTTATTTTCGAAGTTTCTGGGCGTATCTCGGAAGCAGTTAAGCTTTGGCGTTGCGCTTGGCTTTGGACTCTTCGCCGGAGTTGAACTCCTCCTGTACGCGTTGAATTCCGGAGGGTTCGTCGGGCAGAGAACCCTCAATCCGATCAATATGCTGACCTTCATTGCGGCCACCTTTATCTGGATCGGTTACTCGCTGTCAGGCCAAGCCGTGCGTGTGACCGCGAACCACCTGCAGACGCAACGATGGGAACAGGGATTGGCCGACCTTCAACCCGCCGTGCCCGCAGATTCGCTGATTCCGATGTTCGAAGGCATGGTGGAACGCGCGTTTTCGCGAAGCTCAAGCCTCGAGCCGGCAGACGATCCATTTGCGGTACCGCGCCCGCCGGCCTCAGTGCGTGCCAACTCGGCCGCGGTAGGATCGAAGATCCGGCCATAAGCCTAGTCGGCCGCAAAATCCACAGACCCAGGAAACCCTGTCAAGAGGATTTTTTGGGCACACGGAATGCCGTGCTGTCAGGGTTTTCAGTGCACTCATCCAACTTCGCTTTCAACCTGAAGAAATCATTGTAAGTTATTAAAAAATATATATTAACCGAGCAAGCGATCTCAGCCAGCCAAACTTTATCTATACTGTTTACTGTACCTACCTGCATTCCTCTCTAACTTCCACCTAATCACAAAGTTGCAAGGTTGTGTATATAATTCCCGCGCCGAATGGTCGACGGTTTTAGTGCCGACTATTGGGCAGACCCTAAGGAGAAAAGTAAACCCATGAAACGTTCGCTCAGGGCGTTACTGCTGTTGGTAGGTCTAGTGGGTACACTGGCGTACGCGTCCGTTCCGAGAGTTCCTACTCACGACGGTCCGATTCCGCTATGTGACCCCTGGAAAAATCCAGATTGTTCCAACTAGTAATACGATGACGCTGTTCTTTGCGTCACAATAGCAATTTTCCGGGCTGGCCTTTGTGGCCAGCCTATTTTTTTTCTTCCACACTTTTCTTGTCGTTGTTTTCAACTTCCGTTTTTGTGCCCACTGCCTTCTCTCCCGGCTCGGTTTTGTTCGCGGGAGAATCCGCTTCATCGAGGTTGTTGTGGATGTATTGCACAATGATCGAAACCCGCCGGTTGGCTGGATCGAGTGGATCTTTTGCGTTGCGCAGACGCTGGTCGGCAAAGCCCCGCACTTGCGTGACCTGATCGGGACGCAGTCCTCCATCTGCTTGCATCAGGCGCCGCGCCGCATTGGCGCGATCGGAGGAGAGTTCCCAGTTCGTGTAGTTGCTCTTGCCGGAGAATGGCTTGGCGTCCGTGTGTCCTTCGACCGAAATGTGGTTGGGAACTTTTCCCAACTCCGCCGCCAGCACCGTCAGCAATTCTTTTCCATTGCCGTTCAGTTGGGCGCTGCCGCTATTGAAGAACGTTCCTTTCTCAGATTCGATGAGCTCTATGCGCAGGCCTTCAGAGGTCACGGTCATCTCGATATTTTTTTTCAGTTTCTCCAGGTCGATCATCTTCTGGATGCTCTTTTGCAGCTGCTCTTTGAGTTTTGCCATGTCCTCCTTGCTCAGCTGAATGTTCTCGCCGCTTCCAGCCAGCGTGGTGCCGAGCTTGGCGGCGGTGCCGCTGGGGTCTTTAAAATAACCGCTGATCGCCATCTTTTCCTGCTTGGTGGCGCTCGACAATAACCACAGCACGATGAATAAAGCCATCATGGCAGTCACGAAGTCGGCATAGGCTACCTTCCACGCGCCGCCGTGGTGTCCGCCGTGGCCACTTTTTTTCTTGATGAGGATGATGGGCGGGGTCGGCATGGCCGCGGTTATCCGGCGGCCGCAGCGGCAGCGGGTGCTTCTTTGGCGCCGCGGCAAGCTTCTTCGACCGCTTTGAAAGCAGGCCGCACGTGACCCGGAACGCTACGGCGTCCGATCTCAACCGCCATGATTGGCGCAACACCTTTCAGGAACGCGATCATGGTGACGCGCAACATCATCAGGTAGGCATGCTCCTCTTCCGCCATCTTGCCCATGCGCGCGGCCAGTGGCCCCACCAACCCGTAGCAAAGAAGAATGCCTAGAAACGTTCCTACCAATGCCGCTGCTACCTTGTGTCCGATTTCTTCGGGAGGTCCGCCGAGCGCGCCCATGGTAATTACCACTCCCAGGACCGCAGCCACGATGCCAAGGCCGGGCAGCGAATCAGCCATCGTGCTCAGGCCGGAGACCGGTTCGACGGCCTCGTGATGATGGACTTCCATGTCCATGTCGAGCATCTGATCGAGGTCGAATACCTCGACACCGCCGCTGACCGCCATCCGCATGGTGTCGCAGACGAAAGCGACGGCATGGTGATTGTGCACAAAGGTTCCGTATTTCGAGAGCAGCGGACTTTTTTCCGGATCCTCGATATCGGATTCAAGCGCGACCAGGCCTTCCTTGCGCGCTTTCTGCAGCAGTTCGTACATCATCTTCAGAGAATCGATATAGCACTGTGTGTTGAATTTCGACGAGCCAAAAACTCCCAGCAGCCCGCTGATCATCTGCTTGAGAGTGTGAACCGGATTCGAAATGAGCACGGTGCCGAGCGCTGCGCCGCCGATGATGATGAGTTCGGCCGGCTGCACCAGCACCTTCATGCTGCCGTGTTCCATCAGGTAGCCGGCAGCAATGCAACCGAAGACCACTACGATGCCAATAATCGAAAACATCGAACCTCATCCTGACTCGCGCTGACCGTGATTCTCAGTTCACTCCGGCCTCACTAGTTAGTTCTGACGCATCACTTGTCATTCGTCATTCGTCATTGGTCATTCGTCATTGGTCATTGGCCGCAACCGCGGCTGCGCTCTTTGCCTTGTTGCTGGAGTGCGACGGCTTCAGATCCTGAAGAAGTGTCTCCAGATCTTTGCCGGGAGTGGCCACCGTGTAAGCGATTTCAGAGCCGACCGCGAAGCGGTCTCCCCACCACAAAATTTCCGAATGGCTCAGCAGGTTCCATAACGTTTCCGCCGTCGTGGCCATCGTTACCGGACTTGCCGATGGCAGCACGGCCACGAATTCGTTTTCTCCCCAGCATCCGAGGAAGTACTCCGTGTTCAGACTATGTCGCAAAGTCCTCGCCGAAGTGCGTAAGAAAGGCTTGATCGACTGAGGTCCGTGTTTCGCGCAAAATTCATCCAACCCCAGCACTCGAATTCGCAGAAGACCGAACCCGACGCCCGATTCCTCCATCCCGGCGATGCATTCGCCGAGCAGGGCTTGCGTCAGACGCTGGGAAGGAAGTCCGGTGTTCGAATCCAGGCATCCATACATGATTGGCCCTGGCGCTTCCTCCCGATAGGCAAACACTTCTTCGAACAGAACGGTCGCCCCCTCGACTGTGCCCCCCGCCTCCAGGATGGGTTGCGTTCGCGCCTTCACCGGCACCCGGTGCCCGTCTTTGTGAAGAAAAAAGGCGGTGCACGATTGCGGCTTCCGCTCGGTCAGGGTCACCGTTACTGGACGCTGCTCACCGCCGAAATTGTTTCCCTGCTTATCGCAGGCGTGCACCACATCTTCCAGAACTTGTCCGACAACTTCATGCGACAGATAACCGGTGATGCGCTCCGCTCCATGGTTCCAGAAACGGATCCGCCGCTCGCGGTCGACGAGATAGATTCCCAGCGGCAGATCCTCCACCACGTGGCGGAACAGCTTCGGATTCTCGAGAAGACTGGAAGGCATGGCGGGACGACGCCTGATGGCTTTATCGGCAGCCGACGCGCAGAACTTCAACGCGAAACTTCAGGCAGATACACGCGAGCCCAAGGAGCGCGCTGCGATGGGGTTGCAAGGCGCAGGCTGTGACGTGCAAGCTGTTACCTGTGCCGGAACTACCGGATATTGCCGCCTATATAAGTGCGCTCGAACCGCGGATTGTTGGTCAACCGCTGCAGCGCGTGCGTTTGGCCAGCGCTTTCTTGTTGCGGACCGCGCAACCTCCGCTTGCTGCCGTGGAGGGAAAAATCGTCCGCCAAGTGCGGCGAATGGGCAAGCGCATCGTTATTGGCTTGGAGAACGATCTCTGGCTTGTGCTCCACTTGATGATCGCTGGCCGCCTGCACTGGCGGCAGCCGGAAGCGAAACTCGCCGGCCGTCAGAACCTTGCGGCATTCGATTTTCCCAATGGCTCTTTGATGCTCACCGAAGCCGGTTCCAAGCGGCGAGCGTCGTTGCATGTCTTCAGTGGCGAGGCAAATCTGCGTTCCCTGGATGCGGGAGGAATCGACATTTTTGTCAGCGACGTCGATTCCTTTCGCGAAGCGCTCACTGCTGAAAATCACACCCTCAAAAGAGCGCTCACCGATCCTCGGCTGGTGGATGGCATCGGCAATGCCTATTCCGATGAGATTCTGCACGCCGCGCAACTCTCTCCCATTCTGCTGACCCAGAAACTCACGCCCCAGGAGTGGGAGAGACTGTTCGCGGCAGCTCGGCAGACGATCAAGCTCTGGGTCAACCGGCTCCACGACGAAGCGGCAGCGGGCTTTCCGGAAAAGGTGACGGCATTTCGCAAAGAGATGGCAGTGCACGGGCGTTTTGGAGAACCCTGCCCCAGATGTGGCGACAAAGTCTTGCGGATCCGTTACGCCGACAAGCAAACGAATTATTGCGCGCGCTGCCAGACTGGTGGCAAGGTGCTCGCCGACCGGAGTTTGTCTCGGTTGCTGGGCTCGGAGTGGCCGCGAACGCTCGAAGAACTCGAAGCGCTGAAGCGGCGCTAGCTGTTGCTCACGCTGCCGGACGCACCTTCGGTTCCAGAGCGCGCGTCAATTCCTGTGGATCGAAAATTGGCGGCTGGCACGCGAATCCCGAGCATACTACCGCGAAGGATTTTCCTTCGCCGAGAGCAGGAAGATTTGGAATCGTTTCCGCCAACGCCGGTGGCAGGTTCTGCGCGACCGCTTTATCGGCGTCCAGACGCAGAACGGCGGTGCTCAGAGCCAGTGGTTTCACTGCCGCACGATACAACTGCGTTGCCTTTTCGTCGCTGCCGACGATTACGATTTGCGTATGCGGCTGAAAGAGGCGAGCGACGGCCAGACCATAAGTCGCCGCGAAAATCCCGTGCTGGCCGGCGATTCCGGCATAGACTTCCAGCGTTTGCTCGGCCCGGTCCCGATACGAAGCTGCGTTCTCTTTCCCCTCATCGCTAGTCAAAACACCGTTAGCGTATCCGTCCATCCGCAGCAGCGCAATTGCCGCCGCCGCGTTTCCTGACGGAGTCGGCGAATCCTGAAATGGCTTGCGCCGCGTACCCAGAATTCCAAGTGCCGCTTGTTCTTCGTCCTCGGCGGCCATCGCCGTGCGGGTGTCAAAGAACCCGCCGTTTGCGGAATCGAAAAATCCATTCACCATAGCGTCGGCGATCGAGCGCGCAAAACGAAAGTAGCTTAGGTCCGCCGTTGCCTCATAGGCGTCGAGGCAAGCGATGACCGTGAAAGCGTAGTCGTCGAGTACACCATTGATTTCGCGCGGCTCAGCTTTCGGATCTGAGTAGGCGATAACGTGCTTCAGAATGGCGCGGACACTGTCCGCCGAAGCTGGTCTTCCTCCGTGCCATGCCTCGGAGAGCAGACGATCGAGCGAGCGCAGGGCAAAGTGGCGCGCTTCCGGCAGGTCCAGCACCTTGGCCGCGTCGAGATAGGCGGAAACGCACATCGCGTTCCATCCCGCATAAACCGTTTTGTCGACGTAGGGCGTCGGGCGCTGCAAGCGTGCCGCATACATCTTCTTCTTTGCCGCTGCCAACAGCGCATGCGCGCGATCTTCCGGAATTTTCAGCAGCCGCGCAATTTCAGCGGCCGGAGTCTGAACGTGGAGGACGTTCTTGGCGTGATTGTGATGCATGTCGCCGATTTCCCGGATGCCGTAATAGCGCGTCGCGACTGCGGCTTCCTCTTTGGTGAGTACAGCTTCGGTTTCCGCGAGCGTCCAGGTGAAATAATCGCCGTCGTCATCCATGGAAAGATCGGCATCCTGCGAAGCGTAAAAGCCGCCGTGGGCGCGGTCGCTCAGCCATTCATCCATCCAGCGGATGATGTCGCGGGCGACCGCCGCGAAGAACACGTTGCCCGTCACCTGATAGGCGTGAACATAGTTCTTCAGCAGTTCCGAATTGTCGTAGCACATTTTCTCGAAGTGGGGGACGATCCATCGCTCATCGACCGAGTAGCGATGGAAGCCCCCTGCCAGTTGATCGTAGACCCCGCCATGCGCCATCTTCTCGAGTGTGTGGACGAAGATCGTTCGCAGAGACTCGTCATCTGCCGCGTGATCGGGCGTGGCGCGATCTCGCCGCTGCACATATTGATCCATCACCAGGTCGAGCGCGGCGGGATGCGGAAACTTGGGCGCACTGCCGAATCCACCGTTCACTTCATCAAACATTTTTCGCGCAGATTCCAGAATTGCGTCGATCACCGTCGCGGAAACCGACCCACCTCCTGCTGGAAACGATTCAGCTCGCGCAATCGCGCTCTCGACCATCTGCGCCTGTTCGACCACGTCGGCATTTTTCTCGCGATAGGCAGCGGCGATTGAAAGCAGCACGCGCTTGAAGCTGGGACGTCCGTAGGCGTCATTGGGAGGAAAATAAGTGCCGCCATAAAACGGCTTGCCGTCGGGAGTCAGAAAAGCGGTCAATGGCCATCCGCCCTGGCCGGTAAGCGAGGCCACAGCAACCTGATAACGGCTGTCAATGTCGGGACGTTCGTCGCGATCGACCTTCACGGCGATGTAATGCTCGTTGACGATCGCTGCCACCTCGGGATCGTCATACGATTCGCGATCCATGACGTGACACCAATGACACCAAACCGCGCCAATATCGAGCAGCATGGGTTTATCGGCTGCGCGAGCGGCGGCAAAAGCCTCCTCGCCAAATTCGTGCCATTCAATAGGCTGGTGCATGGCCGAGCGCAGGTAGGAGGAAGACGCGCGGGCGAGGGAATTGTGGGAGGGAGTCATCATCCGATAGTTTAGCGGGTTCGCAGGTTATTGGTCATTGCGCTTTTGCTCGAAAGGGAAACCCGCGTTATCATGCTCAGCGATCGAACTCACAACGCTGCCCTGTTGTGGAGGACGCATGTGAAGAACTTGTTCCAGGCTGAAGACGTCAACGAAATGATCACTCGAATCGATTCTCTGCAGCCTGCGTCCCAGAGGCAATGGGGCAAAATGGATGTCGCGCAGATGATGGCGCATTGTTCGGCGAGCATCGACATGGCCGCCGGGCGCCTCAATCTGCCGCGCATTTTTATCGGCAGATTGCTGGGCCCACTTGTCAAGCCGATGTTCACCAATGAGAAGCCGTTCTCCAAAAACAGCCCCACCGACAAGAAGCTGGTCGTAGCTGACCAGCGCAATTTTTTTCACGAGCAGGAACAGCTCAAGACGAAGCTGCGTCAGCTTCTCGAGGGCGGCGAAGCAAAATGCACTCGGCATCCCCATCCATTCTTTGGAGAGCTCACCCCGCAAGCTTGGAGCCGCGGAATGTATAAACATCTGGACCACCACTTGCGGCAGTTCGGGGCGTGAGCGCGTAATACTCAGGCCAATGGAGACGAACTCAGCTGCTTCGCCATAGAACAATACAGCTCGACAGCCTGTGCCAGTTGGGTTTTCTCTACAAATTCGCGCTCGGTATGCGCCACGTGAATCGAGCCCGGACCGAGCAACAGCGGTTCGCCCCAGTCGGGCAATGACGGAATATCGGTGGTGAAAGCCGCGACCATCGTGGGCAAGCCGTCGAGCGTGCGCAGACGCAGAAATGGCGTTTCGCGGGTGAAACGAGCTTCGGCGAGTCCGGCGACGGCCTGCGTAATCTCGCGGCGCAGCGTTTCCGCCGGCCCAACCAGGCGATAAAAAAGATCGGCCTTGGCGTAATCGGAGATCACATTAGGCGCGCGGCCTCCTTGAATGGAGCCAACATTCTTCGTGCAGGGGCCGACATCGGCATCTTCGGGAAGTTTCATAGCGTGCAAGCGGTGCAGCGCTTCCACTAGTTTGTCGATGGCCGATTCTCCGAGTTCGGGATAAGCCGAGTGCGCCATTTTTCCGCGCGAAATCAGCTCCACGTGCAGCGCGCCTTTACTCGCCAGCGCGAGTTTGTTTTCGGTAGGCTCGCCGTTAATCATGAAGCGGGCGCCGATCGGCTGCTGGTTTGCCAGCTTCGCGCCGATTGAGTCGCGTTCCTCGCCCACCAGAAAGAGCAGACCGGCGAAGAGGCCGTCGGCGCGCAGTCTTTCCGCCGCCATGATCTGGGCGGCGATAATTCCCTTGGCATCGCAGGAGCCGCGTCCGTAAATTCGCTGCTCATCCTCGGACGACGGGATGAACGGAGGCACCGTATCCATGTGGGTGGAAAAAACGATTTCGGGATGGGCGTGAGTGGGCCATGTCGCCAGGACATTCGCGCGATCGGCTTCGACCGGCATCTTGCGCGCTACCCAGCCGCGCCGCAGCAATTCGTCGCAAAGAAAACTTCCCACCGCGCCTTCACTCGGCGTCGTGGATTCAATGTCGATCAGGCGGCGCGTCAGCGTGAACAGGTCCATGCACGAAAAGAGTAACAGTGGATGGCGGATGGTGAACAGTCGATCTGTTGTAACCTGATTCGGTGACGCCCGAAACCTCCAGCATTCGCTCATTTTCAATCGACGGACCCGCCGGGCGTCTGGAAGCCCTGCTCAACGCCGGATCGCCCCATGCCACGCATGCCGCGCTGGTTTGTCATCCCCACCCGCTATTCGGTGGAACGCTGCACAACAAAGTTGTGTTTCATGCCATGAAGGCGCTGAACAGCTTTGGCTTTCCGGTTCTGCGCTTCAATTTCCGCGGCACCGGGCTCAGCGCGGGAGAACACGCACACGGCGTCGGCGAAGTCGAAGATGTGCGTGCCGCGCTTAACTGGCTGGAAAATGAGTTCACGCTACCCATCGTGTTTGCGGGTTTTTCTTTCGGCGCTGCGGTGGGCCTGCGTGCCGCATATTCCGAAGATCGCGTTCGCGCTCTAATTGCGCTGGGGTTGCCTGCCGCCGCCGTCGAAAACCGCGTTTATGATTTCGAATTTCTGCGCTCGAGCACCAAGCCGAAACTTTTTGTCAGCGGATCGCGCGACCAGTTCGGCCCCGCCGGAAAACTTGAGGCATTGGTCGCAACTTTCGCCGATCCGAAGAAGCTGGTCCGCATTGAAGCGGCAGATCACTTCTTCGAAGGGCGTTTGCGCGAAATGCGGGAAGCGATTGAAACCTGGGTGAAAGAGGTCGTCGTGCTGGCCTGAGAAGTTGCGTCTTTCGCACGCTTACTTTTCACTTGGCTCTTGCTTATTGCCTGTCATTGGCGGGCCGCAAAATTCTAGCGACGTTCTCTATAATTTCCGAACATGGCCGAGATCACTTCCGATCGCTTGCAGCAATTCGCTCGCATGCGCGCCACTGCTCGCGAAATTTTCACCACTGCGCTGAAGAACGCCTCCATTGAATCCGCTTTTGCCCGCCACGTACATTGCGAACGCCGTATCCTCCGCATCGGCGACGATTTGCATCATCTCGATTCCTACAGTCGTGTTTTCGTGGTTGCCATCGGGAAGGCAGCGCACACCATGGCGTCCGCGCTTCAAGCGCAAATCGGCGGCAGCCTTGAAGGCATCGTGGTCTCGCCGGAAGTCAAGGCTTCATCGACCGCTCTTTCTTCAATCAATCATGCCGCGATCAACCCTGCCTCCGCGAATCAAGCCTCGACAAATCAAGTTCGCGGCTTTCGCTATTTTTTTGCAGGACATCCGACTCCAAATGCCGAATCCGTTCGTGCCGCCGATGCCATTCTCAAGTCACTGCGAGCTCTTGACTCCACTGTTCTGGTCATCTTTATGATTTCCGGTGGTGGGTCGTCGCTGGTCGAAAGACCGATGGACGACGAAATCTCCCTGCTCGATCTCGCCGCCACTTACCGCACGCTCGTCCATTCCGGCGCTCCCATCGCGGAAATCAATGCCATCCGCAAGCACCTGTCCGCAGTTAAGGGAGGTCGCCTGGCCCAGGCTGCCTATCCCGCTCAGCAGGCTTCGATTTTGGTTTCCGATGTACCCGACAACTCCCCCGACGCTCTGGCCTCGGGACCGACCATGCCCGACTCGACCTCGATTCACGACTGCGACCAGATAGCGGAAAAATATCATCTCGTAAGCCAATTTCCGGTGTCGGTCGCCGGGTTGTTTCGTCAGCACGCTCTTGAAGAGACGCCAAAATCCGACGACCCTGCCTTCGTGCGCGCGCGCTGGTGGACGGTGCTCTCCAACCAGGTTGCCATCGATGAAGCCGCCGCTGCCGCCACCCGCACCGGTTTTGCCGTAGAGGTAGACATTTCGTGCGACGACTGGCCGTATGACAAAGCTGCCGGCCATTTGCTCAATCGCTTGCGGGAATTGCGCCGCACGGTTTCGCGCGTCTGCCTGATCTCCGGAGGCGAGGTGACGGTCACGGTCCGCGACGGTGGTGTCGGCGGGCGCAACCAGCAATTCGCACTGGCCTGCGCTGAACAAATTGCCGGAGAGGACATCACGGTTCTCAGCGCCGGCACCGACGGCGTTGATGGAAACAGTCCAGCGGCCGGCGCGGTGGTCGATGGCAGCACCCTCGGCCGTGCCGCTCGCAGCGGTGAAGCCAAATCTGTACGGAATGCGCTCGCTACTTTCAATGCCTATCCTCTTTTCGACGCGCTCGGCGACGCGATCATAACCGGGCCCACCGGGAACAATCTTCGCGATCTGCGCATCCTGCTCGCTCACTAAGCCGCAAGTTAACGCATCTTTCGCCATATATTCGCCCGATAAATATAACTGGCATCCCGCAGCTTCGCGGCAGTCAGCTAAGACAAAGTGGTACATGGTCTTCCGCCACTCTAAATTTTTGTAAAACCTCTCCGGGGTTGCAGCGCGTCGCGCGCATTTTGCATCCAACTTCTTCGAAACCCAATATTTTCAAATGGAGGTTTATCTTTGAAACAGACATTGCGCACTGCCATCCTCTCGACTTTTGCGTGCCTTGTCGTGGCTTCGCTCTCGAATTTTGCTCAAGCTCAAAAAATTGACATTGCATTCGGAGTCAGCACGACCATAGCGCCGTCGGCCACTGACACCGCCCCGTCGCTGACTGGAGGCGCGTTTCCCGGTGTCAGCGGTGACGTGCTTTTCTGGCACAATCTCGGCGTCGGCGCCGAGGTTTTCTGGAAGGCGTCCCAGAGCCAAAACTATTTAGGGATTGAAGGCATCAACTATCGCCCCGTCACTTACAATTTCAACGCCGTCTACTCTCCCAAGCTTGCCAGCCATGTCAACTTGGAGTTGGTGGGCGGTGTTGGTGCGCTGGACACTCACATCTACGAATGTAATTTCGGCGAGGGCAGCCAATGCGGTGGAACCAGCCCGGTTGGTTCCAGCAATCACTTCGATGTCGACCTCGGCGGAGGCCTCAAGCTTTATCTTAAAGGCGGCTTTTTCGTCCGGCCCGAGGCGCGCTATTACTGGGTCAACAACAATACCGACTATGCCGGAGATCACTTCGGGCGCGTCGGCGCATCGATCGGCTACACCTTCAGATAATCCCCGCACCGTTACCGCGTGATTCTGCGATGGAGCATCCGGGCGTTCGCGCCCGGTTCTCCATCGATTTCTCTATGACCTTCCGTGAACCCACTTCTGTCGAGCTTCTACGCACGAACTGCTGTAAATCCGCTTGCGCAAAGTTCCTTCTGTAAATTTATTGTCTGCTGCCGCTTGTTCAGTGGTCACCCTGCTCCTCCCGCATTATGATAGTGGCATGGGTTTTGGCATGTCGGGCGAGATGATCTTCCTGTTTTTTCTGGTGCTGATTCTTTTCGGCCCCAAGAAAATGCCGGAGATCGCCCGCCAGGTAGCGCGCATGATGAATGAGTTCCGCCGCGCTTCGAACGAATTTCGCTCGCAGATTGAGTCCGAAGTAAATGCGCTCGACGTTAGCGGCAAAGACATGAATGGCAAAGCCGGCACTCCCCGACAGCAGATTCTGCCGCCTTTGCAAGCTCCGCTCGGATCGATCGCGAACCGCATCTTCAATCCGCCCACTGCCGAAAAACGCGAAGCCGCGGAAACCGCGGTTACGGAAACTGCAGTTGCCGAACCTTCTGCCGCCGAGCGCACCGCAATCGCAGACGGGGCTACTCCCGTCTCGGCCATAGAGGCTGTGGTGGCTCCCGCTTCGAAAGTGGCGCCCGATGCCTGATTTAGCCGTCTCGTCCCCCGTGACGACATCCGACAAAGACGACAAAGAACTGCCGGCCATGGGGTTCCTCGATCATCTTGAGGAACTGCGTAAGCGCATCGTTTATTCAGCCATCGCGGTTGCCCTGGGATTTTTTGCCTGCTGGGGGTTCAGGTCGCGGCTCATTGCTTATATGCAGAAGCCGATTGTTGACGTTCTGCATAAGTACGGACTGCCCGACAAGCTGGTCTATCTCAATCCCGTCGATCCCTTCAATCTCAATCTGAAAGTGGCTGCGGTTGCCGGCCTGTTTGTGTCTTCGCCGTTCGTGCTCTACCAGCTCTGGTGTTTCATTTCGCCGGGTCTTTACCGCCACGAGAAGCGCTACGTACTTCCCTTTATGGCTTCGAGCGTGGGCTTGTTTTTGGCGGGTGGCTATTTCGGCTATCGCGTTGTCTACCCTCAGGCGCTCACATTTCTCATCGACTTCGGCAAAGAATTTCAGCCGATGATCACCATCGAGGAATACACGCAGTTGTTCGTGAGCATCGTCGTCGGCATGGGCGCGATCTTCGAGATGCCAATCCTGGTTTTCTTTCTTTCGCTCATGGGCATCGTCAGCGCCGGCTGGATGTGGCGAAACATCCGCTATTCGATTCTCGGCATTTTCATCGTGGCCGCCATCATCACACCCACGCCCGATATTGTGAACATGTGTATCTTCGCCGCGCCCATGGTTGCGCTCTATCTCTTAAGCATCGGAATCGCCTGGTTCGTGCATCCCGATCAGCGTAAGAAGCGCGCGGAGAAAAACTCGTAACCACATGCTGAAACGTGAAGCTAACGCTCGCAGGAAATTCATGAAGGCTTGCACAATCTTGGTACTCCTCACCGTTGTTATGGCAAGCTCCCTGGCTTGCAGTCATGAGACCTCGGCCCACGCCAGCGCAACGACGAATTCCGAACCTGCCGTTCCAGCCTCGGCTAAGTCAGAAATGACTGACGCCACTGAAGCGAGCGCGTCTGCGGCTCCCGCACCTGCCGCAGCCGACTCCGCCCCGCTTCCGCATATCGATGCCAAGCGCGCTTTTGAATACACGCGCGAAGTCACTGCCTTTGGCGAGCGCTACATGGGCAATGAGAACCACAAAAAGCTGGAGCGCTACATTCTCGACCATCTGAAGGGCGACCAGGTCGAAGACGACGCTTTTACCGCTGACACCGTGGAAGGCAAATTTCCGGTGCGCAATATCATCGACAAATTTCCCGGCACAAAAGACGGAATCATCGTCATCATGGGCCACTACGACACCAATTACTGGCTGCGCGGCACCGGCTATGTAGGAGCGAACGACGGCGGTTCCTCGACTGCCATCCTGCTCGAGTTTGCCAACCAGTTGCGCGGCGCGAGAACAGGAGACAGCGCAAGCCCAAAGAAGCGCGATGGCTACAGCGTCTGGCTGGTCTGGACCGACGGCGAAGAAGCCGTGAAGACCTGGACCGAAACGGACAGTCTTTACGGGACGCGTCATCTGGCTGAAAAATGGGAGAAGGACGGCACGCTCAAGAAGATCAAAGCGCTCATGGTGATGGATATGATCGGCGATGCCGACCTCGACATCATCCGCAATACCAACGGCACGTCGTGGCTGCTCGATCTGATTTATACCGCCGCCGAGCGCATGGGTTACCAGTCTCATTTCTACGCGCTCCAAGGTCCCATCGAAGACGATCACCTGCCGTTTTATAATCGCGGTGTGCCCAGTGCCGACGTCATCGATCTCGATTACGGCTACCACAACGTCTTCCATCACACACCGCAAGACACCATGGATAAGCTCAGCCCCAAGAGCCTCGAAATTTCAGGCGACACGATCCTCGAAACCGTTCACTTACTCGACCAGCGGTAGCGTCGAAGCATCTCTTACTCTATTGGCCGAAGTCAACGCAGAACCAGCGATGGCTTCGTCCGGGATTTCGTGCTTCCAGGGAAGGTTTAGTCTTGGAGCAAACTGGGGAATCTATACGGCACCACCGTTTCGTACGGCGCCTACGGCTGGGGGTTGGTTTTCAAGCTGGACCCGGCTGGAAATGAGACAGTGCTCTACACCTTCACCGGCGGCGCAGACGGCGCAGTTCCCACCGCAGGCGTGGTGCTCGACGGGCAGGGCAACCTCTATGGCACGACGGCATATGGCGGCGGGTCGGGCACTTGCCTCTATGGGACCATCGATGGGTGCGGAGTCGTGTTCAAACTGACGCCCTGACATAGTCCGCAAAAATTAACTTGATCTACATAATGTCTATGTGTATGGTAGTGATTAACGCGCCGGTTAGCCCTCTTCCTGGCGCACCAAAGGAAAGCCGGCCTCGATCCGGGGATTGAGGCCGGGAAGTTTGGTTCACCAAAGATGCCCCGGCTGCTTTCAGCAAGATTGCAGCCGGGGCATTTCTGCGCTTCACATTCTCCAACAAAAACACAGCAGAGAAAAAGAGCATCCTCCGCCCACCTCAGCCGATCCAATTTTTAAAGACCTGACTTTGGAGACTTCCTTGTTCGAACGACTGTTTCCGGCAATCTTTCTTATTGCATCCGTCACTCTGGCGAGTGCGCAAGCTCCCACTGCTCCCGGCAAACCGTTGCCTCCCGGAACCGCGCTGCCGAAAATCAAAGCCACCTGCACGCAATGCCACGATACTGGCCGCATCGGCGAGCAGCACCTCACCCGCCAGGAGTGGTCTGGCGAACTGAAAAAAATGGAAGGCCTCGGCGCGGAAATTCCAGACGCCGACCGCAGCGTTATTCTGGATTATCTGACCAGGAATTTCGGTCCGGCGAGTGGTGCTGCCAAGCCACCGGCGAAAAAGCCGGCCAGCGCAGCCAACTAGCCGCTTGTTCACAGAGAGAAAACTGAGAAAGCAAAGCGCTGCCGACCCAACGTCCGAAGTGGCGGCCATTACGGCAGCGCTGCCCGTACCAAGCTCTAACTACCATCAGCATGTTCCGGGCACGGCAGTACTTCAAGTGATTGTTTAGGTACCTAAGCTCGGTGCCTAGTTATCTCGATGCGATCGCGACCTGAATCTCGACTTACTCCGTAGCCGAATCTTTCTTCGGTTCCTTCTCCGCGCTCGCCCCATCTTCCGCCGCAGCATGCTTTTCCGGCCTCAGCTGCGGAAACAGAATCACATCGCGAATCGTGTGCGAGTCCGTGAACAGCATCGCCAGCCGATCCACTCCCAGCCCCACCCCTCCCGCCGGAGGCATGCCATAGCTCAGCGCGTTGATATAGTTTTCATCCATCTGGTGCGCTTCGTCGTCGCCACGCTCGCGCTCTTTCAGCTGCGCCTCAAATCGTGACCGCTGATCTTCCGGATCGTTCAGCTCGCTAAAGCCGTTGGCGATTTCCATCTTGCCCGCAAAAATCTCGAACCGCTCCGTCCAATCCGGCTCGTCCGGTTTTTGCTTCGACAACGGCGACACCGCCGTGGGAAATTCGTAAATGATGGTCGGCTGCGTCAGGTGTTCTTCGGCCACGGCCTCAAACAAGTTCGCAATCGTCTTGCCCACCGGCGCCCCGGCATCATACGCGAGACTGATCCCCGCCTCCCGCACCCGATTCACCAGCTCGCGGACCGATTCATGCGTAGCAAAATCGCTGCGTGATGGAGCCGCACCCGCCTTCTCCGGCCAGAACTTTGAGATCGCTTCCCGCATCGTCATTCGCCGCCAGTTCCCGTGCGACCAGTCAATCTCCTGCTCGCCCCACTTCGTCTTGCTTCCGCCCGTCACATCTTTTGCCGCCTGCTCAATCGCTGCCTGTGTTGTGTCGAGAATTCCGAGATAATCCGTGTACGCCTGGTACGCCTCCAGCATCGTGAACTCAGGATTCCATCTCCACCCCAGCCCCTCATTGCGGAAGTTGCGATTGATTTCATACACCCGATCGAATCCGCCCACCGTCAGCCGCTTCAAATAAAGTTCCGGAGCGATCCTCAAAAACAAATCCATATCCAGCGTGTTATGGTGCGTTTTAAACGGACGCGCCACCGCCCCGCCCGCAATCGGATGCATCATCGGCGTTTCAACTTCCATGAATCCCTGCGCATCGAAATATCGCCGCAGCGATTGCACCAGCTTGCTGCGCTTCAAAAACACTTCGCGCACTTCCGGATTCATCACCAGATCGACATAGCGCTGCCGGTAGCGCAACTCCACATCGGTAAGCCCGTGAAATTTTTCCGGAAGGGGTAGCAGATCTTTCGAAAGAAACGTCAATTCCTCCGCATGAATGCTCAGTTCGCCCGTGCGCGTGCGAAACAGATATCCGCGGACTCCGATGTGATCGCCCAAGTCGAGCAGCTTCCAAAGTTCGTAGCCCGCGTCGCCGATGGCATCTTTTTTAACGTAGATCTGCAGCCGCTGCCCATCCTGCTGCAAGTGCGCAAACCCGGCCTTGCCCATCAGCCGTATCGCCATAATCCGTCCCGCCACCCGCACCGTCACCCGCGGAGCTTCCAGTTCCTCCGTCGTCTGCCCGCCATACTCGGCCAGAATCTGCGGCACCGTATGGCTGAAGTTATATTTGCGCGGATAAGCCGGATGCCCGAGAGCCTCAATCTTCTTCAGCTTCTCGCGCCGTATTTCATAAATATTTTCGTCGAGTGACAATGCGTTTCCTTAAGTAGGAGTTCCTTAGAAGGAGTGTCCTCCGCCCAGCAAAAAGTTAAACACCGGAATCAGCGATTATAAACAACCCCGCCCTGCGAAGGTGCCCCGTTACGTTGACAAGTATTCTTCGTAAGTCTACGCTCGTTATTTCCTTCCCAGATCCACGGCAGAGGTCGTCGCCCTGATCGAACTTTCTAAGACGCTTGAGGTCTTGGCGCGCAATTGGGGGAACCTTGCGAGCGTGGCAGGACTGACCCTTGCGGGGATTTCCGCGTATTTCGCCAAGCGTGCGGCCAAGGCGGCGCGCGACGCACGCCAAGCTGTTCTAGCCAGCACGCTGGCCGAGGAGATCAACCTGGCGCGGACAGTCGCCGCGGAAATTACCACTCTGGCCGATATGCAAGGCCATGCAATGGTGCGTCTTCGTTGCAACGATCTTCTTGATCGTACTCACACGATACTCACGCGCTGGGATCGGACCCTGTCCACCGGGTCTAAGAACAATTTTCTCACCGCCAAATCTCAACTGGAAAGTCTGCGTTCTGTTGCAACCAAAATGGAAGGGGCCATGGGTACTCCTACGCCAAGGCAACTTTCTTTACTGCAGGACACGTGTGGGAGGATAAGAGAGATCTTTATTCAAGAACACGCCTCAGCAATGAGGAGAAATGACGAGGTCGACAATGCGTGACGAGAAGGCTCTGGCACTCTTCCAGGAGATCTTAAAGAAGACGGAGGCGAGGAAACTTCCCTGGAAACCAACAGCCGACGCGGAGAAGTTCGTAGCCTCGATGATGGGAAAATACAGCCTTACGCTCACCTCATACACCTCACAAACAAACTGGGGAGAACCGGAGGGTCCGCCTAGACTGACCTTAGAGGATGAAAAAGGGAACATGCTCGTCGAGATCAATGACGAGATCGACGGAATTGAAAGAGAAGAGATGGACGAACTGGTGGTCTTCGCCCGCCGAATTGCGCTGGACGCGGACGAAAAGATTGACGAGCTTCTAAGCGAGCTCCAGAAGGACGACGACATTCCATTTTAGGAGGGCCCAAGATCATGCCAACATGCTTCGTCATTCAGCCTTTCGATAAGGGACAATACGATAAACGCTACAAGGACCTGCTGGAGCCTGCGATCCGGGATGCCGGGCTCACTCCTTACCGCGTGGACGAAGACCCCTCCGTGGTCATTCCGATTGACGAGATTGAAAACAAGATTCGGGAGTCGGAGATTTGTCTGGCCGACGTGACCACAAACAATCCGAACATTTGGTACGAAGTGGGCTTCGCGATCGCCAACGGCAAACCCGTCGTTTTCATCTGCCTCGAGCCACGTCCCGAGCCGTATCCCTTCGACGTGAGACACCGGCACGTCATCCCATACTCGACGCAATCCCCGAGCGACTTCGACAAGCTAAAGAGGGAGGTGACCACCCGGCTCAAGGCGCAAGCAAAGAAGGCCGAGGAGCTACAAACAGTCGCAACCCTGTCACAGGTGAAACCAACCGAGGGCCTGTCGCCTCACGAGATAGCAGTCCTCATCACCATTACATCGTCCGTGTCTACACCCTACGAAGGGATGATGCCCCACAAGATCAAAGAGTCGATGAAGCGGTCGGGATATACCGCGATGGCGAGCACCCTCGCCCTGGCGGGGTTGAAGCAGAAGGACATGATCGAATATGCCGAGGAATTGAATTACGACGGAAGCTATACCGTCTGCCGGTTAACGGACAAAGGGCTCACCTGGATGCTGGAAAATCAGGACCGGTTCCGGTTGAGGAGCGCGGAGATCACCGACGAACCTCGCGAACCGGCAGGCAGCCCGATTACCGACGAGGACATCCCCTTCTGAAAAGGTGAAGCGCCCGGGGCTCGCCGGCCCGTGCCAGCGGCATTCATCACAATCGCCCGTGATCCCCATCACAGACATCCATCTCCACCCTGCGCGACAATGTTCAGTTGGGGCAGCGAGAGCGCGCCGGTCTCCCAGGATGGCCCTCGAAGCTGCCCCAAAGCCATTTTCAGCGTTCTTCAGCAAGCTAAGTCCTTATTCCGGAAGAGCTTAGAGTTAAGTCTTTACGGATCAATACTTTAGCACGAAATCGGGGGGGGGGGGGGGGGGGGGGCAGGTGCCCCCTATGCGAGAGATCTGTCCCCTCGGGCGATAGAGCGCAGGCTATGACCCATACCGGCGGTTACGCTCTGAATAGGACCGCAGTGCCCGCAAAAAGTCCACTCTGCGGAAA
>Ga0210385_10000485_pt1 | contig 28539 bp, 29 predicted proteins | sample IncBWH26OmetaG_FD_160107 | JGI IMG/M metagenome (GOLD analysis project Ga0210385, IMG submission 160107) | Forest soil microbial communities from Barre Woods Harvard Forest LTER site, Petersham, Massachusetts, United States - Inc-BW-H-26-O ...
CCGCCGAGGCGGGCCAAATCCGTGCCCAGGTCGATTAGTTCTTCCGCAAGCTCCGCGCGGCCTAATTCATTCGCCGTTTGCGACGTTCAACGGCTGGCATCGAACGCATTGGCGATGTGTCGCGGCAGTTTTCCGGGCGCCACCAGGATGACGTCGAAGCGGATAAAACTTTGCGCGTCGTCGGGGTGGCTGGAGAGCCAGAATTCGGCGGCGGCGATGATGCGTTGCTTGCCGCGCTCGGTCACCGCCTCCGCCGCCGCGTCTAGGTCGTCGCGCGCCTTGACCTCGACGAAGACCAGATCGCGGCGCCGCCGCGCCACGATGTCGATTTCGCCGACCGGGGTTTTCCAGCGCCGCGCCACGATGCGATGGCCCTTGGCGATGAGCAGCATGGCGGCACGGCTTTCCGCCGACAGACCGAGCCGGAAGGCCGCGACGCGCTCGGGGCGCGGCGCGGATTTCGGCGGCCCGAGCGGCTCAGCGCGGCGCGCCATGATCGGCTTCTTTCGCTAGTGCGAGCGCGCGCTGATAGAGCTCGCGGCGCGGCAAGCCGGTGGCTTCGGCTACTTCGCCGACGGCATCCTTGAGCGAGACGCGAGCCAGCGCCTGGCGCAGCAAGGCGTCGGCGTCGGCGGCGCTCACTTCCACCGGCGCCGCCGGCGGCCCGATCACCACAACGATTTCGCCGCGCAGTTCGCTCCCGGCGCAGTTTTGCGAAAGCGTCTCGAGGTCGCCGCGCCGCACTTCCTCGTGCAGCTTGGTCAGTTCGCGGCAGACCGTCGCTTCACGGGGACCGAGGCCGGCCGCAAGGTCGGTGAGCGTCGCGGCCAGCCGCGGCCCGGTCTCGAACAGCACCAGCGTTGCCGGGATGCGGCCGAGCTCGGCGATGCGGCTGCGACGCGCGGCGGCCTTCGGCGGCAGGAAGCCGGCAAACAAGAACTGATCGGTGGGCAAGCCGGCGACGGCGAGCGCAGCCAGCAGCGACGAAGCGCCGGGCAGCGTCGTCACCGTGTGGCCAGCGTCATGGGCGGCGCGCACCAGCTTGAAACCAGGATCGGAGATCAACGGCGTGCCCGCGTCGGAGACCAGCGCGATCGCCGCGCCATCGGCGAGCCGGCGCAGCAGCGCCGGCCGCGCCTGCGCCGCATTGTGGTCGTGGTAGGGCGTGAGCGGTGTGGCGATGGCATAGCGGTCGAGGAGTTTTCGCGTCACCCGCGTATCCTCGCAGGCGATCAGGTCGGCGCCCGCCAGCGTCGCGAGCGCGCGCAACGTGATGTCGCCGAGATTGCCGATCGGGGTGGCGACGACATGCAGCCCTGCGGCGAGCCGCGCCGCTTCGGTCTGGTTACCGTCGAAAACATAGTGCCGGGGCGCAGTTTGCTCCCGGCCGGGCGGTTGGCGCGGCGTTTCGCTCATTGTGGCAAGTCTAGCGCCCTCATCCGCGGCCGTCATGGCGGGTGTTTTCGGCACGTCGTCGGGCAGGTCGGATTTCATTATCCTTTCCATTCGGTTAACTATTCGCCCCCAGAATGACAGATTGGCGCTGCTCTATTCGCCTGGGGCACTTGAGTCTGGGGCGGCGCCTAAGGCTGCCGTGAGGGAGAACCGCCGTGTCTGCGCAGATGCCGCGCCATGCGTCGGTCGTCCTGTCATCGCGGCGCCGCGCCTTGAAAGGCTTGCTGACCACGGCGGGCACGCTATTGGCGGGCTGCTCCGGCAATTCCAGCCTGCTCAATTCCTTCACCTCGCCTTCGCCGCCGCCGCAGAGCGCGCAGGCCCCGCCCGGCGCCACGATCGGCACCGGCGAGGTCAAGGCCGGTCTCATTCTGCCGCTGTCGGCGGGTGGCAATGCCGGCATCGCCGGAATGTCGATGCGCAACGCCGCCGAAATGGCGATCGCCGAGTTCAATGCCCCCAATATTACGCTCCTGGTGAAGGATGACGGCGGCACCGCCGAGGCGGCGCGGCTGGGCGCCCAGCAGGCGCTCGACGAAGGCGCCGAGATCATTATCGGCCCGCTGTTTGCGCAATCGGTCAGCGTCGTCGGCCAGGTGGCGCGGGCGCGCAACATCCCGGTCATTGCATTTTCGACCGATGCCAATGTCGCGTCGGCGGGCGTCTATCTGCTGAGCTTTCTGCCGGAGTCCGATGTCGAGCGCGTCGTGCAATATGCGGCCTCGACCGGGAAACGCTCCTATGCCGCCCTGATCCCGGACAATCCGTACGGCACGGTGGTGGAAGCCGCCTTCAAGCAGGCGGTGGCGCGGCGCAACGGCCAGATTATCGCGATCGAGCGCTATCCCCATGACAAGGCCGGCATGGCCGGGCCGATCCGGAACGTGGCCCAGAGCGCTGTCCGGATCGACGCGCTGTTCATCCCCGATGGCGGCGACACGGTGCCGGATATCGTCCAGGCGCTCGGCGGGGCCGGCGTCAATCTCAAGAAGATCCAGCTGCTCGGCACCGGGCTATGGGACGACCAGCGCATCAGCTCCAATCCGGCGCTCGATGGCGGCTGGTACGCGGCGCCGGACGGCGCCGGTTATCGCGGCTTCGCCGACCGCTATCGTGCCCGCTACAAGCAGGAGCCGGGGCGCACCGCGACGCTGGCCTACGACGCGGTCGCCCTGATCGCGGCCCTGGTGAAAACGCAGGGCACGCAGCGCTTCAGCACGGCGGTTTTGACCAACCCATCGGGCTTTACCGGCATCGACGGCCTGTTCCGCTTCCGCGCCGACGGCACCAACGAGCGCGGGCTCGCGGTGCTGCGGGTCACGGCCTCGGGTTCGCAGATCATTGCCCCGCCGCCGCGCAGTTTTGGCAATGGAACATAAGCTAGCTTATTAAATTTTCCGGGCTGAAAAGCAGCCTTTCGTCAGACCCGCAGCTAATAATTGCAGGTGACACCCGCCGCGCAGCGCCGCACGGCTCGCCGTTCTACGCGCCGATGGACCCCGGCGACGCTTCCCGGCGTGGCCGGCCGACCGATCTCGGCTCGTGCTTGGTCAACCGACAGCGCGATGCCGGATACCGAAGAAGTTTTGACCGATATGGGCGTCGCGCAAAACAGCACAGCAGCCGCGGCTGACGCGCAGATAAGACCTGCTTTTTTGGAGATCGTCTTGGAGATTACAAACATGGTGTCCTCCTTGTCTTTATGTGAGGCTCCTGCGCCGGCTATTCTACCTGGGCGAGCCACGGCCGGATTGATCCATATCAAACTCACGACAAGGGCCATCCTTCACGTGTTTCGGCTCAAGGAATGCTATTTGTGGCCCCATGGGGGACACCGCGTTGCTAAAGTAGATAGGATTGACAAGATCGGCGCCGAACTCAGCAAATGGCGATCCGAGGCCGCTGCAATGGCCGATAGATGCCGGTTAAAATACTAAGGCAGCTTACGAATGGCCGTCCATTTCACTGGAATCCAAAAAGCAACCAGAAACGCAGCCTTTAGGCCGCGAGATCGGCCACCACCGCATCCAGCACCGGAAAGCCGGGCAGCGTGACACGCAGCCGGCCGTCGGCCGTGGTCTCGACCAGCCCGTGCTCGTGCAACATGGCGATGCGTGCCGGGTCGAGGGAGCGGCCGGCGAGCGCCCGGAAGCGGGCAATATCGATGCCTTCGGCGAGGCGGAGCCCCATCAGCAGGAACTCGTCGGCCATGTCCTCGCGGGTGAGCGCGTCGTCGGTGGTGAGGCCGTGCCCATTGGCCTCGACGCGCATCAGCCAGGATTCCGGCCGTTTCTCCGTGGCGGTGGCATGGCGGGTGCCGTCGATATCAAGGCGACCATGGGCGCCGGGCCCGATGCCGGCATATTCCTGGCCACGCCAGTAAACCAGGTTATGTCGGCATTCGCCGCCGGGTCGCGCATGGTTGGAAATCTCATAGGCCGGCAGGCCGTGGGCGGCGCAGACCTCCTGGGTCGTGTCGTAAAGCTCGCGGCCAAGATCATCGTCGGGAATGACAAGCTTGCCCGCCGCATGGAGCGCCGCAAACGGCGTGTCCTGCTCGATGGTCAGTTGATAGAGCGAGAGGTGATCGCCGGCTTCGGCGAGCGCGCGGGTGAGCTCGGCCGTCCAATCCTTCGGGTCTTGGCGCGGCCGGGCGTAGATCAGGTCGAACGAATAGCGGTCGAAAATGCTACGCGCGATGCCGACCGCATCGAGCGCCTCGCGCGAGGTGTGCATGCGGCCAAGCTCGGCGAGCACGCGATCGTCGAGCGCCTGGACACCGAGCGAGACCCGGTTGACGCCGGCTGAGCGGTAGCCGCGGAAACGGGTGGCTTCGACGCTGGTCGGATTGGCTTCGAGGCTGACTTCGGCGTCGGGCGCGACGCGCCAATGCTTTGCAATCGCGTCGAGGATTGACCCAACCGTAGCCGGCTGCATCAGCGAGGGCGTGCCGCCGCCAAAGAAGATCGTCGAAACGGTGCGGTCCGGCACCCGCGCCGCGGTCGCCGCGATCTCGGCGGCAAACGCGCGCACGAAGCGCGCCTCGTCGATCGGCTCGCGGCGCACATGGCTGTTGAAGTCGCAATAGGGGCATTTCGACAGGCAAAACGGCCAGTGGATGTAGACGCCGAAGGCGGCGGTCGTGGCCGAAACGGCTGTGGGCGATTCCGTCATGGCGGACAGCATATCGCAGGTCGGGGGTGGCTGTGTCACGTGGCGAACGCGCAAGATTGGATTAACGTTGAAACGATGGAACTGCGTCCTGGCTGTTACTGGCCTTCCGCCCCTTTGCTAAAATGCGACCACAGCGATGAGGTGGATCATGCTGGACACGCTGAACCTCTCCGGCGATCTCGATGACGTGGACATGCTCGGCGACGTCGAGCGGCGTTTCGGTATCACGGTGACAAATGCGGAAGCGGCACGGCTTTATACCGCCGGCCAGCTCCATGATCTGATCGAACGGAAACATGCGGATGCCGGTTGGACGCAGGCGTGCCTGTCTCAAGTGGCATTCTATCGGCTTCGCCGGGCATTGATGGCCATGGGCGCAGCCACCGAGATCTCGCCGCAAACGCCGATATCGGTCATCGCGGACATGGAGCCGCAGCCGGTCGTGAAAAAGTGGCGTCGGTTGGCTGAGACGGCCGCGCTGGACCTTCCCCGGCTGGAAACGCCGTTTGGACCCTGGTTGCCGGAGCCGGGCACCGGGACGCGCCGGTGGCTCGATGCACTGACGTGTATCGCGATGGCGGCGGTGTTTGTTTGTTGTTTGGTCGTGATCCGTTGGATTACCGGATTTTATGAAGCGTTGAGTTTGGTTTTGGCGGTTGTTGTTTTTCTGACAGTCATATTTGGCGTTGCCGCCGTGTGGCATGTGCTGTTCCAGACGATACCGCGTCGTCTTGTTACCGTTGGCGATCTCGCGCGCGAGGCCGCGGGCCACAGCTTCGCAAGACTTGCTGCAGAGAAGAAAGGATCGGCGCGGTCGGACCGATGGTTCGCGCTCGCGGCGATTCTTCGGCTTGTATCCGGACACCAAGCGGCCATCACACGCGATACGACGTTCTTTGCCGTCGATACAAAACCTGCGGAATGATCCGCGCCGCTTGAAGCCTTTTAGGCCTCGTCGTTAGCCAAGGCACGCGTCCGCGAGCTTCACGAAGGCGCGCGCCCGATGCGACAGGCCTTGGCCGCGCGGCGGCAGGCCGTGTTTCTCGTCGCTCGACATTTCGCCGAAGGTGCGCGTGTGGCCGTCGGGCAGGAATATTGGGTCGTAGCCGAATCCCTTGGTGCCGCGCGGCGGCCAGACCAGGGTGCCGTCGACCTTGGCCTCGAAATCCTCGACATGACCGTCGGGCCAGGCCACGCATAGCGCCGAGACGAAATGCGCTTTGCGCTTGTCCGGCGCCGTCGCGCCGCGTTCGTAAAGCTTGACCTCGATGGTCTCCATGGCGCGGCGGAAATTCTTTTCCGGCCCGGCCCAGCGCGCGGAGTGAATGCCCGGTGCGCCGTCGAGCGCATCGACCACCAGGCCGGAATCGTCGGCGAAGGCGGGCAGGCCGGCTGCAATCGCTGCGGCTTGGGCCTTGATGCGCGCGTTGTCGCGAAAGCTCATGCCGTCCTCGTCCGGCTCCGGCAGATCGAGTTCAGCCGCCGATATGGCGTCGATGCCGTAAGGCGCAAGCAATTCGCGCATCTCGGCGAGCTTGCCGGGATTATGGGTCGCGATCACGAGGCGGCCGGCGATGCGGCGATGTGCGTTCACATCACCGCCATCTTCTGCAAATCGACCAGTTTGGCGATGCCTTTGCGCGCCAGCGCCAACAGCGCGGCAAACTCCGCCTCGGAAAACGGGGTCTTTTCGGCCGTGGCTTGTATTTCCACGATATTGCCGGTGCCGGTGAGGACGAAATTGGCGTCGGTGTCGGCCTGCGAATCCTCGGCGTAATCGAGATCGAGCACGGCCACGCCGCCGTGCACGCCGCAGGAAATCGCCGCGATATGATCGCGTAAGACTTCCATCTGCACCATTTCGCGGGTTTTCATCCAGGCGAGGCAATCGTAGAGCGCAATCCAGGCACCGGTGATCGACGCGGTGCGAGTGCCGCCGTCGGCCTGGATGACGTCACAATCGATGGTGATCTGGCGCTCGCCGAGCGCCTTGAGATCGACCACCGAGCGCAGGCTGCGCCCGATCAGCCGCTGGATTTCAACGGTGCGGCCGCTCTGCTTGCCGGCGGAGGCCTCGCGCCGGGTGCGTTCGAGCGTCGCCCGCGGCAGCATGCCGTATTCGGCGGTGATCCAGCCGCGGCCCTGGCCCTTGAGCCAGGGTGGCAAGCGATCTTCAAGCGTGGCGGTGACCAACACATGGGTCTCGCCGAATTTCACGAAACACGAGCCTTCGGCGAATTTCACCACGCCGCGTTCCAGCGAAACCGGGCGCAGTTCGTCGGGCTGTCGGCGGCTCGGCCGCATATGGCTCTCCTCACGGCCGGGCGCGACGCGCCGGCTGGGGCCGCTTTTAGAGCATGATGCGGGGAAGGGGAAACCCGGTTTTCGACCAAGTTGCCAGCCGCCGACGCTTCCCGCTACGCTTCGGCCGCAACAGCCGGGAGGCCCAAATGGCAGCGGAAGCAACTCAAGCACTGGCGCAATTTTCCGCCGCGCTACGCTACGAGGACCTTCCGCCGCGGGTTCGCGATCACTGCAAGACGCTGTTGCTCGATGCGCTGGCCTGTGCCGTCGCCGGCCGGCTCGGCGAAGAGACCGGACAGATCGCGGCGCTGGCGTCGGGGCTGGCGCAGGGCTCTGAATCGAGCGTGATCGGCGGCGATCATCTGTCGCTTGCCGGCGCGACCTTACTCAACGCCTACCTGGTCACTGCGGTCACCATGTGTGACGTGCATCGCGAGACCATGACCCATGTCACGCCGGAAGTGATGCCGCCGGCGCTCGCCATTGCCGAACGCGATGGACTGACCGGCCGTGCGCTGCTCACCGCGATCGCTGTGGGCTGCGAGGTGACGACGCGGGTCGGCATCGGCACCGATTATCCAAAATTCCGCGCGCGCGGCTGGCACGGTCCCGGCATCTTCGGTCCGTTCGGCGCGGCGGCGGCGGTCGGGTCGCTGCTCAAGTTCGATACCGACACCATGGCGCGCGCGTTCGGGCTCGCCGGCAGCCAGGCCGCCGGCACGTTCGCCGCATGGGGCACGCCGACGGTGAAATTCCACCAGTGCCGCGGCGCGCTGTCGGGATTGATGGCGGCGTTGTTGGCGCAGCAGAAATTCGTCGCCACCCGTGAATTCCTTACCGCCAAGGACGGTGGCCTCTACAACACCTATGTGGACGGCGGCAAACCGGATCTCGCCACGGCCGATCTCGGCGGCCGCTGGGAGCTGGAGCGGATCGCCATGCGGCTGTGGCCGTCGGCAACCCTCATTCAAGGCATGAACACGGCGCTGTTCGATCTGCTCGGCAAACAAAACATCGATCCGGCGCGCATCGCCAAGGTCCGCATCGGCTTAAGCGAGCAGGCGTTTGGGATGCACGGCGGCTTCGACACCTACAAGGCCAAATTCGAAGCCTTGCTGTCGGCGCATTACACCGCAGCCGTCATTTTGCATGATCGCACGCTGACCTTGGCGCAGTTCGAGCCGGGCCGTTACGACGATCCGAAGCTGCGGACGTTTGCGGCCAAACAGGTCGAGGTCCGCGCCGAGCCGACAGTCGGCGGCTCGCAGGCCACCGTCGATATCGCGATGGCCGATGGCGCGACGCTCTCGGCGCGTTGCGAGCATCCGCTCGGCGCCTTCGAAAATCCGGTGTCGCGCAGCCAAATCGAGCAAAAATTCCGCACCTATGCGCAAGGCTTTTTGCCCGACTCCCATATCGCCGACGCGATCGGGGCGGTCGAACGGCTGGAGGATTTCGGATCGGTGCGCCGGCTGATGGACGTGTTGCGCGCCGCGCCGCGGGCCATGGCGGCTGCGGAGTAAACAGGCGCGAACTCAAAAATGCGCTGGCGCGGACGACGTCCGAGAGTCCGCTGTGCCCCGAAAGGCAGTACGTTGCGATGTCCAAGTCTGGTTTTCGCAAAATGTCTGGTTTTCGCAAAATGTCTGGTTTTCGCAAATTCGTTCCCGAAATGGGAAAGGCCTTCCACTTCGGAATGACTCCTCAGCAATTTTACGACGCCGTGATCCCTGTCCGCGGCGAGCGAACAAAAGCCGGTATCGAAAAATATCTCTCCACGCCCTTCAAGGGCCTGACCACGGACGGCAACATCATTCCGGGCCTCTTCGCGCTCAGGCCCGAACGCGCGCCCACGCGAGAAATCCTGGAAGCTGTTTCCGCGCTTTTAGCGCGGCTGAGCCCGGAACAAAAAAAGCAGGTTTGCCTGCCGATCGAATCGCGAGAGCGGGAGACATGGCAGAACAGCATCGTCCGCTACGAAAACTTCGGTCTTAGGCTCGACGAAGTTCCGAGCGTTTTCCAAGAAGCCGCCATGGCGGTGGTAAGGGCTAGCCTCAGCGCCGCAGGCTATGAGAAGACGCGCAATCTGATGAAACTGAACGCCTTTCTCGGCGATCTCGTCGGGGCGCCGCGGCTGCTCGGCGAGTGGTGCTATCAACTGCACGTCTTCGGCGAGCCATCCATGACCGAGCCTTGGGGATGGCAATTGAGCGGCCATCATCTGGTCATCACCTGTTTCATCTTGGGCGAACAGATGACGCTGACGCCGACCTTCATGGGAGCGGAGCCGAGATATGTCGATGAGGGGAAATATGCCGGGATCGTCGCATTCGAGGACGAAGAGCGCCTCGGCCTGCAATTTGCCCGCGACCTGTCGGCGGAGCAAAAGCGAAAGGCCATATTCTCCGACACGATCGTTGGGGATCGGCTCCCGCCGGGCCGGCATCAGGGCGACGACGGCATGTCCTTCGGCGGGCGCTATAAGGCCAATGCAATCATCCCTTATGAGGGAATTCGCGGAGCGGACCTTGCGCCGCAACAGCGTCAAGCGCTTCTCGATCTGACCAAATGCTATTTATCCACGTTGCCCACCGGTCCCTTTGCGGCCCGCATGGACGACGTCGAACGGCACCTCTTGGAGACCCATTTCTGTTGGGCCGGAGGCATGGGTGAAGAGAGCGCCTTTTATTATCGCATTCAAAGTCCGGTGGTGATGATCGAGTTCGATCACCATAAAGGCGTCGTGCTGAATAATCCGGAGCCGGAGAAATTCCACGTCCATACCATCGTACACACCCCCAACGGCAACGACTACGGCATGGATCTCCTGCGCCTTCATTACGAAACGGCCCCACACCACAAGACAGCGCATCAGCCGCACGGCGATCACGGCTCCGCGAATGCGCATTCGAAATTGTGACCAAGTTGCCGACAGGGGGAGTGAAATGAAAACGCGGTTCATCGCGTTATCGGTCCTGCTCTTGCTGCCCGCGCTGGCGAGCGCGCAGGAGCGGCCCGAATGGGCCTTCGGACCGGACAGTTCTGGAATCGCATATCCGCGAAAGCCTGATGACGGCGTGCTCATGCGTGTGCCCGGTAGCGCGAAGAGCTATACGCAGGCGCAGATCGACGATCCCATGCATCCCCCGGATTGGTTTCCGGACGAACATCCGCCAATGCCGAGCATTGTGGCAGAGGGCAACGGAACCACCGTCCGGGCTTGCATTGGATGCCATTTGGCCAATGGCCACGGCCATCCGGAAAATTCGCGGCTGCCCGGATCGAGTGCGGCCTATCTCAAACGTCAGCTCGAGGAATTCCGAATAGGCGCACGCCAGGGTCCGTCGTCGCTGCTGATGAACAAAAGCGCCAAATATCTGACCGACGACGAGATCGCGGCCGCCATTGGTTATTTTTCCAAGCTTGACGTCGTGCGCTGGACTCGCGTCGTCGAGACGGAGACGGTGCCAAAGACCTGGTGGCGGGGCAATCGACGTTTGCAGTTGCCGGAGGGCGGAGCAGAGCCGATCGGACACCAGATCGTGGAAGTTCCCGAGGATCCGGCACGCACCGCGCTGCGCGATCCGCATTCCGGCACAATTACCTACGCGCCGGTGGGAAGTCTGGCGCGCGGCGAGATATTAGTGACGACGGGTGGCGACGGGCGCACGTTTGCCTGCGCCACGTGTCACGGACCGGGCCTGCGTGGGACTGCGGACATTCCTAATATTGCCGGCCAACACTCGATTGTCATTGCTCGGCAGCTCTTTGCCTTCAAGGCAGGAGATCGGGCTGGCGCGATGGCTGGCCTTATGCAGCCGGTCGTCGAGAAACTAACCGACGATGACATCATAGCTATTGCGACCTATGTCGCGTCGTTGGATCCATTGTAGGAAGCAGGCGGCAAGCCGCGCCCAGTGTCGCTATGGGTCACCAGCGTGATACTGTCGCGTACTTGCAATGGGCACCATCCTGCTGGAGGCGGGGCAGATGGCAATCGGCATCGGTAGACGGCGATTCATATCCGCGCTCGGAGCTGCGACAGTCGCTTGGCCGGTCGCCGCGCGCGCGCAGCAGAGCGCGATGCCGATCGTCGGATTCGTCCATCCCGCCTCGCCGAGCGAGTATGTCACTCAAATGAGCGATGCCTTCAGCGACAGCCTGAAGGCAGCCGGATACGTTGACGGCCAGAACCTGACGATCGAATACCGCTGGGCGGAAGGTCACAACGAACGTTTGCCGGCGCTGATGGCCGATCTGATTGGCCGCCGGGTTGCCGCCATCTTCGCCCCCGGCGGGCCCGCGGCGGCGCGCGCCGCGATGGCGCTGACGGTGACAACCCCGATCGTTTTTCTCAGCGCCGCCGATCCAGTGGCAACCGGCCTCGTCCCACGTCTCAATCGGCCGGGCGGCAATGTAACAGGCGTTAGCATGGTCTCTTCCACGATCGAGGCCAAGCGTATGGAAACATTGCACGAGCTCGCGCCCAAAGCGTCAACCATTGCGGTGATGATCAATCCCGACTATCCGGGCGCCAAAAGCCAAGTGCAGGCGGTGCAAGACGCAGCCGCCCATCTCGGCGTCAAGCTTGTCATACTGAATGCGCGTGGCGAGGCTGACCTCGAGCCCGCCTTCGCGTCGCTTGTGCAACAAGGCGCCGGCGCGCTTCTGGTCGTGCAGGATCCGGTCTTTATCACCTTTAACGAAAAATTCGCGCAGCTGGCGGCACGACACGCGATTCCCGCGATCTATTCCCAACGGAATTACGTCACCGCAGGTGGTCTCATCAGTTACGGACCGGACTTTGCCGACGGCTACCGCCAGGCTGCTGTCTATGTCGGCAAAATTCTCAAGGGTGAGAAGCCGGCCGATTTGCCGGTCATCGAGCCGACCAAGTTCGATTTGGTCGTCAATCTCAAGACCGCCAAGGCGCTGGGCATCACCGTGCCGCAGACCTTGCTCGTTGCCGCTGACGAGGTGATCGAATGAACCTTTCGCGCTCTAATCAGTCTGATTTCGGCGCGTCAGACTCTCGCCGCATGTAGAATTTGCGGTCGTCCTCGTGAGTAACGTGGAAGCCGAGCCGTTCATAGAGCCGCTTGGCGGGGTTTGATTTCACGACGCCGAGCGTCATGGCCTGCCGCGTGCGCGTCGCCTCGTCGATGAGATGATTCATGACCGCGGTGCCGATGCCGCGCCGTTGCCGGGGCGCGTCGACAAAAAGCTGGCCGAGGAAAAATGCGCCGTCGCGCGTCGTGCTTTGCAGCCAGCCGATGTCGGCGCCGTCGAGCGTGATGATCCGAACCTGTGCCACGTCCCATTGGCGCCGGAAGCTTGCGACTTGCACGGCCCTGTCGAGTTTCAATTCACGGTTAATGCGCTCCATTTCGGCGAAATAGAGCCGCTCGCAATAGTCGAAGTCCTCGGCCAAAGCCGGGCGAAAAGCCACATTCATGGCGTGCCTGCTTGGCTTTCAGTGTTGCCAACACGCACAAGTCTCGATGGGCGAAGATTAGCGGGTGGCGGTGCGGCTTGAAAGGCAGCCGGGAATGGCCAATTCTCGCCGTAGAGGGAGTTCTCGGTGGCCACCCACGACGTACCCATAAGCACCAGCCAAGCCGGGCTTGCGCAGCTCAACGAGCGCTCGCGCGAGATCTTTCGCCAGGTGGTCGAGAGCTATCTGGCGACCGGCGAGCCGGTCGGCTCGCGCAATCTGTCGCGCATCATCCCGATGACATTGTCGCCGGCTTCGGTGCGCAACGTGATGTCGGACCTGGAACAGGCCGGCCTGGTTTATGCGCCGCATACTTCGGCCGGGCGCCTGCCGACCGAGAAGGGGCTGCGCTTCTTCGTCGATGCGCTGATGCAGATCGGCGATCTCACCGACAATGACCGCAAGGCGATCGAGGCGCAGGTCGCCGCCTCCGGCCAGGCCAAATCGGTCGAAACGGTGCTGACCGAAGCCTCAGGGCTCTTGTCCGGCCTCACCCGGGCCGCGGGCGTCGTGCTGACGGCGAAATCCAACGTGCGGCTCAAGCATGTCGAGTTCGTGCGGCTTGAGCCGGAACGGGCGCTGGTGGTGCTGGTCGCCGAAGACGGCCAGGTCGAGAACCGCGTGCTCAACGTGCCGGTGGGCTTGCCGACCTCGGCGCTGACCGAGGCCTCGAACTTCCTCAACGCCCATATCCGTGGCATGACCATTGCCGAGGCGAGGGACGAGCTCGAGCGCGCCCTCAATGCGCGCCAGGCCGAGCTCGACGAGCTGACCCAGAAGATCGTCGCCACCGGGCTTGCCAGCTGGTCGGGCGGCGAGAGCGGCGAGCGCAAGCTGATCGTGCGCGGCCAGGCGCATCTGCTCGAAGACCTCAAGGCGCTCGACGATCTGGAGCGGGTGCGGCTCCTGTTCGACGATCTGGAAACCCGCCGCGAGGTGATCGATCTGTTGGGCCGCGCCGAGCAGGCCGAAGGGGTGCGTATTTTCATCGGCTCGGAGAACAAGCTGTTCTCGCTGTCGGGTTCCTCGACCATCGTCGCGCCCTATCACGACGCCACCGGCCGCATTGTCGGCGTGCTCGGCGTAATCGGCCCGACGCGGCTCAACTATGCCCGCGTCATCCCCATGGTGGACTACACCGCCAAGGTCGTGAGCAAGCTGCTCGGGGGCTGATGGCGCCGCGGCTCCCAATGTTCTGAGATGGTCTGGGCGCTTGATTTTTGCCGCTTGCGCCCTGATATGCGTGGCAAGCAAGGCTATGGGATGAGACATGACTGACGAGACCGCTCGCACTGAGGACGAAGCGGCCAAGCAGCCCGACACATCGGCTGCGGCGGCGGGGGCTGCGCCGGCAGGCGACCCCAAACCGTCCACCGCGCTCGATCGCGAGCACGCCGAGATGAAAGACCGGCTGCTGCGCACGCTGGCCGAGATGGAGAATTTGCGCAAACGGACCGAGCGCGAAGTCACCGATGCGCGGCTCTATGGCGTCGCCTCGTTTGCCCGCGACGTGCTCGGCGTTGCCGACAATATGCGCCGCGCGCTGGACGCAATACCGGCGGAGGCGCGGGCGAATGCCCAAGCCGGCATGAAGACGCTGGTCGACGGCGTCGAATTGACCGAGCGCGAGCTGCTCAAGGCGCTGGAAAAGAACGGCGTCCGCCAATTCACGCCGCAGGGCGAAAAATTCGACCCCAACGTTCATCAGGCCATGTTCGAGGTCCCCGATCCGTCGGTGCCGGCCGGCAGCATCGTCCAGGTGATGCAGCCCGGCTACATGATCGGCGAGCGCGTGCTGCGGCCGGCTTTGGTCGCGGTGTCGAAGGGCGGCCCGAAGGCCGCGCCGAGCTCGGCGTCCGGCAACGACAACCGGGCCACTGTCCAGGATTCCTGATTAGGACGCGGACAAGCCAACCAGCCCATCCAGGAACTCGCCCTGCATTGAGCGGCTCAGTCATGCCGTTGCGCACGCCTGGGCGCTTGCGAAGCTGCAAAGCTACGGCATCCACCCTGCCATCGATCCGGATCGCGCCGGACTCCTAACGAGGCGCGAATACCGTCCAGTACCGTTCAATCAATGCGGCGTTCGTGGTTTTCGTCCCTGTATTGACATCCAGCGGCGGAATAAATTCGATATCGCGCACTTTCTGAAAGGTCACCCATAGCGCGCCGTCCGCCACTTTGTATTGAGTTTTTCGTTCGGCAATGTCGGGCCGGTGCGTCGCGATCGCTTCGACGACGTTGTCTGGCAAGTTCGTAATATGGCCGAGACTGGCATAGTTGAAATCAAGCCAGCGATAATCATTGCTTCTCGCCAGCATCCAGAACCATTTGGGATTATATTTCAAAAGGCCATGATTGACTAAACCCTGCGCCGGCACGACGTGGATCATAATGCCGCCGGGAGCCGTCAGGTCGTGGATTATCTTGAAAGCGTTGAGTTGATTGGCGATATGCTCGGTCGTGCCAAAGTTCGTTACCACGTCGAATTTCTTTCGCGCCCAATCCGGCAATGTATCGTAGTTGAGGTCGAGCGGAATACTGTTTGGGCTGCCGTCGATGTCAATCGAGGCATATTGAAAGCCAAGCCACTCCCAGAACTGGCGCGCCAACGGTGCCGTTTCGGACAGCGGCTCGATCCCGATTGGCTTCGCCTCCGGCACCGGCAGGTCGAGTTTCGCCGTCGCGCCGAAGAGTTGTCCAAGGAGCTCCAACCTGTCACGCGCGCGGAGAAATGTGTTCGAGAGTTGCTGCGCGCCAATCTCGATGACGGCCCCCGATGTCGGCATGAAGCCACCTTGGCGCAGGCGGATCAGCAGTTCGATTGAGGCAGCGGCTAAGCCCATGATTGATCGTCAGCCATAGCGTGAAGCGCTTGCGAGTTTATTTGTGACCTTCGGCTCTCGGGGCACCATTGCGCGCCCGTTAAGGCTTCCCGAGTGTTCACTATATCGCTTCTTTAAAAGCTTACTTCGGCTGGATGCTGTCGCGCACGGCGCGCAGCCGCGTCAGCTCGGTGCTCCAAACGCCGGCCTTGGCCATGCCGATCATCTGCATGAAACCGCCGGTGCCGAAGCGCAGCCACTGCGCCACCATGATGTCTTCGCCGGTTTTCATATCCTTGGCTTGCGCCATGGTCTGAAAGCCCGACTGGCCGCCGATGCGCAGCGGCTCGGACATCGTGATCTGGACATCCTTGATGCCGACGATCTGGCCGAACGTCATGCGGGCAAATTGGCCGTGGTCGTCGTTTTCGGTGGGGCCGCCGTCAAAGGCGGCAACGAACATGCGGGTGTCGAGATTGTTGGTCGGCACGCCGTCGGGCGTGTCGATCAACATCACGGCGCGGCCGGGCAGAACGTTTTCGATATGGAGGCCGGCAAGGTCGCCGACGGTGAACGGCAGCAGGCTGAGCTTCTCTGCGTCCGGTATCGTCGCGCGCACCGCTAGCGTCGCCAGCGCCGCGCGCACGGCCGCGTCCGGATAGGCGGTCTCCTGTTCGGGGATCTGCACGTTGACCAGCGCCGTGAGATCTTTTGCCTGCGCGATCAGAAGCCACTTGCGATAACGGGTCTTGTCGGCGGCCTGCTTGCCGACCACCAGGATGCCTTTGCCGAAGTCGAACTGCATCTCCTCGCGATTGTCCACGGTGATGCCGTTCTTCTTCAGCGCGTCGGTCGCAAGGCTCTTTTCGATTTCGGGATACGCCGCCGGCGGTTGCGCCGCGATCAGGATGGCAGAGTCCTTGGCGACGTCTTCGAAGCCCACGAAGCCTTTGCTCACCACCATGCCGGCAGGCGGTACCAGGCCGACGCGGGAGGCGATGGGAAAAATCGGATCGGCAGCCCGCGCCGAGGGCGCCAACACAAGCCATGCGAGCGCGGCCGCTAGAATAGCCGCCGTCCTCGCGGAATTGAGTTTGCTACCACTCGTCATGCTGAGCCCGTGCCGGAGCCAACCGGAGCCGCGATATTGTCATCGCAGCGATTCACCCGGCGCATGGTCAGATTGATCCGTCCGCCTTCCGGGAGCAAGGTCGATGTGCCGGACTCGATGCGGTCGACGCCATGAAACGCCAGCCTTGCATCGCCGCCGAGCACGACCGCGTCGCCGGAGCTGAGCCGGACCGAGCGGGTCGGGTCGCTGCGCTTTGATCCGCCGACGCGGAACAGGCAGGAATCGCCAAGCGACAGCGAGACCACCGGCGCGGCGAAATCCGCCTCGTCGCGATCTTGATGCAGGCCCATTTTGGCGGCCGGGTGATAGAAATTGATCAAACACGCCTCCGGCGGCGCCGGATAAAGGGCCAGATCGTTCCAGGCCGCGATCAGCATATCCGGCATCGGCGGCCACGGCCGGCCGGTGACCGGGTGCGTCGGCTGATAACGGTAGCCGCCCTCGTCGGAGACCCAGCCGAGCCGCCCGCAGTTCGACATGCGCACCGTAAACGGCCGGCCCGATTTCGGCATACGCGGGGTAAACAGCGGTGCCGCTTCAAAAATCCGGCGCAGCATAGCCAGCAGCGCCGCTTGCTGCGCGCGGTCGAGATAGCCCGGGTGGAACCGCAGGCCGCTCGCCGCCGGCCTTGGTCCAAGCTGCTTTGGCCCAAGCTGCGTTGGGAACCCCGACTCGACGGTTGTTTTCATCGGATTTTTACCGCTCGCCATCACAGTGCCGCGCATGTCTGTGTTCTCTCCGTACGTCGGTATTGTGACGCGCGCCACCCCGTCCGGCCGATCGCCGGTCGACGAGCTTTATTTCAAATGGATGATCGCCGCGGCGGTGTTTTTCATCGCGCTGCAGATCGCCTTTCTGACGCTCGCCGGCCTGCCGCCGATCGACAAGCCGTGGGCCGACGAGACCAATTTCGCCATCGGGCGCGACTTCCTCAATACCTGGATGGGCGGCCGCTCGATGTTCTCCGGCGGTCCGGCGGCGTGGTTCGATGTGCGGACCTATGCGGCGGCGCTGCGCGACCTGCTCGGTCCCACCTACCCGGAAACCTATTGGTCGTATCCGCCGCACATCGTTCTGTTCGTCTGGCCGCTCGGGATGATGCCGTATTTGCTGGCCTATATCACCTGGTGCGTCGTCGGCATCGCGCTCTATCTTGTCGCCTGTTCGAGCGCCGTCCCGCGCGAGCGGCTCCTGTTCCTCGCGGTCGCCCCCGGCGTCGCGGTGTGCGTCTTCTTCGGCCAGAACGGTTTTTACACCGCGGCGCTCTTGATCGGCGGCCTGCTCGCCCTCGAGCGGCGGCCGGTGCTCGCCGGTGTGTTGTTCGGCATTCTCACCATCAAGCCGCAACTCGGCCTGCTGCTGCCGATCATCCTGCTGCTCGAGCGGCGCTGGGTGACGATCGCTTCCGCGGCGGTGACTGTGGCGCTGCTGTTTGTCACCACCGCAATGCTGTTCGGCTGGGACGCCTGGCTCGACTATTGGCACAAGATCGTGCCGCAGCAGATGTGGCTTACGGAGAACGCCGGCGGCTTGATGTTTTCGCTGGTGTCGTCGCTGTTCTTCGGCGCGCGTCTCATCCACTTGCCGCTGGGCGTTGCCTGGGCGATTCAATATGCCGGGTCGGCATTCGCGGTCGCCGCGGTGGTGTGGACCTATTGGAAGCGCCGCGATCCCAATCTCTCGCTGGCGCTGTTCGTCACCGCGACCTTCCTGTTCACGCCCTACATCCTCAACTACGACATGGTGATGTTCGGCTTCGTGGTGGCGGTGTTGCGCGACCGCGCCGACAACACGATGCGCGATCATTGGCTCTTGCTCGCGGTCTGGTCGTTGCCGGTGACGATGATGTTTGCCGGCGCGATCTGGATTCCGCTGGCGCCGGTCGTGCTGGTCATCTTCGCCTGCTGGTTGCTGCGGCGCCTGGCGCAAGGCGACAACCGCGTGGCTCAATCACCGTCGGGACAAGCCGCGCCTGTCGCGGCCTGACCGGGCACGTCATCACACCATCGAAGTCGGCGCGGACGGTTGGCCGGCTTTCTCCGGGCCGCTCTTCATTTTTGTCGCACGCCACAGACCGCCAATGTGAGGCGTGATATCGTCCATTCATGGCAAATGGTCGTGACTCCGCCGGGGGCGGTCGAATGGTGATCCGCGTCGGCAGACGGCAATTCATATCCGCGCTCGGCGGCGCGGCCGCTGCGTGGTCGTTTGCCGCGCAGGCCGAGGATCAGTATCCGGCGCGCACCGTTCGCATCATCGTGCCGAGTACGCCGGGCGGCATCACCGACCTTTTGGCGCGGGTGATGGGGCAGGTCCTGACGCAGTCATGGGGCCAGCCGGTCATCATCGAAAACCGGCCCGGTGCCGACGAGCTGGTTGGAACCGAAGCGGTCGTGAAGGCGCCCGCCGACGGTTACATGCTGCTTGTCGCCAGCAACGCGGCCATCACGGCAGCGCCCAGTCTGCACAGCCGGCTGCCCTACGATCCGCAAAAGGACCTGACGCCGATCCTGATGCTGGGTCAGATCACGCCGGTGATGATCGTGCCGTCGTCGTTGCCGGTAACATCCGTGCAGGAGTTCATCGCGCTCGCCAAGGCAAAGCCCGGCGAGCTCAATTACGGTTCGTTCGGCAACGGCACCTACCCCCACGTCGCCATGGAAGACTTCAAGCTGCGCACCGGCACGCAGATATTGCACGTCCCATACAAGGGGGCGACGCCGGCGATCACGGCGTTGCTGCGCAGCGAAGTCGCAGTGCTGATCGTCAACTTGAGCAGCGTCGACGCCTATGTCAAAGCCGGTACGCTGCGGATCATCGCCGCCGCCGGCCCAGAAAGAATTCCAATGCGTCCGGACTTGCCGACCATTGCGGAGTCGGCCGTGCCGGGCTTCTCGACCGGCGGTTGGTGGGGGCTATTCGGGCCGGCCGGGCTGCCCGGGCCGGTGGTCGACAAGATCAGAGCCGATGCCGCCGGCGCCCTGGTCTCGCCGGAGGCGCGGACTTTGTTCGCGACCAACACGTTCCAGCTGGTGCGCAAGACGCCCGAGCAATTCGTGCAATTCATCCGCGATGATCTCGACAATTGGGCGAGGCAGATCAAGGCTGCCGGCATCCAGCCTGATTGAGGGTGAGCGCCATGGTGTTGTTGCGGCTTGCCAAGATCGCGATGATCGCCGCGCTCGCGGCTTTTGCCTTCATCGTCGCTTACGACAATGTGGTGGATTACGACTCGAACTACGAATTCGTGCGCCATGTCTTGAGCATGGACACGACATTTCCCAACAACGCATTGATGGGACGCGCGATCACCGACACGCGTATCTGGACGATTGCTTACGCCGCGATCATCGCCGTCGAGGCATTGACCTGCCTCCTGCTGTCGGTCGGCGCGCTGGCATTGCTGACGCGGCTTAAGGCGCCGGCCGAGCGCTTCAACCGCGCCAAGGTCTGGGCCGTGGCCGGCCTGACGACGGGCTTTGGCCTCTGGTTCTTCGGCTTCCTGGTGGTCGCGGGCGAATATTTCGCCATGTGGCAATCGCAGACCTGGAACGGGCAGGAGGCCGCATTCCGCATCACCATGGTGATGCTCGGCGTGCTGATTTTCGTCACTCTGCCCGACCGCGACGCCTGGTGAAATCCGCGCCGGGTCGTGGCCTGGGCCGCAACCTCATAAAATCGAGACCGGCGAGGAGCGGCCGGAGGGATGGCCGCTCCTCGCCTAAAATCAGAACCGCGGAATGCGATCCAGCTCGACTGGATTCCACTAAGTGCCGGAAGCCGACACCACGTCGCCGAACAGCCGCCACGTCGTGCCGTCAAACTTTTGCAATTGCATTTGTTTGATCGGATCGAAATTGTCGGCCGAGGTGGAGAGCGTAATGCCCGGCAGCAGCATCGGCAGCTTCACGTCGTGCAGACTGGCGGCCTGCTTCATCACGTTCTCGCGCGTGAGATTGTCGCCGCAGGCCTTGAGGACCGCGACCATGGTTTGCGCATATGCGTAGGCAACGACGGCCTGGACGTCGGTGGTATTTGCCGACAGCCCGGCCTTGTTCATGAACGCAAGCCATTCCTTGTACTCGGGCGTGTCCTGCCATTGCGGATCGGTGGGGTCTTTGGCGAACGCCGCCGAGATGATGCCGACGCCTTTCTCGAGGCCCGCGGGCTTCATGACCGTGCCGACCGCATTGCCGACCGAGTTGAGGAAATGCGTCGGTTTCCAGCCGATGTCATAGACCTTGCGGATCGCTTGCGCGGCGAATTTGGGAATCGCCGCGGTCAACAGCGCGTCGGCGCCGCTGCCCTGGAGCGCGACGATCTGCGAATCCACGGTTGGATCGGTGGTCTCATAGGACTGCGTGGCGACGATCATCTTGCTGGCCTGGTCGCCCAGCCCGTCGCGCAGGCCGTTGAGATAATCCTTGCCGAAGTCGTCGTTCTGATAGAGCACCGCGATTTTCGCGTTCGGCAGATTCTTGAGGATATAACGCGCGTAGATGTGCGATTCGATGCTGTAGCTCGGCAGCCACATCATCGTCCAAGGAAAGTGCTTGGGATCGTTCCATTGATCGGCGCCGGTCGCCGGGAACAATTGCGGCACCTTGTTGTCGTTCAGGTAGCCGTGGATCGCCATGTTGGGCGGGGTGCCGAGCGAATTGAATATCAACAAGACCTGGTCCTGCTCGACCAATTGGCGCACCTGCTCGACGGTCTTCGGCGGGCTGTAGCTGTCGTCGCGGCTGATGAAGGTGATCTTGCGGCCGTTGATGCCGCCCTGTTCGTTGATCATGGCGAAATAGGCGGCGTCCACCTTGCCGACGACGCCATAGGACGAAGCCGGGCCGCTATACGGCATGGTGTTGCCGAGCTTGATTTCGGTATCGCTGACGCCGGGTCCGTATTGGCCCGCCGCGAAGGCGGCGAGACTGCTTGCGAGTATGAGCCCGGCCGCTGACAGGCCGGCCGTGACGGCACGTTTCACTTTCATGGCATCCTCCCTTTGTGGTCTTGGTCACTTTCTGCAAGCGCTGTGCGGCGCGACTGAAACCGCTGCAGCAAAAGCCCGACCGAGCCGGCCACGCCGCGCGGCATCGCGTACATGAAGAGCAGCATCGCCAGCCCATAGATCGCCCATGGGGCGGCATCGGAAATGTCGTTGGCGAGGTTGGGCACGAATTCGATGAACAAGCCACCGACAATCGCGCCGCTGATCGTGGCAATGCCGCCGACCGCGGAGCCTACCAGGAAAGACAGCGACAGGAATAGGCTGAAGCTTTCCGGTGCGACAAAGCCGATGACGATGGCGGACAGCGCTCCGGCGATGCCGGTCAGCGATGTACTGGTGCCGAAGGCGAGCGTCTTGTAGCGGGCGACATCGATGCCCATGGCCGCCGCCGCGATCGGATGGTCGCGGATCGCGACAAAAGCCCGCCCGGTGCGGCCATTGAGCATGTTGGCGGCGACCCGCATCGCCAAGAGCAGCACCACGAGCACCACCAGATAGAGCCAACGATCGTGGTCGATGCCGAGGCCCGGCGGCGGTTGCACCTTGACGAGATTGATGCCCTGTTGACCTCCGGTCCAGCTGTCGAAGTATTTGAGCAATTGCGGCGTGGCGACCGCCATCGCCAAGGTGACGAGGGCGAGGTAGGGACCCTCGAAGCGCAGCGCAGGCAACCCGAATAGCACGCCGAGCGCGAAGCAAACCAAGCCGGCGGGCGCCAGCGTCGCCCAATACGGCACGCCGTAGCGATGCATCAGGATGGCGGCCGTATAGGCGCCGGCGGCGAAGAAGCCGCCATGTCCGAGCGAGATCTGGCCGTTGTAGCCGGTCAAAATGTTGAGACCGAGCACGGCGATGGCATAGATCATCACCAAGGTCAGCTCGAAGACGTGATAATTGCTGACCGTGAACGGCAACGCGGCGGCGAGCGCGATCAGCGCCAACGCGCCGATCCAGCGCCAGACGCCGGCGCCGAGACCGCCGTAGCGAGCGGCGGCAGCGTCTTGCAGCACGGCGAGGCCTTCGGTCATCGTCACACCCGCCGTACGATCGCGGTGCCGAACAAGCCGTTCGGCCGAAACACCAGCACCAGGATGATCAGCCCGAGCGCGACCGTAAGTTTCAGCTGGCTCGCGATCAAATAAGTGCCGACCAGATTCTCGGTGACGCCGACGATCAGCCCGCCGACGACGGCGCCGACCGGGCTGGTGATGCCGCCGAGCAGCGCGCCGGCGAAGGCGTAGAGCAGCACGCCGCTCATCATGTTGGGATCGAGAAACAGCACCGGCGCCACCATGATGCCGGCGGTGGCGCCAATGGCCGCGGCCAAACCCCAGCCAATCGCCAGCATGCGTCCCACCGGAATGCCGCACAGCCGCGCCGATTCCGGATTCTGCGCGGCGGCCCGCATGGCGAGGCCGGTGGCGGTGAAACGGAAGAATACGAACAGCAGAAAGAGCATCGCGAGCGTGACGCCGATCACGCCCAGATCGCGCGTCGTCATCAGCGCGCCGAATAGGGTGCGGTCGGGAAACGGGCTCGGGAACTCCTGCAGAGTGTAGGTGAAGATCCAGCCCGCCAGCGCATTGAAGATCAGCAATAGTCCGATGGTGACGACGACCGCGGCCAGAACCGGCGCGTTCTCGACCGGCCGGATGAGAATGCGTTCGATCGTCATGCCGCCGAGAAACGAGGCCACCAGCGTGAGCACGAAGGCCGCCCAGAACGGCAACCCGGCATTGACCAGCGTCCAGGCGATGTAGGTGGAGAACATCGCCATCTCGCCCTGCGCGAAATTCACCAGGTCGGTCGCGCGGTAGATCATCACCAAAGCCAAAGCCAGGCTGGCATAGATGGCGCCGGCGGCGAGCCCCGAGAAAATCTGCTGCAGCAGCTGATGCATCGCGGCGCCTTCAATAGCCGAGATAGGAGCGGCGGATTTGCGGATCGTCGGCCAGCGTCTTGGCCGGTCCCGACATGACGACGTAACCGGTTTCGAGGAGGTAGGCCTGATCGGCCAATTCCAGCGCCAGCGTCGCGTTCTGTTCGACGAGGAGCACCGCGACGTGCTGCTCGCGCCGGATCCGCTCGACGATGGCAAAAATGTCCTCGACGATACGGGGCGCCAGCCCGAACGAGGGTTCGTCGAGGATCAACAGGCGCGGCGCCATCATCAGGGCCCGGGCGATGGCCAGCATCTGCTGCTCGCCGCCCGACAAGGCGCCGGCCTGCTGCCGCCGGCGTTGGCCGAGAATCGGAAAGTAGTCGTACATGCGCGCCATGCCGGCATCGGGCCGGCCGGCCCGCGTATAGGCGCCAAGCCGCAGGTTCTCCTCGACGGTCAGGCCGGTCATGGTGCCGCGCCCCTCCGGCACATGGGCGACGCCGAGGCCCGCGATCGCTTCGGTGGAGCGCCGTTCCAGCCGCTGCCCGGCGAAATGAATTTCGCCCTCGCTGCGGACCATGCCGGAAATGGCGCGCAGCGTCGTGGTTTTGCCCGCACCGTTGGCGCCGAGCAGCACGCTCATGCCACCGTCCTCGACGGCGACATCGATGCCGTGCAGGACCTCGGACTGGCCGTAGAACGCCTTGACGGCGCGCAGCTCGAGAATCGGCGCCATCAATGCTTCCTTCCCAGATAGGCTTCGGTGACAGCGGGAAGCTTGCGAACCTCGTCCGGGGAGCCGTCGGCGATCACACGGCCGAAATTGAGCACCACGACCTGGTCGGAGAGGCTCATCACCAGGCCCATGTGATGCTCGACCAGGAGCACGGTGATGCGAAGCTGCTCGCGGATCGCGCGGATGAGAATGCCGAGCTCCGCAACCTCGTCGTGATTGAGCCCGCCGGCGGGTTCGTCGAGCAGCAAGAGCTGCGGCTGCGCGGCCAGCGCGCGGGCGAGCTCGACGCGCTTGCGCGCCGCAAAGGACAAGCCCGCCGCCGGTTGGGCTGCGGCGCTTTCCAGTCCGACGAAAGCCAGCATCGCGCGTGCGGTGCTGTCGCGATCGCGCTCCTCGCGGCGGGCGGATGGCAGCGTCACGGCGTCGCTCAAGGGGCCGTTGCGGCCGCGCGCATGGGCGCCGACCTTGACGTTGTCGAGCACCGACATGGAGGCGAACAAAGCCGGGCTTTGGAAGGTCCGGCCGATGCCCTTGGCGGCGATGTCCGATGGCGCGCAGTGGCGCAGCGACGTTCCATTCAACGAGATGTCGCCGCGCTCCGGCCGATAGAGCCTGCTCAGGCAATTGAACAATGTGGTCTTGCCGGCGCCGTTCGGCCCGATCAATCCGACGATCCGGCCGTTGCGTACCGTGAAGTTGACGTCCTCAAGCGCGACGATGCCGCCGAACCGCATGGTCAGATGTGCGATCTGGAGCAACGGCGCCGCCGCGCCGTCGTGCGTTCCGGACGCTGTCCGCAACGATGTGTCGGTCATGGCGATCAGGCAGCCATCTGGACGTGAACCTCCCCGGCCCCGCGTCGTTCATTGTTTTTGTTTTACGGGTGACGACGGGTTGAAAAACGTGACACGACGCATGGTTGCGCGTCAACGCGAGCCGCCACGATATTTTTGCCGCGCCGCCCGGAATATTTCCCGGAACTGGCTTCTTAGCCGAACGACGAATGCGAGCCTCAGTGCGATAAAATTCGTTGCAAGAGCTCCATCAACGCGCCAGGCGCGGTGACATTGGGGCTGTGGCTCGAGTCAAGCTCATCGAGCCGCCAACCTTCAGCTTTGGCGCGCGCGGCAAATTGACCGAACGGGCCGCGGTCGGCGTAGCGCATGCACTGAATGTAGCTGCGCGGCAGCGTCAATTTGGCGCGCAGACGAATGGGCTGTTGGAAGCACCTGACCGACTGCGGCATGCGGAATTTTGCGACCCATGCCGCATCATCGTCGGACGTATCGGGTGGGACGGGATTCGGCGTGACGCGCCAGCCGTCACCGCCGCTGACGCTATCCAGCAATCGCTGCCGTTGCGGTTGCGGCAAGAAGTCGATGAGGGCTTGGCCGTTTTCCGGGACAAAGGCATCGAGATAGATGATCCGGGCAACGCGCTCAGGCGCCCGATCGGCAACACCGGTCGCGACCATGCCGCCATAGCTGTGGCCGAGCAGCACGACATTTCGCAGCTCCTGGCATTTGAGGACGCCGACCACGTCCTGGATGTGAGTTTCGAGGTCGTTTTCCGGACGCGCCAGATGCGCGCGCTCGCCTAATCCGGTGTAAGTGGGCGCAAAGAAGTCGTGTCCGGCCGCCGCCATCAGCGGCCGCACCTTTTTCCAGGCCCACGCCGCCGACCAAGCGCCATGAGCAAGAACGACGACCGCCAAACGGGACCCCTTTAGTTGTTCGCCACGGGACGCCGCACATAGAAATATGGCTGACTACAATGAGCCTTCAGTCGTCTTTTGCAATCGGCGATCTTAAGACGTGCACGTCCGACTTGGGTCAAAGTCGGACGTGACGGTTCCTATTTGACCATGCCTTAAGCCGCGCGCGTGTCGGCGACCTTCTCCGGCACCAGCCGCACGCTGTCGAGCGCGCTCTGCACGCCGGACTCTCCCGCCTCGTGATATTGGGCGTCTTCGTTGACGTTCCACACGTCGTAGAGCCGCTCGCCGGCGAGGATGTTGCGCGCAGTGAGCATCGCCGTCATCATCGCGTGGTCCTGGTTGTTGTATTTGTGCATGCCGTTGCGGCCGACCATGTGCAGCGTCGGATAGCTGCCCTCGAGGTCGAGACGGATGGCGGCGATGTTGTCGCGATACGCTTCGTCATAGACCGGATAGGCCTTGGGCTGGCGCACCACGCGGGCGTCGACCACGTCATCGGCGGCGATGAGGCCGATCTGCGCCACTTCTTTCTTGGCGAGCGCAATGAGATCGCTGTCGGACGCATCCCACAGATTGTCGCCCTCGAAACAGAAATATTCCATGCCGAGGCAGCTCATGCCTGCGGGCACCATCTCGGGCGACCAGGAGCGGTAGTTCTGCACCCGGCCGACTTTTACGCTCGGGTCGTGGATGTAGATCCAGTTGTCGTCGAACAGCTCTGCCTTGCGCACCATCAGCGCCACGGTGAGGAAGTCGCGGTAGCGCAGCGCGCGGGCATGCAGGAGCGAGAGCGGTGTCGGCTTGATGCGCGGTACCAATTCGCGCACCGGCGCGGAGCTGACGACATGGCGCGCGGTAAAGCTTTCGCGCTCGCCCTTCGTGGTTTCGGCCTCGATGCGCCAGAGATTGGCGGCGGCGTCGAATTCCAGCGAGACCAATTCGCGACCCATCAACAGGCGGCCGCCTTGCGCCCTGATCTTGCGCGCCGCCGCATCCCACATCATGCCCGGGCCCTTGCGCGGGTATTGGAAGCTTTCGATCAGGCTCTTGACGGTGTCACCGTTGGCTTTGGGCTTGCGGCCGATATGCAGCGAGCGCTTGAGCCCGTTGATGACGGCAGTCAACAGATCGAGGCCCTTGATGCGCTGCGCCGCCCAATCGGCGGAAATCTCGTCGCACGACATGCCCCACACCTTCTCGGTGTAGGTCTTGAAGAAAATCTGGAACAGCCGTTCGCCGAACTGGTTGCGCACCCATTCGTGGAAGGTGCGCGCCGGCGCGACCGGAAAGGCCTTGGCATAGGCGTACGACACCATGCAGGCGGTCGAGGTGAAGACGCCGAGCTTGAGCAGCGCCTCGAAGGCTTTGAGCGGATAGGAGAAGAACTTGCCGTTGTAGTAGATGCGCGACAGCCGCGGCCGGGCGATGAAATCGTCGGGCAAGATCTCCTGCCACAGCGCCACGATCTCCTTCGACTTGGAGAAGAAGCGGTGGCCGCCGATGTCGAACAGGAAATCCTTGTATTGAACCGTGCGGCTGATGCCGCCGACATAGATCGGATCGCGTTCGATAATGATGACCGAGCGTGCCTCCTTGGTCAGGCAATACGCGGCAGTGAGGCCGGCGGGCCCGGCACCGATCACGAACACTTCGGCATCGACGCTCATCAGTACTGCTCTCAGACGGGGGTTGATTGGCGGGGCGGCGGGGTGCGCGGCCGGAAGGCGAACAACGCCTGGCCGCCATAGGAGACCAGCGCGCCGCAGGCGGCGCCGACGATCACGGCAAGCTGCGGCATCGCGGCAAGCGCGGTGACGACGAGGGCGGCGAACACGGCGTAGCTGACCGCCTGGGCCGAGGCGGCGACGGTGGCGTAGCGCATGGCTTCATCGGCGGAGTGGCGGCCGCTGCGGTCGAAGGTCAGCGCGCGGTTGAGCCGCCAGGTGACGACGGTCGCGACTGCGAGCGAGACCAGTCGCGCCAGCAGCGGGTGGGGGCTGTGGGCGATGATGAGGGTGAAGACCGCCAGATCGGTGATCAGGCCGAGGCCGCCGACGCCGAGAAAGCGCAGCGGCCGCGGCAAAATCGCAAAAAACCGGCGGACGGGGTCATGGTCGGAGCCCGCGTGGGAGGCTGTTTCGCCCGCCGCCGCGCCGAACTCGACATTGCTGCGACCCATGACGCCTTCCCGCTTGCGGGCGGCCGTTCTGGCGCCGTTGCCGGCTGACCGTTGGCCCGTTGCCCCCTTGCCCGCATCATCCGTGGCAGGCTTTTCTTAATGCCGGGCTAGCGTGAGGGTGCGAATTGGCGGGTCGGCGCGACACCGTTAAGAGACCCTCAATCCGGGACGGCGGCCGTCGCCGCGACCGGGTTGATGCTTGGGTCAATCCTTGGGTCAATCCTTGGGTCGATCCTTTGCCCGATCGCGCAATAACCCAAATGCTTATGCTGTCTTGCGGCCCGATACCGCCCTCCTATATGAGCCAAGGGAAATCGGCTCGAGGCAGCAGTCGCCGGTTAAAACCTTGGCTGCGCTCGGGGCGATTTAAAGTTGAATAAGGGGGTCGGACTGAGGGCGCCTTTCGGGCCTGCCCGACCTGCCGCAAGAGAGAGGATTTAGGACCATGGGCAAGGTCATCGGTATCGATCTCGGGACCACGAATTCCTGCGTCGCCGTCATGGAAGGCAAGACGCCGAAGGTCATCGAGAACGCAGAAGGGATGCGCACCACGCCATCCATCGTAGCTTTCACCGACGAGGGCGAACGGCTCGTCGGCCAGCCAGCCAAACGGCAGGCAGTCACCAATCCCGA
>Ga0210385_10000486_pt1 | contig 28498 bp, 25 predicted proteins | sample IncBWH26OmetaG_FD_160107 | JGI IMG/M metagenome (GOLD analysis project Ga0210385, IMG submission 160107) | Forest soil microbial communities from Barre Woods Harvard Forest LTER site, Petersham, Massachusetts, United States - Inc-BW-H-26-O ...
GCGGAAATTAACCGCGGACGCCGAAGCCTATTCCATTTTTGGCGGCGGAAACGCGACGTATGGGTGTCAGGCGCTCACTACGGCGTGAACTAGCGCCCGTAGTAGGGTTGCGGCTGTCCGTAATACTGCTGCTGCCCGTAGTACGGTTGCGGCTGCTGCCCGTAAGAGGGCTGGGCGTAGTAGCCCTGCCCGTAAGTGCGCTGGCCGTAATAGGGCTGCTGGCCGTAAACGGGCGGCGGCTGGGGCGGCAGCTGTTGGGCGTAGCCCGACTGCTGTTGGCTGTAACCGGGCGGTGGCGGCGGGCTGTAGCCTGGCTGCTGTTGCTGGCCATAATAACCAGGCTGCTGCTGTTGGCCATAACCAGGCTGCTGCTGGCCATAACCAGGCGGCGGTTGCTGGTCGTAGCCCGGCGGCGGCTGCGGCGAATAGACGGTCTCGTTGTCGGGTAGGCGCGCGCGCGCCACCGGGCCGTTGTCGCCGCCCGGCGTGCGGCCGGTGACGGTGACGCTGGTATTGGCCATGCCTTCGGCCTTCACCAGGTTGAACAGCACGGTGGCATTGGCCGGCGCCAGCCGCACGCAGCCGTGCGACACCGCGAGCCCCAGATGCGCGACATCGGAGAAGCCGTGGATGGCATGGCCGTGCATGTCGAAGAACATGGTGTGCGGCATCGGCGCATTGTCCCACTCCTGGGAGAAGTGGTTGGCGTCCATGCGGTTCACCTTAAAGGCGCCGTTCGGCGTGTCGTAGCCGGGCCGGCCGGTCGACACCGGCCATGTATAGCGCTGCGCGCCGTCGACAGCGACCGACATCTGCTGTGTGTTCTTGTCGATGGCAATATCGATATTGGCGCGCGCGGCCGAGGCGCACGGCAGCGCCAGCGCAGCGGCCAGGAGCGAGGCGGGGAGGAGAGTGACGGAACGCATGGTCGGCACCTGATGAAGCGGAAAGAGCCCAGTTATTAGAAGTGTCTCGCGGGCGAATGGTTCATATCAAGAGCCTAAAACCGCGGCCCGGCAAAATGGTGAACGGATTGCGGCGGGATTGGTATGAACCGTCACCCTGAGGTGCGAGCGAAGCGAGCCTCGAAGGGCGACGGCCCGAGCGCCTCGGCCGCATCCTTCGAGGGCCGTTGCGCGGCCACCTCAGGATGACGGAAGAGAGTCAGTGCCGTTTGAAATACTGCACCGCGCGCTCGTGCTTCTCGGCCGCGGCGCGGCTGCCGAAGGTGCCGAGATTGCGGCGGCGCCCGGTTTTCGGGTTCTTCTTGCGCGAATAGAGCCGGTACTTGCCGGACGGGAGCTTGCGGATCATGGCGGCATCTCTCTCAGCGAAGGCATTCTTGCCGAAATAAACATCCCGCCAGCGCTTGGTTCCTCCGCAGCGGTTACCCCTCCGCCTGGCCGAATCCGGCGCGCTTGAGCCGCACGATGGCCTGATCCAGCGTCGCGAGAAAGCTCGAGCGGTCGCGCGGCGAAAACGGTTTTGGGCCGCTGGTGATCTCGCCGGCGCTGCGCAACGAATCCATCAGGTTGCGCGTCGCCAAGGTCATGCCGATCGAATCCGCGGTGAAGGCGCGGCCGTTCGGCGCAATCGCCTCGGCGCCCGCTTTCACGGCCCGGCTCGCCAGCGGCACATCCGCCGTGATGACGATAGCGCCGGCGCCTGCGCGCTCCGCGATCCAATTGTCCGCCTCGTCCATGCCGGCGCCGACCACCACGCGCTCGATCAACGGATCGCGCGGCACGGCGATGGGGGAGTTGGCGACGACGAAGACTTTGAGGGCGGTGCCCTTGAGCGCATGGCGCTCGGCGACGCGATAAATCTCCTGCTTGACCGGGCAGGCGTCGGCGTCGATGAAGAGGGCGATCATCTTATTCTGCTACCATGTGTCATAGGTTATTTGGCCGACTCGAACCGAATCGGACTTGCACGCAACCAAACCCTTGGGCGCTGGTTGCCTTCAGCAAGCCGTAAGAATGGCTAACTTATGTTAAGACTTCGGGGTCAGCCTGTGGGCACCGTCCGGGGATTCCCGCTTCAACCGAGGAATGGAATGACCAATCGAGCAATGCCGGCGCGATCCACTCGCGTTCGCGCCGCGGGTTTACGCGCATCTACCGCCATTGTGGCGCTTTCGGCCATGGCCGCGCTGACGGCATTGGCCGCGACGCCGGCCGCCGCCAGGCAGGCGGCCGCCGCACACCCGACCCAGATGGCGGCCCCGCGCCCGGCGGCAGACCCGATCATGGCCATCGTGTCGATCAAGAGCCAGCAGGTGACCTTCTACGACGCCGACGGCTGGATCCTGCGGGCGCCGGTCTCGACTGGCATCACCGGACGCGAGACACCGGCCGGCGTGTTCGCCGTCCTCGAGAAGAACAAGGAGCACCACTCGAGCCTCTATGACGACGCTTCAATGCCGAACATGCTGCGCATCACCTGGAACGGCGTGGCGCTGCACGGCGGCCCGCTGCCCGGCTACGCCGCCTCGCACGGCTGCATACGCATGCCGTTCGATTTCGCCGCAAAAGTGTTCGACAAGGCGCCGATGGGGATGCGGGTGATTATTTCGCCGACGGACTCCGAGCCGGTGGCGTTTTCCGATCCGGCCCTGTTCGTGCCGAAGCAGGATGTGATCGACGCGGCGCCGGCGCTCGCCGCAGCGGCTGCCCGCGACGCGGACGATGCCGCCAAGGCGGCAGTCGCGGCGAAGGCCGCTGTGGCGCCGGCCAAGCGTGCGGCCGCCGTGGCGCTTGCGGCGGTGCGCAATCTGACGCCGCTCAAAACCCGCGCCGATGCCGAGCTCGCCCATGCCGAGAAGGTGCTCGCCGCCGCCAACGCCAACCCGAAAATGACCGATCAGGCCAAGGCTGCAGCGCAGGACGCGCAGCAGAAGGCCGCCGCCAAAGCGCAGGCGCTGGCTGAACAGCTCGACGCCGCCAAGGCCGACCTGAAAGCGAAGCAGGATGCCGCCGCGGCCGCGGTCGCCGCCGCCAAGGATACCGAAGCGAAGCGGATCGCGACCGCCAGCGCCGCAACGGCCGCGAAGCTCGCCGGCGCCCCGGTATCGATCTACATCAGCCGCGCGACGCAGACGCTTTACGTGCGGCGCGCCACGCACAAGAAATGGTCGGACGGCGGCGAGCTGTACGACTTCAGCCAGGAGTTCCCGGTCACCATCAAGGACCCGGACAAGCCGATCGGCACGCACATCTTCACCGCGGTGGCGCGGGACGGCGGCGGTCTGCGCTGGACCGAGGTTTCGATCGACAACGGCGACGACGCCAAGGACGCGCTCGACCGCATCACCTTCCCGCAGGCAGTGCTCGACAAGATCGCGCCGACGGCAGTGCCGCTGTCCTCGATCATCATCTCGGACGAGCCGCTGTCGAGCGAGACCAACTATCGCACCGAATTCGTCGCGGTCTTGAGCAACCAGCCGCAGGGCGGCTTCATCACCCGCGCGCCGTCGCCGAGCAGCACGAGCCTCGCGCGCAGCAATGATGATAGCGGTGGGTTCTTTCACTTCGGCGGCTGGTTCGGCTCATCCGGCAATCCTCCGCCGCCGCCGCCCGGCAGACCGCCGGCCCGCGGCGTGTCGTATTATCCTTATCAGCGATAGCGGCGCTGACGGAGCTATTGGCGAATGGGTCCATATTTCGACGACGTCGGCGCTCCGCGACGCGATAATTCTCCTGCTTTATGGGGCAGGCGTGGGCGTCGAAGTAGATGATGATGAGCTTCAAGACAGCAGCTTCTAATTATATTGCGCTAGCGAAGATAGCGGCGCAGCACGCGGGCCAAGCGTAACCTATTTGGAGTTTCGCATTCCCAAACCACCAACACACCCCAGCCCATTCTCCTTAAATGCCGAATGTTCCGAAGGTCACGCCTTTTGTTTTCGGTGAATTTGCGCTGCCAGAATCCTCTCCGCGTTTTTGGCGTTGTCGACTTCGGGCAACCACAGTGACGGTGCCAGAAGCAGCCGTGAACCAACACAACTTTTCGCCGCGATGGAAATACGATATCAGGTCGCCCCGGCAAGTCTTTCCGGTGAACGCGGAATCGATACCCGAGAGCGTGTGCTACACTACGAACTACAAGCTCTGGACCAGTGTCCCGTTGCCTTACACGAGACATCAGATCGCTGCGGGAGGGATCGATCGGCATATTTCAAGTCCCGGTTTTGACTGTATAGGTGGTGGAGACACTCGACATCCGCAACCAGATGAGGGAGATTATTGTGAGGCTGGGGTACTAAGATGGCTACGATGTTTCCGCTTTTGGCTGATGCGGATGAAGTCGCTGGAGTTGTCGAGGATGCTCGGAGGGAGGTCCGCTACCTCATCACCGATTTTTCGGCGGAGCTCGTAATTTCCAAATTTAAGGAGAAGGCTGAGTCCGAAGGCGATATTTATGTGCCCGATTACCAACGTGGGCTTGCTTGGACAGAGGACACTCAATCATATTTTATTGAAAGTCTAATCCTGCGAGTGCCGATTCCACCCGTCTTTTTTTATGAAGTGGAAGGAAAGTTGGAAATTGTGGACGGCTCGCAAAGAATACGAACTATAGTTTCCTTTGCGAAAGATGGGTTCGCGTTAAGAGGGTTGGAAAAACTGGACATTCTCAATGGTTTTGAGTTTTCGAAATTGCCCCTCCCGGTACAGCGGAGGTTGTACAATACGCCGATTAGGTCGTACGTTTTGGATCAGGGCATCGATGAAAGCACGCGCGTCGATCTATTTAGACGGCTAAATACGTCTGGCAAAAAGCTGCAGGACGCCGAAATCAGAAAAGGGGCTTTCCGTGGTCCATTTCTTGACCTTGTTGTTGAAAGCGCGGCTTCCGATATTTTTCTTCAAGTAACGCCGCACATCGGCGGCCGATCGGCCTCAGAAAGCGAGCGACAGGAGCTCGTGACTAGATTTTTTATTTACGCTAGAAAGTATATGGATTTTCGCCATGACGTTCGAAGGTTTCTTGATGCCAACATGGTGATTTTCAATAAATCTCTCAATGAGGGTGAATTGCAAAGTATGAGGGCTGAGTTCAGTACAACTATGAAATTTATTTTGGAAAACTATCCCAAGGCTTTCTACAGAACGGAGAAAGGACACTTGGTTCCGCGTGTGAGGTTCGAAGCCGTCGCGGTTGGTACCGCTTTGGCGCTACGGCAAAACCAAAACTTACAGGTGGGGAATTCCGACTGGTTGCGATCAGCAGAATTTGAGCAACTGGTAAGGACTGACGCGAGCAACAGTGCACCAAAGCTTCGATCAAGAATTGAGTTCGTGCGGGATAGGCTGCTCGGAGTGTAGACAGAATGTCGGCCGAGACAGGGTTTCGCACGAGAGCGCGAGAGGTTAGGGGATATCTGCGTTCTCTAAAATCCCTTGAACAAACAATTAGGCCGGGTCGGAGCTTCTATCGTGCGGCCGCAGCCATTACCGCGTCTCGGGCCGCCGCGTTTATAATGATCTACAATTTGGTGGAATACGCGGCGAGAGAGGCGCTCGTTGAATTGCGAGGTGACATTACATCGAGAGCTCTCGGATTTGAAAGAATAAAGGCTCATTGGCAACGAGAGATAGTAAAAGCCCATTTTTACGATCGCCTTCGGCAGGGCACGAATCACATGGAGTTTCTGAGTGACGTCACGGATTTTATCCCTGGACGTCTCGACTGGAATGATGCCGCGAATGAACTACCTTTTTCGGGCAACATTGATCACGAGGAACTTTTTCGATTTATCGGGCGTATTGGCTATAGGTGGAGGCCGCCACGGGTCTCGCTTGGTGGCGCCGATTTGCAACTCGTTCGCAAGATGCGAAATGATCTTGCCCACGGACTGGAGTCCTTTGAAGCCGTCGGCGCTCAATTCACAACAGATGACATAGCTGACAAATTCGATCGTATACGTGAATTTATGTTGTCGTTTTTGCGGATGATGGATCGCTATAAATCTAAGCAGCTTTACCTGCAATGAGGTCTGGTCGGCCGCAGTAGCGGGCTAGGTCTATCAGAAACCGTGGTTCTACTTGAAGTGGACTTTCGACTAACCTTTCGAGAAAGCCTGCGGCTGCTCTCTGCGAAAGAGGGTTAGTTCCTCGAAACTCAAAATCCGATATAGGCACGCGCATTGCCCGTGCGGGACCTTCATTTGCGACGTGAATTTCCCGAGCTTTCTGCCCTCTTTCGCCCCAGCCAAGGTTCTCGCGCCGGGTATGTCGGTGATTATCAAATTCAACATTCTCCAGTCGACCTGCGTTGAATGCGGCAAGTCGTCGGCCTATCCATTTCACAATTGGAATACTCACGGCATTTCCAACTAATCGCCACCGTACGCGATCAGGTAGTCCGATATCCGCTACTGGAGAGGTCCATCCCGCTCGGAACCCCTGAAGGCGTTCAGCGTCCTCAATTCCAGGCGAAAAAAACAGCCGTGATTTTCGATCCCAAATCGCCGGTGGGGACGGTATTGAAAGGCCAGACCCGCCTTTGAGCGGTGGAATTAATTCTGGCGACCAGCCGATCCCACGATTTCCTTCAGTCCAATAGAAACCGACTCTTTCAGGCTTTGGCTCGTGGGCTTGTGGTGCAATCCCGTCAAATAGAACTGATAAGGGGTCGCCTTGGAGCGACCCCACGATGAAAACCCGGCGCCGACGTTGCGGCAGACCGAATTCTCGCGTGTTTAGGATCCTGTATGCCCATTTGTAACCCTGCGACTCCAAACTCCGCGCAACGCTTTTGATCGCCCGCCCCCCCTGAAGGTGCAACGAGAAAGCAACATTCTCAAGTAAGACGAAAGTCGGCTTCGTTTTGGCACCTTCGATCAGCCGAAAAACTTCGTTTACCAGTCGAGAGCTCTTTCCTTCGATCCCGGCCATTGAGCCGGCTTGGCTAAGGTCTTGACAGGGCCACCCGGCGGTCAGGAGCTCGCATTTAGGGAGATTTTTTATCGAGGTCACATCCTTGCGATAATGAAGGTCCGGAAACCGCCTCCTTAAAACTGCTCTGGCAGCTGGATCGTTGTCGCATACCAAAATAGTTTCGTATCCTACTGATTGCAGGCCTAATTCGAAGCCGCCGATTCCGCTAAAAAGGCTGCAAACGCGCAAGCTGTAATCCCCCAATCATCTTCATAGCACCACGAGCGGTAGATGAGAATCCCTCACACCCGCTCCACAAAACTATCCACCACCCGCTTCTCCCCAGCCCGATCAAACTGAATCGTCAGCTTATTGCCATCGATCGCCGTCACATTCCCGTTGCCGAATTTCTGATGAAACACCCGGTCGCCGAGCGTGAAGGCGGAGACGGTGCCGGTGGATTTGGCCACCAGTTCGCCTTCGATGGTGAGCGGCAGGCGGCGCGGGCTTTCCTCGCGGGCGCGCCAGGGGGAGGGGGATGAGGCGTCGTCGAAGCCGTCGCTGTCGTCGTGGGCGGCGTAGCGCGAACCGGTCTCGGAAAAGCCGCCGCCTTTTTTCGCCTGGGCGCGCTGCCAGCCCGGCGTGGTGTAGTTGGAGCCGAAGGCGGTGGTGGCGTCGAAACGTGAGGCGCCGTAGCCGCCATAACCGCCGAAGCCGCCTTGGGCCTCGGTCACTTCGACATGGGCTTCGGGCAATTCGTCCAGAAAACGCGACGGAATGTTGGTCTGCCACAGGCCGTGCATGCGGCGGTTGGTGGCGAAATAGATCTTTGCCCGTTTACGCGCACGGGTGAGACCGACGTGGGCGAGGCGGCGTTCTTCTTCCAGGCCGGCGCGGCCCTGGTCGTCCAGCGTGCGCTGGTGCGGGAACAGGCCTTCCTCCCAGCCGGGCAGGAACACGGTGTTGAATTCGAGGCCCTTGGCCGAATGCAAGGTCATGATGTTGACGGCGTCGGCGTCGGCACCCTTGTCTTTGTCCATCACCAGCGAGATGTGCTCCAAAAAACCTTGCAGGGTCTCGTACTCCTCCATGGAGCGGACCAGCTCCTTGAGGTTTTCCAGGCGGCCGGCGGCGTCGGCGGAGCGGTCCTTCTGCCACATCTCGGTGTAGCCGGATTCATCGAGGATGATCTCGGCCAGCTCGTTGTGCGGCAGGGCATCGCGCTGCTTGCGCCAGCGCTCGAACGCTTCGAGCACGCCGCGCAGCGCGCCGCGCGGTTTCGGCTTGAGCTCGTCGGTCTCGACGATGGCGCGCGCGGCTTCGGTGAGCGGCACCCTGCGCTTGCGGGCGTGGTCGTGCAGCACCTGCACTGTTGCGTCGCCGAGGCCGCGCTTGGGCACATTGACGATGCGCTCGAAGGCGAGATCGTCGGCCGGTGAATTGACCACCCGCAGATAGGCCAGCGCATCGCGGATTTCGGCGCGCTCGTAGAAGCGCGGGCCGCCGATGACACGATAAGGAAGTCCGAGCGTGACGAAGCGGTCCTCGAATTCGCGCATCTGGAACGAGGCGCGCACCAGGATCGCCATTTCGTTGAGGTGATGACCGCCGCGCTGCAGCTGCTCGATCTCCTCGCCGATGGTGCGGGCTTCTTCCTCGGAATCCCATGAGCCGGTGACGGTGACTTTTTCGCCCAATTCGTCGTCGGTGCGCAGCGTCTTGCCGAGCCGGCCTTCGTTGTGGGCGATGATGTGCGAGGCGGCGGCCAGGATGTGGCCGGTCGAGCGGTAATTGCGCTCCAGCCGGATCACTTTGGCGCCGGGAAAGTCGTGCTCGAAGCGCAAAATGTTATCGACCTCGGCGCCGCGCCAGCCGTAGATCGACTGGTCGTCGTCGCCGACGCAGCAGATGTTTTTTGGCCGAACCTCTGCCGCGTCATTCCGGGGCGCGCCGTCAGGCGCGAACCCGGAATCCATACTCCCGGCGGCAGGGGCTATGGATTCCGGGTTCGCCGCTTCGCGGCGCCCCGGAATGACGGCCGTGGCGGCCGATGTTCTTTGCGCCAACAGCCGCAGCCACAGATACTGCGCCACGTTGGTGTCCTGGTATTCGTCGACCAGAATGAATTTGAAGCGGCCCTGATATTGCCGCAGCACGTCGGGCTGCTCGCGGAACAGCCGGATGCATTCGAGCAAGAGATCGCCGAAGTCGGCGGCGTTGAGGATTTTCAGCCGCTCCTGGAACGCCTTGTAAAGTTTCAGCCCTTTGCCGTTGGCGAACACGGCGGCTTCGCCCGGCGGCACCTGCTCGGGCGTGAGGCCGCGGTTCTTCCAGCCGTCGATCAGCATGGCCAGCACGCGCGCCGGCCAGCGCTTCTCGTCGATGTTCTCGGCTTCGAGCAATTGCTTGAGCAGCCGGATCTGGTCGTCGACGTCCAAAATGGTGAAGTCGGATTTCAGCCCGACCATCTCGGCATGGCGGCGCAGGATCTTTACGCCGATGGAATGGAACGTGCCGAGCCACGGCATGCCCTCGACCACACCGCCGACGATGTCGCCGACGCGGGTTTTCATCTCGCGCGCCGCCTTGTTGGTGAAGGTGACGGCCAAAATCTCGCCGGGCCGGGCGCGGCCGGTGGCAAGAATGTGAGCGATGCGCACGGTGAGCACGCGGGTCTTGCCGGTGCCGGCGCCGGCCAGCACCAGCACCGGGCCGTCGAGCGTTTCGACCGCGAGCCGTTGTTCCGGATTGAGCCCGGCGAGATATGGCGCGCCGGCTCCGGCCTGCGCACGCGCGGCAATGCCGCCGGGGGCGGGGCCCGCCGGTGCTATCGGCTCGATATTGCGCTTCAAAGGGTCAGCCAAGGTGACCGCTATCGCTGATTCTCACGCGCCTAAGATGGCACCTGGGCGCGGCTTTTACGAGGCTTGGCTTCGTCATTCCGGGGCGCGGGCGTTTGCCCGCGAACCTGGAATCCATATTCGCTGACCTGTGGCTATGGATTCCGGACTTGCCGCCATCCAAGTCGGCTGTTGCCGACTTGGCCATTGAGTTGCCGATGTCGGGTAAACCCGACATCGGTGGCAATCCGGAATGACGCCACTTCGTGACGTCACTTCATATACTTGTCGACCAGCACGGCGGCGTCCTGGCGGTCCTTCTTGAGGAACGCGGCAAAATCCTCGGCCGAGCCGGCGGCCGGTTCGAGGAAGTTCTGGTTGGCGAAGTCGGTGAATTTTTGCCCGCGGAAAATCGCCAAGAGCTCGTCGTGCAGGCGCTTGACGATCGGCGCCGGCGTGCCGTTAGGCACCACCGCGCCCCAGAAGATCGGCCCGCCGGGAAACGCGCCGAAGCCAGCCTCCTCGAAGGTCGGCACGTCGGGCAGTTGCGGCGAGCGGTGCGAGGCACGCAGCGCCAGCACCTTGATCTTGCCCTCCTTCAACTGGCTGGTCATGTTGCCGACGCCGATTTTTGTGACGTCGATGGTGTTGCCGAGCAGCGCGGCGATGATTTCAGAGCCGCCCTTGTAGGGAATGGCGACGAAATTCGTCTTCCAATGCTCGCCGAGCCATTGCCGGAATGCGTCGGTGGTGGTGCGCTCGCCGAGCGTGCCGTAATTGAGCTTGCCGGGCTCCGCCACCGCCTTGGCGCGCAGCTCATCGATGGAGTTGATGCCCGAGGCCGCCGGCGTCATCAGGCCTTCGACCACGTGATACATGTCGATGACCGGTGTGAAATCCTTCTCCGGATTATACGGCAGGTTCGGAATGGTCAGCGGGTTGAACGACATGGTGTCGGGGCTGACCACGCACAAAGTGTAGCCGTCGGGATCCGATTTGGCGCATTCGCTGCCGCCCAGCACCATGGCGGCGCCCGGCTTGTTGATGACGATGACCGACTGGCCGAGCCGCTGCTCCAGCTCCTGTGCGGTCAAGCGCGCGGCGACGTCGGTGATCGAGCCGACCGAGATCGGCACGATCATCTTGATCGGCTTGGTCGGATAATTTTGCGCGATGGCGGCCGCCGGCCACGAGACGGCCAGGCAGGCGATGACGAGCGCGGCTTTTTTCATGTCTCTCCCCGGATTTTATGTTTAGCGGACGACGACTTCGCCGATCAGCCCGGCGTCGTATTGCGTAAAGAACAAACGTCCGTCGGCCAGCGCCGCGATGCAGCGCGCGCCGCTGTTTGGCGTTGGAATATCGTATTCGCCGCGCACGACGCCGTCGGGCGCCATGCGGCCGATCTTGTTGGCGAAGTTCGCCGTGTACCAGAGATCGCCGTCGGCGCCGACGGTGACGCCGCGCAGCGACGCGTTCGGTGTCGGCACCGCATGCTCGGTGATGTGGCCTGAGCGATCGATGCGGCCGAGCGCATTGGTCGAAGTCTCGACGAACCAGATGCTGCCGTCGGGATGGGTGACGGTGGCGCGCGGCTGGCTGTCGTGGCTCGGGATCGGAAATTCCGTGACCTTGCCGTCCATGGTCATGCGGCCGATGCGGTTGCCGGCGGCCTCGCTGAACCACAGCGCGCCGTCGCGCACCGAGATCGACAGCGGTTTTGCGCCCGGCGTGATGCCATCGGAAAATTCGGTGATGCGCCCGTCGGGCGTGATCCGGCCGATGCGGCTCACCTCGCTCTCGGAGAACCAGACGGCGCCGTCGGGACCGAGGATGATGCCATCGGGCCCCGCATTCGGCGTCGGCAGCGCGAATTCGGTGATCTCGCCGCGCGGCGTGATGCGGCCGATCTTGTTGGCGGCCTTTTCGGCGAACCACAGATTGCCGTCGGCGCCGGTGGTGATGCCGATCGGCGTGGCGTTTTTGTCGGGCAGCGCGAATTCCGTGAACGTGCCGCGATCGGGATCGAGGCGGCCGATCTTTGCCGCGCCGCTTTCGCAGAACCAAAGACAGCGATCCGGCCCCTCGACGGCGATGTAGGGCTTGCTGTCGGCGCTCGGAATTTTGTGCTCGCGGAACGTCACCATGGCAGACCTGTCATTTTGTGTTTGGCATGGCAATCCGCCGTCCGGCGCCATCCGGGATTGGCAGGCTTGCATGTGCGATCTTCATCCGCTCAAGGCGTGCGGCGATGTCCGGCGGGAAAGCGGCGGTCTTCCTCGCATCCACATCGACATGCAGCGCCATGTTCTCGGAGGTGGCCGAGAGCCAGTTTTCCTCGGCGTGATGCAGCGCCTCGAAATAGTGCAGCCGCTTGGCGTCGTAACCGAGCAACTGGAACGTCACCCGTACCGGATCGTCGACATGCAATTCGCGTAAGTAGCGCACATGCACCTCGGCGGTGAAGGTCGAGTGCCGGCTGACTTCCACATAGGCCAAGCCGAGGCCCAGCAGCTCGTAGACCTCGTCGACGGCGCGGTCGAACAGCACATTGTAATAGGCCATGTTGAGATGGCCGTTGTAGTCGATCCAGCCGGGCTCGACGCGCATCACCGAGGATACGAATGGGGCGGGGACTACAGTTTCGGGCCGTTCGAGCATGGTCATGTCCGGCGATTAGCGCGGGCAATGCAGCCGACCGAGGCCGGTTTGGCAAGGCTCAATTTCATGCCGGCGAAAGTGATGTGCTAACGTCGAGCGCCTGCCAGCCTCTTGCAGCGCAACCCGGGATCGTCGCGCCTCGTGTCAAAAAAAGCCAAAAATATCCTCTTCATCATGTGCGACCAGCTGCGCTGGGACTATCTGTCCTGCTACGGCCATCCGCGGCTTAAAACCCCGAACATCGATGCGCTGGCGGCGCGCGGCGTGCGTTTCACCCACGCCTATGTGCAGTCTCCGATCTGCGGCGCCTCGCGCATGAGCACCTATACGGGCCGCTATGTGCAGTCTCATGGTGCGGCGTGGAACGGGTTTCCGCTCAAGGTCGGCGAGATGACCATGGGGGATTATCTGCGCCCGCTCGGCATGCGCACCGCGCTGGTCGGCAAGACCCACATGGAGGCCGACGTCGAGGGCATGCAACGGCTCGGCATCGATCCGGATTCGATCATCGGCGTGAGAGTCGCCGAATGTGGCTTTGAGCCCTACGAGCGCGACGACGGCCTCCACGGCATGGGCCCCGACGGCATGCGCTATTCACCGCGGCGGCCGCGCTACAACAGCTATCTCAACGACAAGGGCTATGACGGCGAGAACCCGTGGCACGATTGGGCCAACGCCGCCGACGGCGAAGGCAATGCGCTGGCCTCAGGCTGGGCGATGCGCCATGCGCGGAAACCCGCGCGGGTGCGCGAGGAGGATTCCGAGACGCCGTATATGACGCGGCGCGGCATCGATTTCATTCGCGAGGCCGGGGACACGCCATGGTGCCTGCATCTGTCCTACATCAAGCCGCATTGGCCCTACATCGCGCCGGCGCCTTACAACACCATGTATGGGCCGGGCGATGTCATCCCGGCGGTGCGCTCGCCGGACGAGCGCCGCGATCCGCATCCGGTCTATCGCGCCTTCATGGAGCACGACGTCAGCAAGACGTTTTCACGCGCCGAAGTGCGCGCCGAAGTCATTCCCGTCTACATGGGACTGATCAAACAGATCGACGATCAGATGGGCGTGCTGTTCGGCTACATGAAAGAGCACGGACTGTTCGACAACACCATGATCGTCTTCACCGCCGATCACGGCGATTACCTCGGCGACCATTGGCTCGGCGACAAGGATTTTTTCCACGACGCCTCGGTGAAGGTGCCGCTGATCATCTATGATCCGTCGCCGGCCGCCGACAAAGCGCGCGGCGGCGTGTGCGATGAATTGGTCGAAGCCATCGATCTGGCGCCGACTTTCCTGGAAATTTCCGGCGGCGATCCGGCGCAGCAATCGCACCGGCTCGAAGGCCGCTCGCTGCTGCCCTTGCTGCGCGGTGAGCCGCCCGCGACGTGGCGATCATTTACCATCAGCGAATACGATTACGGGATGATGCCGGCGTCGGCGAAGCTTGGGCTCGCGCCGCGTGATGCGCGTTTGTTCATGATCGCGGATAAACGCTGGAAGCTCATCCACGCGATCGGCTTCCGGCCAATGCTGTTCGATCGCGTCAACGATCCCGATGAGCTGCACGACCTCGGCACCGATCCGGCGCACGCCGGCGAATGCGAGCGGCTGGCGGCGGCGCTGGCGCAATGGGGACTGCGCGTATCGCAGCGCACCACGCGCTCGGAGCAGCAGATCGACAATGGACGCGGCAAGGCGGCGCGTCGCGGCATTTTGATCGGCGTCTGGGACGAAGCCGACATTCCAGCCGAGCTGTGGAGCGGCTATCTTCGGGACAAGCGATGACCAGGAGAAGCATCATGCCGGGCCGGCGGATGTTGCGTCTCGTGCTTGCGGTTCTGGCGGGATCGTTTTTTGCCGCGCCGCTGCGCGCACAGATCGGCGAGCAGCCGATCCGCATCGTCTTCCCGTTCGCGGCAGGCGGCTCCGGCGATACCGTGGCGCGCCTGATCGCTAATAAAATGAATGGCGCGCTCAACCGGCCGGTGATCGTCGAGAACCGCACCGGCGCCGATGGCCGCATCGGGGTCAAAGCGGTCAAAGATGCGGCGCCCGACGGCAACACCTTGCTGCTGACGCCGATCGCGCCCCTGGCGATCTATCAGCACTTCTATACCAAGCTGGACTACGACCCGTTCACGGATTTCGCGCCGCTGAGCCAGTTGGGCACGTTCGATTTCGGCATAGCGGTTGGGCCGCAAACCGACGCCAAGACACTCAAGGATCTGGTCGACTGGGTGAAGACCAATCCCGCGGACGCGAACTACGCCATTCCCGGCGCCGGCACGCTGCCGCACTTTTTGGGCGTCATGTTTAGCCGCGCCGCCAAGATCGATCTGCGTCCGGTGCCGTATCACGGCTCCGCCGCGGGGCTGACTGACCTGGTGGCCGGGCATATTCCGATCGAGATCACGACGACGGCCGATCTGGTGCAAATGGCGGAGGCCGGCCGCATCCGCGTCCTGGCGACCTCGAACCGGCAGCGCTCGCCGTTCCTGCCGAACGTACCGACGTTACGCGAGGCCGGCTATGATCTGGTTGCGTCCGGCTGGTACGGCATGTTCGCGCCGGCGAAGACGCCGCCGGAGGTGATCGCGCGGCTCAACAAGGTGATCGTCGACGCCGTGCACTCGCCCGACGTGGAACATCGGTTCCTGGCGTTCGGATTGCAGCCGACAGGCACATCTGCGGCCGCGTTTGCCGACATCCAGAAGGACGACTCGGAAAAATGGGCGCCGGCTGTTAAAGCTTCGGGCTTCAGGCCCGAGGAATGATGCGAGACAGCGCGATGGCATTGGCCGAGGCAAAGACCGAGCAAAAACGCGACCGCAAGGCAATCGACGGCGTCATTGCCGCGCTCGCGGCTCTGTTCGGCAACCGGCTCGTCACCTCGCAAGCAGTGCGCGAGCAGCACGGCAATACGGTGACCTGGATTGCGAACCAGCCGCCCGATGCGGTGGTGTTCCCGCAAACGACCGAAGACGTGCAGCAGGTGGTGCGGCTGTGCGCCGCGGCGCGCGTGCCGGTGATCCCGTTCGGCGTCGGCACGTCGCTCGAAGGCCAGGTCAACGCGCCGCGCGGCGGCATCTCGCTCGATTTCCGCGACATGAACAAGGTGCTCGCGGTTCACGCCGAGGATCTCGATTGCGTCATCGAGCCCGGCATCACGCGCAAGACGCTCAACGAGCAGCTCCGCGATCAGGGCGTGTTTTTTCCGATCGATCCCGGCGCCGACGCTTCGCTCGGCGGCATGGCGGCGACGCGCGCCTCGGGCACCAATGCGGTGCGCTACGGCACCATGAAGGACAATGTGCTGTCGTTGAAAGCCGTGCTCGCCAATGGCGAGGTAATGACGACGGCGAGCCGGGCCAAAAAATCCAGCTCCGGTTACGATCTCACGCGGCTGATCGTCGGATCGGAGGGCACGCTCGGCATCATCACCGAGCTGACCCTCAAGCTCGCCGGCATTCCGGAGGCGATATCGGGGGGCGTGTGCCCGTTTCCCTCGGTCGAGGCGTGCTGTCGGGCCACCATCCTGACCATCCAGTCCGGCATTCCGGTGGCGCGCATCGAACTGCTCGATGCGCTGCAGGTGCGCGCGGTCAATCTTCATTCCAAGCTGGCGCTGCCCGAGACGCCGATGTTGTTTTTGGAATTCCACGGCACGGAAGCGGGAGTAGCCGAACAGTCGGAGCGCTTTGCCGATATCGCGCGCGAGTTCGGCGGCGGCCCGTTCGACTGGGCGACGCGCCAGGAGGACCGCACCCGGCTGTGGGAGGCGCGCCATAACGCCGCGCTGTCGTGCAAGGCGCTGCGGCCGGGCGCGCAGATTGTCGCGACCGATGTCTGCGTGCCGATATCGCGGCTCGCCGAATGCGTCGTCGAGACCCAGCGCGACATCGCCGCAAGTCGGCTGCTGGCACCGATCGTTGGCCATGTCGGCGACGGTAACTTCCATCTGACGCTGCTCGTCGACATGGACGACGCCGACGAGGTGGCTCGCGCGCAAGCGCTGTCGCAACGGCTGGTCGAGCGCGCGCTGGCCATGGACGGCACCTGCACCGGCGAGCACGGCGTCGGCCAGGGCAAGATGAAATATCTGCTGGCCGAGCACGGCGAGCCGGCGCTCGCCGCCATGCGCGCGATCAAGCGTACGCTCGATCCGCTCGACATCATGAACCCCGGCAAGATTGTTAATCCTTGATCGCAAGGCGCGCGCGGGCGACATACTATCGCCCCGAATGCGGCCCAAACGCCGGCCGGCAAGCGTGCAATCGGTGCCGGCGTCATTTAGGTTTGCGGGAAAAGCGCGCAAGATTCGCAACAGGCGGATTTTTTAGGGAAAACTCGGAGGCGCCGTGCAGACGACGCTGCTCGGATTGGCGATCACGATCATCCTGGCGCTGGTTGCCGCGCTGGTAGCGCCGCTCGTCGTCGATTGGAACCACTATCGCACCGCATTCGAGAACGAGGCGAGCCGCCTCACCGGACTGAGCGTGCGCGTGACCGGAACGATCGACGCGCGCATCCTGCCGACCCCGCGCATCAAGCTGCGCAATGTCGAGTTCGGCGAAACGGGCCGCGAGCCGCTGCTGCGCGCCGGCGCGCTCGATCTTGAAGTGCGGCTTGGGCCGCTCGTCCGCGGCGAGGTCCAAGCTACCGAGGCGCATCTGGTGACGCCTCAAATCAATCTTGCGCTCGACCGTTCCGGCGCCATCGACTGGCCGGTTCCCACGCGCGCCTGGCGTGCGGAGGACCTGTCCATCTCCCGGCTGCGCGTCGAAGACGGCAGCATCGTTCTCGCCGATGCCGCCTCGGGCTCGCGCCTGACGTTGCAGAAACTCTCGTTCGACGGCGACATCCGCTCCCTGCTCGGACCGTTCAGGGGCGAAGGAACCTTCGTCGCCGGCGACGAGCCTTACAGCTACCGAATTTCCGGCGGCCGCGGCGATGCCGACGCCGGATTCAAGATCAGGCTCGGCGTCAATCCGTCCAATCATCCGCTGACGACCGACGTCGACGGCACGCTCACCCTCGATCACGGCGCGCCGCAATTCGACGGCACCATTGCGCTGGCGCGGCCGGTCGGCGCCGCGCTGTCGAGCGGCGAGCGGGTCATGAACGATCCATGGCATGCGAGCGGCACGATCCGGGCAACGCCGGCTGCGGCGGCGCTGCACGACGTCACGTTCCAATACGGGCCGGACGAACGCGCGGTGGTTTTCACCGGCAAAGCCGATTTGACATTCGGCGAAGAGCCGCATTTCGACGGCGACATTGCGGCGCTCGAGGTCAATGTCGACCGCGCGCTCGCCGCGCCCGACCTGACGCACCGGCCGCCGCTTCTTGTGATCAAGAGTTTCGTCGATGCGTTCGTAGCGTCGGTTAAGCCGCCGCTGCCGGGCAAGATCGGCGTCGGCATTGCCGGTCTGACGGTCGGCGGCACCAATGTCCAGTCGCTGCACGGCGTCGCGCGCTTCGATGCGGCGGGATGGAGCCTGGACGGCGTCGAATTACGCGCGCCGGGACTGACCCAGGTGAGCTTGAGCGGCCGGCTCAAGCAGTCCGGGCGCGACCTCGCATTCACCGGACCCGGCGCCTTGGATTCCGCCGACGCCGATGCGTTGCTGGCCTGGCTCAGCGGACGTGGCGATACCGCTTCAGCCGGCGTGCGGACCTTGCGCGCGCGTGGCGACGTCACCATTGCGGGCGATCGTTTGGCCGTCGATGGGCTCGATGCCACGCTGGACCAGGACAATGTCCAGGGGCGCCTCGCCTATACTTGGCCTACTACTTGGCCGGCATCCGACCGCCCGGCCATTGTCGAGGCCGATCTTCACGCGACAAAACTCGATCTCGATGCCTTGGCGGCGTTTGCCAAGTCGGCCGTGGACGACAACGGTTTTGCGCCGCCGCGCCAAGGCTCGCTGGCGCTCGACATCGGCAAGGCGACGCTGGCGGGCATCGACGCGCGCGCCGTGAAGGCGCAAGTCAAGTTCGATTCCGGCGCGTTGCAAATCGAGCATCTGTCGGTCGGCGAACTGGGCGGCGCCGCGCTCGACATTTCAGGACGCATCGACGAGTTGTCGTCGCAACCGCGCGGCCGCGTCACGGTCGATCTCAATGCCGGCACGCTGGCCGATTTGTCGCGTGTGCTGGGGCAGTTTGCGCCGCGGACGGCGGATGTCCTGCGCCGTGCCGCCGATCGCCTGGCGCCGGCGAAATTGCACGGCACGTTGACCGTGGAGCGGGCGGCGACCGCCGGCAGCACCGCCAAGCTCGATCTCAATGGACAGTTGGGCTTGATGCGCGTGGCGCTCAACGGCGCCGCGACCGGTGAGCCAGCCAAGCTCGGCGAAGCGAACGTGCGCATGGACGGCCGGCTCGACGCCGATGACGGCACCGCGCTGGCGGCGCTGTTCGGCCTCAATCGCGTCGTCGCCGTCGATCAACTGCCCGGCCGCGTGACGCTGTCGGCTGCCGGACCGTTGAACGGCGAGCTTCGCGTCGACGCCGAGGCGTCGGCCAGCGGTTTTACCGCCGCGGTGCGCGGTGCGGCGCGACTGAACGGCAAGGAAGCGCCCGCAGGTACGTTCCAAATATTGGCGACCGCCGCCGACCTTGGGCCGCTGCAGCAGGCGATGACCGGCCAAGCGGGCAACGCGGTGCCGATCTCCGCGCGCGCCGCCGTTTCTATTGCCGGCAGCGCACTGTCGTTCACGCAAATCGCCATCGCTGCGGGCAAGGCGTCGGCGCACGGGCATCTTGCGGTCAATCTGGCAAGCCCGATCGCAATCGACGGTGACGTCGGCGCCGACACTATCGATGGCGCTTGGCTGGCGGGCGTGCTGTTGGGACTGCCGCGCCAGGCGCAAGGTGCCGGAGCGGCGTGGTCGAGCCAGCCGCTCGGCGCCGGTGCGTTTGCCGCGATGAATGGCGCCGTGACCTTCACGCTCGACCATGCGGTGTTCGCGCCGGCACTCGTTGCCGGCAATCTCAAGGGTGTGGCGCAGTTTCGCCCGGCCGAGATTGCGCTGCAGAATATCGACGGCGGTCTCGCCGGCGGCCGCGTCACCGGCGAATTGGCGTTCCGCCGCAACGGCGACGGGCTGATCGGTCACGGCCACATCGCGCTGGCCGATGCCGATGCGGCGACAGTCCTGCAAACCGACAAGAAAACGATCGACGCGCGGCTGACGCTCAAGGCCGACTTCGACAGCTTCGGCTCAAGTCCCGCTGCGCTTGTGCGCACAGCGCACGGCAGCGGCACGATTGCGCTGGCCGATGCCCAAATCGCAGGCCTCGATCCGGCGGCATTCGTCGCCGCCATGCGCGCGGCCGATCAGGGTCCTGCGATCGAGACTGCGAAAATTCAGCCGGCCGTGAACGCGGCGCTCGCCGGCGGTCATCTGGCCGCGCCGCAAGGCGATGCGGCGATGACGATCACCGACGGCAAGGTCAGCGTCGCCAACGTGACGTTGCCGGCGCAGAACGGCGCCGCGCTGTCGCTGTCCGGCGCGCTCGATCTCAACAGCGGAGCCGTCGATGCGCGCATGACGCTCGCGGCACCACCGCCGCCCCATGCCTTGATCCGCCTGCGGCCGGAGCTCGCCGTCGCGCTCAAGGGCCCGCTCGCCGCGCCCGCGCGCACCCTCGACGTTTCCGCGCTGACCGGTTGGTTGACGCTACGCGCCGCTGAATTGCAAACCCGGCGTCTGGAATCGATCGAAGCCAACGGCCGGCAGGAAGTCATCGGCCGCGCGGCTCGTCCGGACTTCCCGATCGTCCGCAGAGCGCCCGCGGGCGGCATGGTCGAGATCGACATGGCGAGCGTATCGGCGCCGCCGCCCGGAGCACGAGGATTGGATCTGTTGCAGACCGACGTGCCGGCTGTCGGCGTCACAGGGTCTGCGGCCGCAAACAAACCGCGGCCCGCGCCGCAGCCGACCCAGCCAGCAGCCCCGCAAACAGCGGGGCCGCCGCTCGATTTGTTATTCCACCCGCAGAACTGACGGCGCTGCCGCTGGCATGACCATCAGCGGCGTTTGGCCGCTGCTCTCGGCGGCATGACCGTTGGTTTGCGCCCGGTAGTGGTCGAGCACGAACAGCCGGATGGCCGACGACAGATTCCCGTGCGGGCGTCCGGTATCGATCTCGGCGACGAGGTCCGACAACGTCTTGTCGCGGCCGATGGCGATTTCCTTGAGCCCTCTCCAGAAGGCGTCTTCAAGGCTGACGCTGGTCTTGTGACCGGCGATGACGATCGAGCGCTTGATGACTGGCGATTTCATTGCCTGTCTCCCGTTTCGACCCGGTGTAGGTCGAGGCTTCGCTGGGCTTTGTCGTTGCGAGACTGTGTTGCGGTTCGATCCGCCTTGGTGCGGCCGTGGGCCAGGCGGTTGGCCGCGGCTTTTTGCCCGGCTTTGAGCCGTTTCGCCTGCTTTCGCGCGGTTCGCAGATTGACAACGTCGCCCATGAGGTCGCTCGGCGGTAACCGGATAACGTGGCTCGGGCCGTCCTGGCCCGCTTCAGCTGCAAAGTTATACGCCGGTACCCTGGCACTGGATCACGACAATCGAGAGTCTACGGAGCCTTAACACGAGACTGCCGGTCGTGACGCGAGCCTATTCCTTTTGTCCGGAAGCGAAATCTTATTTCAGTCCAAGGTTTCTAGGCGTCAGGACGCGTCTGATACTGAATGAATATTCGCAATGGCCGAATATTTTTGCGGTAATGCGCAAAGTAGGCGTGAAAAGGCGTGAAGTCATGGATGATGTACTTAAGAGTATTTTGCGAATAACGCTGCGTTATGCCTCCGATATTGATGTAATTCATTGCCCCCACGGGTAAGCCGATACTGCCGCCCCCAGCACACAAATTCGTGATTGCCGGGTCGGCGACCCAGCGGCGACAGCCTTGGGGTTCTTACTTCTTGCGGAATCGATCGAGCCGTACGACTTCGCCGCCGCCGCTCTTTTCATCGGGCGCCGGCTCCGCCGGCACGGCGCGGACCGGCAGCACATCGGTCTTTTCGATCGCTGCCGGGCGTGGCGGGGGAGTCGGGGCTTCGGCCGCGGTGCTCGGCTCCCCGGCCGCTTGCTTGTCGAGGGTCTCGAACTGGAAGCCGAATTGCACCGCCGGGTCGAAGAACGCCGTCACCGCGTCGAACGGCACCGCAAGGCGCTCCGGAATGCCGCCGAACGACAAGCCGACCTCGAAGCCGTCGTCGTCGACCGCCAGATCCCAGAACTGGTGCTGCAACACGATCGTCATGGCGTCGGGATATTGCCCGCGCATCCGCTCGGACAGCCGCACGCCGGGTGTCGTGGTGGCAAACGTGATCTTGAAATGATGCTCGCCCGGCAGGCCCTTCTTGGCGGCGTCCGCCAATACCGTGCGCACGACCCCACGCAAGGCCGCTTGGGCGAGAATGTCGTAGCGGATGTAGTCGGTGGCCATGGCGAATGCCGGACGATGGATGACAGACGACAGATAAGACACGGATGTTAGAGGTCCAGAGTGATTCTGTCCTGCCTCGTCTGACCTCTGTCCTCTGAAAGAAAGTGGAGGCTTCTGTTGCCAGGTGCCTCCGAACCCCGCCTGACGGAGCTTAACCCGTCAGGGCTTTAAGATCGGTCTTTCAGACTGCGTTACGCAGCCAGAGCAACCGGAGCATAGTTGTCATTGGCAACTATGGATTTGGTCCGATAACGACGGAACCATCCCGGGCAAAAGCGCGCCTTTTACGCCCTCGTCGATCCTATTTCGACCCCGTAAGTGGAGGACGGAGGACTTCGTCTGTCATCGGTCCTCCGGAATTGGTGGAGTCGCCGGGTACCGCCCCCGGGTCCGAAAGGTTTATTACGACGGCCGTTTATCGCCATATCTGGCTTGCGCCAGCACCAGGGAATATAGGCGCAAATGGTTGCCGAAAGAAGAGCGGGGTCAGGCCCCCAAGAAACTCGAATGAAACCCACATGAAACTCCTCTCCGGCGGGCAATCCGGCGTCGACCGCGCGGTGCTCGATGCGGCGTTAGAGCGTTGCATCGATTATGGCGGCTGGTGCCCGAAGGGTGGCTGGGCCGAGGACCTTGCGGCGCCGCCCGGCCTTTTGGCGAAATATCCGCGCCTCTTGGAAACGCCGCTCGCCGATCCGGCGCAGCGCACCGAATGGAACGTGCGCGATGCCGACGCCTGCCTGATCGTGATCGCGACCGGCGGCTTGGCGGTCTCCAAAGGCACGGTGCTCGCCGAGGCGCTCGCGCACCGCCACCGCAAGCCGCTCTTGGTCGTCGATCTGGGAGACCCTGAGCCTGTCGAGAATGCGGCGCTCTGGCTGCGCGTGCAGCAGCGCAGGGTCGGCGCCGATCTTGTGCTCGCCGTCGGCGGGCCGCGCGAGAGCGAAGCGCCGGGCATCTATGCGAGCGCGACGACGTTCATTCATGCCTTGTTGGATCTGGCTGATCGCGGTTAGCGCGGCCAACGAACGCGCATCGCCAGCGTGCGCTAAAACGTCTGGCCGCGCATGAGGAGCGGCGCTAAACGAATGGCATGAACGACGCATCGCCTGTGCCGCGCGCGACCGAACCCGTTGCCGCTCCAGCACCGCCGCGGCCGAGCCTGTCCGAATTGTTCATCGCCTACGCGCTGATCTCGCTCTACGGTTTTGGCGGCGTGCTGGCGTGGTCGCGCCGCATGATGGTCGAGGAGCGCCGCTGGCTGACGCCGGAGCAGTTCAACGAAGCTTACGCGCTGTGCTCGTTCCTGCCCGGGCCCAACATCGTCAATTTTTCCGTGATTTTCGGCTCCCGGGTGCGCGGGCCGCTTGGCGGCCTGGTCGCGCTGGTTGGGCTGCTCGGGCCGCCGATGCTGCTGATCGTCATCATCGGCGCGTTGTATGCCCATTACGGCGATCTGCCGGCGCTGCGGCGCGCGCTGATCGGCGTTACGGCGGCGGCGGCCGGCCTGATCATGTCGACCGTGGCCAAGATGGCGCTGCCGCTGTTCCGCAACCGCGCCGTGGGCGGCCCGGTCATCGCGCTCGCGACCTTCGGCGCCATCGGCATCGCGCAGTGGCCGCTGCCGATCGTGCTCGCCGTGGTGCTGCCGATCAGTCTCGCGCTTGCCTGGGTGCGGCCATGAAGGATTTCGGCGCGCTCGGGACGCTGGCGTGGTTCTTCGCGCTGATGTCGCTGTTCGCCATCGGCGGTGCCAATTCTGCCGTGCCGGAGATCCACCGCTTTGCCGTCGACGTGCAGCACTGGATGACCGACCCGCAATTCAGCGACATTTTCGGGCTGGCGCAGTTGACGCCGGGGCCGAACGTCATTGTCGTGACCTTGATCGGCTATCACGTCGCCGGGCTTACGGGCGCGCTGGTGGCGACGCTGGCGATGTGCGGCCCGACGTGCCTGTTGGCTTTCTATGTCGGCCGCACCTTCGATCGCTTCCGCGGTGCGTCCTGGCAGGTGGCGCTGGCCGGCGGCCTGGTGCCGGTGACGCTTGGACTGACCGCGGCGAGCGCCGTCGTCGTGGCGAGAGCGGCGGATGATAGTCGGGTGGCGGTCGGCATTACCGTCGCTACCGCGCTGATGACCTACTGGATCAGGGTGAACCCGCTTTGGATATTTGCCGTGGCCGCGCTACTCGGAATGAGCGGGATGGTTTGAGGCGGTCCACAGCGCTCCTGCGCGCGTTTCGCTCGCCCCTCATTTGACGTTAAACTCTCCCGAGTCGGCCGGATCACACCGCTCATGCGCCAATACCTCGACCTCATGGAACGCGTGCTCGCCGAGGGCATGGAGAAGCGCGACCGCACCGGTGTCGGCACGCGCTCGGTGTTCGGCCATCAGATGCGCTTCGATCTCGCCGCCGGCTTTCCGCTGGTCACCACCAAGAAGGTGCACGTCAAGTCCATCATCTCCGAGCTGCTCTGGTTCCTGCGCGGCGACACCAACGTCAAATATCTCAACGAGCATGGCGTCACCATCTGGGACGAGTGGGCCGACGAGAACGGCAATCTCGGTCCGGTCTACGGCCGGCAGTGGCGCTCCTGGCCGGCGCCGGACGGCTCCGCCATCGATCAGTTCGCCAACGTGCTCGCGGAAATCCGCCGCAATCCGAACTCGCGCCGGCTGATCGTCACCGCGTGGAATCCGGCGGAAGTCGACAGCATGGCGCTGCCGCCGTGCCATTGCCTGTTTCAGTTCAACGTCGCCGACGGCGCGCTGTCGTGCCAGCTCTATCAGCGCTCGGCCGATGTCTTTCTCGGCGTGCCGTTCAATATCGCCTCCTACGCGCTGCTGACCCTTGCCGTGGCGCAGGTGAGCGGGCTCAAACCCGGCACCTTCATCCACAGCCTCGGCGATGCCCACCTTTATCTCAACCACCTCGAACAGGCGCGGTTGCAGCTGACGCGAAACCCGCGACCGCTGCCGACGCTGCGGCTCAATCCCGCGGCGAAGGATTTGTTCGCGCTGCGCTACGAGGATTTTGTGCTCGAAGGCTACGATCCGCATCCGCACATCAAGGCCGCGATCGCGGTGTGAGGATGAACATCCTTCTCGTCGCCGCGATTGCGCAGAACGGCGTCATCGGCCGCGGCAATGCGCTGCCGTGGCGGCTCAAATCGGACATGCAGCATTTCCGTGCGCTGACCATGGGCAAGCCGGTGGTGATGGGGCGCAAGACCTATCTGTCGATCGGCAAGCCGCTTAAAGGCCGCACCACCATCGTGGTGAGCCGCGACCGCGACTTTACCGCGCCGGGCATCGTGGTGGCGCCGAGCCTCGATGCCGCGCTGACGACGGCGCGCGGCGATGCGTTGCGGAGGAACGCAGACACCATCGTCGTTGCCGGCGGCGCCGAGATCTACGCCCAAGCCATGCCGCTCGCGACGCAACTTGCCATCACGCGCGTTGACAAACAGGTCGATGGCGATGCCTATTTTCCGGCCATTGATCCAAATGAATGGCATGAAAGCGCGCGCAGCGAGCACGAAGCGGCGGCCGAGGACGAAGCCGCGTTCGCATTCGTGACCTACGAACGCGCAATTGACGCCAAAATACGGCCAGCCAGCGCGTCATAACTGCGCGTTGTAAGGGGCAGTGCGGTCCCCTATAACCCCCACAACGCGTGCCGGCGCTGCGCCGGCGTCTTAAGGAGACAATTGATGCCGTGGAGCAACCAATCCGGCGGCCCGTGGGGTTCCGGGCCGCGGGGACCATGGGGCTCGGGGCCGCAAACGCCCGGCGGCCAGAGGCCGCCCGATCTCGAAGACTTCCTGCGCCGCGGCCAGGACAAGTTGCGCGCCCTGATGCCGGGCAATCTCGGCGGCCGCGGCATTGCGCTCATTGCGCTCGTTGCCATCGCGCTGTGGGGATTTTCCGGTTTCTTCCGCGTCGAGCCCGATGAGCTCGGCGTGGTGCTGCGCTTCGGCCAATTCGTGCGCGAGGTCCAGCCCGGGCTGAATTATCATCTGCCCTATCCGATCGAGACCGCGCTGACGCCGCAGGCGCTGCGCGTCAACAAGATCGACATCGGCATGCGGGTCGCCGAGGACATGCGCCGCGGCACCACCATCCGCGACGTGCCGGAAGAAAGTCTGATGCTCACCGGCGACGAGAACATCGTCGACGTCGATTTCTCGGTGCTGTGGAAGGTCAAGCCGAACGCGGTCGGCGATTATCTGTTCAACGTGCAGGCTCCCGAAGGCACGGTGAAGGCGGTGGCCGAAAGCGCCATGCGCGCGGTGATCGGGCGCTCCAATATCCAGCCGATCCTCACCGGCGCGCGGCAAACCATCGAGACCGCGGTGCAGGAACTGATGCAGAAGACGCTCGACGACTACGGCGCCGGTATCGTGGTGCAGCAAGTCCAGCTCCAGAAGGTCGATCCGCCGACCCAGGTCATCGACGCCTTCCGCGACGTGCAGGCGGCGCGCTCCGATCTCGAGCGCGCGCAAAACGAGGCGCAGACTTATGCCAATCGGGTGGTGCCGGAGGCCCGCGGCCGCGCCGCCAAGATCATCCAGGACGCCGAAGCGTATCGCGAGCAAACCGTCGCCGAGGCCACGGGCCAGGCGTCGCGCTTCTCGCAGGTCTACGATCAATACAAGAAGGCGCCCGACGTCACCCGCCAGCGCATCTATCTCGAGACCATGGAGCACGTTCTCGGCGGCACCGACAAGACGATCATCGATACCGGTCCGCAGGGCGGTCCGGGCGTCGTGCCGTATCTGCCGCTCAACGATCTGACGCGGCAACAGCCGCCAGCGCAGAAACCGGGAGGCACGCCATGAGAGTAGGCCTCGCAAGCGGCGCCGCCGCCATCCTGCTGTTGGCTGCCATCATCGTCGGCTACAGCACCTTCTTCACCGTGTATCAGACCCGGCAGGCGCTGGTGGTCCGGCTCGGACAACCGGTGCGCGTCATCACCGAGCCGGGGTTGAACGCAAAGATTCCGTTCATCGACAGCGTCATCTATATCGACAAGCGCATTCTCAACATCGAGACGCCGGCACAGGAGGTGATTGCTTCGAGCGGCGACCGGGCCAATGCCGGCCTCGCCCAGGCCGGCGAGCGCCTCGTCGTCGACGCGTTCGCGCGCTACCGCATCGTCGATCCGCTCAAATTCTATCAGACGGTCGGGCCGGATGGCGCCAGCACGCAGCTTGCGATCCTGCTCAACTCGGCGCTGCGGCGCGTGTTGGGCGCGGCCACGCTGTCCGACGCCGTGCGCAACAAGCGTGAGGAGTTGATGGGGCTGATGCGCGATCAGCTCGATCGCGATGCCCAGCCATTCGGCATTCACGTCATCGACGTGCGCATCCGCCGCGTCGACCTGCCGGAGCAGAACAGCCAGGCGGTCTATCAGCGCATGCAGACCGAGCGGCAACGCGAGGCGGCGGAGTTCCGCGCCCAGGGCAGCCAGAAGAGCCAGGAGATCAAAGCCAGGGCCGATCGCGACGTCACGGTGCTATTGGCGGACGCCACGTCTCAATCCGAGCAGGTCCGCGGCCAAGGCGACGCCGAGCGCAATCGCATCTACGCCGAGGCCTATGGCCAGGATCCGGGCTTCTTTGCCTTCTACCGCTCGATGCAGGCCTATGAACGCAGCATGCAGCACGGCGACACGCACCTGGTGCTGCGGCCGGATTCCGATTTCTTCCGCTTTTTCGGCGATCCGGCGGGCAAATCGCTGCCGGAAGGCACCAAGGCGACAGCGCCGGTGCCTGGAACTGCGGCGACGACCAATCCACCGAGCGCGAGCAGCGCGACGAAATAGAGTGTGGCGGGTTACCGGTTCATGTCCGATTTCCTTGCTGCGCTCGGCTTATTCTTCGCGATCGAGGGAATCTTTCTTGCCGCGTTCCCGGTCAGCGCCAAGCGTGCCATGGCGGTCGTGCTGGAAATGGCCGATGGCCCGTTGCGTATCGCCGGCATCGTCTCGGCGCTGGTCGGCGTGCTGATCGTTTACTTTGTGCGCGGTTGAATGGTCCGTTCGCGGGTCGCTTTTCCGCCCCAATCGGGTTCCTAATGGCCGGGCCGGCTGCGGATGGCCTTGCGCCGGGAGCACGCCGGGGGCACCTTTCCAGTTCAGTCCCTTTGCAGGAGCGCCGACATCCATGTCTCGCCACTTGACCTCTCGCCATCTCTCGCAATTCGTGCGGCACGGCGCGGCAGCCGCGGCAGCCGCGGCGGTGATGGCGGCCGTTATCATCTTACCGGCGCAACCCGCGGCAGCGCGGGGACCTGAGAACATCGCCGACGTGGCCGAGCAGGTGATCGACGCCGTGGTCAACATTTCGACGTCGCAGAAGGTCGACGCAAGGGTCAGCGGCATGCCCGACCTGCCGCCCGGCTCGCCGATGGAGGAGTTCTTCGACGAGTTCTTCAAGAACCGGCGCGGGCAGGGCGGCGGCGACAACGCCGAGCGCGCGCCGCGCCGCGTCAACTCGCTCGGCTCCGGCTTCATCATCGATCCGTCCGGCCTGGTGGTGACCAACAATCACGTCATCGCCGACGCCGACGAGATCAACGTCATCCTCAACGACGGCACCAAGCTGCCGGCGCAACTGGTCGGCAAGGACACCAAGAGCGATCTCGCGC
>Ga0210385_10000488_pt1 | contig 28387 bp, 24 predicted proteins | sample IncBWH26OmetaG_FD_160107 | JGI IMG/M metagenome (GOLD analysis project Ga0210385, IMG submission 160107) | Forest soil microbial communities from Barre Woods Harvard Forest LTER site, Petersham, Massachusetts, United States - Inc-BW-H-26-O ...
CGGATCAGATGCTCGGAGACCATCGCGGGCACGCCGAACACCACCGAGAGCACGCCCTTGGGCAGCCCGGCGTCCAGCAGGGCGCGCGCCACCTCCAGCGCCGAGCCCGGAGTCTCCTCGGCAGGCTTCAGGATGCAGGTGCAGCCGGCCGCGAGCGGCGCGCCGATCTTGCGGGCCGGATTGCCCAGCGGAAAATTCCAGGGGGCGAAGCCCGCGACCGGTCCGACCGGCTCCTTCAGCACCGACATGCGCACCCCGGGGGCGCGCTGCGGCAGCACCCGGCCGTAGGCGCGGCGGCCCTCTTCCGCGTACCAGTCGAAAATCTCGGCCGACATCGTCAGCTCGATGCGCGCCTCGGGCAGCGTCTTGCCCTCCTCCATGGTGGCGATGCGCGCTATGTGATCGGCGCGCTCACGCAGCAGGTCGGCGGCGCGCTTGAGGATACGACCGCGCTCATTCGGCGGCATCGCGCGCCAGGCGGGATAGGCGTCGCGCGCGGCGGCCAGTGCACGATCGAGGTCCGCGGCGGTCGCGAGCGGCAGCTCGCCGAGCACCTCTTCGGTGGCCGGATTGATCACGGGAATGTGTTCGCGTCCGTCGCCGGCGACCCACTCTCCGCCAATGAGCAGATTCAGATCGGTGTATCGGGTACGAAGCATGGTGATCTCCTAACGCAAAGCGGTCCGCATCCTAGCAAACCCCTGCCCGGCCGACCAAGACTGACGCAACTGTCATATACTGCCCCGGCGGCCGGGCGCCGCAGCGGATGTGCACCTTGCTGTGGCTGAAAGCCTTCCACGTCGTGTTCATGGTCACGTGGTTCGCAGGACTCTTCTACCTGCCGCGGCTGTTCGTCTATCACGTGGCGGCGAGCGATGCGCTCAGCCGCGCGCGGTTCGTGGTCATGGAACGGCGCCTGTTCGTGATGACCTGCATCGGCGGGGCGCTGACCGTGGTATTTGGGGCGCTGATGGTCGCCATGGCGCCCGCCTACCTCACCCAGGGCTGGCTGCACGCCAAATTGACCCTCGTGCTGCTGCTGATCGGCTACCACTGCTGGTGTTGGCCGCTGCTGCGGTCCCTGCGCGACGGCCACAACCGCCATACGGAGCGCTGGTTTCGGCTCTTCAATGAAGTACCGACCCTGCTGTTGATCGGCATCGTGATCCTGGCCGTCGTCAAACCCAGCTTCGGCTAAAGCCCGCGCCGCGCCCCAGCGGCGTGCGCCTGTCGCACCAGGATTGTGCAATGCACAATCCTGGGTCCGCGGCGCGGGAGAATTTCAGTCCCCACCCGGCGATCCGGTCCGGTTTTGTGACGAGCCGCTGCAGCCCCCGGCCGACGCATTGTTAACGTAGAGGCGAAATGACTCGCAAGACGGCCCCAGTGACCGAAGGACCGACGATCGGCGCGACCGGCCAATTCAAGGCCCTCGGCGCATCGTTCGGCGAGCTGTCACTGCGCGAATCCGAATATCTGCGCATGCTGAAGACGCTGCTCGCGAATATCGACGGCATCGTCTACCGCTGCCGGGACGATGAGCACCACACGCTCGAGTTCGCGAGCCAAGGCTGTCTCACGGTCACCGGCTACGACGCCTCCCAGCTGCTGCACAACACGGTCATCGACTTCGAATCCCTGAAACATCCGGATGATCAGTTGTGGGTGGCCGAGGCCATGCGCCTGGCCCTCAGGGAACGGCGCGCCTTCGACCTCGAGTATCGGCTGATTCATGCCGACGGCGCCGTTCGCTGGGTCTGGGATCGCGGCATCGGCGTCTATGACACCTTGGGCAACGTATCGGCCATCGAGGGGCTGATGCACGATGTGACCTCGCGCAAGGAGGCCGAGCAGGGCCTGCGCGAAGCCGAACGCCGCTACCGCGGCCTGTTCGACAATGCGCTCGAAGGAATCTTCCGCACCACCCTGGACGGACGCTACCTGGGCGCGAATCCGGCGCTCGCGAATATCTACGGGTTTGATTCGCCCGATGAACTGATGGCGACGCTGCAGAATATCGGCAGCCAGTTGTACGTCGACCCGGAACGGCGCCAGGAATTCATGCGCATCATCACCTCGCGCGGCAGCGTGTCGGGCTTCGAATCGCAGGTCTACCGCAAGAACGGCGAGGTCATCTGGATCTCGGAAAACGCCCGCGTCATCATCGACGACGGCGGCGCGCCGCAGGGCTATGAGGGTACCGTCGAGGACATCACCGACCGCAAGCTGTATCAGTCGCGCATCGAGCAGCAGGCCAACTTCGACCCGCTCACCGGACTCGCCAATCGCTCCCTGCTGCAGGACCGCCTGAAGCAGGCGATTCTGACGGCCGCCAATTATCACACCCGGCTCGCGGTCGCGTTCATCGACCTGGACCGTTTCAAATTCATCAACGACAGTCTCGGCCATCATGTCGGTGACGAGCTGCTGAAGACCATGGCCGCACGCTTCCAGGCCTGCGTTCAGGAGCGCGACACCGTGGCGCGTCTCGGCGGGGACGAGTTCGTCCTGCTGCTCCACAGTTCCGGTTCGGTGGACGAGGTGCGCATGGTGCTCGAGCGCCTGCTCACCACCGTCACCCAGCCGTGGCTGAGCGATGACGGCGAATACCAGATCACCTGCAGCATCGGCGTCGCGCTCTATCCGGAGGACGGCGTGGACGCGCAGACCCTGCTCAAGCACGCCGATTCGGCCATGTATCGTGCCAAGGACTCGGGACGAAACAACTTCGAGTTCTTCACCCGCGAAATCAACACGGTGATGACCGAGCGGCTCGAACTCGAGGGCAAGCTGCGTCGCGCGCTGGAGCGCGCTCAGTTCCGGTTGCATTATCAGCCGCGCATCGACCTGGTCAGCGGCCGGGTGCTCGGCGCCGAGGCGCTGATCCGCTGGCATATTCCCGGTGAGCCGGCGATTCTGCCGCAGCGCTTCATCGCCCTGGCGGAAGAGACCGGTCTCATCACGCCGATCGGCAAATGGGTGCTGCACAGCGCCTGCGCGCAGAACAAACTGTGGCAGGACCTGGGGCTGCCGCCGATGGTGGTGTCGGTCAATGTTTCCGCCCGGCAGTTCCGCAGCAACAACTTCGTGCGCAGTGTCGATGAGACGCTGCAGGAAACCGGCCTGCATCCGAGCTATCTTGAAATCGAGCTCACCGAGAGCGTGATGCACGATGCGCCGCAGCTGGTCACCATGCTCGGGGAACTCAAGCGCATCGGCGTGCAGATTGCCATCGATGACTTCGGCACCGGCTATTCGAGCCTGAGTTCACTGAAGCGTTTTCCGGTGGATCGCCTGAAGGTCGATCGTTCCTTCGTCGAACACATCGCGAGCGACCCGGACGATGCGGCGATCGTTCGCACCATCATCGCGCTGGGACACAATCTGGGCCTGAAGGTGGTCGCGGAAGGGGTCGAGACCGGCGATCAGATGCAGTTCCTGCGCGAGCACGCCTGCGATGAGGTGCAGGGTTATTACTTCAGCCGCCCCGTCCCCGCCGAACAGCTGGAGATCCTGCTGCGTTCGGTGCCCAAGTCCCGCTGATCGGTTCGCGATCAGCGGGGCCGGAGCCGATTCCCGGCCTGCGGTCTAGAACAGACCGACGATCTTGCCGTTCTCGTCCACGTCGATCGCATTCGAGGAGGGAACCTTGGGCAGTCCGGGCATGGTCATGATGTCGCCGCAGATCATGACGACGAACTCGGCGCCCGCGTTCAGGCGCACTTCACGGATGGTCACGATATGTCCCGACGGCGCGCCCCGCAGCTTCGGATCGGTTGAGAAGGAATACTGCGTCTTGGCGACGCACACGGGGTAGCTGCCGTAGCCTGCTTCCTGCAGCTGCTTGATCTGGTTGCGCACCTTGGCATCGGCGGTGATGTCGGAGGCGCCATAGATCTTGGTGGCGATGGTCTTCATCTTCTGCCACAGCGGCTCGCTCTCTTCGTACACGAATTTGAAGGTGCTGGGCAGCTCGGCCATCTTCACGACCTCCTCGGCCACCGCGATCGCGCCCTTGCCACCCTCGGCATAGTGACGCGCCAGGATGACCTTGGCGCCACGGCTGCCCGCGCGCTCGATCAGCACCTTCACTTCGGCGTCGGTGTCCTCGCTGCGGTGATTGATCGCGACCAGGCACGGCAGGCCGTAGTTGTTGCGCACGTTGTCGATGTGGCGCTCGAGGTTGACGATACCCTTCTCCAGGGCCGCCACGTTCTCCTTGCCCACATCGGCGACTTCGACGCCGCCGTGGTACTTGAGCGCGCGCACCGTGGCCACGATGACTGCGGCCGCGGGCTTCAGTCCACCCTTGCGGCACTTGATGTCGACGAACTTCTCGGCGCCCAGATCCGCGCCGAATCCCGCCTCGGTGACGACGTAGTCAGCCAGACGCAGCGCGGTCTGAGTGGCCATCACCGAGTTGCAGCCGTGCGCGATGTTCGCGAACGGGCCGCCGTGGATGAAGGCCGGGTTGTTTTCCAGGGTCTGCACCAGATTCGGCGCCATCGCATCGCGCAGCAGCGCAGTCATGGCACCGTGTGCCTGCAGATCACGCGCCAGAATGGGTTTCTGCGCGGCGGTGTAGCCCACGACGATCTTGCCCAAGCGCTCCTTCAGATCCTTGACGCTGGTGGCGAGACAGAAGATGGCCATGACTTCCGAGGCGACGACGATGTCGAAGCCGTCCTGGCGCGGATAGCCATTACCCGGGCCACCCAGGCCGATGACGATGTCACGCAGCGCCCGATCGTTGCAGTCCACCACGCGGCGCCAGGCGATGCGGCGCACATCGAAGCCGAGCTGGTTGCCCTGATGAATGTGGTTGTCGATGAGCGCGGCCAGCAGATTGTTGGCCAGCGCGATCGCGGCGAAGTCGCCGGTGAAATGCAGGTTGATGTCCTCCATCGGGACGACCTGCGAGTAGCCACCGCCGGCGGCGCCGCCCTTCATGCCGAACACCGGACCCAGCGCCGGTTCGCGCAGACAGATGATGGTCTTCTTGCCGATCCGGTTCAGCGCATCGCCCAGACCGACCGTGGTGGTGGTCTTGCCCTCACCGGCCGGAGTCGGGGAGATGGCCGTCACCAGGATCAGCTTGCCCTGTGGGCGATCCTTCAGGGTGCTGATGTAGTCGAGAGCAATCTTGGCCTTGAAGCGACCATACGGCTCGAGGGACTCCTCGGGAATGCCGAGGCGATCCTTCGCGAGCGCGAGGATGGGAAGCATTTTGGCCTGTTGGGCGATTTCGATGTTGGACGCTGGAGGTGCCATGCAGGTTCTCGGTCTTCATGTGTCGAAAGGGCCGTAAATGTAGCACGACCGCGCCTGCGCGATGGCGGCGGAGGGTTTATCATTGGTGCCCCTTATCGTTGGTATCTATGACGCAAATTTCCGCCACGGACCTGCGGCCGTTCATCCGCACCATCCCCGACTATCCCCGCCCGGGGGTCCAATTTCGTGACATCACCACCCTGCTGGGGAACGCGCCGGCGCTGCGCGCCACCCTGGTGGAGATGGCCGCACCCTGGCTGGACTGCGGCATCACCCACGTTGCCGGGATCGAGGCCAGGGGTTTCATTCTGGGTGGAGCGCTGGCCTATCTGCTGGCAGCGGCGTTCGTGCCGCTGCGCAAAAAAGGCAAGCTGCCCCATAAGACCATCAGTGTCGATTACGCGCTGGAATACGGGATGGACAAACTCGAGATGCACGCTGATGGCGTCCTGGCGGCGGACCGTGTATTGCTGGTCGACGATCTCATTGCCACCGGCGGCAGTGCCGCAGCTGCGGTGCGGCTGTTGCAGTCCCTGGACGCCCAGGTCGTGGGTGCGGCATTTGTGATCGACCTGCACGAGCTCGGCGGAACCGCCAAACTCGAGCAGGCTGGAATCAAGACCTTGTCGCTGGTCCGCTTCGAGGGACACTGACAGGCCCCATACTTGCACGGTGATCGAATATTGCTAGGAGCAGCTCCATGACCCAATCCGACACGTCTGGCACTGAAGCTTTGGCCGCCGAGCTGCGGCGGATCGTTGAACAGGCGGAACAGCTGCTGGCTGCCGCGGGCACCGACGGCGCCACCCTCGGTGCACTCAAGGATCGAGTCAACGAAACCATTGGTGCGGCCCGCGAGAAGCTGGCCGACCTGGAACAGGATGCGCGCCAACGGGGCCGACAGGCGGCCGTCGCCACCGAATCCTGGGTGCGTTCCAATCCGTGGGCGGCACTCGCCATTGGCGCCGGTATCGGTCTGATCGTAGGTGCGCTGATCATGCGCAGCGGTCCGGGCGCGCTGCCGGACGAGCCGGAACTTTGAGTCCGGGATGATCTCCGCAACGCCCTCCTTCGCCGAACGCAGCCGGGCGCTGCTGCGACAGCTGCTGGCCATGGGCCAGACACGCCTGGAGATGCTGGGCCTGGAGGTCGAGAAGGAGGTGGGCGCGCTGGGTCGCGAGCTGCGGCTGGCGGCGATCTGCATCATCGCGGCCTGGCTGGCGGGCACGGCCATGGTGCTGTGGATCGCCCTGGTATTTCCGCGCCCGGTGGGCCTGTGGATACTGGGTGTGCTGTGCCTGGTGTTCGCGGCCACCAGTTTCCTCACCTGGCGCGTGCTCCAGCGCACGACCAAACGCGAACGCATCTTCAGTCGTCTGGCCGACCAGCTGCGCCAGGACGCGAAGGCGCTGGAAAATCTCACCGGAGTCGACGAGCGTGACTGACACGGCGCGTCTGCCGCGCTCGGCCGTCATCGAGCAGCGACTGAAAGTACTGGAAATAGAGGCCGCGATGCAGCGCGCGACGCTGGCCGCGACCTTCTCCCAGTGGCATCAGCCGCGCGCGCTGACCTGGGCCGTGGAGGCGGCGAAGTTCGCCGGCGGTATGCTCAAGACACCGACCGCGCGCTGGGTGTTGACGGCCCTGCTGATGCGTCTGATCCGCGGCCGCACCTAACTCAAGCGATCCTCTTCCGTTTGATACTGCGGCATTGCCGGAAGGGCCTCGTCCGGCCCGGCCGCCTCCCCGATGACCGGCGAATCGACGCCGTTGCGGCCGTTGTAGAGCTCGAGCCGGTTGTAGAGCGTCTTGAGACTGACGCCGAGGATGTCCGCCGCCTTGCGTTTGACGTGCCCGCATTGTGCCAGCGTGGCAAGCGTCACGCGCCGCTCCACTTCCTCGAGCGGCGTGCCGACGCGAATGGTGACGGTCGTGCCATCCTCGGCAACCGCCTGTGACGTCGTGGCCGGCAGCCCGATCTCGATGACATCGTCCGCCATGATGTAGGCGCGCTGCACGTGATTGCGCAACTCGCGCACATTGCCCGGCCAGCTGTGCTGATGCAGGCGCGCCAGACTATCCGCCTGGACCGTCTTGGCGGTGCCCTCGGCGCGGTTGAGCTCGGTCAGGAAGTGCCGCGCCAGCAGTTCGATGTCGGCGCCGCGCTGACGCAGCGGTGGCAGCCGGATCGGAAATACATTGAGACGGTGATAGAGATCCTCACGCAGCTTGCCATCCGCCACGGCACGTTCCGGTTCGCGGTTGCTGGCGGCGATGATGCGCACGTCGCAGACGATGGGCGTGATGCCCCCGACGCGACTGAAACTGCCGGTCTCCAGCACTCGCAGCAGCTTCACCTGCAGCTCCATCGGCATTTCGGTGACTTCATCGAGGAAGACACTGCCGCCATGCGCGCGCTCGAAGAATCCCTTGTGCTGCCGGTCCGCACCGGTAAAGCTGCCGCGCTCATGGCCGAACAGCTCGCTTTCAATGAGCTGCGGTGATACCGCGCCGCAGTTCAGCGGCAGAAACGGTGCCTCGCGCCGCCGGCTCAGTTCGTGCAGCGTCAGCGCGGCCAGTTCCTTGCCGGTACCGCTCTCACCCAGCAGCAGCACGGTCGCCGAGGTGGGGGCGACGCGCCCGAGCTGGTCGTACACCAGCTGCATCGAGGGCGCACTGCCCAGCAGGCGCCCGAAACGACCGAGGCGGCGCAGCTCGTGGCGCAACGCACCAATCTCGTCCCGCAGCGCGGCCGTCTTGCGGGCATGCCGCAGCACGGCCTGCACGCGATCGAGTTCGGCGGGTTTGACCAGGTAGTCCGTGGCGCCGGCTCGCAGCGCCTCGATGGCGCTGTCCATGGTCGCATGGCCGGTCACCACGATCAGTTCGGGCGCATTCGAGAGCGGCAGCTCGCGGGCGAGTTCGATTCCCTCCCCGTCCGGCAGCCGCAGATCGGTCAGAACTACATCGGGGCGTCGGCGACCCAGGTGCTCGCGAGCCGCGCGCAAAGTCGGAGCGCCCGTGGAGGTAAATCCTTCCAGACGTGCGACTTCCTGCAGCCAGCCGACCATGTCAGGGTCGTCATCGACAATCAGTGCATGGGGCATTCGGGCAGCCTATCACGGAAGCGGAGCGGTTCACCTTACAGTAGATTTTGCAACCCCTGTACTTCTTACCGGCGCATGACACGGCAGCGCGTGCCGAAACAATTGTCTGCAGCGGCCCGACGCTGACGTAGCGTCGGGGCCACAAAGCGTTGGCCCGGTCGATGCCACTGCAGGCGCAGCGCTGCCTTTAAGTGGTAGTTCCGCCTACGAATTTCCCCCTGCGGAGGCTTGGCGGCCGCATCAGGGGTGGCATATCAATTGCAGACTCACGAGCTGGTTGACCCCCCCGATTAGGCGGGCCGTTACGACGGCCCGCTTTTTTTCATGTAGGGAATCTCCTACATGCCCTAATTTACAATCGGGCCCTCGCGGCCAGCTGCACCAAAGCCTCGCCCGTCACGCGCTGGATGGTCCAATCATCCGCCGCCCGTGCACCGAGGGCCCGATAGACCTTCAGAGCGGGCTCGTTCCAATCCAGCACCGCCCACTCGAAGCGGCCGCAGCCGCGCTCGAGCGCCAGCGCGGCCAGCCACGCAAGCAGATAACTGCCGAGCCCGCGACCGCGCGCGCTCGGCCGCACATAGAGATCTTCCAGGTAGAGCCCGGGCTTGCCGAGGAAGGTCGAAAAGTTATGAAAGAACAGGGCGAAGCCGTGCGGCTCCCCGTCGATACAGCCGAGCACCGCTTCGGCATAGGGGCGGGGACCGAACAGTGCCGCATGAATGTGCTCGCGCGTGGCCGTCACTTCGTGCGCCAGCCGTTCGTACTCGGCCAGTTCCCGGATGAAGCCGAGCACGAGATCCACATCACTGGCCGCGGCGGGCCGGACGCTGAGTGAGGGCGTGGGTTTCATCCTGTGCTTTGCAGGCCCTGCGCGATGCCGCTGATGCTGGCCAGCAGCGCTTCAAACAGATCCCGATCTTCACGGCCGGTCGCACGCCAGCGCCGCAGCAGATCCACCTGCATGAGGTTCATCGGATCCACATAGGGATTGCGCAGCTGAATGGAGCGCTGCAGCTGCGCTTCGCCATCCAGCAGCGTGCCATAGCCCCTGATGGCGAGAATGTGCTGCCGCGCCTGCTCGTACTCGGCGCGGATGGCATCGAAGTGCCGGTGCAGCGGCTCATCCACCAGTTCCTCGTAGGCATGCGCGATCTCCAGATCGGCGCGCGCCAGCATGGCCTCGATGTCATCGATGAGTCCGCGCAGAAACTGCCACTGGCTGCAGGCCGCCTGCACGAGGGGCAGGCCGTAGGCCTCGATGGCGGCGCCAAAGCCGGCACCGGCGCCGAACCAGCCCGCCAGCTGATGCCGTGATTGTATCCAGGCAAAGACCCAGGGCACCGCGCGCACCGAGTCGATGGTCGTTGCCGTGGAGCGGTAGGCGGCGCGCGAGCCGATCTGCATGCGCTCGATGACATCGATGGGCGTGACCTGGCGAAAATAATCCGCGAAATCGGGCTCACCGAACACCAGGCGCCGATAGGCCGTGAGACTGGCCTGGGCCAGCGTGGCGGCGCAGGCCTGGTGCGCAGGATCGACGGCCGCCGTGGCGCCGCGCTGCGCCAGGCCCAGCGACAGCGCCAACGCGCTGAATGCCCGCTCGAGCGTGCGCATCGCGATCGGGCGCAGTCCGTAGCTCTGATTGAGCACCTGACCCTGCTCGGTGATGCGCAGCACCGGGAAGATCGCGCTCGCGGGGGCCGAACGCACCAACGCATCGATGCGCCCGCCGCCCAGCGCGATGCTGCCGCCCCGGGCATGCATGATCACGGGTTTGGCGACCACGCCCGTGAGCGCCTCACTGAGCGCGGCCTGCGCATGGTGGATGGCGTAGCGCGCATTGCAGAGGCCACCTTCCTTGCTGATGTCGGCGTGACCCAGGACCACGCCCTGCCGGCCGGCGCGCGCCGCCAGGTGTCGTTCATAGATGGGATCGGCGAGCAGCGCACGCATCAGCTGGTCGCTGCGCTGCAGGGTATCCAGGCATTCGAACATCGGGGCGACATCGACCGCAGCCTCACCGGTGCGCTTGTCCCAGGCTTCGGCCCAGCGTGCCAGCAGCAATACCGCCAGTACATCATCGATCCCGACCACACCGCTGACGATGTAGTAGCCGATGGCATCCGGCCCATAGCGGTGGCGGCCCTGCACCATGGCCTCGAACACCCCGCGGCTGCGACGGCCCTGCGGATCGAGTTCCGTGCGCGGGCCCTGATCGCGCGCCAGCGCGCCGCTCAACAGTTCCTGGCGTTCCGGGGAGGTGCGCTCCTGCCACATCGAATCGCCCAGGCCCTGCGCGAGCACCTGATGGTGCACGCTCGTGTGCTGGCGGACATCGAGCGTCGCCATGTGGAACCCGAAGGTCTGCACCCGCCGCAGCAGGCGCTGCACGGAGTGATGGCCGGCGTTCCAGCCCTTGTTGGCGCGCAGGCTCTCGCTGATCAAACGGATGTCAGCCTCGAATTCGCGCGCCTGTTCATAGCCATTGGGGCGGCCCTCGACCGCGTTGCGCAGGCGCGTTCCGAGCTGCGCGAGGAACACCCGATAGGGCATGCGATCGTGGCGCGCCGGAGTGATGGAGCGCGAGCCGGGCACCAGTGTGTTGTAGTGCTCGATGCGCTTGGCGAGCGCCGCGGATACATTGACGCGACTGGCACTCTGCGACAACTCCTGCGCGAGGGTCTGGCACTCCTCGAAATAGGCGTTGAGGATGACGCGATGCTGCCGGTCGAGGGTCTCGCGGATGGTCTTGCCGTTGACGTCCGGATTACCATCCATGTCGCCGCCGACCCAGGTACCGAAGCCGATGATCCGCGGCAGCTCCAGCGCCTCCGCATCCACGTCATAGAGCTTCTCGAGCGCCTCGGCGACTTCCTCGTAGAAATCCGGGACCACCCGATACAGCACCTCGCCGAGGTAGAAGAGCACATGCTCGCGCTCGTCGGCCACGGTGAGCCGCTCGCGCGGGTGGTCCTCCGTCTGCCAGGCGGCCGTGATCTCCGCGCGCACCCGATTCCAGACCGCGCGCGATTCGCCCGGGGTGAGCGTCGGATCGAGCCGATCCAGCAGCAGCTGCGCCACGCGCTGCTGCTTGCGCAGCATGGTGCGACGGGTGGCCTCGGTGGGCTGCGCGGTGAACACCGGCTGGATCTGCAGCTGCGGCAGGATCGCCAGCACCTCGGCGATGGTCGCGCCTCCGGCCTTCAAGGTACCCAGGGCATCTTCGATACCGCCCGGCTGCGGGCGGCCACCGTCCTTCAGGAAATAATCGCGACGGCGGCGCATGCGATGCACCTTTTCCGCCAGGTTCACGGCCTGGAACCAGGCCGAGAAGGCGCGCACCAGGTCCCGCGCCTGCGCCGGCGGCCGGCCGCGCACGCGGGCCGCCAGTTCCCCCTCGGCCGCGGTGCCTTCGCGGCGGTTGATGGCGGTGACGCGGTCCTCCTCGACCATCGCCAGCAGCGCCGGGCCGCCCTGCTCGCGCAGCATGCCGCCGATGAGATCTCCGAGGGCGTGCACGTCCTCGCGCAGCGCTTCATGCTTCGGCGGGAAATGGATCTGCTGACGTTTCAGAATCGATTCTGCGCGATTAGTTATTCATCAATATGGTGGTGTCGAAACTCTCAAAGCCCTGGATCGCACGCTTGTAGGCGTTGAACACCAGCCGCTCGGCGACCTTATCGGCCCGCGCGGACAGCAGCATGCGCAGCACGATGTCATCCGGCGGGCGGGCGGCATCCTCGGCCATCAGCTGCTCGATCACCCGGGTCAGGCGATGCACGAGTTCATTCACGAAGCGCAGGTGCGCGGTATCGAAGACCTGTTCACTGCCCGGACCGTAGGTGGTGCGCGCTTCCTCCGCCAGTTCATGCAGGAACATGTTGAGCAGACGTGCCTTGTCGATCAACCGCAGTTCGGTGAAATATTCGATTTCTGACTGCAGGTTCATGCGCGTGTGGCGGCTCTCAGGCCGGGAAGAAATCGATCGGCTTGGTGGTGGTGATGGTTTCGACGTCCTTCGCTTCGAAGCGAAAGGATTTTACCCGCGCAATGATTTTGCTCTCCAGCTCTTCATTGTGCAGCTCCGAGGACACGACCCGGCACATGGTGACCTCTCCCGAGGGTGCAATCGTGAATTCCAGCACCAGTTTACCCTGAAGCTCGGGGTGTTCGCGCAGCGCGCGCGCGTACAGAGTATAGATCGCGCCCTTGTTGCGGTCGAAAACCAGTTCGATCTCTTCGCGGCTGCGCGCCGCCTTGCCGCTGCTGCCGGTGCGCGATGCGCCGCCACGATCGTCCAGGCCGGAGTGCGCTATGGCCGAGGTGACGGTCGCGGTCTCGTGCCCGGTCAATGAGCCGGCGCCACTGCCAAAGCCGCGGCTGCTGGTGGAGGTGATGCCGCTGCTCGCCGTGCCCACCTTGGAGGTGATCAGGGAACGTTCGGCGTGCGAATCCGCCCCGACCACGCCGGTCAGATTCTTGGTCTGACCCTCCTCGATCGGGGTCTTCTCACGCAGATCCGCGAGCTGATCCTTGAACTGCTCGATGCCGGATTTCTCCGCCTTCTTGCGCGCCTCGGCGACCCGGTCCACGGGAACGGGAGTGGGCACCGGCTTCACCACCGGGGGCGGTTTTACTTCCGGTTTCGGCGGCGGCGGCGGCGGCGGCGGCTTGGGCTGCTCCTCGATCATCACCCGCGCGAGCTGCGGCGGTATGGCGACGGCGCCGGGCGGGGTGCGCGGCGCCGGCAACAGCGCGATCAGGATGGCCAGCGCCAGCAGCAGCGCGATGCCGATGCGCAGGATGCGTTGGAAACGCTTCTGCGCCTCCTCATCACCCTCCCAGGGCAGATCGTAACTTCGGTAAAAGGGTGCCAGCATGATGAGCCCTACGCCGCCGGAACCTGGCCGAGGGAGACGGGTTTCTCTTTCTGCAGCACGGCCAGTGAAATCTTGCCGTAGTCGGCATCGGTGCAGGTGGCCATGACCTTCTTGAGGACCTCATAGGGCAGCGACTTGTCGGCCATGATGGTGATTTCCCGGGCGGCGAGCGCCGTTTCGGAGACGTCCTTGCCCACCAGCAGCGGCCGCTTCAGCGCGGCGCCGAGCTGCACCAGGGTCGCCCCCTGGTCCGCCTGAACGTCCTTGATGCTCTCGATCAGCTCGCCCTGCACGAACAGGTCAGTCTTGGTGATCATGACGACGACCGAGTGATTGGGTGAGGTCTGCGAAATGGATTGCGGGATCTCGATGCCCTTGCTGTTCTGGATGACTTCCACTTCCGTGGAATACACGAGCAGGAACGACACCATCACCGACAGGATGTCGATGAGCGGAATCAGATTCAGCTCGAAGGCGCCCTTGTGGCGCAGATGATGCACGGCCATGCGCCGCGCGCGGTTGGACATCATGGCGGTGCATCTCCCACCGATATGGTCGGGAAGAGCTCGGCCTGCGTGGTCGCGAAGCCATTGGTGGCTTCGAACACGCGCACATGGTCCATCACCTGCACCAGGGTGTCATAGGGCGTGTCCTTCTCCAGCAGCACCGACGCGTCGGTCTTCGTCGGAAACTTCGCCTTCACCATTTTCAGGAATTCCGTCAAGCCGTCATAGTCGTAGCCCTGCGCCGTGTTCGGAATGTCCTTCAACGGTCCGGTGTTGCGGTCGGCCACCTCGAGCAGGGTGGGACGCACCAGCACCTCCAGCTGCAGATCCTTGGGCAGGTCCGGCAGCTGCGTGCTCGCCGTCGGCAGATTCAGCTGCAGGACCACCGTGCGGGAGAACACCGCGGTCATCAGCAGGAACGTCACCAGCACGGTGAAGATGTCGATCATGGGAACCAGCAGCAGCTCGGCCGGCCGCCGGTTCTTGCGCGCAAGCTTCCGGGAATCGTATGAACGGCGCATGTGCGTCCTCTCCGCTTGGGCCCTTAGGCCGCGGCGGGAGCTGGCGCCTCGGGGCGGCGCTCGGTGACGGCGTTCAGGAATTTCACCGAGGCCATCTCCAGGCTGTCGATGAGCTCGGTGGTCTTGGTCTGCAGGAACGCGTGGATGAAGAGCAGCGGCACCGCCGTCATCAGCCCGAACGCCGTGCAGTTCATGGCCACCGAGATGCTGGCCGACAGCAGGTTCGCCTTCTCGGCCGGGTTCACCGTGGCGACCGCGTGGAAGGCGTTGATCAGACCCATGACGGTGCCCAGCAGTCCCAGCAGGGTCGCGAGGTTCGCGAAGGTCGCCAGATAGTGCGTGCGCTTCTCCAGGCGCGGCACCACTTCCATGAGGCTCTCCTCCATGGCCTTCTCGATGTCATCGCGGCGGCGCGCGGCCTGGATGCGGGCCAGTCCGTAGTTGAGGATCTGCGCAATCGCCGATTCGGACTTGGAGGTGACCTGCACCACCTGGCGGAAGTTGCCCTGCGACAGCATCGGCACGATCTGATTCCACAACTGCCGGTTACGGGTCGAGACCGTGACCAGGTAGATGTAGCGTTCGATCGCGATCGCGAGCCCGATCACGAGCACGACCGCAATCGGGAACATGAATGTTCCACCACCCTGAAAGAACTTGACCAAACCATCCCAAATATTCATCAGCAACTCCCAAAGACAGCGGGCAAAACCCTCGCAAGCTGTCTCAACTTAATGACATAAGCACAAAATGCCACGATCCAATTCTCATCTCGTACGGTGACCCCATTTGGGTCGCCTCAATGATCTGCCGGCGCCCCGGCCTGGGGGGGCGGCGGGCTCTTTTCTGGTGCAACTGTGTGGTAGTACCTTTCCTCGCGGTTGAAAACGTCACGGTCCACCGGCTGCAACACCTCATCGATCAGGCTGTTCGCGGGCTTGCCCGTGAGATCGCCGAGGTCGGAACGCTTCCAGGGCACCACGTACATCACCTTCGGCAGTTCCTTGTTGCCGGTGATCTGAGTCGTGTCCAGGTCGATGCGGTCGCTGGCCTTGCCCGCGCGCGCGGTTTTGCCGGCGGTGGCGCTTGGAGCCGCCTTCGCCGCGGTGGCCGCGGTGGGGGCGGACACCGGGGCGCTGCTGGCCGCTTTCGGCGCGGTCGGGGCGGCCGGCTGCGGCGGCAGCGCCGAGGTATTCACGCCGGGCTGCAGGTCATCGGGGTTCTGGGCCTGGCCGAACGCCGGTGCGCTGCAGGCCAGGGCCATCACCATTACACAAAGTGCTCGCATGATCAGCCTCCAGCCTTGTCAGGCGCGGACGATGCGGCCGGTGCCGCGTTCTTGCCCGCGCGTTGTTTGAGATCGGCGACCCAGCCCTTGACCGCCTTGTCATCCGCGGCCAGTTCCTGGTAGTGCTCCATGGCCGTCAATGCCGCAGCCGTGTCTCCCAGGTACAGGTCCAGCACGATCGCCAGATTGCGGTAGGCCGGCGCGAACTGCGGGTTCACGCTGATGGCCTGGTTGTAGGCATCGGCCGCCTCGTGGAACCTGCCTTCCATGCGCAGCGTCACCCCAAGTTCCGACCAGCCCTCGGCATCGGTCGGATCACGCTGTACAGCCGCGTGCAATGATTGATCCGATTTCGCCAGCTCGCCGTGTTTGCGGTACAGGATTCCAAGATTCACCAGCGCGCCCGGATAGGCCGGGTAGCCGGCTGCAACCTGCTGAAATTCCAGCTCCGCCTCGACATCCTTGCCGGCCCTGGCGAATTCGACGGCACGGGCAAAATCGGCGGTGGCGCGCGCCGGCGGTGGCGGTGCGGCGGATACCGCCGGCGTCGGTGCCGCAGGCGCCGAGGAGGCCGCGGTATCGGCCACGGGCGCCGCTGCCGCGGGAGCCGCCGCAGCCGGAGCGGCGGCAACGGGCGGCGTCGTGCTGCAGGCGGCCAGGCTCAGCACCGCCGCGCCCAGCAGGCCCCATCTACTGCAGTGTCGTGACCACATCTGAGGTCAGCTCCGTCTTGCCATAGCGTCCGGGTTTGAGCTCGGCGAGCGCCGCAAAGCTCTTCTTCACCCAGTCATCGTAGATGCCGTCGTGGGCGCGCGCTGTGTTGATCTCGTGAATCTGGATGGCCTGCTCCTCGAAGGGAAATGATTGGTCTTCGAGCAGCGAGTTGTACTGCTCGAGCTCATCGGGCTTGAGGTTCTTCGGCCGCTCGGAGTCCATGACATCCTTGCCGAGCTTGCGATATAGCTCTGCCGTCTCGTAGGTGGCGGCGGTGGTGACCTCCGCGACATGGTAATCCGAAGCCGTCTTGTAGGCCGCCAGCGCGGCCTCCATGGACTGGCGCTTGGCGACCAGGCTCTTCTTCAACGGCAGCGCCAGACGCACGGAGCGGAAGGCATCGCGCAGCGGCGCGGCGAGTTTCAGTTGTGCCGTCGCCGCCAGATACTTGGTACGGTCGGTACGCGCGGGCCCGGCCTGGGCGTCGGCGCGGACGATCTCGCGCAGCCATTGCTGTTCGCGGCTGGTGTTGCCGGCCTTCGCGGCGAGGGTCGCCAGCTGCTCGCGCACCTCGATGGCCTCGGGCACGGGGGTCGGGTAGTCGGCGACCTCGCGCTCCAGCATGGCGACCATCTGCACCTGGTTGCCGGCCTTGCCGTACAGCTCCGCGGCTCGCGTCAGGGCCTCGCGGCGCACCGCCGGTTCTTCGGTCGCATTCGTGGAGATGTGTTCGAACTCGACCGCCGCATCGGCGGGCCGGTTCGCCTCCGCGTAGGCCACCGCCAGCTTGCGGGTCACATCCTCGGCGTTGGCACCATTGGGATATTGCTTGCGATAGGGCTCCAGCACCGCGATGGCCTGGTCCCATTGCTTCAGGTTGATGAGTCCGGCAGCCGCATCGTACTGGGCGGTCCCGACGATCTTCGAATCCGGAGCGACCTTCGCCACGCGCAGGAAATCGCTCACCGCGCCACTGGCATCGCCGGCCTTCTGCCGGGCCTCGCCCTGGCGGTATACGGATTCGGCGATGTGCTCGGTGAGCTCCGCGCGCAGCTTCACGTTCGCCGCATCCGCTCCGACCGTGCGCTCGCGCGCCTTGATGAACGCGGCCTCGGCCTGGTCGAAGACCCCGAGTTCGTACTGCGACTGGCCGATGATGTTCCAGGCGATGCGCTGCTGCGCGATCTCCACGGGCGGATTGCGCGCCAGCAGCAGTTGCGAGACCTGAATGGAACGCGGCAGATCGTGGGCCGCAAAGATGTCCTCGGCGGCCCGCGTCAGCACGCCGCTGCTCTCGGGATGCTCGGGAAAGGTTTGCGCGAACTTCAGGTTCGCATCGATGGCGCGAGCGTGCCAGCTGCTCTTGGCCTCGCCGGTGAGGCCCTCCTCGCCCTTCTGGTAGGCCACCAGCGCCGCGTACGCCGCGGCGGCAGACTTGGCATCCTTCGGGTAGCCATAGGCGGTGCGTTCGTACTGGGTCGCGGCTTCCCCGTACTGGTGGCTTTCAAACAGGGCGTCCGCCAGCAGATAGCTGGTGCCGGCAGAATCCGGCGCATCGGGGAAGGAGGTGAGGTAACTGCGATACCAGTGCGCGGCCTGCTGATAGTCCGCCGGCAATTTCGATTTCTGGGCGGCGGCGTGATAGAAAGTCGCCAGATCCTTCAGATTGGTCTGCAGCTCCTTGACGACCACCGGGTAGTCCGCGTGGGCGCGCCCCTTCCAGAACGGGGCCGTGAAATCGTAGTGCTCGGCGTATTCGCGCTTGCCATCGATCACCAGATCCGTGAAGCCGCCCTTGGTGTAAGCCTCGATGGCCTGCATGGCGAGATCCGGCGCATGGACATTGTCCGAGTCGCGGCCGACGAAGGCCCGGTACGCGCCTGCGGCATCCTGGTAGCGCTGCTTGTCCACGTACAGATCGCCGAGCCGTGAATACATCAGATAGGCATAGGCCGGAGTGCCGCGCTTGCTCAGGAACGCATCCACGCTGGCCGCGCCGTCGAGGTAGGAGAAGGTGATGCTCATCACCCTGAGCGTGTCATCGACCAGTTCGCGATTGGCGCGCGAGAGCTGCTCCAGCGGACGCATCGGTCCGCCGCTCACGCCGCCGAGCAGTTCCTGATCCAGCACTCCGGCGAAGGACGGCAGGCTGTCCTCGTTCAAGGACTGCTTGAACAGCGACCAGCCATTCTTGTAGAGCGACTGGGTGTAGAAGCTCGAGGCGGGACCCAGCTTGATCACGACCGCGTAGGCCGTGGCCGCCTGCCGGTAGTCCTTGGCGGAGAACAGCAACTCACCGCGGCGAAACTGCACCTCATCGAGCATGCGGGTGCCGGGATAACGGGCGATGAGTTGATCCAGGGTAGCCAGCGCCTGATCCGGCTTGCTCGTGGCCTCGTAGGCCCGGGCCATCTGATACAGAACCTGATCGTTGCGCGCGTAGTCCGGGTAGGCCTTGAGCAGCATGGTGTAGAGGCGAATGGCCTCGGTGCTGTTCAAATCGACCTGCGACAGATCCTTGTCCAGGGTATCGAGCTGATCGCTCTCCAGGTTCAGATCGCCCAGGCGGCGCATGGCCTCGGCACGCAGCTTCGGATCGGTACGCTGCAGATCCAGGAAGCGTTTGTAGTTGTCCATGGCCTTGGCGGCATCAGCCGGCGCCGGCGTGTTCTTCTGCACCGTCACCGGCCCCTTGCGGACCAGATCACCGATCGTCGGCTGCGAGCCGGTGGCGTCCGCGGCCCATGCGCCGCCAGTGACGCACGCCGAGGCACCGGCGAACGTGAGCAGCAGCACGCGGCGCAGGCGCGGCCGGTTCATTGCGGCGCTCCAGGCGGCGGCGCCGGTTTCGGCGCAGGCTGCCCGCTCGCGGCCTTGTCATACATGGTCGCGAGCGCGAACCGCGCCTGCACCTCGTAGGTGTCCAGTCGGTCCTTCTGATCCGACAACTCCGCGACGGCGATCTGCTGCAGATAGGCCTGCTGTGATTTCTCCGCCCCCGCCAGGCGCGCCTGCAATTCGGTGATCCGGGTCTTCAGCGCCGCCAGGCGCGCGGCGAACTCACCGGTATTGGTCGGCACGCTGCGGCGCGCACGATCGACCCGGATCCAGCGGCTCTGCGCCTCGTGCAGCGCCAGATCCAGATCCTTCAGCGTGCGCTGTTCCTGCCACTGCCGCGCCTTGAAGGCGTCGACCAGCTGGTAGAACAGCACGCCCTTCACCAGCCGCAGCCGATCGCGCAGCGCATTGGTCGCATCATCATGCGGCGCGTTGGCCAGAGCATCCTCGAGCTTGCGGATCTGCTCCCAGTGGGCGCGCTCCGCGGGTGAACCCAGCGCCGCCACGTCCTCGCGGGTCTCGATCGAGGTGAGGCGCGCCGCCAGGTCGTCGCGGCGATGTTGCAGCTGGTCGACCGCACCCGAGGCCAACAGCTGGTCCACCTGCGGCAGACGCTGCGCGTAGGCCCGTTCGCGGGTATCGATCATGTCGCCGAAGGTCTGTGCGCTGTCCGACCAGGCATCGAGCGTCGAACCCAGGAAGGTCAGGTCGCGGTAGTTCTTCAGACCCTCCTGAAAATCGTGACCCGCCATGATGGCGTACAGGTAGCGCGACTCGGGTTCATCCGGCAGGTTGCGCAGCTGCCAGAACCAGCCATAGTGAGTCTGCTCATCGCCCGCGAGCAGCTCCTCCAGCATCTTTCCGGACTGGATGCGTCCGATGGCGCCATCGAGCGCCTTCTGCTCCGCCGCGAACGAGGTGAGCGCCGACTCGTAGTACTCGGCGGCCTGCGAGTTGGATTCGAGTTTGCCGTAGGCGTACGGCACTGCCAGATAGGACTCCTGCACCGCCGAGTCCAGCAGGCTGCGGTTGCGCAGTTCAGTCCAGGGCGCGAGGGCCGCCTGATAGTCCCCGAGGGCCGCATCCGCCCAGCCCAGTCCGAGCAGCGCCTTGTTGGAATAGGCCCCGTTCAGACGTACGCGCTCCAGCGGCACGCGCGCCTTCGCCGGCTCATTGGCCTGCAGATAGGCGAATCCCAGGGCCAGATTCGCCCGATCGCGCAGCGCCAGCATCTCCGGCTGGGTGCTCACCAGCGTGCCCACCGCGGTCAGGCTGCTGTCCGCCTCATCCATCTTCTGCTGACGCACCAGCGCGACGCCCATGTTGAACTGGGCGAAGGCCAGCCAGTCCGGTGGCCCGTTGAAACTCCTGAGCAGTGCGATGGCCTCATCGAAGTGGCCCTGGCGCAGCAGCGCATTGGCGAGCAGATGGGTCTTCTGCGCCTCCTGCTGCAACGGCAGATGCCCCTGCACCTGGCGCAGCGCATCGATCGCCTTGTCGAGGTAGCCGCGCGCATACCAGATCTGTCCAAGATAGAACCAGGCGCGGTTACGCACCCCCTGCGGCAGATCCGGGGTGAGCAGTTTCGTGAAACGCTCGCCCGCCTCGTTGTACAGCCCGAGTGACAGGTACAGTCCGCCGAGCAGCAGCTGCGAGTCCAGTTCGTGGTGCGGCAGCTGGTTCCAGTGCTGGTAGGCCAAAAGACGCGTCAGCGCCTCGAAGTCATCCTGCTGGTAGTAATGAAACAGCACATCCCCGTACTGCAGGTCCTGCACGCGGATCGGCGCCAGCTTCTCCGGATCGTGCTGCGCCGCCTGCGCCACGCCGGCGAGCGCGGCCAGAAGGACGCAGGACAGTTGGCGCAGGACTCGCATCGGAAGCGGCTACTCCCAGTCCTTGATCTCGAACTCCGGCTGCATCTTGCGCTGCCGGTCTTCGATCTTCAGTTCCAGATACTTCGCGCCGATGCTTTTGTCGAATTTGAGGGAGGCCCCGCGCCGATAGTCGCGGTTATCGGGACCCTTGCCCGAAAAGAACGCCACCAGCTCATGATTGCCGACCTTGAGATTACCGAGATACAGACGCTGGACGCCGCCCTTGAGCAAAGCGTCCACCTCACGCGGCGTGTACAGGTAGTTGGTGACTTCCTTGTTGTCGATTTTCAGCGTGATCGAGTCCAGGGCGAAGAACTCGCCGACATCCATCGACACATACACCGCGACCTGGGTATTGGCGGGAAACAGCAGTTCCTCCTCCAGCACGAACAGGTCGCGGTTCAGATCCACGACATCTTTCTTGAGCGTCTGGGTGTCCTCATCCAGGCTGCGGGTATCGGCGGCGCCCGGAGCGGTGGTCGTGGTGAGGGTTGCCGGTGCGGCCGGGGCACTGCCCTGAGCGGCATCGGCGGCGGCCAGCGCCGCTTCGACCTGCGATGCCACGGCCTTGGACTTGGCGGAAGCCGGAGCGGAACTCGGGGCGGCCGGCGCCGACGAAGTCGTGTCGGCCGCGAGTGCCTGCATGCTGATCAACAGCGCACAGGCTGCCACCAGACAATCGCGTATCCGGCCGATCTTTTTTGTCACTGGCATGTCACATCCGATCATTCGTTGAGCAGCTCGCGCAGCTGACTGAGGTAGAGCGCCTCGTCCCGGGGGCCGAAGTCGCGGTAAACATGGCGCACGATTCCGCCCCGATCAATGAGTACGGTCGTGGGCAGATTGTCGATCTGGTAGAGACGGGCCACTTCCTTCGCGGGATCCTCGAGCATCGCGAAGGCCAGCGGATGCGCGCTCACGTACTGGCGGGCGTGAGCCGCATCATCGTCGACGCTGACGCCGTACATGTGCAGACCGGCGGAGCGGTAGGTCGCGAAGCTGCGATCGAGCATGTCCAGCTGTTTGCGGCATACGCCGCACTGGCTGCCCCAGAAAGTGATGACCACGACGTCACCGCGGTCTTCAGAAAGCCGCACGTTCGTGCCGCTGAATGAGCGCAACGCGAAATCCGGTGCCGACTGGCCCAGCAGGGCCGGGCCCTGGGCGAATGCCGTCAGACACAGAATCGTCAGCGTCGCAGCTGCAATGCAGCGTTGAGGCAGGCTCCAAACGCGGAAAGACTTCACACACGCTCATCCATGGGTCCGCCCCGGCATCCGGCGGCCCTCGCACACCGAATTTAACATTTGCGCAGGACGCGGTCTGTACCCAATTATCGTTAGCTGATCACCCCGTTGACGATGGGTGCGAACGAGATCAACGGATCAATGTTGGTACCCAGGCCGTTATTCGCGATGGTGGCGGCAAAGTTCCCCTGCTCCCCGTGCAGGGCCATGTAATTGAGGATCACGGTGTTCACCAGCAGGTTCACGGCGTTCGCGGCCGGGCTCGAGGTGCTGTTCACGGAGCCGCCGGGAGTATAGGAGCCGATCTGATTGGGCGTGGTGGCGCTCGGGTTCACCTGGGGGCGGCCGGCCGGGTTATAGACCAGGAACAGGGTTGCCGCCACGGAGGAGTTGTCGCCCTGCCAGCCGAACTTGCCGCGCCCCGCCGCCGAGGTGTCGATCATGCCGGTTGAACTGAGCGAACCATCGCTGATCACGTAGATCATCAGCGGCACGCCGACGCGCTTGGCGTATTCGAGACAGGCACCGATCGCCTGTCCGGCCTGGAAGTTGCGGGTCTCGCCGGTGGCGCGGGTACCGTCGTGGTAGTCGAATCCGGACATGGAGATGGTGCCGGCGCCGGCCAGACCGTTGACCACCATTTTCATGACGGCGGCGGTCATCAGAAAATTGTTGTCCTGGTACTGGGCTGCCGTGAAGATGCTGTTCGAGGCACCCGTGATGTTGGTATCCAACGTGGGATTCAGCGACGAGGGATCGCCGAACTCGTTGACGAGGACCGTCGACTTCACATACCCGCAGCGCGCCGCTTCCTTGAGCGCCGCGTCGGCCGTCGGGTTGTCGAGTATGGCGGTCACCTGACCGAGCTTGCCGCCAAAGGTGGTCGGATCGGTGCCACCGCTCAGGCGGATCGTGGACTCGAGCGTGGAGACCGCATCGGCGGGATTGCTGAAGATGGTGCCGAGCTGACCGGTATTCACCAGCCCCGTGATGTCACTGCCCTGCGTGACGACGGTCGGGCTCACCGACAGATTGATGAGCGCGGCCGGGGCCATCGAATTGCCACCGGACACGGACGGCATGGTGCCGATCAGGGGCAACAGTGAGCCGTTGGCTCCGGCGGCATAAATGCCGTACATGGGATTGTGCGGATTGGTCTGCGTGTCGTTCTGCGACATCGCGGCGATCACCGTGCCGTTGGTGTTCGCCATGGCCGCGGCGGAGGCCATCGACTTGATGCCACGCAGAATGGCGCCGTCGGAGTGCCAGGCCAGGCCCAGGGAGGTGTCAATGAAGTTGCCGGTGGCGCTGCCGGTATTGGGCGAGTTCGGCAGCATGTCGCCCGGCAGACCCAGCTCCCCGTACCCGGCGGTGGTCAGGAAGTCGAGCTGACCGCCCGGTCCGCCGATGAGGGCTTCCGAACCGTTGAGATTGGCGCCGCCCGCCAGGTCAAAAACGATGAATGGAATCTTGCCCGCACCGTTGGTGGCGATGCCGCAGGTCGACTGCAGTGTCCCGATGTCGGTCGCGAGCGTCGTCGTGTTCGCGAACACCGAGCGCGGGTTGAAAAAGGCGCCCAGCATCGCGGATGACCCGATCAGGGTCGCCTGAGTGGCCAGAAAGCCCGCACCCAGGAAGTCGCGGCGCGTGACCGGACGCGGATGGCTGCCCTCATGCCGGATCGGCTCGTGCAGCTTGTGGCTTCGGGGGGGCTTCTTGCGAATGATCATTACAGTCTCCCAGGCATCGACCGGCTACTGGACCAGCGTGGACGCGCTGCCCAGCAGCGCGGCGCACGCCGCCTGCGTGACGACGCCCGAACGGCCGGGCGTACTTGGATAGGCAGCCGTCAGATTGGTGATGAGCGCATCAAGCTCGGTCGAGACGCTCGCGTAGGTCGGCTGCGTCGCGAGATTCGTGGCGATGGTGCCGCCCACGATGTTCGCGTACAGCGCGTTGATGACGGTGTCGCGGCTGCCGCCGGATCCCAACGGCGCACTGAAGTAGCTGCCGCCCTGGGTCGGATCGAAGCCGCTGCCAAAGAAGGCCGTGCTCAGTGTGGAACTGCTCACCAGCGCGCCGCAGTAGGCCACTGCCAGCTGCGAGATGGCGGTCTGATTGGCCGAGGAGTAGGCGCTCAGATCCGGCACCGGCGGCAGCGCCGACAGCACCGACTGATACGTCTGCACGACACTGGCGTTCTGCATCGACACGCCGGTGAGCTTGGCCATGGTCTCGTTGACCCGCTCATAGGTGCGCACGCCCAGGTCCGGGCTTACGGCCGAGGAGGGAATCAGCGCGGCCACCGGCAGCACCGTCTGCGTGTAGGCGCGGCTGTTGCTCCCGATCTGCTGGAAGGTCAGGAAGAACTGATCCGAAGCCGGGCCCTTCTGCAGCGCGATCACGGCGCCCACGTTGGAGAGCAGCTGCCCGGTCGAACTGTTGTAGTCGGCGGAGGTGATCGTCGTGCTGAGCGGAATGTAGCTCTGCCCGGTCTGCGCCTCGGCGCCGTTGATGCCGATGCGAATGCCCTGGATGGGGATGTTGTTCGGCGTCTGGGTCGGATCCAGGCTGATGAAGGTCGGATTGTCGAACAGGTACGAGTAACTGTCGTTCAGCCCGGCGGTCATCATGATGTAGCTTTGCGGCACGTTGGTGAGCGTGCTGACATCGAACAGCAGGAAGTAGGACTGGCCGACGCCCGCAGCGTAGTTCTGCTGGATTTCGGCCTGGGTCAGCGCCTTGTTGTGGATCGCGACCATGCGCAGTTCGCCCTGCCACTGATTGCTGGAACCGGAGGTCTCAGAGCCCAGCACCAGCGCGAAGGTGTTGTCCCAGTTGGCGAGCGTGCCCCCGGCGACCGGGTCGACATCGCCGGTGTAGACGCCATCAACGTACAGACGGCGGCCGTTGACGGGGTCATAGGTGAGCACCAGATGCTGCAGAGCCGCCTGGGCCAACATGTTGGTCGGGCTGGTCACCAGCGGCGGGGCCCCGTTGGTATCGGTCGTGCTGCTGCGCGCGTAGGCCTCGTACTGGAAGGCCTGCTGCGCGAGGGTTGCATCACGGGTCTTGGCACTGCCGGAATAGCTGACCAGGTAGGCCGCCGTCTGCGCGACATTGGCCGGGGATGCCCAGGTCTCGATGCTGAATTCACCGGTCTGGGTGATCATGTTGTAGAGCTTCGCGCTCGAGGTTGTCGAGCCCTGCGCATAGGAGCCCGGCGAGAACACCACACCCCAGCTCTGATCCCAGGCGTAGTTGCCGAACAGGTTCAGATCCAGTTCCGGCTCCACGCCGCTGGTGTCGTAGGCGACCGTGCCGCTGCCGGTCTTGAATTCGTAGAGCGCAATCTGACTGCTGGTGTAGCGCCCCTGACCCGAGGCCACCGTGCCCTGAAACAGCGACAGCGCCTTCGAGATCACGAGCGTCGGGTCAACCTGAGTGAGCGGAATCTGGTTGGCGAAGGAGGTGATCGCCGCCAGCATCGTGGCCGCATCATTGGCGCAAACGTCCCAGCAGTTGTGGAACTCGGTACCCAGGCGCACCACGAAGCGCGACAGCGACGGGTCATCCAGGTCGATCTTCGCCTGCGCATTCGAATACGCCTCGACCGGATCGCTGCTGGCGAAATACGGCTGCTGCGGCGTCACGGCCGACGGTGAATGGCAGCGCGAGCAATACTTCGTGAGCAGCGGGTAGACCGTGTTCTCAAACAGGGTCGGATCGGTCGGGAACGTCTTGGCCGAGCCAACCGATTGCTCCGGCGGGGCCACGAGCTTGATCGACTGGGTCCCGGTCACCGAGGAGCCCGCCCAGTTGGTGATCCACACGGTGAGGGTGTCACCGCAGGCCGAAGGCGAGGCCAGCCAGCAGTTATGGCCACCGGACACCTTCTGCACCATCGTCGACTGGCTCGGCTGTGCCAGATTCACCACGGTCTGCGCGGCGGCGTAGGCGAGATTCACGTCATCGGTGCGCGCAAACTGCGGCGACTGGCCGCCCTGCGTGTGGCAGCCGCCGCAGCGGTTCGTGGGGTTGATGTTGGCCCACAGATTGACCATGAAGGCCTGCACATCGGCGGTGGCCGGCGGCGGGCCGCTGTAGGTCGATGCTTTCGCAACCGACGTAACCGGATTCTGGGTCGTGGCGGCACCACCACTGCAACCGGCCAGCGTGATCAGCACCAGTACGCCCAAGGTCGTAACAGTGCGCTTGAAGTGTTGGATGTTCATTGCGGTGCTCATTGGCCCATGCAATAGACGGCGGCGGAGGCGAACAGCTGCTTGTACTGGTAGCCCCCGGCCTGAAAGGCCGCCGTCATGGTCGCGACTTGTGACACATCCGCGGTGCTGCTTGGAACGCGATAGCACACGGCCTGGAATACCTTCTGCGCCTGGCAGCTGGCGAAGGCCTGGCTGTTTTCAAGTTCCTGGCCCAGTGACTTGGCGCCGTTGCCGCTGCCGGGCAGCGATGCGCTCCAGCCCAGCGCCGAATTCGTACCGGTGCGCCAGCGGTTGCTCCAGCTGTCATCCGGCGTCACGAAGCCCTGGGGGAAGTTGCCGGTGTTGATGTGGTACTTGGCCTGGGTCACGCCCTGCGTGTACTGCAGTGCGCCGGTGTTGGTGCCGTCACCGACGGCGGTGCCGACGAAGTTGTAGTAGGCGAAGGCCTGTGCCATCGGATCCATGCCGCTGTGGCAGCCGATGCAGCTGTTGAGGAACACGCGGCTGTCACCACCGGGCGAGCGGCTCACATCCTGACGGATGCGATCCGGGGGCCGGGTGATGTCCTCCACCGTCGGCAGGTCGTTGCACAGATGCGCCATCAGCGTGTAGCGAAACATCGCGCGATTGGTGCCGTTGATGAAGAAGGACGAGGTCGACCCGCGTGTGGTCATCAGACCCGCGGTCGCGGTGCTCGGTATGCCGTAGACGCCGGACTGCGTGGTCTGTACCAGCGTCGACTTCATGTCGACGCCCTGCGTTTCGGCGGTCGCGTAGTGGTTGTTGTCGCTCGCCGAAGGCGCCGGCAGCCCGGCTGCGTTGCTCACGTACAGAATGTCCGCCGACAGGGCGGTGTTGAACGCGACGCCATCGCGCACCATGCCGATGAAGGTCGCCACATAGTCATTGAGCGGCGCAAAGACGGTCTGATCGCGGTTGGTCCAGGGCATCGCGAAATTCTTCAGCACCGTGTTGTAGAACGGCGGCGCGTTCAAAGCGACGTTCACGGCATCGGTGGTATCGCCGGTCTGCAGGTAGCCCGCCATCGTGGTGAGCTCGGTGGCACTGGGTGGAACACCGGCGACGCGGTCGAAGATGCGCTTGGCCTGTTCGTTCGGCCCCGCGAGTACCGGACTTGCGCACAACAGCGCAATCACCGCGGCAATCAGCCCGCGTGAACCGCGCAGTGCGTTGTTGTATTTCGCGTTCATGGCTCCCATTGAACTCCCGCCAAAGACCTGTTGCGGACGAACTATACCCACAGCTTTTGCGCTTCCCGAATGTCTCATCCACCCGACGTCGCGTGCCGCAGACATCCCGGTCCCGGGGCCTGTGCGGCTATGCTGCACGGGCGCAATCCGGTATTTGCGCGCGCGCCAGATGACCATCTTTCGGAACACCCGCGGTGTGACAAATCCGGCAGAATGCGCATCTGCAACCACGGATTAAGTAATATGCGGCTACGTAAGGGCTCCTGAGCCTCAACTCAGGTGCCGTTGGAGCGAAATGGAAGCGTCGACAAAGTCACTGCCACGGCATCTGCGAACCGGGCTTTTGTGTGCCCTGGCGATTTTTTTCGGCGCCTGCAGCAGCGGCGCGGGCCACCTGCAGACCGCCGGTGGCCAGAGCACGGATCCGGCCACCGTCGACTTCCCGATTTTCTACGTCAAGCGCTACTCGGTACCGCAGCAGCCGCAGACCAACGATCTGACCTTCCTGCGCTTCGCGGTGCCCTCGGCCGATCTGTACAAGCGCACCAACGCCTCCCCTTCGGGCGTCGAGGTCAACATCACCGCGCGCATCACCGGTACCGGCACCAAGACGGCGGCGAACTATGACGTGAAGGATGTCAGCGCCTCAGCGGATGGCACCACCATCCTGTTCGCGATGCGCGGGCCGCTGACCGCCAACA
>Ga0210385_10000489_pt1 | contig 28333 bp, 22 predicted proteins | sample IncBWH26OmetaG_FD_160107 | JGI IMG/M metagenome (GOLD analysis project Ga0210385, IMG submission 160107) | Forest soil microbial communities from Barre Woods Harvard Forest LTER site, Petersham, Massachusetts, United States - Inc-BW-H-26-O ...
GGGCCGGTAGCCTTCGATCCGCGCGCCCTGGTCCAAAAGAATTTTTCCCTGCAGCGAAATCCGCAGATGCGAAGAGCCCGGGCAAACATAGATCGTGCCGGGCTGCGGCGTTTCGTTTGCGGCGGCCTCCTTCACGGGAAGAGACGAAACTTCGGAGAGCTGCGCCGTGAATTGGCTGGTGAACGCAGCCGGCATGTGCAGCACGAGAATTACGGCAGCGGGAAGATCCTTGGGCAGAGTGGAAACAAGTTTCGTGACGGCGGCTGGACCTCCGGTCGATGCGGCGACGACAACCATCGGGACTTTGCCGCCATTTTGCGAGGCCACCGCCTGCGCGTTGGCAGTGGAAGCGCCGGCTCCGCCGGAAACGGAAGGAGCGGGGACTCGCGAGCGTGTGGCGGTCCGCACGACGCGCACTTTGGCTGCGAGTTTGAGCTTGCGCGTGAGATCGGCGCCGACGGCCTTCATATCCAGATCGATACCGCTGGAAGGCTTTGGCACAAAGTCGATAGCCCCCAGTTCGAGCGCACGGAGCGTGCTGGACGCTCCTTCGCGCGATTCCGAGCTGACGATCACGATCGGCCGCGGATGTTGCGACATGATCAGTTCGGTGGCTTGCAAGCCGTCGATGTGCGGCATGTTGATGTCCATGGTGATCACATCGGGCTTCAGCGATTCGGCCATGGCAACGGCGTCGCGCCCGTCCCGGCCCTGGCCGGCCACTTCGAGCTGAGGATCGGCGCTGATAATGTCGCGCAGGACGCGGCACATGAACGCGGAGTCGTCCACGATCAGCACGCGAATCTTTTTTTCCGGCGCTGGATTTGTTGCCATATCAGTCCTGCCGCAACTGCGGCGCGGCTCCTCTACGTTCGGCGTGTCGACTCAACGAATGACCCGATGGGCGACCAGATTGCCGATCGGGGCCAAGCATTTCCTCAACAGTCGAGAGCAATTGATCTTCCTGCACCGGCTTGGTGAGGAAGCCGGAGGCGCCTTCTTTGATGGCGCGGTCGCGGTGTTTTGCCCCGGCGCGCGACGTGACGACGAGCACCGGGATTTTCTTCGTAGCGGGATCCTGGCGCAGGTGAGCCATCAGCTCGTAGCCGTTCATGCGCGGCATCTCGAGGTCGGTAATCAACAGATGGCAGCCGGTCTGCGCAATAATTTCGGAAGCTTCCAGGCCGTCTGACGCGAGCTTCACGCGATAACCGGCTTTGGTGAGCATGCGGCCGACGAATTTGCGCACGCTGATGGAATCGTCCGCGACGACGACCACGCGATCGTTGCTGATCGGGTCGACGGCTTCGGTAGGGATGGTGCCTGCGGCCACGGCTTCGGCGCCCGGCGCGAAAACTCGAGCGGCCGCGGCGGACACGTGCGCGTGTTGCTCTGGCGCGCCCAGAGACGCGAGGCGATTCAGATCGATGAGCAGAATGAGGCTGCCGTCGGAGGCGATCGTGGTGCCTGGAAAAAGCTTAACGCGGCGCAGGTAATCGCCGAGATTCTTGATCACGATTTCGTCTTTGCCGAGAACCTCTTCGACCACGACGCCGACCTGCTTGCCGGCGACGCGCGCGAGCACCATGTGAAAATATCCGTTGAGCGGTTCGAGCGGCGGCAGCGCAAGCTGCGTATCGAGGCGAATCACTTCGGTGACCACGTCGCGGACGCGCGTGAGCAGCTTGCCGCCGACTTCTTCAATTTCAGAGGGGCGCAAGCGGCGAATTTCGTCAATCACGGCCAGCGGAAAGGCAAATGTGGACGAACCGCAGCGCACGAAGAGTGCCTGCGAAATAATCAGCGTAAGTGGCACTTTCACGGTGAAGGAGGCGCCCTGGCCAGGTTCCGACCGGACCTCGATTTCGCCGTTCAGCGCGTGGACATTCGAACGCACCACGTCAAGCCCAACTCCCCGGCCGGCGAGCTCGGACGTGGACGACGCCGTGGAAAAACCCGGGCGGAAAAGATATTCGCGGAGCTCGCGTTCGGAAAGCTCGGCGGCTGCAACGGGAGAAAGTGCGCCGGAATTGATCACGGCCTGGCGCACGCGTTCGTTGTCGATGCCGCGGCCGTCGTCTTCTACTTCGATGAAAATGTGGTTGCCGCGGTGATAGGCACGGATGGCGATGCGTCCTTTTTCGGGCTTGCCCGCGTTGCGGCGCGATTGAGGATCTTCGAGGCCGTGCGCGACGGCGTTGCGCGCGAGATGAATCAGCGGATCTGAAATGTGCTGGATGATGTTGTTGTCGAGCTCGGTCTCCGCGCCTTCCAGCAGCAGCTCGACCGGCTTGCCTGTCTCCTTCGCTGCGTCGCGCACGGTGCGCGAGAGGCGCGTATAGAGATTGCCGACGGGAATCATGCGCGCGGCGGTGATTTCGTCCTGCAAGTGGTGCGTTAGCTTGGTGAAATCGTCAATGTCGCCGTCGACGCGCCCCATGAAGCTTTCGAGCTGGGTGAGGACTTCCGTGACGTCCGCGGAAATTTCGGTGAGCGAGCGCGAAAGAATGTTCACGTCGTCGTAGCGATCCATTTCGAGATCGCTGAATTCCATCAGCTCGTTGGAAGTGACCGGCGCGAGCGGGCCAAAGTGGCTGCGGAACGTATCGCGCTGGGGCGGCTGGCTGCCGGGGAATAGCTTTCCGCTCAGGCGGCTGTATTCGTGCTTTTCCTGAAAATCAGAGACCTTTCCGGAGAGGCGGCTTTTGGAAAAGTTCAGCACTTCGACCAGTTTTGAGAGTTCGGCGAGACGGCCGAGCATGCGGGTGCGGTTGATCACGAGTTCGCCGACGGCATTCATCATGCGGTCAAGACGCTCCAGCGAGATGCGCACGGACTTTGACTGCGGCAGCGCAGGTGCGGTCCGCGACGACGAGGCACGCGGGGTGGCTTCCGTTGCCACTTCTTCCGTTTCGTGGGCGGAAGCTTCCGTCTGCACATCTTCCAATTCTTCGGGCGCGAGTTCGGAAATTCTGGCGAGCAGAGGATCGACGGCGGCGGCCATTTCGGCGTCACTGGTCCACTGGCGGTGGAGGAATTTCTTCAGCACGTCGACGGACTGCAAGCAGATATCGACGATTTCGCCGCTGGGTTTCAGCACGCCGTCGCGCAGGCGGCCGATCAAATCCTCGATGCGATGGGCTACGGCGGACATGCGGTGCAGGCCAACCTGCGCCGCCGAGCCTTTCACGGTGTGCATCGAGCGGAAGAGACGATTGATGTCTTCGTGGTTCGAATTTCCCTCGAGCGCGAGCAGACATTCGGTTACGGCTTGGAGATGCTCTTCGGCTTCGGGAATGAAAAACTCGAGGACCTCGTCGGGCACATCGCCGTCTTCCGGCAAACGATCCGCAAACGATTCGTGCTGGAACAGGCCTGGAATCGGTTCGCCCGCTCCTGCGGCAGCTTCGTCTTGCGCAGCAGCTTCGGCTTCGAGCGGTGCGGGAAAGGCAAACGAATAGCGCTGCTTGAAGGCGGTGATGTCGTCCACCGTTTCATCGCCGGTGGAGCTGATCTGGAGCAGGTCAAATTCGAGCACGGAGATTGCGTCGGAGACGAACTCGGTGAGCGGTCCGTGCATTTCCGGCGTGAGTGCGGCGTTTACGGCGTATTGAAAAATGTGAGCCATCTTGCCCGCGACTTCGGAAAAGTGCGGGAATCCGTAGCTGGCCGAAGTGCCGGTGAGCGTGTGCGCCGAAATGTAAAGCCGCTGCAGGTCTTCGGGCTTGGTTTGCGGCTCCTGCAACAGGCCGGAATACTCCCGCAGATATTGCAGATGGTCAGACGCCTCCTGCAGGAATATTTCGAGGCTCTCTTTGTCGGGCCCGTTCACTGGCTGCTCTCCATCCCTGCCATGGCGCGCGCTTCGGCCGCGACAGGTTTGCGGTACAGGCGGCAATCGCCCAGCGTCACCGCTTCGAATTTCAGCGGCGTATGGGTGAGCGTTTCGGAATGGCCGAGCATGAAATAGCCGCCGGGCTCGAGCGCTTCATAAAAGCCGCGCAAGATTGCCATACGGCGCTCGGCCGTGAAATACATCAGCACGTTCATGCAAAAGATGCAGTCCATCTTGCCGAGGTACATGGGCTCGGCGAGATTCAGTTGGGCAAACGAAATCATGCGCCGGATGCGCGGCTTCACGTGGAAGCCGTGCTTCGCGGGCGAAAAATGGGTTTCGATCTGCCGCAAGGAAAGCTCCTGCAGGCTGCGCTTCGAATACGCGCCCTTCTCCGCATGGCGCAGCGCGCGGCGGCTGATGTCCGTGGCGAGGATTTCGATCTCCCATGCCTCGGCAAACTTCAGCGCGTCGCACAAAGTCATGGCGATCGAATACGGCTCCTCACCGGTGGAGCAGCCTGCGCTCCAGATGCGCAGCGTGCGCGGGCTCCGCCAGAACTTGCGTTCATGAATCTCAGGCAAAATCGTTTTCGCCAGGGCCTCGTAAACGGCGGGATAGCGGAAGAACGAAGTTTCCTGCGTCAGCAGCCGTTCGAGAAATGCGTCGTATTCCACGCTCGAACCGCGAATCCGCCGCAAAAGCTCGGCGCCGCTGCTCAACGATTCCTCTTCGGCATACTCCCGCACGCGAATGGACAGGAATCGCTCGCGCGATTCGTCCAAATGCATGGCCGAGCGCTGCTCGATCAGCGTGCGGATCTCGCCGAGGTCCGCATCGGTGATGTGCGCGGCAGTGGATAGCTGGCGTTTCATATTCGGCACGCCCGGCGTGCAGGCACTCGCACGGCAGAAGGCGCGGGCTCACGCCGCCCGCGCGATCGGCCTAGCGGCGCGCCCCCACGGGTACCGCGCCTTGCAAATCCTCGCTGTTACTCGAAACGGGCGAAGCGGATGCCACGGGCGCGGCTGCGGACTCGGGCAAGCGCCCCGATTGCGAACGGAACTGCGCCAGCGCTTCGTTCAGTTGTTCGGAGAGCTTCACCATGTTGCCCACTGTGGAAGCGGTCTGGCGCGCTCCGGTGGTCGTCTGGCGCGTGATGCCGCTGATGATCTGCATCGCGTTGGCGACGCCTTCCGTGCCGCGCACCTGCTGCTTCGATGCGAGCGAAATTTCCTGGACGAGCTCGGCCGACTGGCGCACTACGCTCGAAATCGCTTCGAGCGCCTTACCCGCCTGGTCGGCGAGGCCCGCGCCAACTTCCACTTCGCGCGTCCCGTCTTCCATCACCACCACGGCCTCATTGGTCTCGGCCTGAATGGCCTTGATGAGCGCGGCAATGTCTTTGGTCGCGCTGCGGGAGTGTTCGGCCAGCTTACGGACTTCGTCGGCGACGACGGCGAAACCGCGGCCAGCGTCACCGGCGCGAGCTGCTTCGATCGCGGCGTTGAGCGCGAGCAAATTCGTCTGCTCGGTGATGTCGTTAATCACGTTGATGATTTCCGAAATTTCCAGCGAGCGATCGCCGAGCGACTTGATCTTCTTCGCCGTGGCCTGCACGGAGGCGCGAATGCGCTGCATGCCTTCCAGCGTGTCGCGGACGGCGCGGTTGCCCTGTTCGGCGGCGTCCAGCGCGCGGCGTGCGGCTTCGGCGCTGGCTTCGGCGTTGTTCGACACCTGCTTCATCGAAACCGTGAGCTCTTCCACGGCGGACGATGTGTTCGTGATTTCCTGGTCCTGTTGTGTGGCGCCGGCGGTCATGTCGTCGGCAGCGCCAAGAATCTGGTTGGCGCTGGTGCTGACGTCGATGGCCGCTTTGCGGACACGTTCGAGAACCTTGGTGAAATTGTCGAGCATGAAGTTGACGGAGTCGACCACGTTGCCGAGCGCGTCGTTCGTCACTTTGCCGCGGATGGTCAAATCGCCGCGCGCCACCTGGCTGATGGTATTGAGCAAGTCCGCGATGCTGCGTTGAAGTGAGTCCTGCGCCTGCTGGTTGGTGACGGCGTGGGCAACCTTCGCCACGCTGCGATTGAAATTCTCGGCGATGGCCGAGAACTCGTCGTTGCCGGCGATTTCGGCGCGTGCGCGAACGTCTCCGGCGACCACGCGCTCGGAAAATTTCGCCAGCTCGTCAACCGGCTTGAGCACGCGGCTGCTGAGCACCCAGACCAGGGAAAGCGCCCCAACGACCGCGAGTAGCGCCGCGCCGATCAGAGCGCCGCTGGCCTCGGCCGGCATTGAGCCGGCATCCGACAAGCCTGCGCCGCCTGATGCCTTTCCGGCGTGATAAGCGAGGGCGAGAACGCCAAAGAGTGATGCCGTGGTCCAGAGGACCAACAGCCAAACCGTGGAACTCAAACGAGACTTCATGACTTCCTCCCAAGACTTGGCGCGTTGCCTTCGGCTGCCTAAGCCGTGCGCGCCGCCTGCTTGCGCCCGCGCGAAGCGGGTGTATTTCCCAGCGTTGAAACTCCTGCTAAAAACTCAGCTACGACTCGCTCAAATCACCGGGATCGGAAAAACATCCGTCAACCGGCGAAGATCCATCACCAGCGCCAGGCGATCTTCGTGGCGCAACATCCCGCGGCAGTGCGGCACGTCGCTTGGCGCCTGATCGAGCAGCGTGTCCTCGGAAGCTGAGAACGTGCCGATCACTTCGTCCGCGGCAATTCCCACGCGAAGATCGTCGCGCTGCGCATCGCCCTTCAGCGCCGCCACTACAACATGCTTGGGCAAAAGTCCCGGGCGCCGGCCTTCGGTGAAGGCGATGTCCATCAGCGGAACGATCGTCCCGCGCAGATTGAACACGCCCATCAGGAACGCGGGCGCCAGCGGAATGCGCGTCACCATCGGCCAATCGACCACTTCTTCCACTTCCAGGACCGAGAGACAGAATCGCTCGCGGCCCGCGCGAAAAACGCAGTATTGCCGTTCGGGGCGCGAAGCCTCGAAGGGAATTTCGTTTTCGAGAAACTCTCCGGCTTCCAGGCCGTACATCGGCCCGGGCAAAAGCGTCCGGCTCTGGAGCACATCCGCCATCAGGCAAACCTCTTTACGGCGCTCAACAATTCGTCTTGCGTGAAAGGCTTCGCGACGAAAGCATTTGCTCCCTGCTGCTCGCCCCAGTAACGGTCACTGGGCGCGGATTTCGAAGTAACCAGGATGATCGGAATCTGCGCGTAGGATTCCTGGTTCTTCAGATCGCGGCAAACCTGAAAGCCGTTACGGTGCGGCATCACAACGTCGAGCAAAATCACGCTGGGGCGCTCGGCTTCGATCGCCTCTTCGGTCTTCATCGGGTCGGAGATAGCTACGGAATGAAATCCCCCGTCTTGCAGGATCGACTGCAAGAGCCGAATCTCCGCCTGGGAATCATCAACCACCAGCACCTTCTTCAGCAAAGCCGCACCTCCACCTGCTTGTCCGCGAAGATAAATGCAAGTCCGCGGCCACCCTTGGCCTGCGTTCGCGTTTTGCGACCGCGATCTAACACCCATGGATTCAGCCAGTTCGCGCTTCGGGCGCGGACTTACGGCCGAAGGACAACGCCGCGAGACACCGCCGCCGTCTCATCGTGAGACTCGTTCTCACCCGCGCGCATTTCGGCGGCGAGGGATGAGAAGCGCTGCATCACCTGATGGAGGCGCAGCGCCATCATATGAATGGTGCGAACCTGCTCCCGGCGCTCGGGCGCCAGGGTCGCGGCGTCCAGCATCAGCAAGTCCGCGTTGCCCAGCACGGAGGTGAGCGCGTTGTTGATCCCCGGGCGCATGTCGAGCATGTAGCGGCCGAGCGTGGCATCCTGCTGGCACTCGAGCGCGAGCTTTTCGGCACGTTGCGAGCGCGCTACCGCTTCCACACGGCGCAAGGCTTCGCAGGAAATCAGAATGAGCGTGTTGATCCAACCGTCTTGGTGGGGCACGATGAGCAATTGCGGATGCTGCGCTTGCAGGAAGGGAATGTCCTTTTCGTGTTCGGCCACGTGAACCACGGCAATGGTTGGTGATCCGCACAGCGCGGAAAGAATGGATGAGAATTTTCCGCTTCGCACGGGACCGGCGATCACCAGGTCATATCCGAAGGTGATCGAAGGCCGCCAGACATCACTTGTGGCAACGGTGATGCCGGGCGCGCGCGCCTCGGTTTGCCAGCGTGCTGCCACGGTGCGCGCGAATTCCGAATCGTCGGAGACGATCAGAACGCTCGCATAGTGGAGGGGTTCAGGTGTCACTGTATTCCGATCAGGGCTGGAGTTTCTCCGCCTCTTCGACGAAGGAGAGCAGCCGCTTGGTGCTGATGCCCAGGTTCACGGCCGCTTCGGTATTCTTGGCGGCCTTGGCCTGCTCGACGCGGCCTTGAAAATACGAGAATTCGCTGCGTGCAAGTTCGAGCGCGGAATTGAGAGCGCTCTGATCTCCCGAACGCTTCCGCTGCTCGGTGCCAAGCGAAAGCAGCGCACGCGCCACCACGGCGCGCCGCAAGTCTTCCGATTCCTGGCCGCCTTCAGCCACGAACGCAGCCACTTCCCATGAAGAGAGAAGAACCTTCGTGTCTTTCAGCACCACGGTGGACATCGACCGGCCGCGCGACGGCGGCGCAGCGATCAACTGCTCCCAAATTGCTTCGAGGCATTTGTCTGAATCCATCATCGCTTCGGCCGGCGCAGCAGCAGGCGGTGCAACCGGTTTTGCGGCGGCAGGCTGCTGAGCGACAGGCTTTGCAGGCGCAGCCGGCACAACGTTTGGTATTACCTGTGGCGCGGCCTCGACGTGGACCTCTTCTTCCATTTTTGAGGGCGCTGGTTCGTCGGGGATCACGGAGCCCGCGCTGGCTTGCATCATTTCTTCCCACGCGGAATTGTCGATCTTGCTCTGCCCCTTCGCCGAAACCGGAGCCTTCGGCGCGGGCGCAGCGTTGTGGCGCGCGAGAACTTCTTCGAGATCGGCCCGCAGCGCGAGCAGTTGCTCGAAGGCGTGCGTGACGGAGCTTTCGGTGTAGTCCTTTTGAAAAGGCTGGCGCCAGTTTTCGCAGAATTGACGCAGATGAACCATCGTCTCCGCGGCCGAGAAACCTGCGCGGCGGCAATCGGCGGTCTTGATGCCAAGGGCATCCAACGCGTTGACGGCTTCCTTCGCGCCGGCGAGATCGGCGTGAAGCAAATAGATGAACGTGCGGCGCAGCACGAAATTGAAACGGCAGAAGGCGACTAACGCAGCGGGGTCGTAGAACATGTGGCCGGCAGCATCCTTCAGCATGCGTCCCTGTTCGAGCAATCCGTGTTCGAGCAGATCGCGCAAGCTGCGGCAGTGCGAGAGCTTGTCGAGAATTTCGTCGAGAGGCGCGCACCATTCGAGCGGCGTGGGATCGGCCTCAGGCAGCACGGGCGCGAGAACGCGCGCCACGTCCATCAGCGTGATCGGGTTGCGGTAGAGCTCTTCCGGAGCGCAAAGCGCGAAATATTGCACGAGCAGCAGATCGATTTTGTCGCGGTCGACCGTGCTCTTATCCTGCTTTCTTAACTGGCGAAGAATGAACGCTCGAAGGCATTGCTCGCTGGCGTTGAGCGTCTCGGGAGGAATCTGGCGAATCTGGTAGGCGAGAACTTTCGCGTCGATCGCATTCATCCATTCCACGTGGCGATCGAAGATCGGCCGCGTGGGGCGCGCGGGTGGCAGCTCACCGGTTGGGTAAGGCGCGGGCGGCAGATCGAACTTCGCGGAGAGCGCCGCGTAGAGCGGATACACGAGCAGCGCTTCTTTCCACTGCGATGCCGGATCGAGAGTCACTACCTTTGCCGCAAGAGGCTTCGCGTCCGGTGGAGCTAATGTGGTGGTGCCGCTATTTTTTAAGGTCATGATTTTATGATCCAATTCCCCACTTCTCCCGCGAATCGCGCGGCAATTGCCTTCCGTCCTCCGTGGTAGCGGACTGCGATCACTGTGGCCTGTGCGTCCAGCGAACCATCCGCGTTGGCCACACGCAAACGGTCTTCAAATTCCAGCGGCAAGGTGGATGTAAACAGCACCTCCTGCGCGGTTCCAAATTCGATCGTGGTCTGCTCCTGCAACTTGCGCCGCCGCGCACCCAGGGCGGTGACGCGAACGGGAATTCGCACCACCGAACCGCCGGGAAAAAGCTGTGCAAGCTTCCCGATGCAAGTCTCTTCGTCTGGCAGCGCGGGCGCTTCGGTTGCGATTCTCCGTGTCACGGGTCCCCTATTCTTCTCATCGTCCAAGTACGAATAATTTCAAGGAAGCGCATTGCAGGAATGGCCGGCTGGTTTCAGCGCACGCTGCCCCAGCCGGTAAAATGCAATAGACGGACCAAAAAGGAAGCGCAGCCAGCTTCGGCTAACTCTCTTCTAATGTGGTGTTTGAGCGGACGTGGATCGGGACGAAGCTTTCTGCTGTCTCAGGATGAAACACGTCCGTCTCAGAATCCGGTGCGATTTGGGCGCGATGCGAGCGAGTGGAAGACAGTCTCAGCTTGACGAGAAAGCCGTCTCGGCGAGCTGGTCGATGTGCTCAAGGCTGTCTTCGGGGGAAGAGTGCAGAGGAATATTGTAAAGCTTCAGCTTGCGGTAAAGCGTGGCCCGGCTGATGCCGAGCATCCTGCCTGCGAGCTTTTTGTCGCCGCCGGCCTGTTCGAAGACGCGAAGAATCGTCATGCGCTCGAGCTCCGCGAGAGCGGTGGTCGAGTTTGGCGCGTCCACTGATTTTCCGTACGATGATTCGGTTCCGCGAATCGCCGCGGGAAGATCGGAGGCGTCGATTGTCCGGCCGTCTCCCAACGCAACCGCGCGGGCAATGCAGTTTTCAAGCTCGCGCACGTTTCCCGGCCAATCGTAAGTCAGAAAACTCTTCATCGCCGCCGCGGTCACCTGCATGTTTTCTCCGGGCGCGTATCGATCGAGGAAACAGTGCACCAGCTGCGGAATGTCCGAGCGGCGCTCGCGCAAGCTTGGCAGATGGATCGTCACCACGTTCAGGCGGAAATAAAGGTCTTTCCGAAATGTGCCGGCGCGGTACGCGGCTTCCAGGTCGCGGTTGGTGGCGGCAATCACGCGCACGGAAACAGTCACGTTCGTATTGCTGCCCACAGGCCGGACTTCTTTTTCCTGCAGCGCGCGAAGCAGCTTGGCTTGCATCTCCAGCGGCAATTCGCCGATTTCGTCCAGGAAAATCGAGCCGCCGTTCGCCGCTTGAAAAAGTCCGGGCTTGGCCCTGAGTGCGCCTGTAAAAGCGCCCTTTTCATGGCCAAAAAGCTCGCTTTCCATCAGCGTCGGCACCAGTGCTCCGCAATCGACGGCCACGAACGGCATCTCCGCGATCGGTCCGCGGAAATGAATCGCACGCGCGATTAATTCTTTGCCGGTGCCGCTTTCTCCCGTAATCAGCACGGGGGTGCGCCCGTCCTTCAGGCGCGACACCATCCGCAGCACATCCTGAATTTTCGTGGACGAACCGATGATTCCGTCGAGATGCGTTTCGGTGTCCACGCGTTCGCGAAGGAAATGATTCTCGGCAACGAGACGAACTTTCTCTGCCATGCGCTGCAACAGTTGACGAAGCTTCTCCACGCGAAATGGTTTCTCGATGTAGTCGTAAGCTCCGTGGCGCATCGCCTCGACGGCGGATTCGATCGAGCCGTGGCCCGTCATGATCGCGATCTCGGAGCGCGGCAGCAGCTCCTTCGCTTTACGCAGCAGGTCGGTGCCGCAAAGATTGGGCAGCTTCAGATCGGTGACGATAATGTCCGCAGGCGTGCTCTCCAGCAACTCCAGTGCGGCCTCCGCCGATTCCGCTTCCGAGCAGACGAACCCCATCCCCTGCCCAACGGTGATGCACAGGCGCCGGATGCTTTGCTCGTCGTCTACCACGAGGAACTGGAGCTTTTTGTCGTCAGTCATTCCGAAAATTGGCTTTCTGTGGCGCGCGAGCGTACGCCAACTGAGGAGGGCGGCCGATGCCATGGCGCACAAAATCGGCTACGCCAATGAAATGTCCGGTGAAGTGCCTGACGGAATGCGTAAGGAGGCGCTCGAATGCTTCTTCGAGGCGCGGAGCAATATTCCGCAAGTGTCTCAGTGCACGCATGGAGGTCGGGGGGCAGCGCGCGCTACGCCTAACCCCTTGACCGTACTTCGGATTCTCAATTTGAGTCAACGCGCCTTACGGGGCAGTTGCCGAAACAGGCACTCGCACCGTTGTCGCAGGGTGAGACTGCCGCGGAGTCCCCGCCGGGCGAATGAGACGCCAGGACAGAACAGATGCTCCTGCTTCGGAGCCGGTGTTAAAGCAAGAAGCCTAGGTGAATCAGTAAGTTACACACATGTTCATTGGTTGCGCGAAACCGCTGAATAGACTTCCGACATGGCATGCGTGTTGCATTTTCATCCTTGGATTTCTATGCGGGGGAGGCCCCTTTTATGAATCGAACATTGAGATCGAGCGGCTGGCTGCTGACGCTCTTGCTAGGAGGCGCGCTCGTGGCGCCGGTTGGCATCCGGGCGCAAAACGTTTCGGCAGACTCCACGAGCCGCAAAGTACGCTCGAAGGTGATACCTGCCTACCCGGATCTCGCGCGGTCTGCACATCTCACGGGCAAGGTGAAGATTCAGGTCACCATTTCAGCTGACGGCCGCGTGACGGACACGAAAGTCGTGGGAGGCAGTCCCGTTCTCGTGTCGGCAGCAATCGAGGCGCTCGCAAAATGGCGTTTCGAAGCGGCGCCGTCCGATACCACGGAAATTATCGAGTTTCAATTTGACGGCGACAACTAGAGCGATGCAGTTCTGGCGCATCGCGGCCAAGCGGACCCACTCGCGCGCAACGGCTGCTTCGTAAAGAGATCTTGGGGATAGGGCGGAGGAGTTTCGACATGACGATCGGCAGGAGGCTTTACCAGGGGTTCGGCACCATATTGGGGATTATGGCGGCTCTGCTCCTCATCAACATTGTTACCGTGGTGCGGCAGTACAGCACCCGGTCCGCGGCCAGCGCCGCCAGCGCCGAGGCAAAGGCAATCGACGCTGTTCGCTACCAGGTGATGCAAAACCGGTTGTCGTTGGGAAGCTTCCTGCTAAGCGGCGACACACGCGATGAGGACAAAACCAACAAGGGCATCAGCGATCTTCAATCGTTGCTCAAGGACAGCGAAACCAAAGCCGACGACGCGACCCTCCGTAACACTCTAAACGCCGTCGACGACAACGAGACCAACTGGGCGGACAGTTTCGCCAAGCCTATGATTTCCAAGCGCCACGAGGTGGACGCGGGCAACACCACTGTCTCGGACTTGCAGGTCTATTACCTGCAGCACGATCCGTATTCCTGGACGAGCAAGTCCGCGAATTTGCTCGATACTGCAACGCAGACCGTCGAACAAAACCAAAAGCAGACCAACGATTCATCGATGTCCGCAACAACGTGGAACGCGGCCTTTACGATTTCCGGGACGCTGCTCGCCGCGTTGGTCGGCGGATTCATCGCTTTCCGCACGGCAAAATCGATTCAAGACCCGCTGAAGCACTTGATCGAAGTGGCGCGACGCATCGGAGAGAGCGGCGACCTGGATCAGTCCATCGATATTCGCCGCGACGACGAGGTAGGCATCCTCGCGGACAATTTCAACAAAATGATCGTCCACCTGCGCGACATGGCGTCCGTCTCTTCGGCGATTGCCGGCGGACAGCTGGCAGTATCGGTGAAGCCGCGTTCACAGCGGGACACCATGGCCCGCGCTTTCGCGCAAATGACGCAAGGGCTTCGCGATCTCGTGCGCCAGGTGCGTGACAGTGCCTCACAGGTGGCCAGTGGCGCAAGCCAGATGGCCGGCGCCTCGGACGAATCGGCCAAAGTCAGCGTGCAGGCGGCTTCGGCAATCGACGAAGTTACGTCCACGATGCACGAAATGAGCGTCAATGTGCAAAACGTGGTGAAAAATACGCAGGTGCAGGCATCCAGCGTTTCCGAAACGTCCGCTTCCATCGACCAGATGGTCACGTCGATCCAGCGCGTGGCGGATACGGCAAAGATGCTGGTGGAAATTTCGCACCGTTCGCGCGAAGAGGCGCACACCGGCCGCATGACCATGGACAAGGCCACGCAGGGACTCAATCGCACCAGCCACGCCATCCAGTCGTCGGCCAACATTATTGATGTGCTCGGCCGCCGCGCCAACGACATCGGCAAGATCATCGAGGTGATCGACGACCTGGCCGAACAGACCAACCTGCTCGCGCTCAACGCCGCGATCGAAGCTGCGCGCGCCGGCGAACACGGACTAGGATTCGCCGTCGTCGCCGAAGAAGTTCGCAAGCTGGCTGAGAAATCCACGCAGTCGACCAAGGAAATTTCCGAGCTGATTCAAGGCATCCAGACCGAAGCGCGCCAAGCCGTCGAAAACATGGAGAAGAGCACCTCGATGGTTGAGGAAGGCCTGGTTCTGAACAAAGAACTCGGTACGGCGCTGGAAAAAATCTCGGACGTCGTCTCCGAAGTTTACAAGTTTTCGCAGGAGATCGGCGCCGCGACCATGGAGCAGTCCACCGGCTCGGCGCAGATCGCCAAAGCCACCGGCCGTCTTACGGAAATTACCCAGGAGATTAATTCGTCGGTGGAAGAGCAGGCCTCCGGAGCGCAGGCAGTGGTTCGCGCCATGGAACGAATGCGCGAACTGGTGCAGCAATCCACGTCCAGTTCCACCGAACTCGCCGCGGCCGCCGATCAGATGTCAAAGCTGTCGCGCGCGCTGCTCACTTCGATGGATCGCTTCGCGATTGACGTGGCAAGGCCGGATTCACGGCGTGCGCCCGCGCGCGCGTCGGGCTTCGCCGCCGACGAGCGCGAATCGCTTGACTACGAGGAGACGACCGTCTCCTAAGGCCCGCGCCAATTATGGACAAAGACCTCCAGCTTGTCGGTTTCCGAATCGGCCGGGAAACATTCGGCCTGCCGATTTCCAGCGTGCGCGAAATCATTCGCGTGCCAGAGATCACGGCGGTTCCGGACGCTCCGGACTACGTCGAGGGCGTGATCAATCTGCGCGGCCGCATCATCCCGGTGGTCGATCTGAGAAAGCGCTTCGGCCAAAAGTCGATCGAGCCGGACAAAAAAAACCGCGTCGTAGTGGTCGAGCTGGAAAAACGCGCGATTGGATTGATCGTCAATTCCGCCTCCGAGGTTTTGCGGATTCCGCCGTCGGAAATCGAGCATCCGAACAACGTGTTTCCCGAAGGCGAGCTCAACTTCATCACCGGCGTCGGCAAATTGAAGGGCCGGCTGGTAATGCTGCTCGATCTAAGCCGGATGCTGCAGCGCGGCGAGCTGAACCGGCTGGAGGAAGCAGTAAGCGCAGCGACGAGCCTGACGCAAGAACAGTTGGCGCGCGCCTAGAGCGACGGCCGCGAAGTTTCGAGGGAAAATGTCGACACTCACCACGCAGGTCCAGGTTCCGCTCACCGACGCCGAACTGAAACTGCTGCAAACGCTGGTCTACCAGGAGTGCGGCATGTATTTCGACGAGCGCCGCACGCATTTTCTGCGCGACCGGCTGCAGCGCCGCCTCAAAGCCTGCAACGTGGATTCTTTCTACAACTACTATCGCCTGCTCACCAGCCGCGAAGGCAAGCAGGAGCTAACCGCGCTGCTTGAAAATCTCACGGTCAACGAAACCAGCTTCTTTCGCATCAAGCCGCAGCTGGAGCTCTTTCAGAAGACCACGCTGGAAGACCTGTTGCGGCGCAAACAGGAGCGGCGCGATTGGTCGCTGCGCATCTGGAGCGCCGGCTGCTCCACCGGACAAGAGCCCTACTCGCTGGCGATCCTCGTCTGCGACGCGTTGGCCTACTACTATTTGCGCAATCCGCTGCCTTTCGAAATGCCCACGCCGAAGCCGTTGATCCCGCCGCCGTGGAAAGTAGAAATCCTCGCGTCGGACATCAATTATTCCGCGCTTCTCACCGCGCAGCAGGGAATTTACACCGAAACGCAGATGGAGGCCGTGGATTACACCTGCCGCCTGCGGTATTTCGAAAAGGTCGGCGACAAATATTCGATCAAGCCCGCGCTGAAGAATCTGGTCCAGTTCGACTTCCACAATCTGAAAGCGGAATTCCTGCCGCAGCACAACGACGTGATTTTCTGCCGCAACGTGATGATCTATTTCGACGAAGCCGAACAGAAACGCCTGATCGATAAATTCCACCGCTGCCTGAATCCCGACGGCTATCTTTTCGTCGGCCACGCCGAGAGCCTTTTCGGCCTGAGCAGCAAATACCACATGATTCATCAGAACAACGCGACGGTCTATCAGCGGATCGAGGAGAAACGGTGAGCTTTTTTTCCGACGAGCACGCCGCCGAGCTGCGCGAGCTCTTCTTCGAAAGCGCCGAGGAAATCCTCCAGGGCGTTAACGAAGCGGGACTCGCGCTGGAAGAACGCCCCGGCGATGCCGAGGAGCTGCGCCGCGTTCGCCGCGCCGTTCATACGCTGAAAGGCGATTCGGCGGCGTGCGGTTTTCGCGAGCTGAGTGAGCTGGCCCACAGCCTCGAGGAAGTTCTCACTCCTGAAGTCGCGAAAGAGAGCGGCGCGACGACCGCTGAAGTGGTGTTGATCGCGGCGGATACGTTCCAGGAAATGCTTGCCGCGTATCGCAACGGCATGAAGCCGCCTTCGGGCAAGGCTCTGCGGGACCACGTCCAGCGCTTGCTGCATAAGCCCGCGGCCGCTTCGGCAGACGTTGCCCACGAGGCGAAATTCGCCTGGACGGAATATGAGCGCCTGCTGATCTCGGACGCGCTGGACCGCGAGCAAACCGTATTCAACGTCGCTCTCCGCCTCGAAGCGCAGACAACGCTCGCCGCCGCTTCCATTGAGCTCGTTCGTAAGGCCCTGGCCAGCGCGGGAAAAATCCTCGCTTTCAGACCCGAGCCAGGAAGCGCCGCCGGACACGTTCCCCTTGTCGAAGCTGCGCTGGAAACGGATAAGTCAGCCGAGTGGGTCAACACCCATTGCCGCGTGCCGTCCGTGGTTGAGTCGATTGACGTACGCCAGGCCATCCGCACCCAAGCCGTTCACGGCCGCGATCTTCTCGATGTTCTCCTCGAATCCGAAGCCGCCGCCGTCGCAGCAGGCGTCGCGTCCGGCGAAGCGGATGAAGGCGCTGCGACTCATCCCGCTGCCTCGCACCTCGCGCGCGTCGCGGAAAGCTCTCTGCGTGTGGACGCCGGCCGCATCGACGCCGTGCTCAATCTGGTCGGCGAACTCATCATCGGCAAGTCGATGCTCCAGCGCGCCGTGGCTGAGTTCAACAAAGCGCACGCAAGAGATCCGCTGCACACGAAATTTTCCGACGCGCTCTCCTTCCAGTCGCGCGTGCTGGGCGAACTTCAAAAGTCCGTGATGAAAATCCGCATGGTCCCGGTGGACCAGCTTTTCCGCCGCTTCCCACGCGTGGTGCGCGACGTAGCGAGAACGCGCAACAAAGACATCTCGCTCGAAATCGCCGGCCAGAACACCGATTTAGATAAGAGCATTCTCGATTCGCTCGCGGAGCCGATTTCGCACCTGGTTCGCAACGCAGCCGACCACGGCATCGAATCGCCAGGCGAACGCGAAGCCGCCGGCAAGGCGCCGCAAGGCGTGATCCGCCTCGACGCGTATCACGACGGCGACCAGGTCGTGATCCAAATTTCCGACGACGGCCGCGGACTCGAACGCGACAAAATCCTGCGCAGCGCGATCGAACAGTCGCTGCTAACCGTGGAGGAATCGCAGCGCCTGAACGAAGCCGAAGTGCTGCAGCTGATTTTCATGCCCGGCCTCAGCACCGCCGACCAGGTGACGGAAATTTCCGGCCGCGGAGTCGGCATGGACGTGGTGAAGTCAACCGTCGAGAGCCTGAAAGGCAGCATTCAGATTCGAAGCGAGCCCGGCAAGGGAACTACTTTCCGTCTGCTGGTTCCGCTGACGCTCGCCAGCATTCAGGCGCTTCTCTTCCGCGTTCACGGGCGCCTCTACGCCGTGCCGCTCGCGTCGGTGGTGGAAATCATCCGTCTCTCGGAAGACGACGTTCATCAGGTCGATAATCACGAGGTATTCCGCTTGCGCGAGCAGGTGCTCACTCTCGCGCGTCTCGACGAATTGGGTTCGCACTCGCTTGGCGAACGCGCTCGCCGCACTTTTGTCGTGGTGATTGATGCGGGCACGCGACGCTTCGGCCTCGCCGTGGAAAACCTCGTCGGCGAAGAAGAACTCGTGATCAAGGCCCTAGAAGACGAACTACTTACGTCTCCTCTCGTCAGTGGCGCTTCGATCCTTGGCGACGGCACGGTCGTTCTGATCCTGAATGTTCCGGTCGTCGTCTCGCGCCTGGCGCGTATTCCCGCAGTGGGAGCGATCGCATGAAGCCCAATATCCGCGTTCTCGTCGTGGACGATTCGGCCTTGATGCGCAAGCTCATACCCGAAGCACTTTTGCATGACTCATCGATCGAAGTCGTCGGCACCGCCATGGACGGCGAGATGGGCCTGAAGAAAATCGAGGAGTTGAAGCCCGACGTCGTAACTCTCGATCTGGATATGCCGCGCATGGACGGCATGGAAATGCTGCGCCAGATCACGCGCAAGCATCACGTGCCGGTAATCGTCGTGAGCGCCCACACCGACCAGGGCGCATCACTCACACTGAAGGCGCTGGGCCTGGGCGCGTTCGATTTCGTCACCAAGCCGCAGGACGCCGCGCGCGGCCAGCTGCGCCAGATCGCCACCGAGCTTTCGCTGAAGATCAAGGCGGCTGGGTCGTCCGGTGCGCCTAAGATGATCCTCACGATTCCCGCGGTGAAGGATAAAACTCCGCGCAAATTCTCCACTCTGCCGCGCTGGCCTTCGCGCATCGTGGCCATCGGCGTTTCCACCGGCGGCCCGCAGGCGCTGCAATATTTGTTTTCGCAAATCCCGGCGGATTTCGCGGGCTGCATCGTCGTTGTGCAGCATATGCCTGAAGGCTTCACTGAAATGTTCGCGCGCCGCCTGGACGAATCCTGCCCCCTCGAAGTGAAGGAAGCGCAATCGGGCGATCTTCTGCTCGCCGGCCGCGCGCTCATCTGTCCGGGCGACCGTCACATGAAAGTGCGCCGCATGGACCACGGCGATATCGCAGTGCTCGTGGATCAGGCGCGCGTCAACGGCCATCGTCCCTCCGTCGATGTGCTCTTTCATTCCGTGGCGTTGGAATTCGGCCGCAAGACAATCGGCGTCCTGATGACAGGCATGGGCGAAGACGGCGCGGCCGGCCTCGGCGCCATTCGCGACGCCGGCGGATTCACCATCGCGCAAAATCCGGAAAGCTGCGTCGTAGACAGCATGCCTCGCGCAGCCATCCAGCAGGGCTTCGCGCAGCGCATCGTCTCGCTTCCCGCGCTGGCCGAAACGATCATTTCCAGGTGCTCGCCCGAGTTTCCATCCGAGCCGGCGCCCGCAAACTCCCAAGATTCGAATGTGGAAGAAAACGCTTTCCGAAGGAGATCGTGATGAAACAATTCGAAGCTTTAACACGCAAGGGCGACACGCAACCGGTGCGTTATCTGATCGTCGATGACTCCGTATTCGCGCGCAAGAGCCTGGCGAGATTGATCGAATCTTTCGGCGGCGAACTCGCCGGCGAAGCGAGCGACGGGCTCTCCGCTATCGCCGAATACGCGCGCATCAAGCCGGATCTCGTCCTCATGGACATCACCATGCCGCAGATGGAAGGCATCGAAGCGGTCGAGCGTATCGTGCAGGAACATCCGGAAGCGCGGATCGTGATGGTATCGTCCGTCGGCTATCAGGACAACATTCTCGCGGCGCTGCAGAAGGGCGCGCGCCATTTTGTTCAGAAACCGGTCAAGCCGGACGCACTCTACGAAATCATTCGCTACGTCTTGAACGATGACAGCGTCACGGCGCCGGCCCATGCCGGCAGGAGTTCCCAATGAGAATGGATTTAATTCAGCCGTTCATCGGCTCGCTTGACGCGGTGCTCGCGGAAATGATGCACGCGCCCGCGAAAATTGCCGATCTTGAAATGGAAGAAGACGGCTATCGCCGCAAGGGAACGGCCGCTGTCGTTTCCTTCAAGGGACAGATCGAAGGCCGCATCATTCTCGATATGGATCCGGCCGCGGCCGCTTACGTGGCTGGTCTGCTCGCGGGCGCCGAAGTCGATCCTGCCGAGCCGATCGTCTCAGAGGCCGTCTGCGAACTTGCGAACATGGTGATCGGCAACGCCGTCACCCAATTGAACGACCGCGGATTTCAGTTCAAGGTGCTGCCGCCATCGGTGCTTACCGAAGAACAGTGCGCGAGAGCGGGTCAAGATTCCGAAGCGACAATTCTTCGCTTCGAAACGCCGCAGGGCATCGTGCATCTCAACATCGCCATGCACTATCTGGCCCGGCGAAACCGCGAACACTCTCCCGTTGCCGTCTCCTAAGAAACGCGGAACGTAAGAACACGGGCGCCGGCTGCTGCGCCGCATTTGCGAACTCTATCGCCTCCGATACTCCGTCCCGTGCCGGAAGAGCCCCGCCTTCGGAATTTCTTCGGAGTAAACCACGCGCGACGGCAGAAAAATATTTCCCGAATCCGGCGAGTAGGGCACGGCAATCTCCACCTGCGTGCCGGTGTCGTACCTTCGCTTGCTGCGGAAGCAGACTCCCTCGGGGGAAATGTCCTCGCACACAGCGAGCTCGTCATCAAAATCCTTCTGCCGCACGCATGCGGTCAAGCGGGTCTTCAGCCGGACTCTTTGCCGTTGCCGCTTTTCTTCCCCCTGATCGGCGGCTGCCTCCGCGTCGCGGCGGCCCTTCGCCGAACGCGCAATCTTCTTCGGGTCTTCGTGAGGAGCCTGCACCCAGATGCTGGGAACGCCGCAGCTCCTGCATTGCCGCGCAATACCGCGATTCGATTCGAACGCTCGAAGCTCCATCTCGTTCAGGTAGACCACTTCGCGCCGCCGGCAGTGGCTGCATTCCAGCAACATGCGCGCCACGGCTTCCTTCGATTCCGCGATCGATGGAAACTCCACGCCCCAAAGATCGATTTCCGGGTCGACCAGTTCGATGCCGTAGAGGAAATCTCCATTTTGGATGCCAAACTGCCCCACCACGCGCGCGTGTGCCTGCCGATGGGCCTCGCTGGGTGCCTGCCGCTGCACCAGAATTCGCTGCTCCGCCGCCAAATCGCGCTTGCAAAGGACCACGGCGCCATGCCGATTGATCAACATCGTGGAGGCTGCCTCGGAAAACTCTTGCCCTCGGGTGTCCGTTCCGGAAATTTTCAAGAGCAGCGTCATCGAGACGCGGTCGCTTCGGCGGGATGCTTCGGATTCCATCAATCTACCTTCCATGTCGGGCTTTCGGGTCGGGAGCGCTTCGCCAAGATATCACAGAGCCTCGATTTCCGGTGCTCGGCGGAAACCATTTCCGGGTCGTCCGCGTCTGCCAACTAGGCTATGATGTGTCCCAAAGTTTAGGCATCCGCTAGGGGAGGGGTAGATCGTGATCCGTCCAAAGGCAATGTACTCGTCCGCTCGTCCATCTGATTCGGTGCCAAAAGGCTCGGGCTGGCCGAAGGCGCTCGCCTGCGCGCTGCTCGTCATTCTTGCGCTTGCGTTCGCCGCAAGACCGGTACGGGCACAAGTGGGCGCGGAAATTTCCGGCCGCGTGGAGGATACGTCAGGCGGCGGCTTGAGCGGCGCCACAGTCAGCGTAAAGAGCCTCGAAACAGGGGCCACCAAGACGGTGACAACCAATGACGCCGGAAACTATGAAGTTCTGAGCCTGCCCCTCGGGCTTCAGGAGGTGCGAGCAACGAAAGACGGTTTCAAGGCTACCGTGCGCACCGGCATAGATTTGCAAGTGGCGCAGAATGCGGCGGTCAATCTCACTCTGGAGGTCGGCGAAGTAATTCAGGAGGTCACAGTCGTGGCGGATACACCCGTCGTGAACACGACCACCTCATCCGTCTCAGGAATCGTGGGAGAGCGTGAGGTCAAGGATCTCCCTCTGAATGGCCGCAGTTTTGACAATCTGATCACGCTCAACCCTGGAACCATCAATTACAGCGCGATGAAAAGCGCGAATACCAGCACGAGTAACGGAAACACCTTCTCCGTGGCCGGACGGCGCACAGGAGAAAATCTCTTCCTGCTCAACGGCATCGAGTACACCGGTTCCAGCCAGTTGGCGTTGACGCCGGGAGGCGCCAGTGGCGAGCTCCTCGGCATTGACGCGGTCAGAGAATTCAACGTACTCACGAATACCTATTCGGCGGAATACGGAAAACGCGCCGGCGCGCAAGTCAGCGTCGTCACACAGTCCGGCACAAACAGTCTCCACGGCTCGGCTTTTGAATTTCTGCGCAATAGCGCGCTGGACGCGCGCAACTATTTTGCCGTGGGCTCTCAGGCCCCTCCGTTCAAACAGAACCAGTTCGGCGGCGCGCTCGGGGGGCCGATAAAAAAGGATCGCTGGTTTCTTTTCGGCAACTATGAAGGCTTTCGCCAAGCCTTGACACAAAGCAACGTCAGCGTGGTGCCCGATTCAGAAGCACGGAATGGATTCCTGTGGACCGGGAGCGCGTCGACCGGAAGCTATCAGCATCCGGCGAATTACGACGCCGCAATGCTGGCGTACATGGCCTTCTGGCCGCTCCCTGACACGAATCCTAGCGCAGAATTGTTGTCGAATGGCGTACCGAGCGGGACGGCCTTCTCGCACAATAGCCCCAAGCAATACATCCGCGAGGACTTCGGAACACTCCGCTCCGACTATCTTTTGAGTTCGCGCGACACGCTATCGGGCAGTTACACGATTGACGACGGAGATAGCCGGATACCGATCGCGGATCCGCTCTTCGCTTCCATTTCTCTGCTGCGCATGCAAGTTGCCAGCTTGCAGGAAACCCACACGTTCTCGCCGGACATGCTCAACACCGCTCGCGTCGGATATTCTCGCGCGGGGTTCGCGCTGAATTCCGACCCGCTGACGGCTATTCCTGCGAGTCTTGATTTCGTTGCGGGCGCGGGTCCCGGTGGAATTACTCTTAGCGGCGGCGTCTCTACCACGAGCGGCAATGGAGCAATCACTGCTGCCGGGCCGAATAACGCAGCCGGCGTGTTTAATCACAGAAATCTCTTCACCTATGCCGACGACGTCCAGCTGAACAGGGGCCGCCATCAGTTGACGTTCGGAGTCTGGTTTCAGCGCGTGCAGGACAACGAATCCGCCGCTTCGCGCCAGTCCGGCGTAGCGGCATTTTCGAGCCTCACCACGTTCCTGCAGGGAAACATCACAGCACCCGTCGGCAGCTTTCAGGTAGTTACCGCCCCGCATGAAATCGGCTGGCGCAGCCTCTTTGGGGCTTGGTATGTGGACGACACGATCAAGCTCAATCGCAGGCTCACGCTCGAGGCCGGTCTTCGCCATGAGTTCACTACTGGATGGAACGCGGTTCAAGGGCGCGCGGCCGATTATGTACCGGGCCCTTCGGGCGCTTTAATCACCGCGCCAGTGCTGGGCAGTTCGGTTTTCACGACCAACAACGCGAAGAAGCTTTTCAGCCCGAGAGTTTCATTGGCTTGGGACACGTTTGGCGATGGCAAGACGGTCATCCGCGCCGGATTCGGGACATACTACTCCCTGATTGATGATCTGGCATTCATTCTCAATTCGCTGCCGCCTTACAACGGCACGCTTTCCTTCACAGGTTCTCTCGCCTCGATCACGTCGACCATTTCGCCTGGGTTCACGGAACCCACGTGCGGCGTCCCCGGGTCGCCGGCGCCGCCGGCCTGCGCCATTTACGCGCCCTACGGAGTTCAGCCAAACGCAAAAACGCCCACGGTGGAAGAATGGAACTTCGGAATTGAAAGACAGCTGAACCAGAGCACGGCGCTGCGGATTTCCTACGTAGGCTCACACGGCTATCATGGCTTCATCGCGGTCGATGCGAACAGCCTTCCCGCCGCAGTCTGCACCACAGCGACCTGCGTGGCTGGCGGCAACAGCTCCAGCCCACATGGCACCGCCAATCAGGGGCAGCTGTACATCCCCGTAGGTGCGCGGCCCAATCCCAATTTGACCGCCGGCTTCTTCTGGTACAACCAGGGCAATAGCAGCTACAACGCGCTCGAAACCGAAGTGAGCCATCGCTTCGGACACGGCCTGGAATTTCGCGGTAACTATACGTGGTCCAAGAGCCTGGACATGAATTCCGGCCTGACGATCGCGCAGGCAAACAACGAACCGCAAATGATCATGGACCGCAACAATCTGAAGCTCGATTGGGGGCCCTCCGCTTTCAGCGCCACCAATCAGGCGAGCATCTCCGCGCGTTACGAACTGCCTTTCGGGCCCGGAAAGCGCTGGCTGAACGCCACCAGCGGCGTTGGCAGCAAACTCATCGGCGGTTGGCAGCTCAACGGTATCTCAACCTTTGTGAGCGGCTTTCCTTTGACGCCCCTGATCGGTTCGAATCGGTCCGGCGATGGAGATACGCGAAATCCTGACCGGCCAAACGTGGCTGCGCACATTTCCGGTCCGCTTGAGACGGGCAATCCAGCGCAATGGTTCAATCTGGGAACTACGTCGAATCCCACATTCACTCTTCCTGCGGTGGGCACCTATGGCGATGAAAGCCGCGGCATGTTCAAGGGCCCCGGGTTGGCGGATGTTGATATCTCAATTTTCAAGACGACAACTATCACCGAGCGGACAAGCCTTGAGTTTCGCGCCGAGTTCTTCAACTTGTTCAATCGCGTGGACTTCGGTGTACCGAATCAAACCATGTTCGCGGGCACTCCGGCCACCCCGAATCCATCGGCGGGGTTTATCTCGAGTCTGGCGGCAAATCCGCGACAAATTCAGTTCGGCCTCAAGCTGCTTTTCTAGAGCCGCGTCGGCAAAAATCGATCCGAGCCGGGTGTCAAAGCAGGGCTCGCGGACTCGTTCCTCACCCGTCAATTCGTAAGTCTATTTATTCCTTATAAAGCACCACACCGTTCGCATCGCTTTCCGTCTGGCGCTAGTCCTAGTACCCTGTCTCTAACACCTCATGGCAGGAGGCATCCGTGAAGAAGCTCCGTCTTTTGATCTCGCTCGTCACCGAAGACAACGACTACCAGCGGGAACAAGCAGCAGCGGCAAAGGAAGTGGCACATCGCCTGGGAGTGGACGCCACCATCCTCTTCGCCGAAGGCGATCCGATCACCCAAAGCCAGCAACTGCTGAACGTGATCCAAGGCCCGGCCGAAGCCCGGCCCGACGGCATCGCTCTCGACCCAGCGAGCGGCACCTCTCTGCCCCATGTCGCACGTGCTGCGGTTTCCGCGGGAATCGGTTGGGTTGTGATGAATCGCGAAGCTGCCTATTTGAGCGACCTGCGCGCGCGAGCCACCGCCCCGGTGTTCTCAGTCACCGCGGACCACGTCGAAGCCGGCCGCATTCAGGCGCAGCAAGCCCTCGCGTTATTGCCGAAGGGTGGAAACGTCGTCTATTTGCAGGGCCCGTCCGACTACCCGGCGGCCGTCCAGCGCACTCAGGGTATGCAGCAGAAAAAGGGCGCGGCGATCAACTTGATCGCACTCAGGGGAAAGTGGACCGAGGAGAGTGGCTACAAAGCTGTCTCTTCCTGGGCGCGCCTATCCACGTCGCAGAAGCTGTCGATCGACATGTTCTGTTCGCAAAACGACGCCATGGCGATGGGCGCACGCAAAGCCATTCAGGAGGTCGCCGATCCGGTGCTTCGCGATAAGTGGCTCAATCTGCCCTTCACCGGAGTGGATGGTCTTCCCAAAACCGGGCAGGCCTTCGTCCGCAGCGGTTTGCTTGCAGCGACTATCGTGGTTGCGCCGAACACTAACTTGGCCGTCGAACTTCTCACCGAAGCGCTGCGCAAGCACACCAGTCCGCCGGCGCTCTCGTTAACCGTTCCAACTTCCTATCCAAAGATCGAAGAGCTTTCGGTGGGAAAGTTCGCGCGAGAACACGCATTAGCGCATTAACGAAGCGCTACAGGCTTGCAGGGGAAACCACGATCTCGCAGGTTCCGGTTATCGATTGCTCGCGCTCAGGTTGGTCGGAGGAGCGGGAGTTGACGGGCTTTCGGTCAGGATCACGTAAGCAGCGTATCCACCGAGCGCTGCGCTGCCCAGCACAACGGTGTCAAAAATCCATTGCCCGTTGCCGTTCGTGCCGGACCCCTGTTGACCCTGCGGAGCCGCAGCAGCTGCGCCCGATGCGTGAGCCGAAGCCAGCGATACACGATAGGACTTCCCCGCCTCAATCGTGCGCGTCTCTCCGTTTTTCGTCAGCGTAAGCTTGCCCTCATACGAACTGATCACAATTTGGTTCGCGCCGATGAGCGCCACCTGTCCGTACGAACGATTGCTGTCGGCGGGACGCACCGTGCCGATGGGCGTATCAATCTGGAGCGGATCATCGGCCGTCGCAGAAAATCCGGCCGTGCCACGCCTCATCAAGAGATCGATGCGGCCGTGATCCTGCGTCATGGTCGCATCTGTGGAGGCCAGCATGAAAAGCTGCCCTGATCCAACCCGCATGCGCAACGTTCCGTCGTCCGCCGTAAGCAGCGCGTCGCCCGCGTACACATTCGCGCCCAGCGCCGCGTCAACGCCGTCAACGTTTGCGTGCCGCGCCACCGAAATTACGCCCGTGGGAATTTCCGCCGCCATCGCCATCGCAACGCTCAATAGCACCGCACTTCCGGCGATTGCCGATTTTCTCCACATAGACATCGGGGATTTCATGAGCCCTCCGCGAGCCACATTAAATCTAGAGCCATGCTTCTCCCCTTGTCAATACAGGAAAAGCACTTTCGTGGCCGCGCGCGGTGGTTTCTACGTAGTACCCAGATTAGTACCCGCGCTGCGAAGTCTCGTCATTATGCGTCACAAACTCCGGATAAGCGCCGGCTCCCAATTCGTACAGATCCATTCCCTGCCGCTCGCCTTCGCGTTCCACGCGATAAGCATGCACTCTGTTGAGCGCCCAGTTCAGCCCGTACGTCAGCGGAAAAACGAAGCCCAGCAGCGTAGCAATCCCCACGATCTGCGCCAGGAGCTGCCCTTGATTGCTCCCGCCCGCGCCGGCCACATCTCCCCAGATCCCCAGCGCCAGCAAGCCCCATAGCCCGCCCAGCGCGTGGGCCGACACCGCGCCGCCCGGATCGTCCACCCCTAACTTCAATTCAAACCACTCGATCGTCAGCGTCACCAGCCCTCCGGCAATCGCCCCAACCACCACTGCTTCCGGCGGCTTGATAAACGCGCACGTCGCGCTGCTCGCCACCAGTCCGCCCACCCATCCGTTCACGCTGAGTGACGCATCCGGCTTCCGGAACCGCACTTTCGTCACAATCGCGGCAGTCAATCCTGCCGAGACGGCGCAAAGCAGCGTGTTTACGCCAATCAAGACCACGCCGCTTGGATCAACGCCCGCAAAAAGAATCGCGCCCGCTCCATTCATACCGATCCATCCCACCAGCGCCAGCAAGCACCCAAACATCATATAGACCGAGTTGTGCCCCGGGATCGCCGTCGGCAAGCCATCCCGCGTGTACTTGCCCCGCCGAGGCCCCAGAATCCACGCCACGGAAAGCCCCGTCAATCCGGCCACACAGTGAATCGTGCTCGCGCCGCCCACATCGACGAACCCCTGCCCCATCTGGTAATTCATCCCCAGTTGGCTGAGCCATCCGCCCGCCCACACCCAGTGCGCGAAAAGCGGATACGTCCAGCCCGCCAGCACCGCCGTCGATAGCATCGCCGCGCTCATCCGCCAGCGGTCCGCTCCGCTGCCCAACGGGATAATGGCGGCAAGGCTCACGCTGAACAGTCCAAACCACGCCGCCAGCGAACCTATCGAAGGAGGCGCCCCGCTGAGCGGCACGCTGCGCAGGAAGAGCCGCTCCGTCGCAATCCAATTCCACTGCTTGCCGCCAATCAGAAAGTAATAGGCCGGTCCGCCCGCGTATCCCTGCCAGCTGAACCCCACGATAAAATAGACCAGCGCGGCCACCGCGATCACGCCCAGCGAACACGTCATCATGTGCGCAGCGCTCCGCGAACGCCCCAGTCCCACATTGATCAGTGCGATGCCCGCAATCGCAAAGGGAACCAGCAAAATGAAGGCGATACACACAACCGTCGCAACGTCTGAAAGCACAGGGGCCGGAGAGGCCATTAGTCCTCAATTCCTCTGGGCGCCGGATGCGCTCTCATCACGATAACCAGCCCAATAATCTCGACGGCCATTCCCGCCACGACAAACGTGCCTCTCGCTGCATCCTTCGTCAGCAGCGCCAACGCGGCCAGCACGATTCCCCAGCCCGCCAGCAATAAGAGGAACCCCAGGATCTTCATTCGTTCCGCT
>Ga0210385_10000491_pt1 | contig 28120 bp, 19 predicted proteins | sample IncBWH26OmetaG_FD_160107 | JGI IMG/M metagenome (GOLD analysis project Ga0210385, IMG submission 160107) | Forest soil microbial communities from Barre Woods Harvard Forest LTER site, Petersham, Massachusetts, United States - Inc-BW-H-26-O ...
CAGCTAACAATTGCGTGCGCTTTCCGCGCGAGTTCTGGCCGCGAGAGAAGAAGAACGGACGCGCATTGCCCGGGAGATTCACGATGAACTGGGAAGCTCCCTGACCAGCCTCAAGTGGGAACTGGAAGCCCTCGACAAAGCGGTATCCGAGCTAAGAGATTTGCCCGTACAGGTTCCGCCAATTCGCAAAAGGATCGCTTCCATGGCGCAGCTCGCCGATGCCACCGTGAACCAAGTCCGAAGAATTGCCTCGGAATTAAGGCCAAGCATTCTCGACGACCTGGGGCTCGGAGAAGCTCTTGAGTGGCAGGCCCGAGAATTTGAGAATCGCACGGGAATCGCGTGTCGTTGTGAAAATCGGGCGGGCCCGCTGAATCTCAACGCCGACCAGTCAACAGCTGTTTTTAGGATCGTTCACGAAGCCTTGACGAACGTCCTGCGCCATGCCCAGGCGACGTGGGTCTCCATTTTCATGGAGCAGCGCCCCTGGGAGTTCCTCTTGACCATCTCCGACAACGGCCGAGGAATTCGAGAACAGGAGAAGACCGGACGCTCGTCAATCGGGCTCTTGGGAATGAAGGAACGCGCCCTTCTGGTCGGCGGCGAAATCGATATTACCGGCGTCGCCGGTCGCGGCACCACTATCATCGTGACAATGAAAAAGACTGAAATATAGGCGCAGCCTTTGTGTTTCAGATGATAAGAGCGAAATGAAGAAGATCCTCATCGTAGATAATCACCAGGTGGTGCGAGAAGGAGTCAGGAAAATTCTCGACGAGCAACCTGGGGCAAAACTGTTTGGGGAGGCGAGCGACGCAGCCGAAGCCCTTGCCATGGTACGCGAACATGAGTGGGATGCGGTGATTCTTGATCTTTCCCTGAGCGGCAGAAGCGGGATTGATGCGTTGAAGGAATTGAAGCAGATCCGCCCACATATGCCCATACTCATTCTGACCATGCATTCAGAAGAGCAATACGCCAGACGCGTGTTCAGGGCAGGCGCGGCCGGATATGTCACCAAGGACAGTTCCATGACAGAACTGATCCGGGCCGTAACCACCGTCATGAAGGGCGGAAGATATGTCAGCGCTTCCTTGGCCGAATGGCTGGTTGTCGATATGGGGCGCGATGAAGACCGGCCGCCGCATGAGTCTCTTTCCGATCGTGAATTCGAAGTCATGCGATTGATTGCGTCCGGGAAAACGGTTTGCGAAATCGCCGGGTTGCTGTCCCTGAGCAATAAGACCATCAGCACCTACCGGGCACGCATTCTGCAGAAGATGAGCATGCGGACGAACGCGGAACTCACTTACTATGTCATCAAGAACGGCCTGTTAAGCGACTCCATACAATAGCACGTTGCGACATTTGTCAGTGGATTCCTTACGTAAAGATTAGTAAGCTGCTGACACTCTCTTTACAAAGATAACCACAGTCCACTCTGCACAAGTCCCACATGAGAATGCGATTTGCACCGATGGTGCCGGTGCGACATAGAGCCGACAATTAACCCCATGATGCAAAAGGTCTACGGTTCTTCCGATCGCACGCTCGGGGCGGCTCATCGTCGCCGAGTCATCTCTTATACGCCGAGCAGCATGACGGCCCGCAGCATTTCTATAGCGGTTCTCTCGTTTTGTGCGCTGAGAGCTTATGGCAGTGCTGTAAACGTGAATCTTGGAACAGCAGAGTCTTTTGCTGTCCTTGCAGGATCGACAGTGACCAATACCGGCGCGACCAACGTCTATGGGGATCTGGGCGTCTGGCCGGGTACCGCAATCACTGGTTTTCCGCCGGGGATCGTGACCGGAGGCACGATCCACGCTGGGGACGCCGTGGCTATGCAGGCTCAGAGTGATCTGACCACGGCGTACAATTTTGCAGCGGGGGAACCGTGCGGCGACGTCTTGACCGGTCAGAATCTAGGTGGACTTACCCTCACCCCGGGAGTTTATTGCTTTGCGTCCTCGGCGCAGTTGACCGGAACACTTAGGCTCAACGCCTTAGGTAACCCGAATGCGGTGTTTGTTTTCCAGATTGGGAGCACGCTGACAACCGCAAGCGCCTCCTCTGTCGTCTTTACCAATGGCGGTGAAGGCGATAGCGTGTTTTGGCAGGTCGGCAGCTCTGCGACTCTCGGCAAAACCACCGATTTTGCAGGGAATATTCTCGCGCTCACCAGCATCACCCTCGATACCGGCGCAACTATTAACTGCGGCAGAGCCTTGGCGAGCAACGGCGCCGTCACCATGGATACGAATGTCGTCTCCATCGATACGGGGAATTGCGAGGCGGCGGGCGGGAGCCCTGTTCCCGAGCCTGGGACCGCTACGCTGCTGAGCTCGGGCAGCATGAGCCTCCTCCTCGGCCTCATCGTATACGGCTATCGCGGAATCAGGCGACGCAAGATTTCATGATCCGGATGAAATGAATCCCATGCCTGGAGAGGCGAGCCTTGATGCCACACTCCGCTGGATCATCCCTCAGTATGCTGGCTGCTTCTAACAACCTCGCGGTGCCGGCCACTCCCTCCTGGAATCCGATCCGCCTTCGAGAGTACTTAGGTAGGCGTGAAGGGAAGATCTGGAAACGGCAAGATACCCTTCTGCTTCTTCAAAGGGCCGAAGAAATTGATCACCTTATCGAGAAACTGATGAGGGCAGCGGGCGTACGGATCGAAAGAGCTTTGCAGGAACCTTCGCAAGGCAGGGCCGCGATGTGAGAACGCTCGTGGTTTTTGTTACTCCGTCGCTCGGGTGGCCCCAAGCAATATCCGAAAGATTTCATCGCGCGAGCCGAATATTTGATGAATTATAAATACGCGTCCACGCCCCGGCTCGCGATTCAGAGTGGTAGCGCGGCGGACGTGGCGGCCGGGTGCTCGATAATTGGGCACCCGGATGGATTCGCGGATAGAGTCCTCGGCTGCGATAGGTAATTGGATGAAGCGCGAGCCTACATCGCTGAAATCCAGGCCGAGGCGTAGCCGCCGGTCTCGGAGCTTACCGCGACGAACCAACACGCAGCCGGAGACGGGAACGATTACTTATACGTAAGATCCTGTCGGGAATCTGCACACGGAACGGATGCGCGTAACGTGACGGTCCACGAGTTCGAAGGAGCTTTCAAGCAAGTCCGGGTGCACGCTGGTCTCCACCGCGAAGGTGGCCCCACGTTGCCAGCCGCGCCTTGATGATCTGCGCCACACATCAGCAGACAGCGTGGTATCGCGAAGGCAAGAAGGTACAGAAGCTTCTACCACAACTTTAGGTCTACGTGGGGCATACAGGACTGTTAGCGACGCAAGGGTTACCTCAGTATGACGCTGGACCTTCTGCGCGAGGCGAGCCTGCGCTTCGAACAATACGCAACAAGCGAGGATGCAAATGACTGACGCAAACCTCCTTGGGCCTTGGGTTCAACGCTTCCTACTTCAGTACTTATGTGGCGTCGAGGGCGGTTCGCGGGCTCAGCGCGGAAACGCGGTTCCGGCGTTACATAATGCTAGCGGCTACAGAAGAGCTCTTGTGTGGCCAGCCACATAACAGTTCGTACTTCCATTCCGCATGGCAAGAGCTCTCGCAACAAGAAGCCGCGTTGACGCAGCTTGGCTGAAACCGGAACGCCGGATTAGCGAAGAACTCGACTCGCGGAACAACCTATTGGTCAACGAGACGATCGGTGCAATCGCGCAAGCCCCAATAAGGATACTTGCCATATCGTGTGCAAAAGTTATTTAATTCCTGGCATTTGACGGAAATCCGACTAATTCACGCACATCCAATCTTAATGGAACAGCCAGGGATGGGTGATGAATTTCGACTCCCATGCGAGCCCGGTATTGGTTGACGATCCGCACTCACGCATGTTTCGCAAATACGGGCCGCGCCTAACGCGTTCACTTAAATCGCTGTCACAAAAAAGGCTTAATTTCAGGCTTGAAAGTCTGATCGTCGATATAGCACGTAAGACGTGCAGCGCAGCCTGATTGGAGATCTAGTACGTATAGAACTCATAAACCGTTCAAATCATTGCCTCGTTATTCCTTTTGTAACATACTGGGGGCTCCACATTAGATCTCCTAAGGAACGCTGGCAGCTTTTTCGGCGCGCAAGTGTAGCTAGGCGAATACGAAAATGGGACTTACAGGGGCGGAAGCCTGCGCGGATGCCAGTTCACGCTGGTTCGCGCTGACTGTGAAGCCACAACATGAAAAGGCTGTCAGGCAGCGCTTGCATTCCTATCGCTTTGAGACGTATCTGCCTTTGTATCGGGTGAAACGGCAGTGGTCGGACCGCGAGAAGACGATAGAGTTGCCACTGTTTCCCCGATATGTCTTCTGCCGGTTTTCTTTTGAACAACGGTTGACCATATTACGATTGCCAAGCGTGGTCTCGATCGCTGGATTTGGCGGCGTACCTACGCCGCTAGACCAGCAGGCCCTCGAACTGATCAGGGATCTGAGCGAAAGTGGGATATCTGCTACTCCATGGCCGGTCGTCCGCGAGGGAGATCGAGTGCGAATTCGCGGCGGCCCGTTGTCAGGCAGGGAGGGCATTTTGCTGCGAGAGAAAGCGGGCTACCGGCTTGTCGTGAGCATTGAGATGCTTCAGCGTGCGGTCGCTGTCGAAATTGACCGTGAGTTCCTGGAGCCGCTCGAGGCGAAGTCTGTAATCAAACCGCATCCGCTCGGCGACCGGGAATTCCCCTTCCCGACCTCGCACGGGCGCCATGGCAAAGCCGGATGAGCGTGCAGGGTCGGCTGTAACCTCCCGACTATGGATGCGCATTCGAAATGCCAACTAATTAAATAAATTCGGGTTTTCGGGTCAACACTGTAACTATGTCCAAGCGGAGTAACTGTAGCATCATTTTTCGCCCAAGGCAGCACGAACAAGTGCCCGCAGGATTGCGACGCGAGGGCGGGAGTTTCTCGGACCCCACCAAGTCAGAGCAGCTTGGCGCCGCGCGCAAAGCTCAGACAGGTTTGGGCCAGAACCGGCACCTTTCGCGAGTTGAGCAGCCGGTGGTGGATCTCTGCCGTGCGACGAAGCAGACGCTGGAAAATCTGTGTCCGGCAACACGCAACAGTAACGCCTCTCCTATGAGTGACGCTCATTCGAAGGATCAACCCACCGCGCGTGGCATACGGTTTTACGTGCTAGCAGCCACTGGTCTTCTTAGTTTAGTCCTGGTTCTGAATGCCCAGGCACAGTACGATCCGCGCAGCGGCGCAGCGGCATCCAGTGGTCCGATGAGTCCACAATTGGCTCACGGGGAACGAACCGAACCGGGCCTGCAGCAATCGTCGTCGGCCCGATACCAGATCTGCAAAGGCGATGTCTTTGATGTGAGTTTTCCTTTCACGCCTGAATTCAACCAGACAGCCACCGTGCAACCAGATGGATACATCGCTCTCACTGGGATTGGGACGCTCGAGGTGGCCGGCAAGACGGTGCCCGAGCTGACGGAGTTGATCCGCGGTAGCTATGCGAAGATCCTGCACGATCCGATTGTCAATATCGTGCTGAAGGATTTTGAGAAGCCCTATTTCATCGCGAGTGGAGAGGTGGCCAAGCCCGGAAAATATGAGCTTCGTGCTGATACAACGCTCACCGAAGCGGTTGCCATCGCCGGGGGATTTACGGAGAACTCAAAACACTCAGAGGTTTACCTTTTTCGCCGCGTTGACAATAACTGGGTGGAGTTGAAAAAAATCGACGTCAAGAAAATGTTCAAAGCGGTAGATCTAAGTGAGGATTTACACCTGAAACCGGGCGATATGGTTTTTGTGCCGCAGAATCGATATTCGAAACTCAAGCGGTACATTCCAAGTCCTGGCGTCGGTATAAACGCAAACCCTTACTAGGGTAGCCGACTTCGGACCTCAAACTACAATCATGCAGGAACTCGAGTTACGCAACCAGCTTTCAAGTAAAGAAGACGTAGTCTCTGCTCCGATCACCGAGATAGTTTTAGCTATTGTATTCCGGCGTTGGCGACTGATCTCTATCACGTTCATCGGTGTGCTACTTGGCACAATATTGGCCGCGAAGCTTCAGCCGAATCGATATGAGGCATCCATGCAGATACTGGTCAAGCGCGACCGTGTCGATCAGATTGTCACGCCCGATGCAACGTCAGCAGCTCCGCCCAGCAACGGAGTCACCGAAGAGGAGCTTAATTCCGAAGTGGCATTACTGAAGGGTCGAGACCTGCTGGAACAGATCGTTCTTGAGTGCCATTTGCAGAACGAAAAGTCGAAGGATGGGTCCGGTTCCCGGGCGGAGGCCCATCCAAGTCAAAAGCCGGTTTCCCCAAAGACCGCGGAGGCGGCGGTCGACCTGTCGCTCGCACCGAGTGTTCTGGCATTCCCCAATACCGATTTGCATCCAACAGAGCTCTCTGGTCAGAGCATACCGGCATCTTCGCTGACGCCGGTTTCGGGAAGCCAGCAGCCAGGCGGCGGCGATGCCGTCCAGATTGCGCGAGCCGTGCGCAAGCTCGACAGAGATTTAAAAGTAGAAGTCGTCAAGAAAACGAATCTCATTGAAGCAGACTACCAATCGACAGATCCGCGGCTTGCCGCGCTAGTTCTCGCCACGCTGGCGAACCGGTATATCGAGAAGCACTTGGCGGTTCATAGGCCGACGGGCGCTTTTGAATTCTTTCAGCGCGAGACGCAGAAGTACAGGGAGGAGTTGAGCCAAGCGCAACAACGGCTCATTGAATACAACCGCAGCGCTGAAGTTGTGGCGGCGTCTCTTCAGAAAGACATTACCGTGCAAAAGCTTGCCGATCTTCAATTAGCCCTTACGCAGACCAACGCGGCGATCGCCGAAACACAAGAGCGCATCCAGGTGCTCACAGCAAGTGAAGCTTCAACCCCGCCTAGAATGGTCACTCAGATTCGGGAGTCCGAAGACGGGATGCTGCTTTCGCGCCTGAAAGAGAATCTCCTAACGCTCGAGCAGAAGCGGACCGAGCTGTTGAGTAAGTTCGAACCTACGTACCGGGCTGTTCAGGAGGTGGATGCACAAATCGAACAGGCGCGCGCAGCGCTTGCCGAGAAGTCGCAAGTGCATGAGCAAACGACGGATCGCGATCCTACGTACGAATGGAGTCGGGGCGAGTTGGCGAAGGCGAAAGCCGACCTGGGAGCGCTTCAAGCCAGGGCGGCCGCACTCGAGGTAACCGTTCGCTCGTATGAGGAGAATGCCCGGTCACTAGCGGCGAAAGAAGTGGAACAAGGGGATCTCACGAGGACTATAAAAGCGGCTGAAGAAAAGTATCTGCTCTCTCAACGCAAAGAAGAAGAGGCGCGCATCTCCGATGCACTTGACCGCGGCCGAATTTTGAATGTTGCGATTGCGGAGGCCCCGACGGTTCCGGCGCTGCCTTCGAATCACCGGCTCCAAATGTTGCTTGCAGGGATGGCGCTGGCGGTCTTTTTGAGCGCGGGGGCGGCATTTCTCGCGGAGCGGGCTGATGCGACATTTAGGACACCGAACGAGGTGGCATCCATTCTGGAAATACCGGTCTTGGCCGTCATGCCGCGGCACAGACTGGCTGCACCGGATAGCGAGGTACACACGTGAGCAAGCTGAGCGCCGTCCGGCTTTCGGTTGACACGGGAAGTATCGGGTCGATCAAGCAAGCGCCCGAGGAAAACATTGCGCCGACGCTGTTCGAAACCCGTGCGAGGCGGCGAACAGCGAGCTGCGTGGCCAAAGGAACCTGCGAATGAGCCGTATCTATGATGCATTACAAAGAGCTGTTCCACCAGACTCGCGTAACGTAATTGAGAATGGAACTCAGGACGCCGCGGAGACAGATGTGAACGCTCCCTTGGAGCTGGTACACCGCGAGACCGATGAAACGAGGGCAGATCGCAACCAGTTCCGGCTGTTCGCAGCCGGCATCGAACCAGGGCCGGGGGACAACGAGCGTTCCGGTTTGGTGATCAGCGGTAAGGCACAGGAGCAGATGGTAAAGCTGGTCAGCCGCGTTTTCGTGCTTCCAAACTCGCACGCGCCACGATTAGTGCTTTTTTCCAGCATTGACAGCAATACCAGCTCGGCCGAGATGTGTATTCACGCCGGACAGATACTTGCAGAACAGGCATCGGCACGAGTTTGTCTCGTCGACGCCAATTTTCAGAGGCCCTCGCTCCATGAGCTCCTAAAGATCCATAAGGGACCCGGCCTTGTGGAGGCGTTGAATAATGAAAGGCCGATTGCGGATTATACGACACGAGTGTCGGGCGCAAATGTGTGGATTGTGCCGGCGGGATCTTCTCGAGCGGTTCTTTCTGCGGGGCAATTCTCATCCTCTCGAATGCGCTTACTGTTATCCGACCTTCGAAAGCAGTTTGGGCACGTACTGATTAACGCGCCACCGGTTACGTCCGCGGCACATACAGCTTTGCTTGGACAATTGGCAGACGGTGTAATCCTGGTCATCGAAGCAAACTCAACGCGCCGGGACGCCGCACGAACCGCGAAGGAGTTACTCGCGACGGCGAACGTTAAGCTGCTCGGCGCCATTCTGAACAAGCACTCGTCCACACTTCCCGAAGCTCTCTTCAAGAGGCGCAGCTAGCCCTTTTAGCAACCCCACGGTTGCACCAAAAATTCCTTATTAGAGGTAACAGGCCGCTCTTGGCCTAGCCGTAGAAACGCTCAGACAAGATCTGCCTGTTCCAGGACCCCAGGGTGAATCGCCGCGATGACCACGATTAAACGCAAGATTCTAATGAACGCGCTGAAGCTTTTTGATTCGGCCGTGTTGATATGCGCTTTTCTTTCAGCCGCTGTTTTTGTCCTTCAAAAAACTCATAACGTGAGCGCCACAGTGTTTTTTGAAATGAGGGTGAAGGTTCAGAATTTTGTGCTCTTCGCCGGATTAGTCATACTGTGGCATCTCATTTTCCAGCTCCTCGCTCTGTACCGCTCGCGAAGACTTTCCAGCCGCACTCGAGAATCGGCCGATATTGTTGCCGCAACATCGCTAGCGGCCCTCGCCACGCTGCTGGCTGCCTGGCTATTTCATATAAGGATGGTTACACCACTCTTCCTCCTGGCGTTCTGGCTGGAGAGTACGGTAGCTATTGTGTCGGCCCGGCTGGTCCTCCGGTTGGGCCTCGTAATCTTGCGAAAGCGCGGCCGCAATCTGAGAAATGTGATCGTTGTCGGGACCAACAACCGTGCTCTGGCATTCGCAAATAGATTATCTACCCATCCGGAGCTTGGCTATCACATCGCCGGGTTCGTCGATCAGAAGTGGGACGGATTAGAACCGTTTTTGCGGTGCGGTTATCAGTTAGTGTCTGACATAATAGGATTCCCGGAATACCTGAGGCGCGCTGTCGTTGACGAAGTGGTGATCGGTTTGCCAGTCCGGTCGATGCACGACCGTGCTTCCTTTGTGGCCACCTGCTGCGAAGAGCAGGGAGTCACTGTGCGAGTGCTGAATAACCTGTTTGATGTGAAAGTCTCCCGCCCAATCGTGCAAGAGGTGGAAGGCGACGCTCTGTTAATGCATGGGGCGGGCTGGATTGAAGGTTGGCCGGTCTTAGTCAAGCGAATTGTGGACCTTGCGATTTCGCTCGTATGCCTTATCCTAGTGTCCCCCATTCTGGCCGTAGCGGCAGTGCTGATCAAGCTCACGTCTCCGGGACCCGTCCTCTTTATTCAAAAGCGAGTCGGTCTGCACAAACGGCCCATAAACGTTTATAAGCTTCGGACGATGGAGGTTGGAGCGGAAAAGAAACTCCAGCAACTCGATCAACTTAACGAGGCGGACGGACCAGTTTTCAAAATAAAAAAGGATCCGCGAATTACTCCGATTGGCAGGATCCTGCGAAAGACAAGTGTCGATGAGCTGCCGCAGCTGTTCAATGTGTTGAAAGGCGAGATGAGCCTGGTCGGGCCGCGCCCGCTTCCGTTTCGCGACTATGAAGGATTTAACGAGGATTGGCAGAGGCGTAGATTTAGCGTCAAACCCGGGATCACTTGTTTGTGGCAGGTCCGGGGAAGAAGCTCCATTCCCTTTTCTCAATGGATGGAGCTGGATTTGCAATATATCGAAAGATGGTCTCTCTGGTTAGATCTTCAAATTCTGCTCCAAACTATCCCAGCGGTTCTCAAGGGTTCTGGCGCCAGGTGAACGCTCACAATCGCGAAGCGAACGAAGCATACATATGAGTTGCATTGGTAGCGAGAATTGCGTGGCTGTTATCGGCGCAGGCCCATACGGTCTCTCGATTGCGGCACACCTGCGATCGAGAGGTGTGGAATTCCGTATCTTCGGCGAGCCAATGCGTTCCTGGCGCGCACATATGCCCCGCGGGATGTTCCTTAAATCAGAAGGCTTTGCTTCGAACCTTTCCGATGCCACGGGCAACTACACCCTAAGTAGATACTGCGCAGATGAAGGTTTCGAGTATTCTCCGTACGGCGCACCTGTTTCGCTTGATGTCTTTACCAGGTACGGGCTGTCCTTCCAAGAGCGCTTTGTGCCGGAAGTTGAGAATGCGCTGCTCACTCGTATTGACCGGACGTCGAAGGGATTCGAGTTGCGGTTAACTACCGGCGAGATCCTAAACGCCGCGAAGGTCGTAATCGCGACCGGAATATCTCATTCTGCTCATATCCCGAAATCGCTGGCGAATCTGCCATGCGATCTTCTTTCCCACAGCAGCAGTCATTATGACTTGTGCCGTTTCACGCAACAGGATGTTGTGATAATTGGCGGCGGTCAATCAGCGCTGGAGACCGCCGCCTTGCTGCACGAGGCAGGGGCGCGGGTGCAATTGGTTATTCGACAACCTTGTATTCGCTGGAATGAAACTCCGAGCGGGACTCGCCGTTCGCTGTACGACCGGTTGCGCCGTCCAATGTCCAAGTTGGGTCCGGGACTTGGCCCGTGGTTGTATTCGAATGCCCCAAACTTGTTTTGTCGTCTGCCGCAGGAAATTCGGATCGCAAGAGTTCAAAAGGCGCTGGGGCCTGCAGGAGCATGGTGGCTGAAAGCGCGGGTTGTGCCTAAATTACGGATAATCCAGAGTCATTTCGTGAGGACGGCGGAAGCCCACGCAGGACGGGCGGTATTGCATCTGCAAGGACTCAATGGGGAGATCCGTCACATAGCCGCTGATCATGTCATTGCTGCAACCGGATACCGGTTTAGTCTTCGAGCGTTGCCATTCCTCACCCCGTCCATTGTCTCGGAATTGCGCGCCGTTTGCGAGACGCCGGTCTTATCTCGTAACTTCGAATCCTCCGTACCAGGACTGTACTTCACAGGGTTGGCAAGCGCCAACCAGTTTGGACCGGCGATGCGATTCTTACACGGCGCCGGCTACACAGCTAAATATATTTCGCGAGACATCACCGCGGGGCTACATAGGCGTCAACTGCCCGCCTCGCCTATCAATAAGAGCTCGAAGCTTGTGAAAGCGCCTTAGCACTCGAAGTGCTCTTCCGAACTGTTTAGTAATGCAAGCTATGCCACTCGCGGCATGCCACAAAGTACCGGTGTTAGTCCTAACAGATACCCGGCTGGTTCTCTATCATGGCGGTGTCGGCATCATCCGCAGTTTGGGCAGGATAGGCGTGCCAGTATATAGTGTCGTCAAGGACAGATTTACTCCCGCGGCTGTCTCAAAGTATCTTACTGGAGCATTCATCTGGCACACAGAACGTTTGGATGCTCAGCGTTTCCTTGAAGGTATGCATACTATCCGGGAACGCCTTTCTTGCCCCGCAATCCTCGTACCTACTGACGATGTAACGGCGATCTGTATCGCTGAACAGGCTGCGGCGTTGAGCTCGCAATTCCTCTTTCCGCAGCAACCATCGATGCTGCCGCGCATGTTGGCGAACAAGAAGGAATTGTATTCGTTGTGCAAAAGGATTGGCATACCCTGCCCGGATACGGTGTTTCCCAATTCGCTGTCCGATGTCGACGAGTTTGTCAAGGGTGCATTGTTTCCTGTCGTGGTGAAGACGATTGAATCCTGGTTGCGCCCCCAAGGTGCGCGCACTACTTTAATCGCGCGCTCCTCCGAGCGGCTCTACGAAATTTATCGTGCAGCGGAGAATCGGCAAGGCTCGAATCTCATGTTTCAGGAGTACATCGCACCAGCTTACGGAGAGGATTGGTTCTATCACGGCTATCTGAACCTGCAGTCGGGCTGTTGCATGGGGTTTACGGGGCGAAAGATCAGATCTTATCCGCCCTTTGCCGGGCCCACGACCTTGGGTCGAGCCGTGATAAACGATGCGTTGCGAGAGCAGGCAGAGGCGCTTCTGAACACGGTCTCCTACGGCGGAATTATGGATCTAGATTACCGTTTTGATAAACGAGATGGGCGGTACAAGCTGCTAGATTTTAATCCGAGAATCGGTGCTCAATTTCGCCTGTTCGAGGACGCGGCAGGAATCGACGTGGTAAGGGCCCTGTATCTCGATCTCACGGGGACGAAGGTTCACCGCTCCGTACCGTTAGAGAATCGCACCTTTATCGCCGAGTTTCACGATATGGCCGCCAGACTTTGTTACCTCCGGGAAGGTGGGATGAAGTTTAACGAATGGTGCCCGCGCCACAAGGAAAAGATAGAACTGGCATGGTTCTGCACGGACGACTTGTTTCCATTTTTGATGATGTTTATGCGTTTGTTGCTTAGAGTGATTGAGCGGTTATTACGGACGAGTCATAGGTCTAAGCCCAGCAATGCCGAACCGCGATGGGTGAAAATGCGGAGCCGTTCGGTTACTCCTACCACATAATTATCATGTTGCACAAAGCTCTCGAGTTGCTCTTAGGGTCTTCCATACGGAGCCTTTCTGGAGATCGGTTTGCCGAGTTGGGGCCAGGCGAGCTATCTCCGCTGGTCGCCCTTTCGGCCCAACGCGAATTAAAGGCCCGATTAAGAAATAATGGTTACAAGCAGCTTCGGCCCTTTGTTGCGATACCTTCGCGCCAATCGGTCCGATGGTTGATTCCAGTTGACAATACTTCGGTAATAAGTGCGGCCAGCCAGATTTATGAGCCTCATAAACTGCTGCCGCGACTTCTCAAGACAGTCCTCTTCCAGATGCCAAAAGCAGGATTCGACGGCACGAGGCATGCTGGAGTGCTAGTGGCGTCCAGAGAGTTATTACCTGTAGAAAAACTAGTCTATGACCTGACAGGAGAGGCCCAGCCGATATTTGCCTTCTCATTTGGCAGGCAGGAGGCGGTCCGCAAATTGACGGTACAGGTGATGCGGCCGACTGGGGAAATCCTGGGCTATATAAAGTTGCCGCTTACGGATGCCGCAACTGTGCGAGTTCAAAATGAGGCCAAGGCCCTGCAAAGCCTGTGGGCGTTCCCACCGTTACGGCCGCACGTACCGCGCCTATTACATGCCGGTTCGTGGTTCGGAAGCTATATGTTATTTCAGAGCCCGCTACTCGGTACGCGCGGGCCTACGGTGATTTCGCGATCACATCACGAATTCTTCGAAGCATTGTGGGGGGCGCACAGGGTTCGGAAGGGGGGGCTGACATTAGTCGACGAGGTTGCGCGCCGATGGAAAAACAATGTATCCGTTCTTGATTCGAGTTGGACCACCTTAGGGCACGAGGCGCTGAGCCGGGCCGCTCGACAACTAGGGAACGGAATAGTAGATTGCGGGATAGGTCACGGTGATTTTGCTCCCTGGAATACCCGCACGTCGAACGGGCGATTGCTGGTATTCGACTGGGAATCTGCCGGTTGGGAAATTCCCGCGTTATGGGATGTCATTCATTTCGGTTTACAAACTGAAGCGTCGTCATTACAGAGAAGATCAGACCCGGAAAATGCTTCAAACACCGGTGCAGTCTATATTCTCTATCTATTGAACTCCGTAATACAGTTTTGCCAGGAGGAGAATCCGATTGCGATTCAGCACCGGAAAAGAGTTCTTATGCAGGAGTTACAGCGGTCCGTGAGTCTAAGTGGAGAGAACAGACCGAGTACGGACGAGGTTGTCGGTTCCCGTAGCGCCGTTATCGGCATAATTTCCTCTCGCCCGCGGCCAGTTCAGCCGATCGTCACAACGAGTTGGGATGACGGAGACCCGCGCGATACGAGGTTAGGAGAACTGCTAGAGTCACGAGGTCTGAAAGGCACTTTCTATATTCCCTTATTGGGATATCTGCGGCGGCCAACCCTCGCACCGCCCCAGATCCGGGAACTGGCGGCAGCCGGGTTTGAGATCGGAGCTCACAGCGTATCTCACAAGAGTCTGACCCGCTTCAAACGGGTAGAAGAGGTGGAGAAAGAGGTAAGAGTCTGTAAAGATGAGCTTGAACAAATTATCGGCGAAGAGGTGCCCATGTTTTGTTATCCGAACGGCCGCTACAATGCAGAAATCATACGCGCGGTTAAACGTGCGGGCTACAAGGGCGCCCGCACCACGCAAATGCTCTCTGTGACTACCAAGTTCGACCACTTTGAAATGCCTACCACGGTGCAGGCGTACCCTCATCGTTCGAGCAACTATATCAAGGACCTTGGGCGAGCGCGGAATCTGTCAGGGCTGTGGAGATTTACAACGCAATTGAGCGGATTCGAGGATTGGCGGGATATGGGACGCCGGCTCTTCAATCAAGTCATGGAGCGGGGGGGGATTTGGCATCTGTATGGCCACTCATGGGAGCTCGATGAGTTTAACTTGTGGTCGGAGTTAGATAGGGTTTTGGATTTTGTGAGCAACCGCGAGGGAGTGCTCTATCTGACCAATAGTCAAGTTCTGTCTGTAGTTACCCAGTAAATCGCTGCTGTTCCTCACATACAAACGACAGGAGTACGTTCTCATGAGCCTTTCCCCAACATTTCTAGGCCCCGATCCGCATCAGCCTGAATGTGAGCTTCCAAGCTTGCTTTCACAATCCAGTGCCGCCGCAGGTTTAACGCAACCGCTGTCCATCCCGCGTCTAATTAGGAGACAAGCTGCCGGCGCGCCCAACAAGACCGCCATCACTGACGGTGGCCAGGCGCTGACATATCGAGAATTGGAGATCCACTCGGATCGTGTTGCCGGGCAACTGCGCGCAGCCGGAATAGGCCGCAACGATTTGGTCGCACTGTGCGTACCTCGCTCTGTGGTCTTGCCGGTGGCGGCGCTCGGCGTTATGAAGATCGGTGCCGCATACCTGCCGCTCGATCCGGCTCACCCATCCGGGCGTATCGCTACGTTGCTAGAAGACGCCAATCCTAAAATAGTGATCGTCCATGAAGCAGTCAATCATGTGATGGATTGTAAGTGGCAGATCTTATGGTTCGGCGCAAATTTCCCGCCGGCCGGTTCTCAGTTGCCGGCGTCGATTGACGAACACGTGCTCCCGGAGCAGCGCGCGTATGTAGTGTACACATCCGGCTCGACTGGGCGTGCCAAAGGAGTGCAGATTACTCATGGCTCCCTGCTGAACCTTGTCGAATGGCACCAAGAAGCGTTTGGAGTTGGAGCGAATGATCGGGCAAGTCTGTTTTCGAGTCCAGCCTTTGATGCATCGGTTTGGGAGATCTGGCCGTATCTCACATCGGGCGCAACACTCGTCGTGGCGCCTGATGAGGTTCGATCTGATCCGGCAGCTCTGCGAGACTGGATCCTCTCCGAGGGATTAACCATCGGATTTGTACCGACACTGATCGCAGAGTCGTTGCTTGCACTAAACTGGCCGTCTGCAATCAGTCTTCGGTTCCTACTGACGGGAGCTGACACTCTCCGGAAATTCCCGCCACCGAATTTACCTTTTCACCTGGTAAACAATTACGGCCCTTCCGAATGTACGGTCGTGGCCACCTCCGGTATTGTTCCTCCATCCAGTGGCAATGGCAAACTGCCGACTATCGGCCGGCCTATCTCGAACGTACAGATTCACATCCTTGGCGAAGATGGTCAGCCCGTGCCGCAAGGCGAAGCCGGAGAACTGTACATTTCAGGTCTAGGTGTCGGGTACGGATACCTAAAGGACCCGGAACCGACCGCCGTGAAGTTTATTCCCGATCCGTTTAGCCCAAATGCAAACGGTCGTGCCTATAGGACGGGCGATCTGGGACGCTACACGTCGAACGGAGAAATCGAGTTCTTCGGGAGAGTTGACGAGCAGATAAAAATACGAGGTTATCGGGTTGAGCCGAATGAAATCATGAACACCCTCGCGCAACATCCGGCTATCCAGGCGAACGTGGTTGTGGCCTGTGGAGGTGACGCGAGCAGCAAGCATTTGGTAGCGTATGTCGTCACTAAGCCGGGGAGTTCTGTAACTGACGACATGATTCGAGACTTTCTGAGCAATCGGCTGCCGGACTATATGGTTCCGCTCGTTTACGTCTCAGTCGATTCACTTCCCGTGAATGCAAACGGCAAGATTGATCGCACGGCACTTCCCCCGCCGGACGAGCGCAAAAGGGTTGGATGCCAGTCCGCCCAGAGAGTACGAACGTCAGCGGAGGAACGGCTCGCTGAGCTCGTGTCCAAGCTGCTCGGGATTGGCGAAATCGGTTGTGACGAGAATTTTTTTATGCTAGGTGGGCACTCATTGTTCGCCACCCAGCTGATTGCGCGGATTCGGGAGACTTTTCAGGTGGAGCTCGGTCTTCGCGAGATCTTCGAAGCACCAACCATTTCCGGGCTCGCTGAGCAACTAGAGCGTCTTCTCGTTCTTCGATTGGAAGCGATGACAGACGAAGAAGCCCGTGCGGCGCTGATGCAGTCTGCCCGTGCATGAGGCGCGTCAATGCGTGGCGTTGATCCACAGCGTGGGAATTCATGCCTCTAGAAAAAGTAACCGCAAGGCCCGCCCGGTTAAGCCTGACACAACTTCTCGATCCCGAGGTGCTGGGAAATCCCTACCCGCTCTTCAAGCGAATGCGGACGGAGGACCCGGTGCAGTGGGATCCGTTTCTGCATTCCTGGGTTGTCACTCGTTACTCCGACGTGTTGACGGTGCTGCGAGAGTTTTCAGCCGACCGAACACCCACGCCCGAGCATTTGAGCCGGATGGGCCTCGAGAGCCTCGCGCCGATTGCAAAGGTAATGGTCCGGCAAATGCTATTCCTGGACCCGCCGGCACACACGCGTATTCGGCAGCTCGCTGCCTCCGCGTTTACGCCTGCCCGTGTCGAGATTCTGCGAGGTCATATCCGCAGCATCGCGAAGGGGCTGGTGGACAAGGTGCTTTCGCGAGGGGGAATGGATGTGATCGCCGATCTGGCCGAACCGCTGCCCTATATAGTGACCGCGGAGATGTTGGGCGTGCCAATCGCAGATGCGCCGCAGCTGAAAACGTGGTCTCAAGATTTCGCCGAGATGTTAGGCAACTTTCAGCACAATCCCGAACGCGCGCCGCGAGTGCTGCGAAGCGTAGAAGAAATGAGCCAGTACTTCCGGTCGGCGATTGCGCAAATCCGAAAATATCCGCGCGAGGGTTTGATCCATTCGTTTCTGACCGCCGAGGTGGATGGCGATCGCTACACCGAAGAAGAGGTGATCGCTAATACGATTATCACGATGGTAGGCGGCCAAGAAACGACGACAAACCTAATCGGCAACGGTGTCCTCACACTCCTTCGAAATCCCGAAGAATTCGCTCGGCTCGTTGGAGACCTGACGCTGATTCCCTCCGCGGTCGAAGAGATGCTGCGCTATGAACCTCCCAGTCAGCATACGGCGCGACTTGCACCACGGGATCTCGACTTTCGAGAGAAGCGGATCCAAAAGCGGCAGGCGGTGATTGCAGTAATGGCCGCGGCCAATCGCGATCCGGAGCGCTTCCCCGAACCAGATCGGTTCGACATTACACGAAAGGATAATCGCCATCTCTCGTTTGGTTGGGCTGCTCACTTCTGTTTCGGTGCAGCGCTGGCTCGAATTGAAGGTCAGGTTGCGTTCGAGCAGATCGTAACGAAACTGCCGAATCTTATTCTCGAAGCCGATCCGATTGTGTGGCGGACCAATTTGGGGCTAAGAGGCTTGGTTTCGCTGGCGGTTCGCTTTGGCAATACTCGATCGACGGACAGGCAAATCGCGGTGTCGAACTGAGATGACGTCCACGCGTGACCTCGGCTCGCTGTCCGAACAAAAACGGCTATTACTTGACAGGTACTTACGCGGTGAGATCCGGCACGAATCGACCGGGTCGCAGGTAATCCAGCGGCGCCCGCCAGGCGAGAAGGCGCCACTTGCTTTCGCACAGGAAGAGTTATGGCGGCGCGAGCAAGCCACTGCGATTCCGGCGCTTTACAACGAGATCATCACAATTCGCAAGCGCGCGCCGCTAGATGTGGCTGCCCTCGAGCGCAGCCTGACTGAGATCGCCCGGCGCCATGAGGTCTGGCGAACGACTTACACCATCGCCGATGGGAAGCCCATCCAAGTGGTCCATGAACCTGCGGCGATGATGCATCTACCGATCGTTGACCTTCAACATTTACCGGAAGCAGAAGCCGATGCGGCCATTCGGCGCCTGGCGAGCGAACAGGCCCAAAAGCGTTTCGATTTCGTCGAAGGTCCTCTTTGGCGGGCCGTTTTGTTTCGAACGATCACGGAGGACCGGCTTTGCATCGTGGCGCACCTCAGCATTGTTGATGGCATCTCGGTTTACCAGGTTCTTCCGGTTGAGTTGGCCAGCTTGTACACTGCATTCTCGAGGGGGAGGGGGGCGCCGCTTTCCGACGTTCCCCTCCAGTACGGCGATTACGCTTATTGGCAGCATGCGAACGCTGAAAGTGAGCAGACTCAGGAGCAGTTGGGTTATTGGCGGAAGCAGCTTTCCGGCGATCTGCCGGTTCTTGCCTGGCCCCACCGCCCAAGACCACCTGTGCAAACTTTCCGAGGCGTCGTGGAATCGTTCGCTGTTGGCAGCGCGTTAACGAATTCGATTCGCGAACTCAGCCGAGGCGAGGGGGTTACGGTATTCACAATTCTCTTTTCGGCTTTCGCGTGCGTGCTGGCCGGCTATACGAAACAGCAGGACCTTATTATAGGCACGCGCTCCCCTGCAGGGCGCAAGCACGCGGAGGTTCAGAAATTACTCGGATATTTTCTGAATCCCGTGGCCGTTCGCATCGACCTTAACGGCGATCCTACGTTCCGTCAGGTGCTGCTATTGAGCCAGCGCGCCATCGCCGGCGCGATCTCCAACGACGATATTCCGTTCGAGAAGCTCGCGGCAATGATGGACTCGAGACGCGATCCGAGCCGGAATCCGCTTTTCACGGTGGCGATTTCACTTCAACCCACAACGCCGGAGCCTTGCAAGGACTGGCACGTGACCTCGATGGACGGCGATAGCGGCGGCGCGGTGTGGGACCTCTACATCGCTTTCATCGATAGCGCGAACGGTTTGGTTGGACGGGCGCAATACAACCCGGATGTCTGTGGACGCGAGGACATTGACGGTCTAATCCGCGATCTCACGGCAATATTGAAGAAAGCAGTAGCCGACCCACTTAGCCGCGCATCAGCACTGATGCCCGCTCCGAGTCACATTCACCCGCCTGATGACCTCGAATGCAAAGTGCAAGGTCAATAAAGGTCCGTCAGGCGGCGTTCGATGACTATGCTCAAATTGCCGCACTGCAAAAGGCCTATGGGCTCGATTCCAAGAACGAGGAGGAGTGGAGGCACATCTGGACCCACAATGCCGCATATTCGGCGCATCGAGCCAGCGTGCCTATCGGTTGGGTGCTGGAGGATGAAGATAAGCGCGTCGCTGGGTATTTGGGTAACATTCCTCTCTACTATGAGTTTGAGGGAAAAACATTGCTCACCGCGGTTGCCCACTCCTGGGTAGTCGATTCACGATACCGAACTTACGCCCTGCTGCTGTTATCAGAATATTTTGCTCAGAAGCCCGTCCAACTCTTTCTCAATGCAACGGTCGGACCGGCAGCGGCTGATTCGTTCGCGGTGTTCAAGTCCATTCCGGTCCCTGTCGGAGCCTGGGACCGGTCGATTTTTTGGATAACCAACTACCGTGGTTTCGCCGATAGCTTAGCAGCACATAAGCAATACAGGTTTAGAAGTTTGGTGCGCTGGCTCATAGCCACTGGACTATTTCTGAGGGACGCATTTACAAAGAGTTCCCCTCGTGTGCAAGAGACGAACCTCGAGATGTGTTTCGAATTTGACGATCGCTTCCAGGTGTTCTGGGATTCACTGCGGACGACAAAGCCCAACGTGTTGATCGGTAGTCGAACGCCCGAGGCTCTTAACTGGCATTTTCGCTATGCGCTCCTGGATAATCGAGCGTGGGTGGTCGCCGCAACGAGAGATTCTCAAATTACGGCTTACGCCATTTTCTGGCGATATGACAATCCGAGAGTCGGACTGACCCGTATGCGCTTGGTCGATTACCAGAGTCTTGACCAAGATACGGCTGCGCTCGAGGCGATGTTGCGCTGGGGTTTGCGGAAGTGTCGAGCTGAGCGCATTCACATGCTGGAGGCGATCGGCTTTCACCCGGCCAAGTGGGAGGTGCTTCGCGAAAGCAGTTCCACGGAACGCAAACTGCCTTCTTGGCTGTATTATTACCGCACGCGCGACGAAGACTTAGCCGAAAAGCTGAAGCGGCAGGATGCCTGGGACCCATCGCAGTTCGATGGGGATGCAAGTCTCTAACGAACCTTCATAGTCGACAAATATCCAATGATCTTTGCAAGGAGTCCTCGCGACTCACAATCCGAACATCCGCGTTGTGCGGCAGACGGTACAGCCGTAATCGACGAACCCACCCACCGGCGCGGTCCGCTGCGCCCGCTCTCTGAAGAAAACCTTGCAAATGAGCTCGTCTATTGGCGCAAACGGTTGGCGAACATGCCTCCAGGGGTTGAACTACTGCCGGACCACACCCGCTCCCACACTTCCGCAGGAGCGTATTATGAGACGGCCTTGCCGAAAGCCGTTACCGGTTCATTGCGGTTGCTCAGCGAGAACAAAGCCGTCCCGGTATTCCATATCTTGCTCGCCGCTTTTGACGTGCTGCTCTTTCGCCATACGGGACAGGACGATATTGTGCACGGCGTTAGCGTCGGAGGCCACGTTGCACCGAGAAGCACGAAATCTTCTGCTGCATCGCTGAAATGCGGCGTGATGCGCATCGGCTTGTGTGAGGACCTCACCTTCAATGAGGTTCTATCCCACGTGACGGATCTGTTAAACAATGACCTGGAATATTCGAGTGAGCCGCTCGAATACTACATTCAGCACATTGAGCCGCAGCGAGATCTAATAAGGAACCCTGTATTTCGTCTGCTGATCTCTGTCGTATCCCCAGGAGAGAATTTTGAGACCGCGGCGCCGCCTCTGGATTTTCATTTGCGAGTGACCGATGAGCCAGAACAGATCCGCCTCTTGTTCGACTACGATAGCGAGCTATTCGAGAGCGCGACCGTGCGGCGGCTCGCGGGGCATTTGCAAACGCTCCTCGAAAAGGTCGTGGAAAACGCCAGTAACAGCATTTCCAGGGTTTCGCTGCTCACAGCGGCCGAGCGTAACCAACTCCTGTTCGAATGGAATCAGACTTCCAGCCCGTATCCCAGGGAGCTCTGCTGTCATCAGTTCTTTGAGGAACAGGTACGGCGCACACCCGATCACACGGCAGTAATTTTTGACAATCAGGAAGTAAGCTATCGCGAGCTGAACAACCGCGCCAACCAAATTGCACGCGCGCTCAAAAAGCGCGGGGTCGAGCCAAATGATCTGGTCGGAATCTGCGCTGACCGTTGTACGGATATGCTGGCCGCTCTGCTGGGCATAATGAAATCCGGCGCCGCATATGTTCCTCTTGATTCTCAGTATCCAGGTGACCGCCTGTTACTAATGCTCGAAGATTCCAGGTTGAGAGTTCTGGTCACGCAAACCACGCTTGCTTCGAAATTCTCGACGTTCCGCGGCGACATTCTCTGCCTCGATGGAACTGAACTCGCCCAGGAGCCGACCGGGGACGTTCCTGCGCCGGTTGCCGCCGAAAATACGGCTTACGTGATTTATACGTCCGGCTCGACCGGGAAGCCAAAGGGCGTCCAGATCAGCCACAGGGCGCTGGTCAATTTCTTGTGTTCGATGAAAGATCGGCCTGGTTTGACCAGCAAAGACACCCTTTTGGCGGTGACAACCATCTCCTTCGATATTGCGGCGCTGGAGCTTTATTTACCGCTTATTGCCGGCGCGCGAGTGCTGATGGCGGACCGCGAGACCGCGTCGGACGGGCACAAGCTCAATGCGCTCCTGCTTGCTAAAAGGCCGACGATCATGCAAGCAACGCCTGCGACGTGGCGTCTCCTGTTTGAAGCGGGCTGGAGCGGGAGCAGCGAACTCAAAATCCTATGCGGCGGCGAAGCGATACAGCACGATTTGGCCGCGGAGCTATTGAAAAGGGTGAAGTCTTTCTGGAACATGTATGGCCCCACCGAAACGACCGTGTGGTCAACTGTTTCTGAGATAACGCCCGAAACGCATCCGATTACCATCGGGCGCCCGATTGCTAACACCGACGTGTATGTGCTGGACCGGCACTTACAACCTGTTCCCATCGGAGTCGCAGGAGACTTGTACATCGGCGGGGATGGTGTCGCTCAAGGCTATTTAGGCCGGCCTGAATTGACGGCGCAACGTTTCATCGATCATCCGTTCCGCGCTCCCGCTCCCGGGTTGAAGATTTACAACACGGGTGATCTTGCGCGCTATCGTGCAGACGGTGAATTGGAATGCCTAGGCCGGACGGACAACCAGATCAAGCTGCGCGGCTTTCGTATTGAACTCGGAGAGATCGAAGCGGCGATCAGCGCTTATCCGGGCGTGAAACAAAACGTCGTAGTTGCTCGTGAGGATACGCCTGGCGACAAGCGCCTGGTTGCGTATGCCGTTCCGGAGCACGGCGCATCTGTCAATCTCGATAGCTTACGCGATTCGATCCGGCAGAAACTGCCGGAATATATGGTGCCCTCCCGAGTGGTAATACTGGAGCGCCTGCCGCTAACCCCAAACGGCAAAGTCGATCGCAAAAGCCTTCCGGAACCGGGCGAATTGAAGGTCGAAGATCGGCACACGCATCAGCGCGGGCCGGGAGGCGGGCTCGAGTTCCGATTACTGAAGATCTGGCAATCGGTGTTGGGCGTCCGGCGCATTGGCGTTAACGAAAACTTCTTCGAACTCGGCGGGCATTCTCTGCTGGTTCCGAAATTATTACACGCGATTGAGCAGGAGCTTGGAAAGCGTCTTTCGGTGGCTGCAATCTTTACCGCCCCAACGATCGAACAACAGGCATTGGCGATTTGCGATGGTAATGCGCCCGCCTGGCCTTCAGCGGTCCTGCCAATCCAACCCAGCGGTTCAAAACCACCCTTTTTCTGCTTCGGCTACGCAGCCGGCCCGGTTTTTTTCCCGTTGGCGCGCCGGCTTGGCTACGATCAACCGCTGATGGGTGTGGATCCGCTTCTTCTGGATCCGGCTTTGCTTTCGGAGCCATACAGCATGGGGGAGGTGGCAGCCAGGCTCGCCAAACAAATTTGCGACTTGCAGCCAAATGGACGGTATTACTTAGGAGGATTTTGCGGCGGCGGGTTAGTCGCCTATGCGACGGCGGTTGAACTCGTGAGACAAGGTCAGGACATCGGACTGCTTGCGCTGTTCGAGCCTCACACAAGTTACAATAACTGGCATAGCCATCATGGCGCGCGAAATCTGTCGCGTATGCGCGCGCTCCGGTTCCACTTCGACAACTTACGCACGATGGATTTCAAGCTCGGAGCCACCTACGTCCGGCATCGTATCCGGGTGCATCGTATGTTCCTCAACGGGCTAGTAGCGAAGGCAAAGAATCGATTGCGTCCTCGCCACAAAGGCGACAAAGAGTTGGACATTCGCGAAATGCTGACGATTGCGGATCACAGCTATACGGCGCCACGATTTGATGGGCCAGTCGCGCTTTTTCACGCGAAATACCGGGAGCCGGGCGGCGAATGGGAGAGTCAATACTGGTTGGAGTTGGCGCCCAAAATGGTGAGATATGAGGTGCCAGGATACTCTAACTGGCCCCCCCACTTTTTCCTGGAGCCTTGCGCGGGCGTTCTCGCCGGTCACCTAAAGACTTACTTGTCACACGACCGTGACTGATGGGGAGCCACTTTACACGCATGCTATCCGACCAACAATTGGCAGTTGCGGCGAGCGATGCCACCGAACCAGATCACAGCCGCACGGAGTTTCTCTACAATCTCTTTGCGGTGCTTGATGCAGAGGATATCCGTTATTGCGTTCTTCACTCCTGGGAGAAATTACCTGAGCGATTGACTAGCGACTTGGATATCGCGGTGCATCCGGACGACGCGGTCAAATTGCCCTGGTTGATCGGGTCTCTGAAGTCTCAGGGTTACATTCCCGTCCAGCTATTCAATTATCAGGTTAACGCACATTACTTCGTGTTCTCCTGGCGGAGCGGCATAGTGGTCAACTCGATTGCGGTTGACATTATCTTCGAGCACCGACGCGGCGGACTGATCATTCCTTCCGGGCGTGAGTTAGTGTCAGGGCGCCGGCGCAACGGCCTGTTCTGGATTCCAGCACCTGACACCGAATTCACTTATCTTCTTGCGAAGAAAGTGATCAAAGGCACTGTTTCGCCCCAGCAGGCGCGGCGGCTTCAGTGGCTGGTTAACGATCTAGGATTCGCCCGCGCTAAGAAACTAGTGGAAAGACTTTTTCCACGCAAATACCAAGCCACCGTCGTAGAGGCCTGCGCCACCGCACGCTTGGACGACTTATTCGCAACACTGAAAAACCAGACGTGGAAGACAAGTGCTGCCCGCAATCCTATACGGCTGGCTAAATATCTTGCCGCCGACGGCGTCCGGCGGCTTCGAAGGTGGCTGCAGCCGACAGGCCTTTTTGTCGTCGTCCTCGGACCGGACGGGTCCGGCAAGAGCACAGTCATCAATCACGTGGTCGGCGTCACCGGCCCTATGTTCAGAAGGCATAAGTTTTTCCACTGGCGTCCGGCTCTACTCTGGGGACGAAAACATGACGGGGATACGACACAGCCGCACAGCCGGCCAGTCCATTCGAGCTTGTGGTCCACGGCTCGCCTGTTTGGTCACCTGCTCGATTATTGGCTGGGATATTGCATTTCGATTCGCCCATCGCTTGCCCGGTCCAGCCTGGTCGTGTTTGACCGTTATTTTCAGGATGTTATTGCGGATCCGAAGCGATACCGCTTCGGCGGCCCTGGATGGCTGGTCCGGCTTCTCGGCCGGCTGGTACCCAAGCCGGACCTTTGTATTATCCTTGATGCTCCCGTCGACGTCATCTTCTCTCGTAAACGGGAGGTTGCGGCGCAGGAGCTGCAGTCTCAGAAAGTCGAATATCTTCGGATTGCAAATCACGATCGACGAAGCCGCGTTATCGACGCAGCGGCTCCCCTCCCACAAGTAGTCGCCGCGGTTGCGGAGGCGGTGCAGCAGCATCTGGCCGAACGCTTCGAGAAGCGTCACGCCAAATGGCTTCAGTCGAGCGTGCGAGCGTCCGACAGCCGGTCTGCGGGGCGCGGATAATCTCGACCGAATCACCTCCAAGATAACCAGATGCGTCAGTATTCGATCCACAGGCAATTTCAATGGCCGATTTGACAGTACAGCCCCTACCGTCGGCGTTCTTGCCGAGCCGCTTTTCGCGCGCCATGTTCTGGGCGACGAGAGGGTCATTGGCGTTGATGGATCAGGGTCTGATCGCGGCTTCAAACTTCGGTATCGGCATCGTGTTGGCGCGATCGCTCTCTCCGCAAGAATATGGAAGTTATGCCCTGGCGTATGCAATTTTCTTATTACTCTCGCTTGCTTACCAAGCGATCGTTCTTGAGCCGCAGCGCGTATTTGGTTCGACCCTATTCGAAAATTCGCAACGGGGATACTTCCGGGCGCTCCTGAGGATTCACTCCGGCCTGGGGCTTGGCACCGGTTTTGTGCTCGGCGGGCTCGCCCTTCTGCTACACATCCTGCGGCCGACCGCCCTGCCCGCAGCTCTTGCAGGCGTGATGATTGCCGCACCCTGCGTTCTCCTTCTATGGCTCCTCCGTGGTGCCTTCTACGTCCGTATGTCACCGCAGAATGCAGTTGCCGGATCGTCTGTTTATTGCGCAGTGCTGCTGATCGGCATGGCTGTCCTTTACTATCTCCGGCAATTATCCGCCTTTGGGGCTTTTGTTGCGATGGCAATCGCGGCATTGGTCGGCAGCGTGGTACTCCTGATTCGTTTCCGTCTACTCGCCCGCTCCGATCAAGAGTTAGTGGGGTGGAAAGACGTATCTTTGAAACATTGGGAATATGGCCGTTGGATTCTCCTGAGCTCGTTTCTCACTTGGCTGAGCGGGGACGTTTATTACCCACTCGTCAGCAGTATGTCGGGAATGGCCGCGGCGGGCGATCTAAGAGCGCTGCTTAATTTTTCTCTCCCCATTGCGCAGGCTCTCAATGCTTTGACTGTGTTCACGGTGCCGTACGCGGCCCGGGTTTATCAGACCGCAGGCCTATCCGCTCTTCTGGCCGCCATCCGAAAGATAGGTGCCGTTTTCGTCGCGATCGCAGTTTGCTACTGGGCCGTAGTCGTCGTATTCAACAAGCCGATTATGGACGCCCTGTATCGGGGTACGTATGCCGATGTTGCGTCCCTTCTCCCATTGATAGCGATCGGATCGCTTCCCTGGAATTTTGCTTATGTACCGACGATTGCGTTCCGTGCTTTCCGGTCCTCTGTATCGCTTCTCGTAATTTACTGCGTTTCTAGTGCGATCTCACTCGGTATCGGTATTCCCGCTACCCGGATGTATGGTCTGCGTGGCACCTTGTGGGCGATGATCCTGTCATATGCTGCCGCCCTAGTTACTGCTCTTATGTTATTGTGGCGAAAAGTGCAAGCAGATCGAGTGACTGAGTGAAAGCGCCTGAGTTGCGTTTGTTAGTCTCCGCGTACGCTTGTGAGCCTGGAAGAGGCTCCGAACCCGGAGTCGGCTGGACCTGGGTTCACGAGATCGCTCAGCTCGCGGAGGCGTGGGTGGTCACGCGTTCGAACAACCGTCCGACGATCGAATCCGCGCTCGCGACGGCCCCTTTGCCGAACGTACATTGGATCTACTTCGACTTTCCGCGCTGGATGCGCTTCTGGAAGAAGGGCGGTCCGGGGCTGCACACGTATTATTTTCTCTGGCAAGTGGGCGCATATTTTGTCGCCCGCAGATTGGCGAAGCAGATCCCCTTCGACTACATTCATCACCTCACCTTCGGCACTTACTGGACGCCCAGTTTGTTAACACTGCTCCCCATTCCTTTCATCTGGGGTCCGGTGGGCGGAGCGGAATCGACGCCGAGCCGCTTCCGGAAGTTGTTCGGACGCCGGGCACAGGTTTATGAGCTTTTCCGCGATCTAGTGCGGACCTTAGGTAATTTGAATCCCCTGGTTCGCTTGACGGTTAAACGAGCGGTGGTGATCATATCGAAAACGGAAGACACAAAGCGGCAGCTGGAAGCCATCGGCGCTCGCCAGGTCGCGGTTATTTCTGAGGTTGGTCTTCCCGCGTCTGAAATTCGCAGCTTGGCCGCTCCCGGCCCAAGACAAGACGGTACGTTTCGCCTGTGCAGCGTGGGTCGCCTGATTCACTGGAAAGGTTTCGAACTTGCGCTCCAAGCCTTCGCGCGCATGTTGAAGCACGAGCCGGAGAGCAAATACTGGATCATTGGCGATGGCGCCGAGCGGCGGCGCCTGGAGAACCTCGCGCAGAGACTGGGAATCTCCCCAAACGTGGTTTTTACCGGGGCGCTCGGACGCGCGCAGGCTTTGGAAAAGATGAAGCAATGTGACGCTCTTGTACACCCTAGTCTTCACGACTCCGGAGGCTGGGCCTGCGTTGAGGCCATGGCAGCCGGCTTGCCGGTGATCTGCCTGGACCTCGGTGGGCCGGCCGTTCAGGTGACTCCGGAGTGCGGCGTCAAGATTCCCACCGGCTCGCCTGAGCAAGTGATTGAAGATATGGCCGAGGCGATGATAAAGCTCGCCGAGGACACCGATTACCGCGAAAGCCTCCAGCGCGGCGCCATG